>QMCE01000992.1_pt1 | contig 15334 bp, 30 predicted proteins | sample 1821851 | NCBI WGS metagenome assembly QMCE01 (sample SAMN09453174, study PRJNA476694) | Termite gut metagenome, whole genome shotgun sequencing project. | isolation source: worker | host: Odontotermes sp. | place: South Africa:Pretoria | collected 2016-01-28 | reverse complement strand
CAGCAGCAATAGGTTTGTTGACGCCAACGTGGATCGCTAAAAACGGAGAGAAACTAGATCCTCTAAACCCTCTTGCCGTGCTCACTATAATTGGAGGAGGAAACAGCGGTCAATTTACTGTATCTCCGGGCGATGTCATAACAGAAAGTGGAATGGGTAACATTACGTTCTATCCTAGGAGTAACTAGGTTCTAATAAATAAACGACCTCTCCGTTATATTCACAATTATACTCGCAACGTGTTTAGGTTAAGCACTATTTCATTTTCGCTCCAAAAACACACGTAGTAGCATACGATTGCGTTATATTTGTGCATGTGACGGAGGGGTCATAAGGAGGAACCATGAAAGCTAAGGAGGTATCACATGCTTGAAATCGTTCGTGGGACAACGCCTAACGTTGTTTGTATTATTCCGTATGACGTACCAGTATATGAGGCAAGCGAAGTGTTTTTCACCATTACCCAGGACGACTGCACAATCGTTGATCGGAAATTCTCAGATAATGGGGTTACGATTGACGACCAAAACGTCATTGTTAAACTCACTCAAGAGGAGACCCTCAAGTTTAAGACCTATCCTAAGGCAAAACTTGGTATAAGGATTAAGATAGGAGACGAGGCGCTTGCTTCGTGCGCCATTCAAGACATTCGAATCTGCGATGTCAATAACAGCAATATAATTTAATTAATACCCCCGTCCATCAAATGCTTATCTCCGACCTCCCTTGGAGAACTACATTATAAGGAGGTATGTTTGGTGGAAGAGATCGTCGACAGGCTTCACCATCTCGTATATACGGACGAAAGCGGTAAATATTTTGACATATTAACGGGAGATGAAGTAAAAGAGATACCAGAAGAGAAGGTTCCTTTGTGGGGATATTTTATGGATAAGGACGGAGTAGAGCGTCATATAGCCGAGCTTTTCTATGGCGCCACTCCGGATCTTAAACAAACGCTTTTAGTAAAAGAATACTTCATAGGGGGTCTTAATAGAGACGCCCCATGGAGTGTCTTACTAGAAGTGAAACGACATATCTTCTATAAAGTTGTAGTAGACATTGAAATATCTGACGAAGGAGCCGTCTGTTCTCAGCTCATCGGATCTTTAAGCTCAGGAGAGGTGCAAGGAGACATCTATGCCAATACGTTCCATGTCTGTGGAAATATGCCGAGTCAAAAATTGTCTTTCAATACTGGCTTGTTCCAAGTTAGCAACGACATGAGCGTAAGGCTTTTACTTGAGTATAGTTCTCCAGTTATTGCGTCGATTCCTATTTATGGAAGAGCAAAACTTCTTAGTTTTTCTTACTAATTTTGGAAAGGAGTAGGGAGTTTGGCTAAAAACAAGACAATAGACCCAACGGTATCTATTAGTCCTAAAGCCTTTAAGCCCTTTGTTACGATCTCTAAAGACCCGTATAACCCTTCCGGAACCGGCGATTATAACGATCTATCTAATAAACCATCAATCAACGGAGTCACCCTAATTGGAGATAAAACGGCGGACGATTTGGAGTTACAAGAAGAGATGGACTTCTTAACCGATCAGGAGATTGATCAAATAATATTTGGAACTCCGACTGGCGTTCCCTTTGTTCCTATGCGTATGGGTATAGACTTACGAACGCTTATAGCTACTGACGTTCAGTAAGATCTATAAGAAAGGAGGAAGCCAGTGAAAGAGTCAGCGTCGTTTCATTTTAACGCTGGTATAAACATAGAAGACAAGACGTTTACCCCAAACGTAACTATAGACCCCTTTGCAATGTCTTCTGTAAATAACTACGAGGCGCTTCAAAACCTACCGGCAGTTAACGGGATAACGATTCTCGGAGACAATTCAGGAATGTATTATGGGCTACAAGACGATATGGTTCCCATTCCTACTTCTGTCATAGATACTATATATGCAGATGGAAGCTACGATCCTGATTTAAAGGAAAGATATTTAAATGAGATCGGTCTTCTTTACGCTAAGAATCTTAACGATCTTTTATACGCCTCAACCGAAGACCTAGATCTGAAGGTGAATAAAGAAGAAGGTTATGGGCTATCTCAAGAAAACTTTACTCCAGAGGAGAAGCAGAAGCTTGATAACATGGTCTCCGGAGGGGAGCCCAACAAGATAGACGCCATTCATGTCAATGGTGTAAACCGACCGCCGAATGCTCAAAAAGTCGTTTCTTTAACCGTGCCGGTTCGATTAAGTCAATTGGAGAACGACACGAACTACCAAACGCTAAATCAAGTTACGAATATCGTAAACGGAGTAATAGGTGGGTTTAGTAGAGAGAACGTTCTTGACAATCCGCAAGGAAACATAATACAAAACGGTCTTACTGAATGGACTGGCGCGGACTATACGGCTGATAGATGGCGCCATGGAAGAGCAGGACAGGGCGTCGTCACGGTTACCGGTGATATTCTTCGTATGGAAAGAACCTTAGATGCTACGGCTATGGAGTTCTTAACGCAGTTGTTCGAGGCTTCAAGACTATTGACAAATAAGACTTATACACTAAGTTTTCGCTATCGATCTAATCGAAGTGTTAACATTGCTTGTGTGTGGGATTCAACCGGAAGTGCTGGTTCTAAAAGCATAACCTTGCCCGCTTCTACTACTTGGACAATAGGACAATTGACTTTTCAAACCGGATCGACCCTTCAAGCTGTTCCTTATGTCCAAGTGGGTTTAGAGGGAGGTTCAACTGCACTAATTGGAGATTACGTAGAATTTAGCACAAAGCAGCCTTTCGCTAAGCTTGAACTCGGTTCTTTCTCCACTCTAGCTAATGACGGACCGGTTAACTATCAAAAAGAGTTGGCCAAATGCGAAGCGTATCAAATAAAGATTGCTGGCCTTAAGGATTCTGTACAAATAGGAATAGGGGCACACGGGATAAGAGAAAACTATATAGATTTTCTTATATCTCTTCCCACAACATTGATAAAGAACCCAAGCGCTATGAACTTGACCGGATTTGTGCTTCGAGTTGTCGATAGTTTGGTGGTTACCCAGGCAATTTCTGGTTTTACTTTTTCGATGTATGCGACCTATACTGGAATTATCGTACGGGCAAATAAGGTTGCACATGGATTAACGTCGGCATATCTCCATATAAACAACATTCTACTCAATGCTAACTTGTAAGGAGGATGTTGGAGTGCTTGCATTAGAGAAGACGCATTATATTTACTATTTAAAAACGAACGACAAAGATCAAATCGTTGATTTTTGGTCAACGGGAGCTAATGGACCCCTTATTGAAAATGAAAACTGGCATCTCCTAACCGATAAGGGAGAAACTTATCAGTTTTCACTGGATGGGGAGGAGAACCCTTATGAAAGGATATTTGATGAAGAAGGAATACCGCTTCTAAAGTGGAGTAACGGAACGGTAATGAGTCGGATGGACGACTAAAGTAAGGAGTGTATTGCTATGGCTGAAAAGTATCTGAATAATACTGGTCTATCCTATTTCTGGGGTCGAATCAAGGCTCTCTTTTCGACGAAAGCCGAGCTTAACGAGGGTCTTGCGCTGAAAGTTGACAAGGTCTCTGGGAAAGACTTAAGTACGAACGACTACACTACGACAGAGAAGAATAAGCTCGGAGGCATTTTTGCAGGAGCACAGGTAAACGTCATTGAGACGGTCGCGGTTAATAATACGAACCTAACTCCCGCTAGTAAAAGGGTCAACATTACAGTTCCTACGAAACTGAGCTCTATGACAAACGACACGAACTACCAGACTCTTAATCAAGTTGAGACGCTTATTGCAAACTCGATTGGTGATGTGGCTGGGTTTGAGTTTGTGATTGTGGAGTCACTTCCTCCGACGGGAGTGGTTGGTAAGATCTATCTTGTACCAGATACAGGTTCTACGAACAACAACTATTTCGAGTGGGCGTGGATTAACAGTCAGTGGGAGCCTATCGGTCAGACGGCTATGGATTTGGCTGATTATTGGTCTAAGACGGATCTTATCGCGATAACTACTGCTGAAATCGACACAATAACGGTGTAATATTTAAGAAAGGGGAGAACTTTATGCCTTCTTTCTTAGATAAAGTAGGACTTCAAGCTTTTTGGACAAGAATCAAAAATCGTTATGATTCTAGGGTTCTGGCCTTAGAGACGAGCATTCCGGGAATAAGCTCTGAAGTCGCTGCGAATAAGAACGCCATAACGCAGCTTCAGACAACAGATGCAAATCACGAGAGTGATATTGCAGCTCTTGAGGTTCTTGTTGAACGTCTTACGCCATATACTATCTCTACTTTGCTCTCTACGAATTGGCCGGATGGAGAACAAACGATTAACGATGCTAAAATACCAGCTCCCGATGCTTCGAGCGGATCCTTAGCTCCAGACATATTAGCGTCAAAAGCAGAGAAAGAAGCCTTCTACAAAGCCGGAATTTACCTTGTTAGTCAGGCGGCTGGTACAGTCACTTATGGCTGCTTCGGTGATATTCCTACCATCTCTATCCCTGTTGTGATCGAGGTGAGGCGTCATGGCTAGTGGGATCTGGCCCGTTGGATCTTTCATTACGCAGGGGGGAGCAAGTCTAGAGTTGGACGTCTTGGTTTCTGATTCTTTGCCGGTAGTTGTTGTGCAAGATCGTATCGTGATCATATCTCCTGTGACTCCGAGAAGTGTCTTTTTGGGAGCATCGGAGCCGGAAGATGCGGTAGACGGGGATGTTTGGATCGAGGCAGGAGATAGCCCTAGTGTGATTTGGGTTATCACCTCCTCTCCTTATCTTGGTTTCGGACTATTAAAGGCTTATAGAAAAGAAGGGAACGCTTGGAAAAATCTATACGGATATATAGGACGAGACGGAGTTTGGGCAGAATTTTCAAACGTTTTGCCACGCCCGGGACAGCCTCTATCCTCATATACGTGGGATGAGATTAGCTTGATTGGAGTTTTTGGTCTCCATCGGTCTTACTTCCAGATCGAAAACATAAAACCCTTTGTCGTTGCTGGTGTTGAGTATGAAGCGGAGATTATAGCCTTCGATCATGACAACATAAGCGACGGAAGTGGTAAGGCTCCTTACAGTTTCTTTATGACAACCTGTCTTCCGACCTTATACAAGATGAACACAACAGGAACTAATGTCGGAGGGTATAGAGATTCGGAGCTCCGGAGTCGCATAGTGTCGATTATAGCGCCTACTTTTCCGGAGGAAATGAGAAACGTCATAAAAACCGTTAAGAAGTTATCAGGGGCTGGTGGAACATCTCGCACTATATATGAAGTCGACTCGGACTTGTGGATTCCCTCAGAGATCGAGATTACTGGAACGGCCGGGACACTCTCGACTCCCGGAGAAGGAACACACTATTCGTCTAAGTTTACTACTCAAGCATCGAGAGTCCGAACCAGAAATGGAGCGGCATCTACCTGGCGGCTTAGTTCTCCAGCCCTCGCTAATTCGACAAACTTCAGATACATGGCCGCTAACGGGTTACCTCAGGGAACCGCAGCCACGAATGACTACGGGCTGTGTTTGGGATTTTGCGTATGAAAGGAGGGATTGCGTGGGAACTGGAATACAACCGCCGATAATTAGTTCTAGGATCTCGGGGTCAAAGGCACTAGATATAAATTTCCAACAAACACTGCCTGAGATTGTCGTTGAAGATCAAATAGTAATCGCCAACAACGCTTCTGTAAATAGGAGTTTTGTTTCCACTAACACACCCGAGAATCCTTTATTGGGTGATATTTGGGTGAAAGTTGCGAGGGAGAAAGACCTGGGACCCATCCCTCCCCCAGGACAGCCTCTAGAAGCATACACCTGGGAAGATATCGGGAGAATTGGAAAAGCGGGTTTACATACTTCTTACTTTGCAAAAGAACAGCTAAAAAACTTTACGGTCGGAGGTACAACCTACCAACTCGAACTAATAGCCTTCGACCACGACGACTTAGCAGACGGAAGCGGTAAAGCTCCTTATACGTTTTTGATGAAAAACTGCTTGGATACGCTATATCGTATTAACCAGAACTCGGGGTCTCAAGGCGGATATTATTTATCTGAATTTTATGGAATTTTGAATGGGGAAATATACGCCTCTTTGGAAGAAAGTCTAAGACAATCTATTCGACCAGTTATAAAATATACTGGCGTCGGTGACGCCCGTTCAAGCATAATTCCGACTATAGAAACTTTGTGGCTTCCATCGGAGATGGAGATGTTTGGGTCACGTACAGAAAGTGCCCCAGGAGAGGGATCTCATTATACACTATTTAACACTGCTATATCCAGAGGTAAAGGAAACCCGTACTGGCTTCGATCCCCTAGAGCCACCTCCTCCGGAGCTAGTGTATCACGATGGTGCGCCGTTGGTGCTACAGGAACGGCCTCTGTTCAACGACCAGACACTTTATATGGAATACCATTTGGCCTATGCCTGTAAGGAGGTGATATTTATCCCCAGACTCGATATAACAAACGACTCTCCTTTCGTATATGCCAACCTTGTTGAGGCGGCTCAATTTTCCGAGGGCAATTGGAATAGGCTCGATGCCTGGATAGGAAAACATAGTGAGTGGGAGCAATTTTCCAAAAAAGAAATAATGCCCCCTATAGGTTCTCCTTTAGATGCCTTTACCTGGTCTCAGATAGACCGAATAGGAAAGGGCGGTCTTGCGCGAGACTACTTTTCACTAGGGGAAGTAAAAAGGTTTACTATAGGGCCAAGAATCTATGAGCTCGAACTAATAGCCTTCGACCACGACGACTTAGCAGACGGAAGCGGTAAAGCTCCTTATACGTTTTTGATGAAAATTCTGGTGGACAGCATATATCCGATGAACGATCGCGAGACGAATGCCGGGGGATATAACGGGTCTAATTTTTATAGAATTCTTAATGATTCCATTTATCCCACTTTTAATGAGGACCTAAGAACTGTTGTGAAACCTATTTTTAAAAAAACCTCTTCCGGCTCGAGAAGCGACGTCATTGTGATCACTACAGAAACAGCGTTTATGCCTTCGGAAATTGAGATATGTGGAACATCCACAATTGCCTTTCCTGGAGAAGGAGAGCACTATACAAGATTTTCTACCGCTCCTCAACGTATGAAGTATGCTGCCCTGTATGATACGAACAACACGTGGTTTTTGCGATCACCGGATAGAGCATCAACCACAGACTTCGCTGCGATCGGTATCCAAGGAGTCGTCGCTAGAAGAGATGCTGATCTGTCGACCGGAATAGCTATAGGTCTGTGTATATAGCTAGCAAATAAGAAAGGGGCTTAAACACATGAAATTCGGAATCGACGTAAGCTCACATCAGGGAAAGATTGATTGGGACAAGGTGGTAGGACCGACGGCATACAATGGAGGCCCGATAGACTTCGTGATATTTCGAGGGTTCATCGGCTCGAACGCGGTAAAGGGTAAAGAGACTCCGCATTATCAACAGTCTTCCTATGAGCAGATGATCGGAAGTGGAGGGTTGTCTGGTAATACGAAGTTCGACACCAAATTCAAACAGTACTTCGCAGACTTTATCCGGGCTTGCGACCGAGCTGGCCGTACGCCGGGGATACAAGGTGTTCCTGGTACTATGAGTTATGGGGTTTATATTATCCCGTATGCTATGACAACGACCGCTGCCCTTCTCGAGGCGAAGGCTTGTATCGAGATGCTCCACGAAACTCACCTATTCCCCGTCGACATGGATATGGGCGTGTGGTATGATGCAGAGGGCGAGGGAGGGAAGGGCTTTAGCGATCTCGCCTCTCTCAGCAAGGCCGAGGTAGGAGCCATCTGTGATACCTTCTGCACGGCCCTTGATAAATTTGGATGGCGAACTGGGATTTACTGTAATCGTAACTGGACGAAAAACGAGATAGATCCTAAAGTCCTAGCTAAGTGGCCTCTTTGGATGGCGGCGTATACCAATAGTGGCAAACCCACCGACACTCAACCTCCTGAAGAGCCGAATATTTGGCAGTTCACCTCTAAAGGTAAGGTCGAGGGGATCGGTGGGAATTGCGATGTAAACGTTCTATACTCTGAAGAGTGGATGGATGCTAACAAGAGGCGGTGATATTTTGGGAGAAGGTTTGATAGAGTCGGCAGGAAAGAAGCTAGACGAAGCCGTATCGGGAGGATCTAAAGACGTCCAGGACTTATTACCAAAGACCGAACAGAAGAAGCGTTGGGAAATGTCTCAGCGCTTCGCGGCCTTCTTGATGATCTCTGGGGTAGCGATCGTCTTTGTAACGATGGTTCTTAACTTCACTCTTCATCTTATGGGGATTATCACAGGAGCCGAAAACGTTTCAGGAATGAACGATGTTGCCATAACAATGACCACCGTATTCGGAGGAATTGTTTCGGCTGGAGGATTTACTGTCTACGGAGCGCTTCAAGGATTCAGGAATAATTCGATGAACAAGCACGTAACTAAGACCGAGATTGAAAGGGGAAGAGGTCGAGAGTGAAGCTTATGAATTATTTGATTAATGGGCTAATGTCTGGTGATATTTCGGTTAATGACTTGCAAGGAAACGCGCTATCGACGCTGTTTTACAAAAATGTAATTGAGCGCTATTTGCGAATAAAAACAGAAAAAGTTCTTAGAGAGGCGGATACCGCCATATGAACACAAGCAGTCTTAAGTGCGACGTAGGGCTTTATGAAAGCTCCTCTTGCTACAAGTGTGAAAACGCATCGAAAGACGGCTTTCCACACCCATTAGGGCTTAAAGATCGCTTTGAGTTTAAGGAGTGTCCGTTTCTTGTGGTTCGTCCGTCTAAGTACCAAACCGTTACAAATCACTATAAAGTGATGAGTCTGGGCTAAAGGTTTTTAACGCAATTTCTACACATATTATAATGAAAGGGGACGATAATTAGAAAGGCGGATCTCAAATGAATCAAAAGCGAAGAAGAGGCTGTTTGAGCGTATTGGGTGACTTTGTAATGACGCTTCTAACAGGAGGGGCTTGGTTAATCTGGGTTTTGATACGATACCTTAGGGAACACTAAGGGTCGACAAACTCTGAGGCACAAAGCCTCTCTTCTTCGCTATATTTACATACCCTCTTTCTTTTTCGTTCGCAATTTTTACATACAGTATAATGAAACTAATAATTGAAAGGGTGTTTGTAATGAACGGTCTTCAGCAAACTATTGCAGCGATCAAAATCGGAAAACGACAGATGATGGAGCTTACTAATGGTAAGATTGTAAAGGCAATCATACTAACAGTAATCTGCCTACTTATGGCGATTCCGGCGCTGATCTTCAGCAAGAAGTATCGAGAAGCAGTAAAATTAAGAGCTCAAGATATTAGGGAGGAAGTAGAAGGAGCTTAGGCTCTTTCTATTTTTGTTCAGTATTTGAAAGGCGGGTTAGAAAATGATCAGATTCGAACACACCGAGGTTTTAGGTTGGGAACACGCCATACGTGGGATGAGGAATCCGATGAATTCTTGGGAGAAGTCGGATAGTGAATTAAAGCTTTCCTGTGATGACGAACGAGTGCTTATTGTAAATGGAGAAAGAGGTTATTATGATATCCCACATTATGCTATTGGTAAAAACGACCTCTCCCTCGTTCTCAAACTCGCAAAGGCTGGATCAGAGCACGCTAAGTATAGGCGTATGATCGTAGTCTACTGTGATATTACTGCCCCTTTGTATTGGTGGAAGGAGTTTGAGACTTACAAAGTAGGGACAGTTACGAATTCTTGCTCCACTATGCATACGATTCATAAGAAGGAGTTTGAGTGTTCAGATTTCAGTTGTGAGTATGTCTCTGACGAGATTGACGACGACTCTTGGGTTGAGGACGATTATGCTTTTGGGTTTGGTAATGGTCCCGTTCATGTTTCAAGACCCATTGATATACTAGAAAAAACCATTAAATCTCTTAACAAAAACCGAGCGTTATATTTAGCCAGTAAGGACAAACGCTATTGGTGGAATATGATCCAACTTCTTCCCTCTAGTTACAACCAAAGAAGAACGGTCATGCTCAACTACGAGGTCTTAGCAAACATCTATCGCCAAAGAGAAGGACATAAACTTGATGAGTGGCAGGATTTTAGGCGGTGGATTGAGAGGCTTCCTTACAGCGAGATAATTACGTTGAAAGGAGCATCTGATAATGAAGGATAACGATATAGCTAAACCGTATAAACGGCTAAGAAAAGACGATGTTTCATGTCCTATATGCAGAAACAACATTTTTAACTACGTAGATACGATCAATCTCGATCATGCCGTATATGGAAACGAAGCTAAACGCTATGTTTGCGCTACCTGTGGACGATATGAAGCGCTTATTCGACTCGAAAGGGTTGGTTTTTAGAATGCACAACTGGAAATCCGTTCTTATGCCAGCCATAATCGTCTTACTTCTAGCTCTCTACGTCTTCTTTGCTTCCGGCTGCAATCGTCAAATTATTGACACAACTTGGAAGTTCACTTATGCTTGTGTCTATTTGGGAGAAGATCAGTATATATTTGGTAAAGTGGACTCATGGAAAGACTTCGAAAACTCAGATATGATTCAGGTAAAGATCGAGGGAGTGACGTACTTTACGCATTCGTCGAATGTTATACTGAGTGACGAGTAGATATAAAAGTATATCGCAAACTCTACACGCCCTTTATAATGAAGTAAGAATCAGAAAAGGAGGAAACACCATGTTCAAACTCATAGGAAAGCTTATAGACGGGCTTTTTGGACTGCTTTTACTCCCATTTAAGGTCGTTGGATGGGCGATCTTAGTTATATTTATCGTTTGTCTTGTAAGTTGCCTCATCTAATTTTCTAGAAGGCTACCAGACGGAATCTAATCTTGAAAAATGACCAAGTATACGTTTATGTATTTAAAACTCGCTACAGAAGCGAAGAGAAAAGGAGCACTGCTCATGAAGGAGAAAAGCTACTCGATTTCTATATCTTTTATTAATAACCAAGCAAAACCGTATACAGTAGATAAGGTTTTCGGCTATGATTTTGATCAGGATTGGGTTAGACTACAAGGAAATGGATGGATAACGGCATTCAACAAGAACGCCATACTCCAAATTGCAATAGTCGAAGAAAGCGAGGAAGAGCACTAATGAATCTTAATGGAATCAAAACAGGCCTACTCAACGCTGCTCGTAAGGGAACGACCTTCGTAGAAGAAAAGGTTGCGCCTTCCGTCAGTGGTTTTGTAGAGAACGCCAGAGAGACAACTCAGGACAAAATTATACCAGGAGCTAAGAGAGCTGTTACAAACCTGCAAGAGAATATTGAGGAAGCTGAGAGACGCCGCCGTCTTGAGAAGGAAGCATATGATCTTTTAAGCGGTATGACTTCCTGCAACGATTGCGTAGACCGAAATGGGGAGTGCTGTCCGAAATGGGGAGAACCAGCGAGATTTAATTGCTATTGGTGGATCGGAGAGAACGTTGAAGAGTCTGCCGAACAGGAAGACGGTTTTTATGAAATCCCAATCATTAATAAGCGGAGGAATCTAAAGTGAAAAACAAATACCCGATTCTAACAATGGCTGCGGTTGAGATACTTCTTAAAGGGTTGGTAACTTTAGAAGATCTACAGAACGAACTTGTCACTCAGCCTGGGTTATTCGCGGACATACGAGCGTTATATCTGGCAAGAAGGAAAGCGAGGGCTGTAATAAATGAAGACTTCACTTCCTAGAAAGGATAAGGAGCTTTGGGCCGCTTATATCAGTACGGCGATCGAAGAGCTTCTCGCTGAAAGAAAGTCCTATCTTGATGTAAGATGGGACCTTAAACAACCAGAAAATTGTCTTGATAAGAAGGAGCGTCAGGAAATAATGCTTAGGATTTTCGCGGGCGTTGAAGCGCGTAAGAAGGAGTGTGAGAAAGCTGAAGTGGATCATAGTCGGCCTAATCGCAATAACTCTTGTGAATAGGAATGACTTTCTCACTTGCGTTATATTGGTCGCCGCAAGCATCTTCTTAGGGAGTCTTCTTGAGCGCAGAGGGGTTTTCCAAAAAGTACGAGATTGGATAAGAGGGGACAGACATAGTACATGAAAACAGCGCTTAAAGAGATATTTGCAACTCCGAAAGACGCTATTGCCCTCATAGTCATACTATCTTGGTGTATAGCTATTTTCCTTCCAGAGCATCTTGTAGATGAGGTGACGCAAAGGTCTTTTGAACGTATTATCATGATGGTCATAGGCTTTTACTTCGGCTCTCACACGAATAAAGTAAAGCCTGGTGATAGACATAAATGTCCGTATATTGAGGACTTGAGGGAGGCTAATATAGAGGACATAAAGGACCGGTAAACGCGCCCATACATGAAGTCTTAAGACTCGCAAAAATTACACGTCCTATAATGAAACTAATAATTGAAAGGGGTCTGTTACCATGAAGGAAATGTGGAACGGAATCAAGAAACACGGATGGAAGTTTGGTGTGGGCGCAGCGGCGGTCGCAGGACTTTTGTACCTCTGTATGAGGAGTACAAAAGAAGAAGCGACGGGCGAAGACGACATCATCGAAACGGAATTTGACGACGCTCTTGATCCGATCGGCGATCTTCCGGGGGAGGACGGATGATCCACGGTTAGGTTTTGAGGAGTTAAACTCTATGGAAACATAGGGTTTTCTCTTTTCATAATTAAATATTTGAAATGGAAATAGGTGTTAACATGAAAGAAATCTTAGATAGCATCCCGGACGAGCACAAACTAAAGTTAGCTTTTTATCTTGTCCAAAAACTCGAAGTAACCCCGTTTTATACTATTCTTGACTTTCTTCGTCGCGATCAAGGTTTAACGTTAGATCAGCTAGAAAAATACATTACTGATCGGAAATAAGAAAGGGGTAAATAATATGTCTAATGAGGTAAAGAGATCCGGAGTTTACACCGTAGAAGACACTCGTAGCATGGATTGCGCAATCGGCTACGCCCGCATCCTCAAGCAGTGCCCTTATTGGTATAAGATTCTTCCGATTGTCTTGTATGGTTATGATGCGGAGAAAAACATTGATTACGTTGAAGCGGTCATTCGGACGTTTAGCGTAAATGACGGAACCAGCGTATCAGAAACCATCTGCACGGCAAGGTTCTATGGAACCGAGTTCGAGATAATAGAATCGTAAAAATTACACACTGTATAACGAAGACATATAGTCTTAAATCTTTTGGTTAAATCGAAAGGAGATTAGCGGTATGAGCACGGTTCTTAAGCGCGTTAAACTCGTAGGAGGAATCATCGTCGGGGCTGGGGTTTCCATGGTTGTTGGAAATCTCATAAAGTCCACCACCCCTGTAAATCCGAAACTGCTTGGAAAGGCGTTCGCCTGGATAGGGGCAACGGCCGTCACTATATTCGCAGGCGCTTTGGCCGAGAAGACCTTCTCTGATAAATTCGATGAAGTAATTGAGCATATCAGAGAGGCTGTTATGATTGACGTACATGCGGAATAACCTCTCGGTAATCAACGACACCCCCTCGAACCCGAAAGGATGAGAAATCGTGTCCGCACTTGAGATATTAGGAAACGTCATGTGGCATGTCTTCATATTCGCGGTTGGCCTCGTGACAGGACTAACTCTTGAATACTTTCTATCCAAAGCGGCTAAGAAAGACCAAGAGAAAGAAGAACGTAGCCTACGTTATATTTCAGGCGTTAGGATTCAACCGCAAACAGTAAAGGCTCCTAAACGAAAAACTTAGGGAGGTATACATGGAGATTCTTTCCTTTATAGGAGTGTTCGCTGTAGCACTCCTTATCTTTTTTGTCGGTTTTGCAGCTGGGAAAAAGGCTGGTATAAACGCTTGCCAAAAACTCGTAGAATCTATCGCGAAGACGTTCGCCGATATCTCAAAAGAATTGGAAGCGGGTGATAAACATGGCCGAGAGGGAAATGCCGACGCATGGAAACTCATCAAAAAGGATAATGAGAAGTTCGGTTCCTGATAAGGAAGCACTTTCACCAAGCGCGCCTCGTCAAAAGAGAGTTGTTACAGGAGAGGTCCGTATGCTTAATCGAGGGCCAGCAAGCACGAAAGCCCTACGGCTCTCCGAAACTCGTCTTGGTAAGATGTTGTCGGACGCCGCTTCCTTTGTCTTTAAGGAGGTTCTAATCCCCGCCGGAAAAGACATGTTGTATTCCGCCATAAGAGACGGAGGGGAGCGACTAATCTACCGAGGCGATGACGATACTTATCGAGGCAGGGCTCGACAGGGGGGTTCTCGCGGAGGAAGTAGCTATTCCTATTCGTCTTTGTATGATCCCTCGAATCGACGAGATAGAGGACGGGGAAGAGATGATAGGGATATTCCCCCTTGGGAGGAGAGGACGTCTCGCTCAAGCAGGGACGTTAACGATATCGTCTTAGCGACTAGAGAAGATGCGATCGAGGTTTTGAGTCAGCTGCACGAGCTAACGCAAGATTACGGATTCGCAACGGTAGCGCAATTAAAGGACTTGGTGGGAATTACCGAGAAACACACCGATCATAAGTGGGGATGGGAATCCCTTGACGGAGCAACGCATCGCCGAGTAAGGGACGGAGGATACTTACTTGTGCTTCCTCGGGTGGTGGAGATACGATGATTGTAGGTGTAATTGGTGGTTTTGAGGAGGGTTTCGATGGCCTCTATATTTGATGTTAATGGCCCCTATGGACGTCTTTTAGAGTTGGCAAAATACCACTTAGACACATCCGATATGTATATAAAACGGGCTATTTGGGAGGAAAACTGGATAAAAAGGCTTAATTTTCGCCTTAAAGCCATAAAACACAGTCGTGCTGCCATGAAAATCGCTAAGTTTTTACCCGACTAGTTGTGAGAAGACGTCAGACAGAATCTAAACTTGGTAGGTGTAGAAGTATTCGTCTATTAGAATTAGATTCTGTCTCAGAGCAAATGTATGAAAGGGGAATACCTTATGCTTGAAGATTTTGTAGGGGTCGTCACCGGAGGCGCAAACGATGGAACGCTGTCCTTAGACTTTACAAACGCATATACAGCTAGCGCAGCGAGCAAGTATCTCAGAAACATCCTCCTCAAGGAAGGCCGTATAAGCATAGAGTTTCTTAATACGCTTATTGGAGGAACTCTAGAACAAATAAACCCGGAAACAGATAAGTGCTTCTTTAGAAAAATGGGTTGGACTTCTGATATGGTGGCTGGTAAGAAGCCCTTTGATATATCAGAAGACCACGAATACAGGATTTCTTTCCTTCCTCCTATAAAATTTACAGGGGATGAAAATAGTCTCGTTGGGATCGATCCTATGAAAGAACAGACGTTCTCCTCTGGCGCCAAGAGGACATCAAAAAC
>QMCE01002781.1_pt1 | contig 15335 bp, 12 predicted proteins | sample 1821851 | NCBI WGS metagenome assembly QMCE01 (sample SAMN09453174, study PRJNA476694) | Termite gut metagenome, whole genome shotgun sequencing project. | isolation source: worker | host: Odontotermes sp. | place: South Africa:Pretoria | collected 2016-01-28 | reverse complement strand
AATGCGGTGGAGGCCGGGCACGCGGTCGCTGCCGGCGGACTGGCTGTCCACTATGATGCCGCCGATGACCACGGTTTCGCCGTCCTTCACCATGAGGCGCGTTTCGGCCTCGCGGGTGTCTATGGCCGGTTCGCCGCCGGAACCGCTGACGCTGCTGGAAACCGTGTCGTTGGTCAATTTGATGTCCAGGGTCACGATTTGTCCGTTTTCTTCAATGTGCGGCTTGACCCGAAGCTCCATCACCACATCCTTATATTCCACATTGGCGGCGGTGGTGGCCGAGGAACCGCTGTAATACGGTATCTGCTGGCCCTGCTTTATGAAAACTTCCTGATCGTTGGCCGCCATGATGCGGGGGGCGGAAATGGTTCTGGCGTCGCTGGAATATTCCTGGGCCTTGATGGTGGCGGAAAGCATCAGGGTTTGGGCCTTGTTGAGAAAACCCACCCCCAGGTCGAGCGCGCCATCGACGATGTCCATGACCCCGCCCGGATCGCCGGGCGAGCCGCCAGCCGCCCCGCCGCCGGACACGCCGGCCTGGTCGTAGCGGCCGCTCCAGTTAATGCCCACCTGCTGGGTGAAATTGGCGCTGGCCTCGATTATTCTGGCCTCGATCAGAATCTGGCGGGCCACCTTGTCGATGCGCAAAAATATCTGCGTCATGGCCGAAAGGGTGCCCGGATCGTCTTCCACGTAGATGTCGTTGCCGATGCTCACTATTTTGCCGCGCGAACTCAAAACCTTTTGCAGTTCGGAGGCAACCGTGCCTATGGGCGCGTATTTGGGGGTGAAAACCTTTTTGCTCAGGGGCGCCAGGCGGGCCGCCTCCGCCCTTTCCGCCGCCGCCCTCTGGCGGGTGGACTGAATGCTGGTGAGGGTGGGCAGATCATAGATGGTGAGGACGTTGCCCGACTCCTCCACCCCCAGATTGCGGGCGGAAAGAACTATATCCAGGGCTTGATCCCAGGGAACGTCTTTCAGTTTCAGGGTCACCTTGCCGGAGACGTCGTCGGAGACCACGATATTTTTGCCGGAAACCTCGCCGATGATGCGAATTATGTTGTGGAGGTCGGCGTTCTGGAAATCCAGGGAAATGCGTTCGCCCGTGTACACTTTGGGCGAATTGTAATGCACGGCCCGGGGGAGGTCCTCGTTCAGGTCCAGATCGCTCACCGGCGGCTCGCCGGTCACGCCGGCCTCCGAAATGGGCGAAGGCGCGAAGCTGCCCTGGGCCGAAAGGGATGAAGGCGCGAGAAGCGGGGCCGAAATGAGAATCGCGGCGAAAAATATATGAAGCTTCCAGAAGCCGGGCATGTCATATCTCCTTATTCAACGTAGGTGAGGCCGCTGTTGTCCAGGACGTCCAGGTTCATCACCGTGATTTCAGGCTCCCGTCTACCGCCGCGCGGCGGTTCTTCCACGATCACCCTGGCCGCTTCAATCTTCTGGATGCGGCCCCCGCGCCGGCCTATGCGGTCATTCGCGCGCAGAATGTAGCTGGAACCGGCCCCGTCTTCAAAGGAGGCCAGGGCGGCGCCCTCGCGCCCGCTGACGGTGGTTATGGCCACCAGTTTCAACTGGCTGAGCTCCAGTTTCAAAATCGGCGGCAGTTTGGCTTCTTCCTCCGGGCTCAAGGCGTCCGGAGCGTCCTGTCGGCCCCGCACCTCTTTCATGGGCATGAAGGGATCGTACAAAGAGGCGATGTTGTAGCTGTAATTCGCCAGGGCCTCTCTGTGCCAGGCATCCAGTGCCTCGAAGAGGGGCGACCCGCCTGCGGGCGCGGCTTCGGGCGCGCCTGGCGGCGGGGGCGAGGCGTTTTTCTCCGCCGGGGCCGCCGGGACCTTTGCCGCCTCCGCGTCTATGGCGAAGAGCGGCGCGGCTTCGGGCGCATTCGCGGCGGAACCTGAGCCGGTGCTCACCTCCACATCGAATTTCAGTTCCGTCCGGGCCGGGGCCGCCTCCTGGACGCTCCCCGGCGCCTTGCCCCCCATCCGCCCGCTCTCGTCGCCGTCGGCGGCCAGGGCCGGGGCGGACGGCCAAAAAAAGACGAGGCCCATGAGAGCGGACAGGCCAATGTTTTTTATGTGGAAAAAAGAATGCATGGCGTTATTTTTTCTTTGAGGCCGCCTGGGCCGCAATTTCAGCCTCCGTCAGGGAGCGGTAGGTGCTGCCGGAGCATCTTACGGAAATATGCAGTATTTCCCGCTTTTCGTCCACCATCTTGGGCGCGGAAATGTTGACGTCGGTAATGTTGACGATGCGGTCCATGCGGCTGAAATTATAAAGAAAGGAGAGCACGGTCAAGAACTCGCCCTCCAGGTTCAGGGTGAAAGGTATTTCCGCGTAATTTTCCTGAATTACGGCCGGGAGCTTGGGCGCGAACAGGGTTACGCCGTCTGATAGCCCGGCGTTGGAGCCGATTTCGGAAACCATCCGCACCAGGCGAGGCATCTCGTTTTCCGAGGGCAGGTATTTCTGCATGTACTGATAGGCCTCATCGACGGCCGCGCCGTATTGGGCCACGGCCTCATGGGTCTTAAGGGCGTTTTCCGTGTTTCGTATATTCATGTCGGCCTGGGCCAGGGCCTCTTCAGCGGCGGAGCGTTCCTTCGTGTACGGCAGGTAGGCGAAAAAGAAAAAAAGGAGGCACATAAAAAGAACGGCGCACGCTATTATCCCTATGCGGACGTTTTTTTTAAGAGCCGCCGCGCTGTCGATCAAATCGGCCTGTTTCTTTTTTACCGGGGCTTTAGCCACTTATTCAATCTCCATTTTTTAGCTTCGTCTCAGGGTTCGCAATCGGGCAAAAAATGTCATTTTTGCCCGATAGAGGCTGGTGATTGGCGGCATCCGCCAGTCGCTGCGCTCCGTCTCGCTACGCTCGACCCGCTATTTCAATCTCCATTTTTAGCTTCGTCTATAAGGTTCTTCTGCCCTTAAGAACTTCCGCATTTTCCAAGGCGGCCGCAAGTTCCGGGGCGGCCAGCTTTACCTTCTCCCGCATCTCTTCCCGCGAGGGGAGCCCCAGTTCCGGCATGCCCGCGTCCAGAACCAGAGGCCGGGGGAATATGGTGCGCGCGTTGATTTTGAAGCGGGTCAGGCTGACGCCGTTGATCACCATATTCTGGGCTATTTCCACCAGATTGACGCTGTTCCGCTCGATATATTCGGCCCCTTCCAGCCGGGAGAGAAACTGGCTGACGACTTCCTTGTCCTTGGATATGCCCTCTATGGTCAGGCCGTTTCTATTGTGGGCGAGGCTTAAAAGCCAGGCGTTGTCGCGGGGCAGAAGGGAATCCAGCTCCACCAGAATGCGGGTCTGGTCGCGGCGGCGTTCCTCCAGTTCCATGATGGATTCCAACTGCCGCCATTTTCTGACGGCGACGGCGGTCCTGAGGCCGGCCTCGTCCCTCTCCGCCCTGAGGCGGGCCAGCCTGTTTTGGGCCTGGGCCGAGGCCTGGGAGAGGCTTTTCAGGTTGGAATCCATGACGAAGGTTTTAAAGCACAGCAAAAAGGCGATGGAGAGCAGAGATCGTCCATTGGCAGAAGATTGATGGAGATCATTCCACTTCCACCTTTCGCAGGGCCAGGCCGAAGCTGACCGCCAGTTGGGGGCCGATATATTCAAGATAGTCCGGGTCGAACTTTTTGGGGTTGTAGTCGAGGCCGTCCAGGGGATTGAGCCTGGCCGCGCCCAGCCCGAAATATTTCCCGAATTCCTCGGGGAGCCCGCGCAAGAGACTGCCGCCCCCCGTAAGCCAGATGGCGGCGGGTTTGTAGGCGGGGGTTTCCGCGCGGGCGGAATCCAGAACCCGCTCCACGGCGGCTATCCAGCCGCACACGGCCCTGTCCACGATTTCAGCCGCCAGGGTCTGGTCGGCGGCCCTGGCCGAACCGAATTTCACGGCCTCCGCGTCTTCTTCGCTGATATGAAAGGCCTGGGCCAGTTCGGAGGTGAGGCGCCGGCTGCCCACCGGCTCGTCTTTGAGAAGCATGGGCAGGCCCTGCGATATGACGACCACCTTCAGGGCGCTGGCCCCGATATCCACCAGAAGGGCTTCGTCCCTTTGTCCGGGGCGCGTGAAATTGTATGCGTTGAACAGGGCCAGCCCATCCACGTCCAAAACGGCCGGCTTCAGACCGGCCTCGCCGATGGCTTCCATATACCGCTGAACCACGCTTTTTTTCGCGGCCGCCAGAAGCACGCTCATCTGGCTGTTTTCGCGCGAATATTCCAGGACGTAATACGAGATGTTGACGTCGTTCGCGGCGAAGGGGATGTATTCTTCCGCCTCTTCCATCACGCGGCTTTTCAGGGCGTCGCCGTGGACGGCGGGCATGGTGATTTTTTTGACTATGATGGAATCGCCGGAGAGTGAGGCGGAAACATATTTGCCGGACAGGGAAGAGTGGGCGACAAGGTTCTTCATCGCCAAGCTGACGGCGGCCTGGGCCTGATCTGGTTTGGTTTCCCATTCGGGCACGCTCTGGGGCGGAAGCTGGGAAAGGCCGAGGCCCAGGAGGGCGGCCCGGCCATCCCTGATGTTGCCCAGCTTTACAGCTTTGGCCGCGTAGGAGCCTATGTCGATTCCCAGAACACTGACAGCCATTATGGTTGAACCTTGATTTTTACGAATTGTCGGCAAAGATTTTATCTTTGTCTTCCAAGTTGTAACCCAGGGCCAGGATGATTTTGCGCATGGTTTCCATGCGGCAGCTTTTACCGTTTTCAATGCGGTCGATCGTCAGGGGTGAGACGCCGGCTTTGCGGGCCAGTTCGGCCTTGCTCATCAAAAGCTGTTCCCTGATCATCTTCAAAGAGTTGCGTACCAATTTAATTACCTCTTTGCTCTGAAGGTGACGTCCATCTCGCTTGGCATATAATACATATCGCTCTTCTAGTCTAATACGTATGCTTATTTCAACATTTTGAATCTATAATGTCAAGCCATTTATGTTAATTATGTATAAATTTTAATAACTTGCGCCGCATATAGGGGAAGGGCGCGGCCTGGGCACAACATGTTGGCCGGAGCGGATTTTTTTGTATAAGGGGATGAAATGAAAACGATGCGAGGGGTATTCCAGTAAACAGGGATTAATGAGCAGGGCAAGAGCGTCTTGCTTGTTTTAAAATTTGATTATTTGCTTATAATTTTACAAAACTACCCCAGGAACACGTCATTCCAGCTGTAGCGGAAATGACGCCTGGTTGGGCGGGAATGCATGACAAAAACTCAAATGATGTTGCCCTGGTCCCTAACCCCGGCCAGAAGGCCGAAGCGAAACCAGCGATCGCCCCCGCGATAGCTGAAATAATCCGGAGAGCATTTGCTGCATATCCCGGCGATTTCGATATTATCGGGGGAGAGGCCGCAATCTGTCAACTGCTGCCGGCTGACGGCCCAAAAATCGAAATGATTTTCCGAAACTTCAAAGGGCCAAAAGCTTTCCGGAAGCTCCGCGCGATAATTCACGAATTCCGCGCAGCAAGGCCCCAGGGAGGGCGCCACGCCCGCCAGCATCCTCTCCGGCCCGGCGCCGCGGCCGACCATTTCGCGAACGGTTGCGGCAATGATGTTTTGCGCGGAACCCCGCCAGCCGCTGTGGGCCAGCCCCAAAATTTTCGTTTCCGGGTCATAGAGCAAAACGGCCTGGCAATCGGCCACCTTGATTAAAAGGCTCACGCCCGGCTTGGGGGCCACCATCGCGTCGAAGCCCTGGCGAACATCTTCCGGACGGCGCGGGCGATAGCCTTCTTCCGGCCGCACCACGGAAATTTCGGCCCCGTGGGTCTGGCGGACGAAGGCCGGGGCGGGCAGCCCCAGAACCCCGGCGGCCAGGTCGATATTGGCCATGACGTTTTCCACGCGGTCATGGCCCTCGGAGAAGGCCAGATTCAGCTCGCGGCCGTCCGGGCCGCTCCGCCCGCCGGCCTTCGTGAAATATCCGTGGGACAGCTCGGGAAATTTTTCGAAGATGGAAAAGGAGCCCCAGCTCAGGCCGTTTTTTTCATGTTTCATAAATCATACCAGTCTTCGATGTAGACCTCGCCCCCCTCATTCAGCGAGCGGGGAATCTCCGCCCCTTTCCACACGCCGCCCGCGGGGTACAGAACAGGATTTTCGCCGATTTCAGCGGGCAAGAGGCCTCGGGCGGCCAGGTTGGGGCTGGTGGCCAGATTCCAGGCCGATATTTCCGCCGCCGTCTCCGGCTCCATGATGAAATCCAGCCACAGGTGGGCCTCTTTGACGTTTCGGCTTGTCGCGCTGACGACATGGGCGAAGGACCAGCCGATGAGGCTCTCCTCCGGGAGGACGTAGGCGAACCTGTCGTCGTCCATAATGAGCCTGGCGGCTTCGTTGTTGTAGGATACGGCCATGTAGCTCATGGAATCATCAAGAAAGCGCATGGTTTCGCCGGGGTCCAGAAAACCGATGAAGGATGGCCTCTCGTTTAAGGATTTTAAAAGAGAGATGGCGGCTTCGATTTCCATATTGTCGTCTGAATTGTATGAATAATCCAGATATTTCAGGGCCACGCCGATGGCGTCGCGGTATTGGCGCATGATGGAAAAAGTCGCCGTCCGGGAATTGGGATCGAAGATCTGGCTTAAATTGGGCGGGCTTTCGCCCAAAAGGTCCCGGCGGTAAATCAGCCCGATATTCCCCACCAGATAAGGGAGGGAATACTCGCCGCCAGGGTCGGGGGGGCTGTCGAGATAGGTTTTGTCCATATATCGCAAATTGGGCAACAACTTGCGATCCAGCGGCAGGAGCTGATTTTTATTTTTCAGGGCGTCCAACTGATGCCCGCGAATCAGAAACAGGTCCCCGGCCGCGCCGGATTCGAGATAGGCGTCCAGGGCCTCGGCGGTTTCGAAATATTCGAAACTCACCCGGATGCCGTGCCGCGCTTGAAATTTATGGGCGATGGAAGGCGGCGCCAGACGCGCGGCGGCCAGAATCTTCAGTTCCCTGGTCGCCGCCTCCGCGTCCAGGGGCATGAAAATCAATATGATTAAAAGCCGGAAAAAATTCTTCACAGCCGCCCCCGCCCGTTTTTATATGGATTGCGCCTTTGTTCTATTTAAAAATATCGTCCAAAATAAACTCGCAGTTTATTTTGGACGATAATCACGGGCAAGTCAAGATTTTTAGGAAGCCGGCTGATTTCAGTCCTTGGCGGCCGCCGCCTTTTTGGCCAGTTCCGCTTTGACGTCTTCAGTCCACTTTTTGGCGTCGTCCTCGGCGGTTTTGATTTCTTTTTCCTTGAGGGATTTTTTAAGGGCCTCGATTATTTGGCTGATGTCCGCAGCCTGGTAGCCGAAATCCTGGGCGATGAGATACCATTTCAGGGCCGAGGCAGGCTCCTTGTCGCGGCTCAAGCCGTCCTTGTACATGACGGCGATGTTCTTCATGGCTTCCATATTCCCCAGCTCCGCGCTGCGGGTGAACATTTCCAGGGCTTTCTTGCCGTCCGGCTTCTGCTCCAGCATGCCGTTCAAATAGATGACGCCCATTTCGTTGGCCGCCATCGAATGCCCGGCCTTGGAAGCCTTGTCCAGATAATTCATGGCTTCCGCATTGTCCGCTTTAACTAGGTCGCCGGCGATATAAACGGAGGCCAGTTTGTAAAAGGCCTGGGGCAGTTCCATTTCGGCGGCCTTTTTGAAGCTGGCCAGGGCCTCGTCGGGGTTGGCGGCGACGCCCATGCCGACTTCATAGCACACGCCCAGGTTGTAATAGCCCTCGGCCTGCTTGGCCTCCGCCGCCTTTTTATACCAGTCTAAAGCTTTGGTGTAGTTGCGGGGCACGCCTATGCCGTTTTCGTAAAGGGAACCCAGGCTCAGCATGGCCGGGGCCTGGCCTTTGCCGGCCGCCTCGGTCAGAAGGGCCACGGCCTCGGAGGCGGTCACCGGGCGTTGAAGCGGCTGTTGTTGCTCCACGGCGGCAGGGGTGGATTCGGGAGCGGCGAAAAGGGCTTCCGTCGGCCCCGCCACGACAAAAAACGACGAAATCGCGAGCGCTAAGGCCCTGGCTTTGAAACTCATCATTGAAACCTTATGAAACCTTTCTCTCATTTTATTTTAAGACTGGCCGCCGCCAACCGCCTCTGAACAAAGCGGGTCAGGGCCGTAAAATTCGCGCGGCTCTTGGGATCTATGTTTTGCAGGGGGATTTCCGCCCTGGCCATATTTTTGTGGCCGCCCGCCGAACCCGCGTCGCCGAAGGCCGCCGACGCCAGTTTCCCCACATTCAGCCGCGTGCCCCCGCCCCGGAAAATCACCACCAGTTTGTCGCCGCAGACCCCGGCCGCGACGGCCCTGTTCACGTTGTCTATCATCATCAGAAAATCGGCCGTCTGCACCAGGGTGTCCGGGTGATCGACTTTGGGCAAAAAGCTGGCGGCCGTATTCTTTTTCAGTATGGCGCCGCTCAAACCGTCCAGGATATATTTGAAGGAAGTCCTGGCGATGGGCGCCCTTTCGATCTCCGACAAAAGTTCCTGGTGAATTTGCGGATACAGCCACTGAAAGGCCCGCATGTCTTCAAGCTGGCCCTGGCGCACGAAATTCTGGGTATCGGCCTTGATCGCGTAAAAAAGCGCGGTGGACAGCTTTTGATTGGGCTTTATTTTAGCGGCCTTCAGATAGGCCGTCATCATGGTGGCCGTGGCCCCCAGCCCCGGACGCACGTCCGCGAAGCCCGGCGCCTTTTTTTGATGAAGCGCGCTCAAAGGATGGTGGTCGATGACCACGTCAAAATCCAGTTCCCTGGTCAGGGGCGAGTGGCCGGGCTGGGAATCGACCATCAGAAGCCGGGTGAACGCGCTCCTATCGACGGATTCAAAGGGCTCCGGGCGCAGGGAGAGGGCCGCCAGGAGGCGCAGGTTGTCGGGGCGTTTCACCTGATTTATGGAGGCGATGGCGACCTGGCTGAGCCGCCGCCACAGTATGCGCTTCAAGGCCACCGCCGACGCGATGGCGTCCGGATCGGCCGAAATGACGATGAGGGCCCTGTCGTCGCTGGAGAAAAGGCGCAACAGGGCTTCCAGGCGAGCCTTGGGCGCGGCGCCCGGCCCCAGGGTGGAGGCGATGAGGCGAGCGGGCGGCGCTTCGGCCGCCGCGTTTTTACTGGTCGCCGCCACGGCTCTTCGTTTCTTCCACGGGAGCGGCTTCGGCCAGTTGCTTCACCAGCTCCAGGGCTTCCGGGCTCAAGTTGGCGGGCAATTTGGCCGAAATGGTCACATACAGATCGCCGCGATCCTTTTTTTTGGGCATGCCCTGTCCCTTCAGCCGCATTTTGGCCCCGTTCTGGGCGCCGGCGGGCAGTTTCAGGGTGGCCCGGCCGTGAAGGGTCGGCACTTCCAGGGTTCCGCCCAGCAAAAGGTCGTAGAGGCTGACCTGGGCCACGGTAAAGAGATCGTCGTCCTGACGGGTGAAGACGGGGTCCGGCTTGATGGAAACTTCCAGCATCAAATCGCCCGCCGGGCCGCCGTTCTGGCCGGGCGCGCCCTTGCCTTTCAGGCGCACCCTCTGGCCGTCCTTGATCCCCGCCGGGATTTTGGCCTTTAAATTTTCCACCTGACTGGTCTGGCCCCGCCCCCCGCAGGCGGGACAGGGACGCACCCCGCCGCCGGAAGACAAGATGCCCTGCCCCTGACAGTGGGCGCAGGTTTTATGGACGGCCAGCTCCACCTTGGCCTCGGTTCCGTCCGCCGCTTCGCGCAGGGAAATGGCCAGTTTCAAGTGAGCGTCCTCGCCCTTTTTGGGACGGGCGTGCGCGCCCCCGAAGCCGGTGTTGAAGGAGAAGCCGCCGTTCCGCCCTATGCGTTCATCCTGATTCGGGCCGCCGCCAAAGAGGTCGCTGAAAATATCCTGAAAGGAAAAGCCGCCCCCCTGGCTGAAATTGAAATCCGGCCTCTGGTAGCCTGTGCCGCCAAAGCCTTTTGTATAAAAAGCTTCCCGTCCCAGGTTGTCGTATTCCTTTTTTTTGGCCGGGTCGGACAAAATGTCGTAGGCTTCCGATATCTCCTTGAATTTGTTCTCCGCCTCCGCGTTGCCGGGGTTCACGTCCGGGTGGTACTTGCGGGCCAGCTTGCGATAGGCGGTCTTCACCGCCGCCGCGTCCGCGTTTTTTTCCACACCCAGTGTTTTATATGGATCAAGGCTCATTGTTTCAACCAGTTTTTCGAATTACGTCGTGTACGGCCAGCGCCGCACGCACAACATAAGATAAGTCGTTTTTCCCCCCCGTCAAGCAAGGCCGTGCCCTGGACCCATCGGATGCTTCGCATCCTCTCCGTACCAGGGCAATGGCCCGCGACGCGCTCAGCCGAGGCATAAGGCAATTGAGACCCGGCCGAAAAGCGGGAAACGGCGGGCAGCCAAGGAGAGCGCGAAAATACTTTTCAAAATGACATGCGGCGACTTGAGCCGCGAAGCGGCGGATTGGAGCCGCATAAATTCTGAAAAGTTTTCCGCGCTCGACGCCATGCCGCCGCGGAGGTCTAATCCTCCTTGGCCGCCTTTTTGCGTCCGGGCTTCTTTGGCGGAGCGGCTTCCTTTTCCTTGACGGCCTTTTTGGCGGCGGCGCGGGGCGCTTTGGTTTCAGCCGTTTTCTTGGCCTCGGCCGTCTTTTTGGCCGCCGCTTTTGGTTCGGCCGTCTTCTTGGCGGCGGTCTTTTTTGCTTTTTCCTCCGCCTTGGGGGCCGCGTCAGGGGCGGCTTTTTTCGCCGCCGTCTTTTTCACGGGCGCCGCCTTGGCCGTCGTCTTTTTTGCTGGCTCCGCCTTGGCCGCCGTCTTTTTAAGCGGCGTCGCCTTGGGTTCGGCCGTTTTTTTGGCGGCGGTCTTCTTCGGTTTTTCCGCCGTCTTGGGGGCCGCGTCAGGTTCGGCTTTTTTCGCCGCCGTCTTTTTCACGGGCGCCGCCTTGGCCGCCGTCGCTTTAGCGGCCCTGGGCTTCCTGGTCGGAGTTTCCGTGGTCGCGGACTCCAGCGCTTTTTCCGGTGCGGCTTCCGTTTTTTTCGGACGGCCCCGCTTCGCTTTTTCCGGGGCCGGAAGCGGCGCGGCCTCAAGGGGCTCAGGCGCGGCATGTTCCGGACCGGTCACCCGTTTTTTGGGATAGCGATCCGGCTCGGCAAGTGGAGTTTCCGGCGCGTCCGCTTGAGCGGCCTTTTTGGCCGGCTGACGGCGCGGTTTTTTGGCCGCTTTGGGGGGCGCCTCGGGCGCTGTCTCGGGCGCGGCAAGCTCCGCCGCCGGTCCAGTCTCCAGGGCGGTCTCTTCCTGCGGGAGCGGCGCGGCCGCCGCTTCGCCCGCGCGGCCGCGCTTGTTGCGGCGGCGTTTGCGGCGGCGTCCCCCTTCCTTTTCCTGCCCTTCAGTGGCGCCCGCTTCTACGGTTGAGGGGGGAGCAAAATCCAGAATTTCCGCCTCGATGAGCGGCGCATCCTCCAGAACCCATTCCAGGGTCTGGCGGGCCGCGTCCAGTCCGTTGCCGCTGGAAAAACGGGGCGAAAGCCCGAAAATGCCGCCGGGCCTTTGGCTTTTGGCCGGGCCGCGAGAGGCGCGGGGGCCGCCGGAGCGCCCTTCCCCGCGCCCGCCGGACCTTTCGCCGGAACGGCGTTTGCCCTGGTCGCGGTCGTGTGGGCGGCGGTCTTTCAGGCGGACCTCGCCGCCCTCATCGTCCTGGAACCATTCGGCTTCCGGCCAGACCACCGGTATTTTTTCGCCCAGAAGATTTTCAATGGCCTCCAGATGAAAGACATAATCCTCGCAGCCGAAGGATATGGCCTTGCCGCTGTGGCCGGCCCTGGCCGTGCGGCCGATGCGGTGAATGTAATTTTCCGCGTCCTGCGGCAGATCGTAATTGTAGACGTGGCTGACGTCGTCCACGTGAATGCCCCGGCTGGCCACATCGGTGGCCACCAGAATCTGAAGACGGTTCTCCTTGAAAGCCTCCATGAGCTTCAGACGCTTGGGCTGGGCCAGGTCGCCCGTGATGCCTTCGGCCTGAAAGCCGTTCATGGCCAGCTTTTTGGCCAGCCACTCCACCCCGCTTTTGGTGTTGGAAAAAATGATGACCCGCCGGTGCTCCTCCCGCCGCAAAAGGCCTAAAAGAAGCGAGAGCTTTTCGTCTCGGCCGACGTGATACAGCTCCTGCTCTATGTTCACCTTGGTGGTCTTGTCCGGCTCCGCCGTTATGTATTGGGGGGGATTCATGTACTGGTAGGTGAGTTCCAGAACCCTGTCGTCCAAAGTGGCGGAAAAGAGCATGGTCTGGCGGCTGGTGAAGGGGGGCAGTTTGGAGAGGATGATTTTCAAATCCTTGATGAAGCCCATGTCCAGAAGTCGATCGGCCTCGTCCACCACCGCCGCCTCAATGGCCTTGGTTTTGAAGACGCCCTGCTGAATGTAGTCGATGACCCGGCCCGGAGTGCAGATGACGATTTCCGGGGCCGAGCGCAGAATATCGGCCTGCTCCTGATATTCCATGCCGCCGATCACCAGAACCTGCCGCAGCTTGGTGTACTGGGCCAGGACCCGCGCGTCCTCGTAAATCTGCAGGGCCAGTTCGCGGGTGGGCGTGACTATGATGGCGCGGGGCATGTCCGGGGCCAGGGGCTTGTTCTTCATGAGCCGCTGGAGGAGGGGAACCAGAAAGGCCGTGGTTTTGCCGGTGCCGGTCTGGGCCTGGCCCGCTATGTCCTCGCCTTTCAGAGCCACGGGAATGGCCTGGGCCTGGATGGGCGTGCAGTATTCGAAACCCGCGCTGTCCAGCCCCGACATGATTTCCGGGTAGAGATCGAAATCCACAAAGCGGGTGGCGGTGAGAAAATTGGGACGTTCAGCCCGGGGGCCGACTTCCAGTTCCGGGGCGCCAAAATCTTCGAGGGTGGGCATGTCTTCCGTATGCGCCTCGGTGGAAAAATCCCGAAAATCCTGGAAGTCGTCGCCATGGGATGGGGGCATAAAATCTCCTGTAAAAATCCGGGCCGCGCGCTTGGGCGGCCATCGTAAAATGCCGCGCTCCGCCTATTTTCCGGCGGAGGGCGTAAACTTGTTGGCCACCTTGTTCTGCTTGAGCATAGTCAGGGCTTTTTCCAACTGGGGATCGAATTTCAAACGCTCGGCCAGAGGCAGTTCCGAAAGGGGGCGATCCGGCATTTCAAATTCCGCCGCCTCCCCGTCTTTCGCCTCTTCCGTCTTCTTTTGTCCGGCTTCTTTTTCCGGCTTTTCATTGACGCCCGTCAGGTGGCGTTCCAAATCGCGTTCGCGCAGAATTTCCACATCGGGCGGCAGGCGGCTGGGCACGTCCACATCCGGCGCTATGCCGTCGGCCTGAATCGAGCGGCCCTTGGGGGTGTAGAATCTGGCCGTGGTGAGGCGCAGGCCGGAGCCGTCGGGCAGGGGATAGACGGTCTGCACCGAACCCTTGCCGAAACTTTGCGCGCCCACGACCGAGGCCCTTTTGTAATCCTGCAAAGCCCCGGCCACGATTTCGCTGGCGCTGGCCGAGCCCTCGTTCACCAGAACCACCATCGGCACGTCCTGGGAAAGTTCGGGATCATTGTCGGCCACGTATTTGAAATTCTGTTCCGCCACGCGGCCCTTGGTTTCCACCACCAGTTCGCGCCCGATGAAAAGCCCGCTGATTTTGATGGACTGATCCAGGAGCCCGCCGGGATCGTTCCGCACATCCAGGATCAGGCCCTTTACGGGACCAAGTTCCCGCAAGGCTTTGCGCATTTCATCGAAGGCGTCGCCCTGGAAGCTGATGATGCGGACGTAGCCGTAGCCCGGCTCCAGGGTTTCCCAGCGGACGCTGCGGACGGGAATTAAATCGCGCGTCACATTGTAGGTGCGGAAGTTTTTTTCCTTTTCGCGGGTGACGGTGAAGGTGACCTTCGTGCCTTTAGGGCCGCGAATGAGCTTCACGGCCTCGTTGAGGCTCATGTTTTTGGTGTTTTTGTCGTCTATTTTAACGATGTGGTCGCCCGCCATGAGACCCGCCCGGTAGGCCGGGGTGCCTTCTATGGGCGAAACCACGGTGAGAGCGCCGTCGCGCAGGGTGATTTCTATGCCCACCCCGAAAAAGCTGCCCTGGGCCTCCTGCTGGAATTCCTTCATTTCATCGGGGGTCAGGAAGGAGGAGTGGGGGTCCAGGGTGGAGAGCATTCCGCGAATGGCCCCATAGACCATTTCATCGCTTTTGGGCGGCTCCACGAATTTGTTCTGCACCTCGTGGACGACCAGGGAAAAAATCTTCAGTTTTTCAAAAAGGGAAGATTCCGAATCGGCCAGGGCCCGCGCGGCCGGAAGAAGGGTCAACAGGGACGCCGCGCACAGTATGGCCGCCGTTGTTTTCCACCTGAAGCGAAAGGGCAATATTATATGCCTGAGCATGATTCCTCCATAAAAAGACTTCAATCCTGTCGGCAATGGGAACACAGATTTCGAACTTGTGCCCTTCGCTTTTAAAGCCCATCTGTTCGGTTATTTCTTTTTCCAGGGCGGGCAATTGCGGCGCGCTGAATTCAAAAATCCGGCTGCATGAGGTGCAGCGCAGGTGGCTGTGATGCTCCCGCCCGTAAACCCTTTCATAGTGCATGTGGCCGTTTTCCAGATATACGGCGGCCAAAAGGCCCGATTCTATCAGAATTGGTATGGTGCGGTATATGGAAGCCTTTGAGACCCCCGTCCGCCCCTTCAAGGTCAGAAACAGTTCATCGACGTCGAAATGTCCGTGATTGACTAGCACGGCTTCGGCGATGGATTCTCTTTCCCTGGTTACGCGATGCCCCCTTGTCGTTCATGTAAACCCCTTGGACGATCACAAATTTCAGCGACCTCTCAAAGGGGCATGATAGCATATATATCATAGATAAAACAAGGCCGTTTTCAAAGGGCCGGCAATTCTAATTATGAATTTTGCCGTGAATGACGGAGAGTGGGGAAAATACTTTTCAACTGTCTACGCGGCTTCGAACAAGTGACCTTCGGCTCGCGAAGCGATCCTCGGTCACAACTCGCCGCCGTAGAGTATTTGAAAAGTATTTTCCCCCACTCTCCTTTGTGCCCGCCGCCTCAAAATTTTGGAAGAATTTTTCGCGGGCGATATCGACCAGAGCCGACCAGCCAAGGAGGGCGTCCAGGGGTTTTCTTTGAAAAAATATAGGGCCGCTTGTCCGAGCCGCTATATTTTTGAAAAGAAAATCCCTGGATACCCTTCGCCTTACCGCAAAAAACCATTCCGCTACAGGGCCGTCAATTTGGCGTACTGCGGGGTCAGGGTTTTGGGGCCGAAATGGTCGAAGTCGATTATGGCCTGATTGCCCTTC
>QMCE01001260.1_pt1 | contig 15340 bp, 10 predicted proteins | sample 1821851 | NCBI WGS metagenome assembly QMCE01 (sample SAMN09453174, study PRJNA476694) | Termite gut metagenome, whole genome shotgun sequencing project. | isolation source: worker | host: Odontotermes sp. | place: South Africa:Pretoria | collected 2016-01-28 | reverse complement strand
GATATCGCCGATTGCGATGGAAGAAGGATTGCGCTTTGCGATTCGCGAAGGCGGCAGAACAGTCGGCGCCGGCGTCGTCGCAAAAATTATCGAGTAATGTTTTTTTGTGGCAGAACGGCCTGGCGATATGCCGGGCTTTTTGCCTTGTTAGGTTACGGTGCCAACCTTCGAATGGGCGCTTGTGAAGGTTTTTTGAAGGTTCAGGAAACGTAGGCCAGTAGCTCAATTGGCAGAGCGACGGTCTCCAAAACCGTAGGTTGGGGGTTCGATTCCCTCCTGGCCTGCCAACGTTTCTGACGAGAAAGTAGAGTCATGATGCTGGATAAAATTAAAATCGCGGCGGCAATCTTGTGCGTTATAGGCGGACTGTGGCTTTACTACCACTTCGTCGATCTCGCACTGGGGTTGCGGGCGCTGATGATACTGGGCAGTGTGGTATTGGGTGGCCTAGTGATGTGGACATCCAGTCCGGGAAAAACATTCATAGGCTTTGCCCAGGATGCGTGGCGCGAAGGAACGCGTGTTGCCTGGCCATCCCGCCAGGAAACGGTGCGGATGACACTGGTGGTTTTCGTGTTCGTCGTGATCATGTCGTTGTTTCTTTTCCTTATTGATAACATTATCGCGTGGCTGATCAAGCTCTTTCTTGGTAATTAACTATGAGTGAAAAGAAATGGTATGTGGTGCATGCGTATTCCGGGTTTGAAAAATCCGTGCAGCGCGCGTTGACGGAGCGTATCGAGCGCTCCGGCATGGCCGACAAGTTTGGCAAGATTCTGGTGCCGGTAGAAGAAGTGGTCGAGATGCGCGGCGGGCAAAAGGCGATTAGCGAGCGTAAATTTTTCCCTGGTTATGTGCTGGTGGAAATGGAAATGACCGATGAAACCTGGCATCTTGTGAAAAGTACGCCGAAAATCACCGGTTTTGTCGGTGGTGCCGCAAATAAACCGACACCGATTTCGCCAAAAGAAGTAGAAGATATTCTGCACCAGATACAGGAGGGCGTCGAAAAGCCGCGGCCGAAAGTATTGTTTGAAGTGGGCGAATTGGTGCGCGTAAAAGAAGGGCCGTTTGCCGACTTTAACGGAACGGTTGAAGACGTGAATTACGAAAAAAGCAAACTGCGTGTTTCGGTGGCGATTTTTGGCCGCGCGACACCGGTCGACCTTGATTTTTCGCAAGTCGAGAAAGCGTAAAGTTTTACCTCATCATGTTGCCGATGCAGCTCGGGCAACGTAGTGTTTTTCTGAAAAAGAGCTGCTGGAATCATGGGGAGAATGCGTAAGGAGCGCTTGAAAAACATCGCGAACGAAGGCCTGACGAGATGGTGTTTGCCGAGAAAGCAGAGTTTACCGATGGTAAATAAGTATTTTGAGGAAAACCCCAACATAGAATGGTCGAGCGTAATAGTTTTTCAGAGCTTTTATAGGCGTTCACTTGTACCCGAGGAGTAAAACATGGCAAAGAAAATTGTCGGCTATATCAAGTTGCAAGTGCCGGCGGGCAAAGCCAATCCCAGCCCGCCGATTGGTCCAGCGCTCGGTCAGCGCGGATTGAATATTATGGAATTTTGTAAGGCTTTTAATGCGGCCACGCAAAAAATGGAGCCGGGGTTGCCGATTCCAGTCGTGATCACCGCCTTTGCGGATAAGAGTTTTACCTTTATCATGAAAACGCCGCCGGCGACGGTCTTGATCAAGAAAGCGGCTAAAGTGGATAAAGGCAGCGCGCGTCCGCACACGGATAAAGTCGGGAAGTTAACCCGCGCACAGGCGGAAGAAATCGCGAAGACCAAAGAGCCGGATTTAACGGCGGCGGATCTTGACGCGGCTGTGCGTACCATTGCCGGAAGCGCGCGCAGCATGGGTATTACCGTAGAAGGAGTGAAATGATCATGGTGGAAAAGAGCATGAAAAAAGCTTCCAAGTACGGTAAAAGGATTACTGTGCTGCGCGCTACGGTAGACCGTAATAAACTTTATCCGGTAGATGAAGCACTGGCGCTGGCCAAGAAAAACGCCGTTGCCAAATTCGATGAGTCTATTGACGTTTCCGTGAACCTTGGCGTTGACGTGCGCAAATCCGATCAGACCGTACGCGGTTCGGTCGTGTTGCCGGCCGGGACGGGTAAAACTGTGCGTGTTGCGGTTTTTGCGCAAGGCGAGAAAGCCAAAGAGGCGGAAGAGGCGGGCGCGGATGTTATTGGTTTTGATGATTTGGCGGCAAAAGTCAAAGGTGGTTTCCTTGATTTTGATGTTGTGATTGCCACGCCGGATGCAATGAAAGTGGTGGGGCAGTTGGGGCAGGTGCTTGGCCCGCGCGGCTTGATGCCGAACCCGAAAGTTGGTACGGTTTCCGCCGATGTCACGACCGCCGTGAAAAACGCAAAAGCAGGCCAAGTGCAATATCGTACCGACAAAGCCGGTATCGTTCATTGCACGATCGGTCGCGCTTCGTTTGCCGATGGCGCATTAAAGCAAAACCTGCTTGCGCTAATTGAAGCGTTGAATAAAGCCAAACCGGCCAGCTCCAAAGGCGTTTATTTGCGCCGCGTGAGCGTTTCCAGCACGATGGGCGCCGGTATTCGCGTTGAGTTAAGCGGCCTGGTTAGCGCGACGGGCTAAAAAGAATTTGGAGGGGCACGCCAGTTGATCGGCGTGAACCGTCAAAGACCGCAGGAGCTGATGGCTTAAACCAAACGATTTCGTTTTTCCTGCGCAGATGGTGCCCTGAAAGACAGGAATTCCTGGATGAACGGACACCGAGTAGCGAGAGCGCCGAAGTTATGGCGCTTGTGTTGAAAACGTGGTGTATCGATATTAATTTTTGATACGCCTATTATTGAAAAGAGGTGGGCCTTGAGTCTTAATCTCGAACAAAAACAAGCTGTAGTCGCGGAAGTAGCGGCGCAGGTTGCCGAAGCGCAGTCGATTATTATTGCGGAAAATCGCGGGGTATCGGTGGCGGATATGACGCAGCTGCGCGCCAAAGCACGGGAAGCCGGCGTGTATTTTAAGGTAGTAAAAAATACACTGGTGCGTCGTGCGGTTGCTGATACGCCGTTTGCGGCGTTGGCCGAAAAAATGAGCGGGCCGCTCACTTACGGAATCAGCAGCGATCCGGTGGCCGCTGCCAAGGTGCTGAACGATTTTGCCAAGGGCAATGAAAAATTCGTTGTCGTTGGCGGCGCGATGTCCGGGCAGTTGATGTCGATCGAAGAAGTCAACGCGTTGGCGTCCTTGCCGTCGCGCGATGAATTGATCGCTAAGCTGATGGCGACAATGCAGGCGCCGGTGGCCAAGTTTGTGCGTACGCTCAACGAAGTGCCGGGCAAGTTTGTACGCACAGTGGCCGCGGTTCGCGATGCCAAAGAAGTTGCGTAAATTTCGCGTATTACATTCAATAAATTTTTTATTTAACTGTTTCAGGAGTTATTCATGTCTGTTCAAAACGAAATTCTCGACAAAATCGCCGGTATGACCGTGTTAGAGCTTTCCGAGCTGATCAAAGCGATGGAAGAAAAATTCGGCGTTTCCGCGGCGGCGGCGGTTGCGGTTGCCGCACCGGCAGCCGGTGGCGCAGGCGCTGCGGCGGCGGCGGAAGAAAAAACCGAGTTTACGGTAGTGCTTGCGTCGGTTGGCGATAACAAAGTCAACGTGATCAAAGCGGTTCGCGAAATCACCGGCTTGGGCTTGAAAGAAGCCAAAGATCTCGTGGACGGCGCGCCGAAACCGGTCAAAGAAGGTGTTGCCAAAGCTGACGCCGACGAAGCGAAGAAAAAGCTTGAAGACGCCGGCGCCAAGGTCGAACTTAAATAAGTTCTTCTTTGCTCAAAGGCCGATGGTAAAACCATCGGCCTTTGGCGACTCTGGCGATATCGATTTTAAACGCGGGGTTGTCGCTTGAGGCTGAAGAAAAGATTGTTGTTTGGTCAAACAATTATCTTTTTTTCGTCTTCTGAAACGACTGCAGAGGGCAGGCCTGGTCGGACGGACGCGCAAGGCGTTTGTTGTCAGCCAGTGGTTGGTAGTGGCCAATCGCCAAGCCGGTGCGCAAAAGGCACGATAAATATCGTTTTGTACGAACATGTAGCGATGCGCACACAGTCGCTGAATTAAACGCCGACGATTATGGCGTGACTCATTGGAGCGTTTATGGTCAAAAATTATTCCTTCGCGGAAAAAAAGCGTATTCGTAAAAGTTTTGCCAAACGAGGCAATGCGCTGGAAGCGCCGTTTCTTCTTGAAACGCAGATCGACTCTTACAAGAGCTTCCTGCAGCAGGAAGCGCCTGCCGAAAAGCGGGAGAAGCAGGGGCTGGAATTGGCTTTTCAGTCGGTTTTTCCCATCGCCAGCCACACCGGGAATGCCCGTCTCGAATATGTGTCGTACTCACTGCAGGCGCCGATGTTCGACGTAAGCGAATGTCAGCAGCGGGGATTGACTTTTTGTTCGGCGTTGCGCGCGCGTGTTCGTCTGGTGCTGATGGATAAAGATTCGGCAACGCCGAAAATTCGCGAGGTTAAAGAGCAGGAAGTGTACATGGGCGAGATTCCGTTGATGACGGAGCATGGCTCGTTTGTGATTAACGGTACCGAACGCGTCATCGTTTCACAGTTGCATCGTTCGCCGGGGGTATTTTTTGAACATGATCGCGGCAAATCGCACAGTTCGGGGAAGCTGCTGTTTTCGGCGCGCGTGATTCCTTATCGCGGTTCGTGGCTTGACTTCGAGTTTGATCCGAAAGATTTTCTTTTTTTCCGCGTGGACCGTCGACGCAAGATGCCGGTTACGATCCTGCTTAAAGCAATCGGCATGGGTGCGGAAGAGATTCTCGGCACCTTCTTTGTTGCGGACGCTTTCCAGTTATCGGCGAAAGGCCATACGATGACACTGGTGCCGGATCGCCTGAAAGGCGAAGTGGCGGCGTTTGATATCGTTGGCAAAGGCAATCAAGTTTTTATCGAGAAAGATAAGCGGGTGACGGCTCGGGCGGTACGTTTGCTGGAAGAGGCGGGTATCAAGAAAATTGCGGTGCCGGACGAATATATGATCGGGCGCACGCTGGCGACGCATGTTATCGATAAGGAAACCGGCGAAGTGCTGGCGAAGGCAAATGATGAAATAACGCCGGAACTTTTGACAAATTTAATGGCTTCCGGCGTCAAGGAAATCCAGACGATTTATACCAACGAGCTGGATTGCGGCGCTTACATTTCGCAAACGTTGCGGGCGGATGATACACCCGATCAATACACGGCACGCGTTGCCATTTACCGAATGATGCGCCCGGGTGAGCCACCAACCGAAGAGGCTGTGGAAGCGTTGTTCAAAGGATTGTTTTTCCAGGAAGAGCGTTACGACTTATCGGCAGTGGGCAGAATGAAGTTCAATCGCCGTGTGGGGCGCTCTGAAATCGATGGTCCCGGCACGCTTACATACGATGATATTGTGGATGTGGTTAAAATTCTTGTGGATTTACGCAATGGCCGCGGGGAAGTCGACGATATTGATCATCTGGGCAATCGCCGCGTTCGCTCGGTGGGCGAGCTTGCCGAAAACCAATTTCGTTCCGGCCTTGTGCGCGTCGAGCGCGCGGTGAAAGAGCGCTTGGGGCAGGCGGAAAGCGAAAACTTGGTGCCGCACGATTTGATCAACGCAAAGCCGATTTCGGCGGCAATCAAGGAGTTTTTTGGTTCATCGCAGTTATCGCAGTTTATGGACCAAACCAATCCGTTGTCGGAAATCACACATAAGCGTCGCGTTTCCGCGCTTGGCCCGGGCGGCTTGACCCGCGAGCGCGCCGGTTTTGAGGTGCGCGACGTGCATCCGACACATTATGGTCGTGTGTGCCCGATCGAAACGCCGGAAGGCCCGAACATCGGTTTGATCAATTCGCTGGCGCTTTATGCGCGTACCAATGAATACGGTTTTCTGGAAACGCCGTATCGCAAGGTGGTGGATGGTGTGGCGACCAGCCAAATTGATTATCTGTCCGCTATTGACGAAGGCCAGTACGTGATCGCTCAGGCGAGTGCTACGATGGATAAACACAATAAGTTGTCCGACGAAGCGGTATCGTGTCGTTACGCCAATGAATTCGTGTTGTTTCCGCCGGACAAGGTGCAATACATGGATGTCGCGCCGTCGCAGATCGTATCGGTGGCCACATCGCTGATTCCGTTTCTTGAGCACGACGACGCCAACCGCGCGTTGATGGGTTCGAACATGCAGCGGCAGGCCGTTCCTTGTTTGCGCCCGGAAAAACCGCTGGTCGGTACCGGTGTCGAACGTAAAGCCGCGATAGACTCGGGTACGATGGTGAAAGCCAAGCGCGGCGGACGTGTGGATTATGTTGACGCGACCCGAATCGTGGTTCGTGTCAACGATGATGAAACGACTGCAGGCGACGTTGGCGTTGATATTTATAACCTGGTCAAATACAAGCGCTCGAACCAGAGCACCAACATTAATCAGCGTTCGCTGGTTCACGTTGGCGATGAAATCAAACGCGATGATGTGATTGCCGATGGCGCTTCGACCGATACGGGCGAGCTGGCGCTTGGGCAGAACATGTTGGTCGCGTTCATGCCATGGAACGGTTATAACTATGAAGATTCGATCCTGATCAGTGAAAAAGTGGTCGCCGAAGATCGCTATACATCGATTCATATCGAAGAATTGACTGTCGTGGCGCGTGACACCAAGCTTGGCCCCGAGGAGTTGACGCGTGACGTACCGTCGCTCGGCGAGGGGCAATTGTCGCGCCTTGACGAGGCTGGGATCGTATATATCGGTGCAGAGGTTGAGGCCGGCGATGTGCTGGTCGGTAAAGTTACCCCGAAAGGCGAAACGCAGTTAACGCCGGAAGAAAAACTGCTTCGTGCCATTTTTGGCGAAAAAGCTTCCGATGTAAAAGACACCAGCCTGCGCGTACCGTCCGGTATGTCCGGCACAGTGATTGACGTCCAGGTGTTTACCCGTGAAGGTTTGGCGCGCGACAGCCGGGCACAGCAGATCATTGACCATGAGTTGAAAAACTATCGTCTCGACCTGAACGATCAGTTGCGGATCGTCGAAAACGACGCGTTTGCTCGTCTTGAGCGTTTGCTTAAAGGCAAGGTGGTTAACGGCGGGCCGAAAGGCCTGACCAAGGGCAGCAGGATTACTGCGGACTATCTGAACGGTGTTCCGCATCATGACTGGTTTGATATTCGTCTTGCCGACGAAGCGACGGCACAGCAGCTCGAAGCGATTAAGGAATCGCTGGCGCAGATGCGCGTTCGTTTTGATCAGGAATACGAAGTGAAAAAACGTAAGCTGACGCAGGGCGACGAATTGCCGCCGGGTGTTCAGAAAATGGCTAAGGTATATGTTGCGGTGAAACGCCGTTTGCAAGCCGGCGACAAAATGGCGGGACGTCACGGTAATAAAGGCGTGGTCTCGAAAATTGTGCCGGTGGAGGATATGCCGTACACGGTGGATGGCCGCCCGGTGGATATTGTGCTCAATCCGCTGGGGGTGCCTTCGCGTATGAACATCGGCCAGATTCTTGAGGTGCATTTGGGCTGGGCGGCGAAAACGCTCGGCGAGCAGGTTGACAAAATACTTAAAGCACAAAGAAATGCCGGAGAAGTGCGTCAGCATCTGGAGAGGATTTATAACGAAATCGGTACGAAGGAAGACATCGGTAGTTTCTCTGATAATGAAATCATGAGTATGGCCGATCATTTGCGCTCGGGCGTTCCGTTTGCGACGCCGGTGTTCGATGGTGCGGATGAGAGCGAAATCAAGCATATGTTAAAGCTTGCCGGTCTGCCGTTGTCCGGCCAGATCACGTTGTACGACGGACGGACGGGCGATGCCTTTGATCGTCCGGTCACGATCGGCTATATGCACATGTTAAAGCTGCACCATCTCGTTGACGATAAAATGCATGCCCGCTCAACCGGCCCGTACAGTTTGGTGACGCAGCAGCCGTTGGGCGGTAAAGCGCAATTCGGCGGCCAGCGTTTCGGTGAAATGGAGGTGTGGGCGCTTGAAGCTTACGGCGCATCGCACACGCTGCAAGAAATGTTGACGGTGAAATCTGACGATGTGACCGGCCGTACCAAAGTTTATGAAAGTATTGTCAAAGGCGATCACAAGATCGAGGCGGGTATGCCGGAATCGTTCAATGTGCTGGTCAAGGAAATCCGCTCGTTGGCGATTGATGTGGATATGGAGAGAAAGCCGTAAAAACCGATATTGTTTTAAAAGTGTGGTGTTTTTACGGACCATGCGCAAATCGGTAAAAGAAGGTTTGCGCATTTAATGAATGAGAACGAGGTAAAGCATGAAAGCATTACTTGATTTTTATAAGCAGATTACGCCGGGTGAAGAATTTGACTCGATCAAAGTGGGGCTGGCATCACCGGAAAAGATTCGCTCGTGGTCGTTTGGCGAAGTCAAAAAACCGGAAACAATCAACTACCGGACATTCAAGCCGGAGCGTGACGGCTTGTTTTGTGCCAAGATTTTCGGTCCAATCAAAGACTACGAATGTTTGTGCGGCAAATATAAGCGCTTGAAACATCGTGGCGTGATCTGTGAAAAGTGCGGTGTCGAAGTAACGTTGACCAAAGTGCGTCGCGAGCGGATGGGGCATATTGAGCTGGCCAGTCCGGTAGCGCATATCTGGTTTTTGAAAAGCCTGCCTTCGCGTTTGGGCATGGTGTTGGATATGGCATTGCGCGATATTGAGCGCGTGCTTTATTTTGAAGCGTATGTCGTTACCGATCCGGGGCTGACCCCGCTGACTCGCGGTCAGCTATTGACCGAAGAAGATTATCAAGCGAAGTTTGAGCAATACAGCGGCGACTTTCATGCGAGCATGGGCGCGGAGGGTGTCCGTGACCTGTTGAAAAGTTTGAATATCGCCAATGAGGCGGATAGTTTGCGCAAGGAGTTGAGTGCGACAAATTCCGAAGCAAAAATCAAAAAAATCGCCAAGCGTTTGAAAGTTCTGGAAGCGTTTTTGAAATCCGGTATCAAGCCGGAGTGGATGGTGCTCGAAGTATTGCCGGTATTGCCGCCAGAACTGCGTCCGCTGGTACCGTTGGATGGCGGCCGTTTTGCCACATCCGATCTCAATGATCTTTATCGTCGCGTGATCAACCGCAATAATCGTTTGCGCCGTCTTCTTGAGCTCAAGGCGCCGGACATCATCGTGCGCAACGAGAAGCGCATGTTGCAGGAAGCGGTTGACTCGTTGCTCGACAACGGCCGCCGCGGCAAAGCGATGACCGGCGCGAACAAGCGCCCGTTGAAATCGCTTGCCGATATGATTAAAGGCAAAGGCGGCCGCTTCCGCCAGAATCTGCTTGGTAAACGCGTTGATTATTCCGGCCGTTCTGTGATTGTGGTCGGCCCGCAGTTGAAATTGCACCAGTGCGGTTTGCCGAAATTGATGGCGCTGGAGTTGTTCAAGCCGTTTATCTTTAACCGTTTGGAAATGATGGGCCGCGCGACGACGATTAAGGCGGCGAAAAAAATGGTGGAAAACCATGAGCCGGTCGTTTGGGATATTCTTGAGGAAGTAATTCGCGAACATCCCGTACTGTTGAACCGTGCGCCGACGTTGCACCGTTTGGGTATTCAGGCATTTGAGCCGGTGTTGATCGAAGGCAAAGCCATTCAGTTGCACCCGTTGGTTTGTACCGCGTTTAACGCGGACTTTGACGGCGACCAGATGGCCGTGCATGTGCCGCTTTCGATTGAAGCGCAAATGGAAGCGCGAACGCTGATGCTGGCATCGAATAACGTCTTATTGCCGTCGAACGGCGAGCCGTGTATTGTGCCATCGCAGGATATTGTGCTTGGCTTATATTACGCGACGCGTGAGTTGATCGGCGCAAAGGGCGAAGGCAGTTTCTTTGCCGATGTTGCGGAGGTGTCGCGCGCTTATGAAACGAAGCAGGCCGATCTTCACGCAAAAGTGACGGTTCGTATCCGCGAAACATTCAAAGATGCCGATGATAAAGTGCATGGAAAAACTGTGCGTTATGAGACGACGGTCGGCCGTGCCCTGCTTTCGGAAATTCTGCCGGTCGGCATGCCGTTCTCGGTGTTGAATAAGCCGCTTAAGAAAAAAGAGATTTCCAGACTTATCAATATGAGTTTCCATCGCTGCGGCTTGCGTGAAACAGTGATTTTTGCCGATCGCCTGATGCAGGCAGGTTATGCGTTGGCAACGCGTTGCGGTATTTCGTTTGCTTCTGACGATATGATGATTCCGACGGAGAAAAAAACAATTATTGAAGCCGCAGAAAAAGAAGTCAAAGAAATCCAAACGCAATACACGTCCGGTTTGGTGACTCAAGGCGAGCGCTACAACAAGGTTGTTGATATCTGGGGACGCGCCGGCGACGATATCGCCAAGGCGATGATGGCGAAGTTGAGCAAGATGGAGGTGACTACCAGTAAGGGCGAAAAAACCACACAGGATTCGTTCAACGCGATTTATATGATGGCCGACTCCGGCGCCCGCGGCTCGGCGGCACAGATTCGCCAGCTTGCCGGAATGCGCGGGCTGATGGCGCGCCCGGACGGATCGATTATTGAAACGCCGATTACCGCCAACTTTCGTGAAGGCTTAAGTGTTTTGCAGTATTTCATCTCGACGCACGGCGCGCGCAAAGGTTTGGCGGATACCGCGCTGAAAACGGCAAACTCCGGCTATCTGACGCGCCGTCTCGTTGACGTTACCCAGGATCTTGTCGTTACAGAGAGCGATTGCGGTACCAGTGACGGGGTTGTTCTGCATTCATTGGCCGAAGGTGGTGAAGTGATTGAGCCGCTACGCGATCGCGTGCTTGGTCGTGTGACTGCGCGCGATATCGTTCATCCGGAAACACAGGTGACTTTATATCCGGCCGGAACGCTGTTGGGCGAAGAAGAGGTGAACCAGATTGAAATACTGGGTATTGATGAGGTGAAGGTGCGTGCGCCGCTTACTTGTGAAACACGCTACGGTTTGTGTGCGAAGTGTTATGGCCGCGATCTTGGGCGCGGGCAACTGGTTAACGTTGGCGAAGCCGTAGGCGTGATTGCGGCACAATCCATCGGCGAGCCGGGAACGCAGTTGACCATGCGTACTTTCCACATCGGTGGTGCGGCATCCAGAACGGCGGCTGTGTCGCAAGTAGAATCCAAAGCAGCGGGAACGGTGCGCTTCTCATCGCAGATGCGTTATGTGACCAATGCCAAAGGCGCATTGATCGTGATCGCTCGCTCGGGTGAAATTTCTATTGTTGACGACAATGGCCGTGAGCGCGAGCGTCACAAAATACCTTATGGCGCAACATTGCTGGTACAAGATGGTGAAACGCAGAAAGGCGGAAAACAACTGGCGCAATGGGACGCCACCGCGCGTCCGATCATTACCGAGTATTCGGGACGGGTCAAGTTTGAAAACGTTGAAGAGGGCGTTACCGTTGCCAAGCAGGTGGATGACGTGACCGGCCTTTCCACACTGGTGGTGATTGACCCCAAGCGTCGCGCCGGCAGCGTATCGAAAGGGGTTCGCCCGCAGGTAAAATTGCTTGACCAAAGCGGCAATGAAATCTTCATTGCCGGTACCGATCAACCGGTGAATATTACTTTCCAGCTCGGCTCCATCATTACGGTGAAAGACGATCAAGAGGTAAAAGTGGGCGAAGTGTTGGCGCGTATTCCTCAGGAAACATCGAAAACACGCGATATTACCGGCGGCCTTCCGCGTGTGGCAGAGCTTTTCGAAGCGCGTTCACCGAAAGATGCGGGCATGCTTGCCGAGGTAACCGGTACGGTTTCTTTTGGTAAAGATACCAAAGGCAAACAGCGCTTGGTGATTACCGATATGGATGGCGTGGCGCATGAGTATCTGATTCCCAAAGATAAACATGTGATGGCGCACGATGGCCAGGTCGTCAATAAAGGCGAGGATATTGTGGACGGGCCGGCGGATCCGCATGATATTTTGCGTTTGCTGGGTGTCGAAGCGCTGGCGCGTTATATCACCGACGAAGTACAGGATGTTTACCGTCTGCAAGGTGTGAAGATCAACGATAAACATATCGAAGTGATCGTGCGCCAGATGTTGCGTCGTGTTCAGGTGACCGATGCGGGCAACACCCGTTTCATTACCGGCGAGCAAGTGGATCGTTCGGACTTGCTTGACGAAAACGATCGCGTGATCAAGGAAGGGAAAACACCGGCAACGTACGAGCATATGCTGCTCGGTATTACCAAAGCGTCGCTTTCCACGGATTCGTTTATTTCGGCAGCGTCGTTCCAGGAAACCACGCGCGTGCTGACTGAGGCGGCCATCATGGGCAAACGTGATGAATTGCGCGGTTTGAAAGAAAACGTCATCGTCGGCCGATTGATCCCTGCCGGAACGGGGTTGGCGCATCATGCGCTGCGTCGTGCCCAGCAGAAACATGATCCCGAAGCAGCATTGGCCGCGGCGGTGCAAGCCGAAGCCGGTCATGCCGAAAGCGAAGGCGATACGGCAGGAACCACGTTGTAATCGCACAAGAAGGAAGGGTATTTTCTGACCGATAAAACGGGCTTCTTTGGAAGCCCGTTTTATCTTGTTGCGCTGTTACTGATGTAAGGTAACCGAGAGGATAAAAAATGGCTTAGCAAAAAGCTAAACCATTCATTTTTATTGGTAGGCCGTGCAGGATTCGAACCTGCGACCAACGGATTAAAAGTCCGCTGCTCTACCAACTGAGCTAACGACCCGAAGAAGAAGCGCGATTATAGAATAAAAAGCGGTGACCGCCAAGCGTAAAACATGCTTTTTTGGCGGGAAAGGGGTTGTTGTACGGTTTTTTAATTGAGGTCATGAAACAGAAAATCGGGCAGGATATCGATATCAATGCCCTCTTCGGCAAGCGCTTCTATGTCATTTTGAGCGGCCTGCCCGCGGATAGGCCGCAACGGCGTTTCATGGTAATGCATTTTTCGGGCTTCTTCGGGGAAGCGTTCTCCGACATTTTCGGTGTTGCTCACGATTTGGCGCAGGCGCGCGATCATATCGGTAGTGGCGGAGGGTATCGCAACATGGCGCTGCTTTGTAGGCTCAGTTTCGGGACGTTTTATTTTTTTGTTGCGCACTTTCGCGGTAAGCCGTTTGTCGATCTCGGTGTTGCCGCAAATTGGGCATTCGAGGAGGCCGCGCTCTTTTTGCTGGTCAAACGATTCCACGCTGGCAAACCAGGCTTCAAAAATATGGCCGCAATGGCGACAGACAAGATCAAAAACAATCATAGCGATTCGATTGTCGCATGAATCCGCGGCAAGCCTTTTGAAAAAGACGAAAAGTGCTTTTGCGTAACGGTCATATCTTGGCGAGAATGCGACGGATTGGCGTTGGCATAGCGCATGAAAGCGCTTCTTCATGGCGATAAAAACGGCAATGGTTTGTTTGACGCAGTCGTTCGTGTGCCACATGCAGCTCGACGGGTGTCATAATGAGCAACCGATGCGTTAAGCGATGCCGGGCAGGCGTATGCACAACATGATCGCACGCTTTTAGCCCGAAGCGTTGCTGTACGATTTGTGTGGCGTCTTCACCCATCGCACATTCGGGGAAGCTCCACAATCCCGACCAGATTTTTTGTGTGCGTCGCTCCTCAAGTAAAATACGGTCTTGATGGCGGATTACCAATAATTGAAAAGGTATTTCCGGAATTGTTTGGCGTTGGGGCTTGGCAATAACGCGGTTTGTTGTGCCGCGTGGGCAAAGCAATCCTGACGCAACGGACAATGCGGGCAATCGGGACACGTGCGCGTACATATTTGTGCGCCGAGATCCATCAGGCCTTGCGTGTAGGCGGACAGATTGTTTTTCGGCAACAAAGTTTCGGCAACGGCCCACATATGCTTTTCAACGGAGGACTGTGTTGGATCGCCTTCAATGCCGTGATGGCGGGCGAGAATTCTTTTGACGTTGCCGTCAAGAATTGCGGCGTGGCGATGAAAAGCAAAAACGGCGATTGCGGCGGCCGTCGAACGGCCAATGCCGGGCAATTCGGTAAGCTCCTGCTCTGTTTCGGGAAAGGTGCCGTGGTAATCGTCAACAATACGACGCGCCGTATGATGTAAAAAATGCGCGCGACGATAATAGCCCAGCCCCGACCAGAGTTCGAGCACTTGCGTTACAGGAGCGCGCGCAAGAGCGAAAACATTGGGGAAAACACTTAAAAAACGTAAATAATAGCTCTTGACCGTTTCGACTTGCGTCTGCTGGAGCATAATTTCCGAGAGCCAGATACGGTATGGGTCGCGGGTGTTTTGCCAAGGCAGATGATGGCGACCGTGTCGGCGCTGCCAGAGGATGATGCGTTGCGCAAAGGAAGGAGCAGGCATGTTCAAAAGAAACGCAGAAAGCAGGGCGCTTTCCGCGTTTCGGTTTGGGGCATGAGATGGACGCGATTAACGCAATCGTTGCTTGGCTTTGCCTGCGGCGTCACTGCCCGGATAACGGGCGATCAGCGTTTGCAGCGTAGTTTGGGCAGCGTCGTGTTGTCCAAGTTCGGTCTGCGCGGAGGCAAGATTAAGCATCGCGTCCGGTACTTTCGCGCTGTCCGGATATTTTTGCAACAATTCGGTTTGCGCCTCGATCGTTGCGCGGTAATTGCGTTGGGCAAAACGCGCGTTGCCCAACCAGTATTGGGCGGCGGCGGCATTCGTACTTTGGTACTTTGCGGGTAGGTTTTAAGGAACGCGGAAAACGATGTTGCCGCGCTTTCATAATCACCGCGCTTGAACATATCCATGGCGCGCTGATATGCCTGCTCTTCGTTTTCAGGGCTGGCGGTGACAGTAGTTTGCCCGCCGGGAGCTGTCGCGTTGTTCGATACCAGTGGCGTGACGCCGCCCTCGAGAGCGCGCAACCGCGCATCGAGGTCGGCATAAAGATCGCGTTGACGCTTTTGGGTTTCATCGACCTGGTAACTCAGTACCTCGATTTGTCCACGAAGTTGCGCAATGTCTGCACGCATCAAGTCAATCTGGCTGGCAAGCTCAATGACACCTTGCGCGGTTTTTTGCTCGGCGGCGCTGAGTTGCGTATTCAGTTGTGCTTCGATTTGCGCCAAACGTGTATTGATTTCGTCGATACGCGCATGTGCTTTGTCGTCACCAAATAAGGCGAACACATTACCGGAAGCCAGCGCGCAACACAGGGCAACTGAAAATAAAAAACGCTTCATAATCGAAGAGAGCGACCGGCTGGGCAATCTGATCGAGACCGAACTGTTGGCAATCCCCGAAGTAACGGGAACGGCACGGCGCACGGGACGCGGCGAGTTG
>QMCE01001381.1_pt1 | contig 15349 bp, 17 predicted proteins | sample 1821851 | NCBI WGS metagenome assembly QMCE01 (sample SAMN09453174, study PRJNA476694) | Termite gut metagenome, whole genome shotgun sequencing project. | isolation source: worker | host: Odontotermes sp. | place: South Africa:Pretoria | collected 2016-01-28 | reverse complement strand
AATTAGAGTTTTTACACAGGAATTATTGAAATCATGAAACTCTTCAATTGCTTTTGGGTTGGCTATCGCTATTTACGGATAAACTCTTAGTCGTAATTTGAAATTCGTAATTGCATAACTCTCCGAGACTCGCCTAAAACTCTACGATTCCATCCGGGGTGGCGAGAATCACGAGGTCGGCCATGCCGACAAAGAGTCCGTGTCCGAGGAGTCCGGGAATTTGTTCCAAATTCCGGGCGAGAGTTTCCGGGTTTTGAATGCCGTCAAAGAATGCATCGGCAATGAGGTTTCCGGAGTCGCTGATGACGGGGCCGTCTTTTCCGGGCGCACCTTCGCGGACTTTGACTTTCGCGCCGAGAGTTTCGACTTTTGCAGTCACAAGCCCGATGGCGTTTGGGAGAATTTCGAGCGGAACGGCGAATTTTTTTCCGAGTTCGGAAACCTTTTTTCCGTCATCGGCGATGATGATGTAAGTGTCTGCCATGGCGGCAACAATTTTTTCAAGCAGGTGCGCGGCTCCGCGCCCTTTGATTAAGTTTCGTTTGTCATCAATTTCATCGGCACCGTCAATCACAATATCGAGGTGAGCCGCTTCTCCCATTTCCATCAGCGGAATGCCGAGTTTCCGGCAAAGAAGCGTAGTACTCCAGCTGGTGCTCACCGCTTTGATTTCAAGATTTTCGGTTCGAATGCGTTCGGCGAGCCGTTCGATCATAAACGTGGCGGTACTTCCCGTACCGAGCCCGATACGCATTCCCGACTTGATTTTATCGGCCGCTCGGCACCCGGCGAGTTTCTTCAGTTCATTCATATTTTTCATTACCAGAATCTCCCGTTTTTGGAGTCCTCGTCAAAATCGTCATCTTCGGTGTCGCCCTCGCCGAGTACTTCTTCGGGGAGTCCCATTTCCTGTTCGATGAGTGAAATCGGCTGAATGTCGAGAACCGAGATTTCAAAAGTAAGATCCATGCCGGCAAACGGATGGTTTCCGTCGAGCAGCACCGTGTCGGAGCGGATTTCCCGGATGGTGTAAAAGTGATTGCCTTCGTCGAGAGAATCGTTTCCGTAAATTTCGCGCGGGTCTTCGGGAATGTGAATTTCGGGAAAGTCAATGTCTTCCTGATCCGCTTCGATTTCCATACCGACCCAAATTTCACCGAGGCCTTTCAAATCTTCTTTCGGTATTTCAATCATCAGGTTTTTGCGGTAAGGGCCGTAACCTTTTTCGGATTCTACCGTAACGCTGAATTGATCTCCTACCGATTTTCCTTCGAGAGCTTCTTCGAGCCCGGAGATGATATTCCGGAAGCCGTGCAGATAAACGAGCGGGAATGACTCGAAAACTTCTTCAATCACATTTCCGTTTACGTTTTTAATTGCGTAAGCGATGCTCACTTTTTTATTTTTTGCGACAATATCCATTACCTTACAATATAGAAAAGGAGTTTCATCGCGTGAAAAAAAGAATCTTATTTGTCTGCCTTGGTAATATCTGCCGTTCTCCGGCGGCGGAAGGTATTGCCCGTGAACTGATTCGGGCGCGCGGTTTGGATTATTTTACGGATTCTGCCGGGACGGGAGACTGGCATACGGGAGAAGCACCGCACTCCGAGATGAGGCGCATTGCCGGTGAGCGCGGCTTTCCCATTGACGATTTGCGGGCGCGGCAAGTGGAACGGAAAGATTTTTTTGATTTCGATGTGATTCTTGCGATGGATCGCCAAAACCTGCGTGACCTGGAGCTTTTGAAAAAACAGGCGCGAGGTTCGGCCGAAGTGCGTTTGCTGCGCCGGGATGGTGTGGATATTCCCGACCCGTATTACGGCGGCGCGGATGGTTTTTACCGGTGTTTCGATATGATCCGCGAAGGCGTGGAAGTGTTGCTTTCGGAGTGATCCGCAGTTTTGCTCTTCGGGTATGGAGGTTATGGGTTTAGCGTTTAGGGTTTAGAGAGGAATGCGGATATGAAGTTCAATTACGAATTACGGAATTACGAAGTAACCTCCGGTATTGCAAGCCCATTACGACTAAATGCGATCACGGATAGCATTTAGGACGCAGCGGTGAGAAAACAAATCAATTACGAGACAAGCCTCAGCATTGTACTCAATTACGAATTACGAAATGAAAGTTTGATCGTAATTCGTAATTAAAAGGCGCCGCCTTCCGTAATTGGGATTGTTTCGTTCCGGAGTTCTCTAACCCCCAAAACCCGATACCCAAAATTTCATACCTGTATTCTCCTCTGTACGAAGGGCGCAAAAAAATGTTGGAATTGCGCGGAAGTTGCGTGAGACGAACCTTGTATTGGACCCTCCGATCAGGTCGGAGGGTAACGAGAGGGGGATTGTCCGGGATGACTCTTCAAAATTCGGGCGACGGAAGAACATGCCTGAATTTTCTAAACCCAAAACCCAATCCCCCAATATTTATGCAGGAAGCCGCTCTGGTTTGGTCGGAAGCGTTGGAATTGCGCGGAAGTTCGGGCAGGGATAGTGACCCGCAGGGCGGAGACGCGCGGGTTTTGTTCTTGAGGCATGGAAATTTTGGGTCTGGGGTTTCAAAAATACGGGGTTAAAAACCGCGCGGCTCCGTTGCACTTGGCGGGTTTCCCGCCTTAGTGCAATATAGCCCGGCCGGCGAGTATGCGAGCCGGGCACGCCGGTATCGGGTGAAAGCCGGTGAAGTAGGGGCGATCGGCAGGGTTGAAACGATGGGGAGGCTCTTATCTCAAAAAATCTTATTATTTTTCTTTTATACTATTTATGAGGATATGAAAATGGACGAACCTACCGTAGAAATGACCGATGAAGAATCCGGTGAAGTTGTTGTTAAGGAACTTGCGAAAGAGTATTTGACCAAAGGTGCATGGCAAACCATTATGTTCCTTTATCAGGAACGCGATGCCAAGACCGGCGAATTCGGCGAGCCGAAAGTTTCGATCCGGCGTTATCAGAAAACGGGTGGTGTCCTGAAACAGCGCAGTAAGTTTAATGTGAGCAGCAAGGCGCAGGCCGAAGCGATGATCTCTACTTTCAAAAAGTGGTACGAACTTTAAAATGCCTGACCCCGACACTGCCAATCATTTTAAAGTTTCTTTTTTTTGCGAGAAAGAGGGTTCCGGGTTTCCGTGGGTTTCGCGGTTTCTTCCGCTCGCCGAACGGATTCTCCTGGATGAAGATTCCGCCGGGAATGTTAATGTGATTCTCGCTTCCGATGAAACGGTGCGAAAATTGAATGCCGAGTTCCGGAAGCTGGATAAAGTGACCGATGTACTTTCTTTCGAGTGGCACGAAGAGGATTTGCTCGGGGAGATTTACATCGCCGAAGCGCAGGTGAAACGTCAGGCGCCCGCTTACGGTAATTCTTATTATCAAGAGTTAAAGCGCGTTCTCGTTCACGGGCTCCTTCATCTTGCCGGTTACGATCATATTAAGGTTTCCGACCGCAAAAAAATGCGGGCCAAAGAAGAGAGTATTTTAGGAACGGCTTTGTATCAGGAGGGTTCTCATGAATCGTGAGCAGGTTTACTTTATTCTCGGGATTCTCTTTCTCCTCGGCGTTTCGGGTTTGTTTTCCCTCGCGAAAGTGGTGTTCCTCATTATTCACTCAAAGCGCGCCGCCAAGGAAAAAACGGAACTCGAAACCACCATTTCTTCATTTGTGGAAGCGACGGGATTTAATGAAACGATTTCCATGGGGCGGATTTTTTGCAATGTGATTGCCGGGATTCTCGGATACCGGTTGTTTTTGCTTTGTGCGCCTGTTTTGAGCGGAGAGTGGTGGTGGCAGCTCGCCTATTTTTTGGTGGCCGGTTTAGTGATTTATACGGTTTCCGTGTTTATCCCGCATGCGGTGGGTTCTTTGAAGCCGGATACGATTTCGGTAATGCTTCCTTTTGTGTTCCGCATGATTCGCGTGCCGTTTGTTTATCCCTCACGCTTTGCCCATTTTATTTATGAAAGATCGCTGAAGGCCTTCGGTTACAACGAAAAATTCAGTTTCCTTTCGGAACGCCAAATTGATGCGATTCAATCGGATATGTCTTCTCCGGAAAAAGAAATTCTGGAAGCCGATGAACGTCAGATGATCCTCAATATTTTTGATTTTGTGGAAACGCCCGTCCGGGAAATCATGACTCCGCGGGTGGATATGTGCGCGATCAATGTGAAGACCTCCCTCGCGGAAACGATCCGGATTTTGAATGAGGAACGCCATTCGCGGCTTCCGGTGTATGAGGATTCGGTGGATAACGTGATCGGGATTCTTTCCAACCGCGATTTTTTGGAGTGGTACACGGAATACGGTGAAGAAGAGCACTTTGATTTGAAAAATTTGATCATGACCCCTATTTTTGTGCCTTACCATAAAAAGATTGACGATCTTTTGCGGCAACTTCGCAAGCAGGGAAATCAACTTGCCATGGTGGTGGATGAATACGGCGGTATTGCCGGGCTCGTGACGGTGGAAGATATTCTGGAAGAAATCGTAGGCGAGATTAAAGACGAAGACGACAGCGAGGAAGACAATGAGGTTCAGCGTTTAAAAGACGGGCGCTACATTCTCGACCCGCTGATGACCTTTTCCGATTTGGAAGCTGAGCTCGGAATTCAGTTAAAGGCACCTAAGGATTCCCATGTGGAAACGCTTTCCGGTTTGATTCAGGTGACACTGGGTTCTATTCCGACTGCCGGGACCGAGGTGGTGATTGAGGGGTTCAAGTTCCGCGTACTGCAGGTGAAAGGAACGCGCATGAGTAAAATCCTGGTGACCGTGCCTCCGCATCACCACCATCATCACAAAAAAACGAAAACCTGAGTTACCCCCGGGCTTGGATCCCGGCTCGCGCTTCGCTTGGCCGGGACGAGGGTGTCAAGAATCCGGGTGACACTCACGAACAATCTACTCACGTCACTCTGTGATTCCGCATTCCTCGTGTTTTTACGCAGTTAGAACAATCGCGAGGACAGGCTCGTGCGGGATGACGAAGGAGGGGGTTGTGCATTCCGGCGTCATTCCGCGCCGTACCACCGTCATTTTCCTTATCCCTGACTTTTATGCCTGATGAACTCAATCACGCAACAATATGTTTCTGATCGTTTATTTTTCTGATGTTTCGCCTATAAATCCGATAACAGGATCAATCGTTCGGGATCCCAATCCTGAGGGTTGTTTTGAGGTTGGCGTGGGGTAGGGGAGAATGCGGGTACGAAAGTCCTATCTCAAATGAATGTCACAAGAATGACTTGCCCAAGGGGAACGCCTTTTTAAGCAGTCTAAAAATTGCGGCGCGGTTTTCAGATTAAAAATTTACCCAAACCGCAGAACATACAGACAAAAAAGGTTCGCATAAAGCGAACCTTTTATATCCCCACCGCGAATCGAACGCAGATATCACCCTTAGGAGGGGCGCGCTCTATCCAATTGAGCTATGGGGACGAGTTTCATCAGTTGGAACCAAACTTTGCACTGGCTTCTTGAACCTTGGGGTCTGACTGCGCTTCCCTGATCCGGCGTTTGATAACGTCATCGGGGTGCTTTTTCAGTTTTGCCGCGAGTTTTTCACCGAGACGCCCTCCGATGGAATCGGAAAATGTAGCGGCTTTTGCTGTTGATGCCTTTGCAAAAGGCTTGGCGGGGCGGTTTCTTTTGGGTTTTGTTTTAGAATTTGCCGGCTTGGACGAAACTTTTTTTTCGATTGGGGATTCTGACATAATAAACCTCAGCATTGATTTTCGAAGATAGGACGATTTGCCCGCAAATTAGTAAAATTTATCGTTCCCAAACCTGAAACAGGCAAGAAAATCTGTTTTTTTCGTCTGCTTCCGCCCGGTTTTCGGAAATAAGAGTCCAGGATTTTCCGATGTCCGGCATAAAAACATCGCCGGGAACTTCGGCAAGTACCTGCGTTAAGTAGAGCCGCGTGCAATACGGGAGCGCCATCCGGTAAATTTCCGCGCCGCCCGCTACGAAACATTCCGTTTCCCCGGCGCGGCGCGCCGTAGAAAATGCTTCATCCAGAGATGAACAAACGATACACCCCGGCGCTTCGAAGTTTTTGTCGCGGGAAAGCACGAGGTTGGTCCGGTTCGGGAGCGGCCGCCCTACATCCTGATAGTTTTTACGCCCGAGGATAATGTGATGCCCGGTGGTGACTTCCTTAAAATACCTGAGGTCGCGCGGTAAATGCCACGGCAAGTGCCCGTCTTTTCCAATGACCCGGTTTTCCGCAACCGCTACGATTGCCGCAATGATCATACGGCGATCGGCGCCTTGATCGCCGGGTAAGGATCGTAGTTTATGAGTTCAAAATCGGATAGCTGAAAATCAAAAAGATTTTTTACTTCGGGATTGATTTTCATTTTGGGAAGGTTTTTGGGCGTACGGGAAAGTTGTTCCTTCGCCTGTTCCACATGATTTGAATACAAATGAAGATCCCCGAACGTGTGTACAAACTCCCCGGCTTCAAGCCCCGTCACTTGAGCGATCATCATGGTGAGGAGCGCGTAGGAGGCGATGTTAAACGGTACTCCGAGAAAGGTATCTGCGCTCCGTTGGTAAAGCTGACAGGAAAGTTTCCCGTTTGCCACGTAAAATTGAAACAGGCAATGGCAAGGCGGGAGCGCCATTTTATCGACATCCGCCACATTCCACGCACATACCAGATGCCGGCGCGAATCCGGATTATTTTTGATGCTTTCAACCACATTCGCGATTTGATCAATCACTCTTCCGTCTGCAGTTTCCCAGCTTCTCCACTGTTTTCCGTAAACAGGCCCCAAGTCGCCGTTTGCATCGGCCCATTCGTCCCAAATGGTCACTTTATGATCGTGCAGAAATTGAATATTCGTATCGCCGCGGAGAAACCACAAAAGTTCCACAATAATTGAACGAAGGTGAAGTTTTTTGGTGGTAAGGCAGGGAAAACCTTTGGAAAGATCATAACGGCATTGTCTGCCGAAAACGGAATAGGTTCCGGTTCCCGTGCGGTCTTCGCGGAAAACCCCGTTTGCCGTTAAATCGGAGAGAAGATCGAGATACTGCTTCATAGAGTGTAATATAGTAAACGCCGGCGCTCCGGAAACGGTGCTCCCGGTTCTCTCATAAAAAAGCATTCTCCGGGATTCTCCGCTTGCTTTCTCGATTAAAAAAGCGTAAATTACGGGAAATCCGGAAAAGGAGTTTTTATGCGCGATATTATTGAAAAGTTGAACCACATGGGTATCACCGTTGTTTTCTCCGAAGAGGGCGGTTACCCGATTATTCGTTTATATAAGGGGAGTGACCGTGAGAAGCCGCTTCGCAGTTGCAGCCTCGGGGTGGGTACTTTCCGCGACAATGCGGAAGATTCGCTTCAGGAAATGCTTTTGGATCTCGAGCGGCACCCGGCTTGAGTATAATTTTTTTTATATTTGCCTCGTTTTTGAACGAGGCTTTTTAATTTGTCTATCCATCCAGAAATCGCCAAAAGAAGAACTTTCGCCATTGTAAGTCACCCCGATGCCGGAAAAACCACCATTACGGAAAAGTTTTTGTGGTACGGCAATGTGATTCGGGAAGCCGGTCATGTGCGCGCGAAAGCGAACCGGAGTTATACCGTAAGCGACTGGATGAAAATCGAACAGCAGCGCGGTATTTCCGTATCGAGTTCGGTGTTGAATTTTCCGTTTGAAGGTTGCCAGTTTAATTTGGTGGATACGCCGGGTCATCAGGATTTCTGCGAAGATACTTACCGCGCTTTGACGGCGGTGGATGCCGCTCTCGTTCTCATCGACAGCGTTAACGGTGTGGAACGCCAAACGATCAAACTCATGGATGTTTGCCGCATGCGCCGCACGCCGATCATCACGTTCATCAACAAAATGGACTTGGACGGCAAAAACATTCTCGATCTTTTGGATGAAATTGAAAATATCCTGAAAATCAAAGTCGCGCCGTTCACGCTCCCCATCGGGTGCGGTAAACTTTTTAAAGGGGTTTACTCTATTGGAGACAACGTTTTCCATACCTTCAACAAAGAGGAAGGAAAACAGGAATTTACCCAAATGACCGGTGCCGATGATCCGCGGCTTGATGAGTGCGCCGGGGAAAACTGGATTCGGGAATTTCGGGAGCAATACGAAATGGTCACGGGCGCTATGGAACCGTTTAACCGGGAGGCTTTCCTCAACGGGGAAATGTGCCCGGTATTTTTCGGGAGTGCGGTGAATAACTTCGGCGTGCGCCAGTTGCTCAACGCATTTGCGGATTTGGCACCGCCGCCCATGAAGCGGGAATCCGATGTGCGCGTGATTTCTCCGGATGAAAAGGCGTTCAGTGCGTTTGTCTTTAAAATTCAAGCGAATATGGACCCCAAACACCGCGACCGCACCGCGTTTCTCCGCATTTGCTCGGGCAGTTTTACCCGCGGCGAAAAGGTGTATCATTGCCGTACCGGCCGCGAAATTCGTCTCGCCGCTCCGACGGCGTTCCTTGCTAAGGATAAGGAAGTGATAGATAACGCCTGGGCGGGGGATATTGTAGGGATCAACGACCCCGGGCTTTTCCACATCGGCGACACGCTTACCGAAGGCGAAAAATTCAATTTTACCGGGATCCCCGATTTCGCTCCGGAATTTTTTGCGCGTGTGACTCTCCTGAACCCGCTCAAGTCTAAACAAATGAACAAGGGGCTCGCCGAACTTTCCGAAGAAGGCGCGACCCAGCTTTACGAATCTCTTAAATCTCCGGTTCCGGTGATCGGAGTCGTGGGCGAACTGCAATTCGATGTATTACAGTCCCGTCTGCTTGCGGAATACGGCGCCGAAGTCTCTCTCGACCGTGTGCCCGCTTATGGGATTCGCTGGATTTTCGGCGCGGAAAATGATATTCGGAAATTCACAACGGAGTATGCCATGGATTGCATGCTCGATAAGGAGCGCCGTATCGTTTGCCTGTTCCCGAATGAATACCGCCTGAACCTCGCCCTCAAAAATTACGAGAATCTGAAATTCAGCGAAACTTCACAGCCGGAAGCGATGATTTTGCGGAGTTGAGTTTTCTATTGTACCAATACAAACAGGGCAATTAAAATAACGGCAATCGCGACGGTTATGATTTTCCCGAATCCGGTTTTCTTTTTCGGCTTTCCGAATTCGTTTTCGAGAATTTCTTCGTAATCCGCTTCCAGATCTTCGGAATAATACGCGTCTGCCCAGCCGGTATGCGCATCGCTCCCGCAGGCTTTGCAGTTAATGGCATTCGGCGGGAGAATTTCTCCGCAATGAGGACAAACTTTCATGGTTATAAATCTTCCGTTTTATATTCGCTGTAACCTTCGTAGTAATAGCTTACATCAATTCCTTTCATAAACACGGCCCGTTCGTTTGTTAAATCCGTAAGGGCATTTTTCAAAAGTTGCTTAATTTCCACGTCTTTTATGGGGCTCCGTTCCATTGCAAGAAGATAATCGTTTTTATCTGCGAGATTCCAGTCAATAACCTGCTTCAATTCCTGTTTTAGAATAAGATCCAGCCAGATTCGGGTGGCGCGCCCATTTCCCTCACGAAAGGGATGCGCAATATTCATTTCTACATATTTTTCAATAATTTCGTCGAAAGTAGTTTGCGGCATCAGGTCGATATGTTTTAAGGATTGTTCCAAATACATCAAAGGGGCAAAGCGGAAATCGCCTTTTGAAATATTCACATCGCGCATTTTTCCGGCAAATTCATAAATTTCATCAAATAATATTTTGTGAATGGCGCAAAGTCCGGCGAATGTACCGACCTCAATTTTTTCAATTTCTCCGCTGTCAAAAAACAACTTCGCTTTTTGCTTACTGATTTTTTCTTCGATTTTATGGAGTTCCACCTGGCTTTCAATCGCTAATTTGTTTTCTAAAACCATATTATAAATCTCCGTTTTTACTTCTTTAAAATAAAAAACTCCGGCGCGAAAAACGCCGAAGTCTTAACAAAATGGAGATCCCGCCTCAAATGCGGGATGATATTAGGGCATTACTTGGCAAACGGAAAACGGTTCGCCGAACCGAGTACGTTTTGGTTTTTGGCCATGTAGAGTTCTTTGAGGGAATCGCGAGCCGGGCCGAGATATTTGCGCGGGTCAAATTCGGCGGGCTTCGTTGCAAAAACTTCACGAATCGCAGCAGTCATTGCGAGACGGCCGTCGGAATCGATATTGATTTTGCAGACGGCAGAAGCGGCCGCCTGACGGAGTTCTTCTTCCGGAATACCCACAGCGTCTTTGAGTGCACCGCCGTATTTATTGATGGTCGCCACTTTATCTTGCGGAACGGAGGAGGAACCGTGGAGCACGATCGGGAAACCCGGAAGTTTTTGAGTAATTTCTTCGAGAATATCGAAAGCGAGCGGCGGCGGAACGAGAATACCATCGGCATTGCGGGTGCATTGTTCCGGAGTGAATTTGTTTGCGCCGTGACTTGTGCCGATGGAAATCGCGAGAGAATCGCAACCGGTGCGGGAAACGAAATCCTGAACTTCTTCCGGCTTGGTATAGTGAGAAACTTCGGCAGACACTTCATCTTCAACGCCGGCGAGAACGCCGAGTTCGGCTTCAACGGTCACATCGAACTGGTGAGCGTATTCCACCACTTTCTTGGTGAGAGCGACGTTGTCTTCGTAGGAATGGTGGGAACCGTCAATCATCACGGAGGAGAAACCCATGTCGATACAGGATTTGCAAAGCTCAAACGTATCGCCGTGATCCAGGTGAAGCACGATCGGGATATTCAAGCCGAGTTCTTTGGCGTATTCCACGGCCCCTTGAGCCATGTAGCGGAGGAGAGTCTGGTTCGCATATTTGCGGGCACCGCTTGACACCTGCAAAATTACCGGAGACTTTGTTTCAACACAAGCTTGAATAATCGCCTGCATCTGCTCCATGTTGTTGAAGTTGTAAGCAGGAACTGCATATTTGTTCTTGTACGCATCTGCAAACATCTCTTTTGTATTGACAAGACCGAGATCTTTATAAGAAACAGCCATTAAAATACCTCTTAGCTTGAGTGTGAAAAAATCCGAAAAAAATATAGTAAAAGTTAGGGGTGAACGGCGTGCCCCGCGCATCGCGCGGGTCGGGCTATATTTTCGGGGTGGCGCCCACCTTGCGAGTCTTGCGCAAATCCAACACTTCAACAGCGCAAGAGCCCCCGCCGAAAACGGAGCCGCGCGGTTTTAAACTAAACCCCAGACCCTAAATACTAGACCCAAAATTTCCATGCCTCAAGAAAAACGCGCACGTCTCCGCCCTGCGGGTCACTATCCCTCACGCATCTTGAGTTCATCAGGCGTAAAATTTAGGGAAGGGATAGGGTTTAGGGAACTCGTATACGTTCTCGGTCATCCCGACCGAGCGAAGCGAGAGCCGGGATCCAAAAATAGAGCGAGCCGCCACAATTCCAACACTTCTTGCCAAACCGGAGCGGCTTCCAGCCTAAAGGTTTGGCCACCAAGTGGCGGCGCAGATGAAGAAAGTCTTATATGCCTGTTCGAGCTTGATAAATGCGCACTAGGTAGCGGCGTACATTTAGAAAATTTTACATGCCGGAATGTACTTAACTGATGCGCAAAAAAGCATTGAGAATCGCGCTTGGATATAATGTTCTTGCGGTATGAAAATCAGGGAGAATGTTCATCGGGTATAAAAGTTTGGGTATAGGGTTTGGAAAATTCCGGCATGTTCTTTCGTCACCCACGCTTTGAAGTTCGCATGTCCGGCAATAACAGGGCGGAGTTCTTTATTCACATCACAAAAAAACTCCCGCAGGATATTGCAGGAGTTCAAAATGGAATCTTAAAAACTTATTCGCCGAAAGCTGCCGATGCCGCCGCATCCAAATCGGCGGAATTTTGAACGGCCGGTGCCGCTTCTTCCGCCTGAACCTGTTCGGCTACCTGACCTTTTTCCACGATGGTCAGTTTATCGCCCTTAAATTTGTACATGGCGATCGTCGTCGGTTTTTTAGTAAGTTGCAGATACCCCAAACGGGCCTGTTCGTTAATGAAACGAGCTTCCTGGGCCATCATTACAACGGCGCGAAACACGGAACCGCCGCATTTTTTACTGGCATAGATGTCATCAAGATAAACTTTTTGGTCTGACATAGCGGATCTCCGTCAAAAAAGGTTAAAAGAGGGAGAGGGATTCGAACCCTCGTTACAGTGAAGTAAACACGCTTTCCAAGCGTGCGCCTTAAACCACTCGGCCATCCCTCCGGATGGAATGAGCCAAATTTAGTATAACCGCTGTTTTTTTTCAAGTGAAAAGCCAAAAATAGGGTATTTTGCCGGAATTTTAAGAGGATGCAATTCTGTTTCGGGTGAAAATGCCCGGGTGCCGGGCACACTTGTCTTTATACCCGGTTAAGATGCCGAATTTCCCAAATATTTAAGCAGAATATCCAATAAACCTTTTGTGTCGATCGGTTTCCCCAAATGGTCGTTCATTCCGGCGGCAAGGCTGTTATTAATATCTTCCTTGAAAACATTTGCCGTCATGGCGACGATTGGTATCGTTTTGGCGTTCGGGATGTCCAACGCGCGGATTTGCCGGGTGGCTTCATACCCATCCATTTCCGGCATCTGTATATCCATGAAGATCAAATCGTATTGATCCGGCGCTTCACCGAACATTTGAACGGCTTTCCGCCCGTTTTGAGCGCAATCGATTTTTATAAGAGTGGGTTCGAGCAGAGTCAGGATAATCTCTCTGTTAATATCTATGTCTTCGGCGAGCAGAATGCGCCGCCCGGCAAAAATACCATTCATATTAAGGGTCGCTTCCTTCTGTTTTTGGTTTGTGGAACCGATACACTCGCCGATAACGTCAGTGATTGTAGAAGGGAAAAGGGGTTTTAATAAAAACCGGTTCACGCCCGCTTTTTTTGCCTCTTTTTCAACGGCATTCAAATCGGCCGATGAAATCATGATTACGGCGGAACTCTTCGGCTTTTTCTCTTTCAAACGCAGCATTCGTGTCAAAGTAATTCCGTCCGTATCCGGCATTTTCAAGTCGATAAAATAAATATCGTAATCACCGTTTTCTTCAACCAGGCGCAAAGCGGTTTTCGCATTGTCCGCCGTTTCGCAAGCCGCTCCGTGCTTCAATACTACTTCCTGAAAATATTCCAAAATATACGGATCGTCATCTACCACAAGGACTCGTACGTTATTCCAATTTATGTTCGGATTCACTTTTTCATCGTAGTCGCGTTTTACTTTAACGGTAAAGGCGAAAGTAGAACCTTTGCCGAGTTCCGATTCGATCCAAATTTTTCCTCCCATCATTTCGATGATATTCTTGGCAATAGTGAGACCTAAACCGGTACCGCCGTATTTTCGTGTTGTTGAGGATTCGGCCTGCTGAAACGAATCAAAAAGTTTTGCCTGCTGTTCCGGACTGATGCCGATTCCCGTATCGGTTACTTCCGTCTTGATGGTACATATACCGTTTTCCTCGCTCAGGAGGTTTGTTTTTAAGGTGATCGAACCGTTTTCCGGCGTGAATTTTATGGCGTTGCTCAATAAATTGGTTATGATTTGCGAGAATCGATAATCGTCTGCAATCAGATTTTGTGGAATGGATTTATCAATGTTCACCATCAATTTCAGTTGTTTTTCATCGGCCCGGAAACGGATGATATTGATGATATTCTGAAGTGTGGTCTCAAAGTTAAATTCGGTGGGGGAAAGTTCGATTTTATTCGCTTCAATCTTGGATATATCCAAAATATCGTTGATCACATTTAAAAGATGTTTGGAAGCGCTGTCGATTTTTGAGAAACAGTAATCTTTGCGCTCCGCATTATCGGCAACTCTCCCTATAGCGGTCATGCCGACAATGGCATTGATCGGAGTTCGTATTTCATGAGTCATGTTGGCCAAAAACATACTTTTCTGTTTGCTTTCCCGGGATGATTTTTCTCTGGCTCTATCAATGTGAATCAATATGAAAATCAGCGCTACCGCAAACGATATTCCGAGAATGGAGAGTATGAATATCATATTCTCCATACTCTTATAATATTGTTCTTTGGGTATTACCAGTCCCAAATACCAGCCGCTGTTCAGTTTGCGGAAAAAAGCAAATGCCGGTTCGCCTTTATAACTTGTTATGGAAATTTCGGAAACGGTTTTCCCTTCCAATAAATCTTCTTTAAATATTGAAACGGGAATGACGGGGTTCCCTAAAAATTGACCTATAAAATCTTTATTCGGGTGTGAGATAAGGAGCAAGTCTTGACTCAAAAGCATTGCGTAACTGCCTTGATTCAAAGCGGTAGTTACGATATCTTGCCCGATTTCGTTAATCCAGGTGTCGATGCAGAGGCTACCTAAGCGGCGGTTGTTCTCATCGAATATCCATTTGGAATAAGTGATTAAAAATGCCCCGTTATTTACATAAGGTTTTGTTTTCGCGATTCCACCGCCAGCTATAATAGCGAGCTGCTCGCGGTTGAGTTCCTCCGGTTTACAATGACTCTGCGGGGTCCAGTTTTTGCCGTGTATTGAAACGGGGCCGCCGGAAGTGGTTTCGAAATAGCCGTAAAAACCCTTGACTCCTGTTGCTTCATTTATGGCAAGGGACGCATATTGCGAAATGTTGTCAATGTACTCTTGGAGTCTGTCTGTGGTTGTTCCCTGCAACATCATATCACGGATTTCCCGGGAAACCCCCTCAAGTTTCAACTCGGATGTAAAAAGACTGGATGAAACTCGAGATTCCGTGAAGTTAAGTTGGTTATTGGCGTTTTCAATTAAGTTTTTGTTGATAATTCTGCTCATGAAGATGTAAGTCGATATAATCATGACGATAAAAACGAGTACGGTAAAAACAAGTTGCATGTAAAGTGTCGGATTATGCTTTATCTTGGGAAGAAAACGTTTCATAATATTTACCTGTTTCAATCTATTTTTAAATAAGTGTGTATTTAATATAAAAATTTCAAACTTGGAAATTTAAACTTTTAGAGTTTTTCCGGCAAAGAAAATGAAATATTTGAGAGAATTTACGATATGAATATTACGGGAGAAATATAGCCGGCAACTTGAAAGCAGTTTCAGGGTCCAAACTTGTTCTTCCTTGGATTTTGCGCATTGGTTAAATTCAATCAAGTGCATAAAAAGAGCCGGGATCAAGCCCGAAAAGATATGGAAGGCTTTCCCGTGCACAACGCTGGCTTGGCATATAAATGTGCGCCGCCACCAGGTTCCGCTATGCTTCGTTAAATTTTCTTGAAATACCACTGGTATTCCTGCGAAAATTTGCCTTGCTTGGCAAAAATCCGAATATCTCAGATCATATGAACACTCCCTAGTCTTGCCAAACC
>QMCE01000991.1_pt1 | contig 15351 bp, 11 predicted proteins | sample 1821851 | NCBI WGS metagenome assembly QMCE01 (sample SAMN09453174, study PRJNA476694) | Termite gut metagenome, whole genome shotgun sequencing project. | isolation source: worker | host: Odontotermes sp. | place: South Africa:Pretoria | collected 2016-01-28 | reverse complement strand
ATGATCGCCTACGCGGTCAGCGGCAATGTGCGCCCCGACGCGCCCGGCGGGGCGACGTTCGACGTGACGGAGTTCATCGCCTCCCCGAGGGACGAAGCACTGCTGCCCGCCCTGCTCCACGCAGCGCGCGGCATGGGCGGCCTGCCCGGGCGCGTGCGCGTCCCCCGCCCGCTGTGGCCGGACGCGCGGGGCGAGGTCACCTCAAGCGACGTCATGATGCTGCGCCTCAACCGCCCCTTCGAGCTGGACGGCCCCATCGAAACCACGCGTCAGCTCATCGAGGCGGTGGGCGACCCGGTGGCTTTCGCGGTGGATGATTCGTTGGAATATATCGACCAGATAGATAAACTTTTGAAGTGATGGGCCGCCTGAGCAGGCTTATCGCGCGCCGTTATGTTTTCTCGCCGAAGTCGCATTCGGTGGTGAACATAATATCGACCGTCGCGGCGGTGGCCGTGGGCGTTCCGGTGGCGGCGATGGTGATCCTGCTCTCGGTGTTCAACGGTTTCGAGGGGCTGGTGCGTGATATGCACAGCGACTTCGATCCCGAGATCGTGGTGGTGCCGGCGGAGGGTAAGGTCTTCGAGAGCGTAGATAGGGAGCGGCTGATGGCAGTGGAGGGCGTGGAGCAGGTCTCGATGATCTTGGAAGGCGATGTGCTGCTGGCATATCGCGGACGGCAGAGGGAGGCGACGCTGCGTGGAGTGGATTCGCTGTACGGCGATGTGGTGGCGATCGAAGGGATGGTCGATTTCGGAGAGTGGAAACTGAAGCTGGGCGAGGTGGAGCAGGTGGTGGTGGGAGCGGGTGTGGCTTACGATCTCGACCTTAATGTGCAATTGCTCGATCCGGTGGAGGTTTTCGTGCCGCGTCGTGGGTCGTTCAGCCCGCTGGTCCCGATGGACAGTTACAGGATGCGGGAGCTATATCCGGCGGGGGTTTTCAGGATGGATGCCGATACCGACGGGCGATATGTGCTGGCCCCGATCGAGGCGGCACAGGCTTTGATGGACTATCCTGACGGAGTGTCGGCGGTGATGGTAAAAACCACGGGTGATGTGAGGGCGGTACAGGTGCGGTTACGGGAAGTGTTGGGCGACGGGGCGAAGGTGCTCACGCGCGAGGAGCAGAAGGCGTCGCTGTATGCCATCATGAAGTACGAGAAGTGGGGAATATTTCTTATTATATTTATGGTGATGGTAATTGCGTCGTTCGCCATAGTGGGGTCGATCATGATGCTGATCATCGACAAACGGCCAGAGTCGGCGACACTCATGGCGCTCGGAGGGACTGCGGCATTGGTGCGCGGGGTTTTCGTTCGCGCAGGGATGATGATCGCGGTGCTGGGGGCCGTGGGAGGCATGGCGTTGGGACTGGCGGTGTGTTGGGCACAGAGAGAGTGGGAGTTGGTGAGGATCCCGGCCCGCACGTTCCTTGTCGAGGCTTATCCGGTCGTGGTGCGGGTATGGGACCTGGCGCTTATTGCGGCGGTGCTCTTTGCCGTGACGTTTATTATTGCTAAATTTACTGCCGCGAGTGGTGCGGGCTCGCACCGGGCAAATATTGACTGATGATACTAAAACAAAGCCGAAGTCGAATCGAATTTCTTCGGGGAGCAGCGTTCCCTCGGATTGTGGCGGTTGTTGTGATCCTTTTTCTCATCTCTTCCTGCGACCGTCCGGAGACGATAGGGCGAAACGAGCTCAAAAGGATATTCAAGGAAGCTTTTCTTGTTAACGCCTATTACGAAGAAAATAAGGCGGATGTAATCAGTCGCGACTCGCTGGATGTCTACCGGCCGATTCTGGCACGCCACGGCTACGATGTCGAGGATATGGAGTACACGGTGAGCAATTATGCGCGCAAGAAAAGCTCCAGCCTGTCGCGTATCGTGGACCAGGCCGTGGCGGAGCTGAAGAGCGAGTCGGCGTATTACAACGGCATGTTGGCCGAGAGGGATTCGTTGTATGCGAAGGCTGCGCGTATCCTTCGGCGCGAGGTGTTGTGGAGGGACAGTATCGTCGTGAGGCGGGTGGCCGACACCGCTAAGTTGCGCGTCAGGATACCGGCCGAAGAGGGCGCCTACGAAATATCGTATTCCTATTTGGTGGATACGCTGGACAAGAACCGGATTTTGCGCATGACCTTCGGATTTGTTGATAGCATGGGTTCTCTGAGAAATCCCGATACTGAATATATCCTCAGGCGCGGTATACGCCAACGGCCCGAGGTGCGTACCATGACGGCCGACAGCACGGTGGCCGAATTGGAGATAAGGATCGGCAACTACCCGGAAAGAGAACCGACGACGCCCTATATCAGGGTCGATTCGTTGAAGGTGGTGTACTATATGCCGCGCGAACGGGCGTTGGATTCGCTCTCGTGGCGGTGGCGTAAACGTTGGAGATATGGTTACCAGGCGGATAGCGGCACACCTCGCCCTAACCCCCCGCGGCTCGATACGCTGGCCGTTGGTAGAATTAGATGAGCGGGGCGTGGTGGTCGGAGTACGAGGGTGCGCCGACGCTGCGGAGATAGACTCGATGGCGGGCGTGGAGTTCGTTAACGGGACTATCGAGGTGGCCGAGGGAGAGGTGTTGAAATTTTAATATGATATTGCTCCGCAGGGGCGCGTACATGAATTTTGGGAAGACATTTTTGGCGGCGCTGTTGGCTTTTTTTGTAGCCAATGCGATGATGGTGGTTGCTGTGTTGGTGCTCACCGTGATCGCTGTTGCCGGAATTGTGGGTGGTGAGGCGGAGAGCGGGAGTGTGCTGAGGATAGACTTCAGCCATGGCGTTACCGACCGTCCCGACCACGCGGTGTTTACGCGGGATATGGAGTTGAACCGGTCGAACTCGTTGTTGGAGGTGATAGCGGCTATCGAGCACGCCGCCACCGACGATAAAATCGAATCGGTTTATATCAATACGACGGGCCGCGGAATCTCGCTTGCCGGACTGGAGGAGGTACGTGCGGCGTTGGTGCGGTTCAGGGTGACGTCGGGTAAGCCCGTCGTGGCGTGGGCCGACACGTGGGGCCAGGGGGCGTACTATCTGGCGTCGGTGGCCGACAAGGTGTATCTCCATCCTGAAGGCGTTGTGGCGTGGCGCGGACTGGCGTCCCATGTGGTTTTCTACAAGGGGCTGCTGGACAAGCTGGGCGTCGGGGTCGAAGTGATGCGGCACGGGGAGTTCAAATCGGCGGTGGAGCCTTTCGTCGCGGACAGGATGAGCCCCGAAAGCCGTATGCAGATGGAGGTTTTGGTGAAGAGTATATGGGGTTCGATGCGCGAGGAGATAGGTGAGGCGCGCGGGATCGGCCCGCAGGAGTTGTCGCGGTGGGCGGCGGAGTTGGCGGTGGGGGATGCCGAGGCCGCCGTGCGCTTGGGATTGGTCGACGAGGTGAGGTACGAAGATCAGGTTATCGCCGACAGGGACGAGATAATCGAATTGTCGGATTATGCGTCGTCGCTCGAGATGAGGCGCGGCAAGACGAACAGGATCGCGGTGGTCTACGTCGACGGCGAGATAGTGGACGGCGACGGCGATGTGTGCCGACGGCTTGCCGGGATGCGCGAGGACGATGAGGTGAAGGGCGTAGTGGTAAGGGTCAACTCGCCCGGCGGAAGCGCGTTGGCCTCCGACCTGATATGGCGCGAGATGGAGCTGCTGCGCGGGCGTAAACCGGTGGTGGTGTCGATGGGCGGCGTGGCGGCTTCGGGAGGCTACTATGTGGCGTGCCCGGCCGACATGATCATTACGGACAGGACGACGATTACAGGGTCGATCGGGGTTTTCGGGTTGCTGCCGAATGTCGGCGGAGCGCTGAAGGATAAGTTGGGCGTTACGGCCGACGTGGTGTTGAGCGAGCCGCACGCCGATATGGGATCGTTGGTGCGTGGGGTGGATGCCGCCGAACGCGAATATATGGTGCGCGGTATAGAGAGGGTCTACCGCACTTTTGTGGGGCACGTCGCAGCGGGGCGCAATATGAGCACGGAGAGGGTGGATTCGTTGGGCGGCGGGCGCGTGTGGTCGGGGGTCGATGCCGTGGAGGCGGGGCTGGCCGACCGTGTGGGCGGGCTGCGCGACGCTATCGAGATATGTGCCGACAGGGCGGGAGTGGCGGACGACTATCGTATTGTGGAGGCGGTGGAAGATGCCGGGGCGTTGGCTTCGTTGTTGCGCTCTTTGGGCGGCGCGAAAGTGAAGATGCCTTATGCTGCGATCGTGGAAAACCTGACACGCGGCACGGTGCAGGCGCGGATGCCGTATGAGATAATGGTTAATTATTAATGTTTAATGATTAGTCGGTCTCGCGGTAAAGAGTCCATGCTCGTAATGTATATTAACCATTAATCATTATAATATCGTGTTTTCGAAAGAGACTTACATCGGGCGGCGCAGGGCGCTGGCCGAGAAGATGGCAGGCGGCGGCGTTGTACTTATGATGGGTAACGGCGAAGCGTCGCGCAACTACCCCGCTAATGTTTATCATTTCAGGCAGGACAGCACGTTCCGCTACTTCTTCGGTGTCGAGCTACCGGACCTGGCAGGTGTACTGGACCTCGATTCGGGCGAGGCGGTACTCTTCGGCGACGACCTGACGATGGACGATATCATCTGGACAGGCCCGCAGCCGACCATTGCCGAATTAGGAGCGAAGGTCGGGATCACGCAGGCCCGGCCTTTGGATGCTTTGCCCGCGATGCTCAAGGGCCGCAAGGTGTTTTTTCTTCCGCCATACCGCGCAGAGAACAAGCTCAAGATCGCAGGATTGCTGGGATTGCAACCCGACGAGGTGGCCAAGAACATCTCGGTGGAGTTGGCGTTGGCGGTGGTGTCGTTGAGGGATAAGAAGTCGGAAGAGGAGATCGCCGAGATAGAGAAGGCGTGCGAGATCGGATACCTGATGCACACAACGGCAATGCGTATGTGCCGCCCGGGGATCGTGGAACGCGAGATCGCGGGCGCCATCGAGGGTATTGCCCTGTCCCATGGCGCGGGCACGTCGTTCACTTCGATAGTTTCGCAGAACGGCGAGACGCTACATAACCATTATTACGGCAATACTCTGGCCGAGGGACGTATGCTGCTGGTCGATGCCGGCGCCGAAACCGTAAGCGGCTATGCCAGCGACTTTACGCGCACGATGCCTGTCGGGGGTAAATTCACAGCGCGGCAGAAGGATATATATAATATAGTGTTGGCGGCCAATACCCGCGCGTTCGAACTCGCCAAGCCCGGAATGCTCTACCGCGATGTGCACCTCGAAGCGTGCCGAGTGATAATCGACGGCCTCAAAGCCCTCGGGCTTATGCACGGCGACACCGTCGAGGCCCTGGCAGCAGGAGCCCACGCGCTATTCATGCCCCACGGGTTGGGACACATGATGGGTATGGACGTTCACGACATGGAGGATATAGGCGAGAAATACGTCGGCTACGACCGCGAGACAGAGCGCGGTACCGACGTCGGTACCGCCGCACTACGCATGGGCCGCCGGTTGCAGCCCGGAATGGTCATGACCGTCGAACCGGGTATATACTTCGTCCCCGCACTAATCGAAAAATGGCGCACCGAGAAACTCAACGCCCAATTCATGAACTACCCCGAAATCGAAAAATATATCGGTTTCGGAGGTGTGCGCATCGAAGACGACCTGCTGATAACCCACAACGCAAACCGAATGCTCGGCAAAAAACGAATCCCCGTAACCGTCGAGGAAATAGAAACTTTCATGGCGGAATAATTGTTCTCTTTTGCAAAAGAGAACCAGAAAAGCGCGCGTGCTCGCGCAGAGCGGATATTGAGTCAGTGCTTTTCCAAGCGTTATTACTCGGGGATTTTTTGCACGAAGTGCATCATAACCGTTAATATAATAATCTATCTTGAAAACTCGTTTTCGGAGTAGATTATTTATTAACGGTTACAGGCTTTGCCTGAAAAATCCTCGCGAACTCACAATAGCCCTGCGGTGGCAACCGCGGTTTTTTGGCGCCACCTTTTTATCAAAAAAGGTGGTAAAAAAGTAAATGAATGAATTTAGAAGAGGGATTTGTTTTGAATATCGACAAGCCGTTGGGATGGACATCGGCGGATGTTGTGCGTAAGGTTAAGTTCGGGTTGCAGCGTGCCGGGTGGCGGAAGTTGAAGGTGGGGCATGCGGGGACTTTGGATCCGTTGGCGACGGGGGTTTTGCTGGTTTGCCTGGGGAAGGCGACGAAGAGTGTCGAGCGGTTGCAGGGCGAGAGGAAGGAGTATGTGGCGGATGTTATGTTCGGGGCGACGACGCCGAGTTACGACCTGGAGCATCCGGTGGACAGAACTTATCCGTGGGAACATATTACGCGCGAGGCGTTGGAGGGGGCGTTGACGGCGTTGAGCGGCGAACGGTTGCAGACGCCGCCGGTCTATTCGGCGAAGAAGATCGACGGCATGCGGGCCTATGAGTTGGCGCGCGAGGGCGAGCAGGTCGAGATGAAGAGGGCGCTGATCACGATCTATGCCATGGAGCTCGTGGAGTGGGAGCCGCCGCGTGCGCGTGTGCGGGTGGAGTGCAGCAAGGGGACTTATATCCGGTCGCTGGCCATGGAACTGGGCGAGGCTGTGGGGAGCGGGGCCCATCTGGTCGGTCTGCGCCGTACGCGGAGCGGCGAATATGTGGCCGACGAGGGGCTGAGCATGGACGGGGTTGCGGAATTTTTGGAAGAAGTGAAAAAATAATCGCTGTTTACGGATGCGCGATGAAACAAATCCGCAATTAATACGTATAATATCTGTATGAAACTATCGCAATATAATTATCCGTTCTCGCCCGATATGCTTGCGACGCACCCGGCGGAGAACCGCGACGAATCGCGCCTGATGGTCGTAAGACGTGCGACGGGCGAGATAGAACACAAGGTGTTCAAAGATATTCTGGAGTATTTCGACGAAGACGATGTCTTTGTGTTCAACGACACGAAGGTATTCCCCGCGCGGCTGTATGGCAATAAAGAGAAGACGGGGGCCGAGATCGAGATCTTCCTTCTGCGCGAGCTGAACCGCGACCTGCGGCTGTGGGATGTGCTGGTCGATCCTGCGCGCAAGATACGTATAGGTAATAAACTGTATTTCGGCGATGACGACCTTTTGGTGGCCGAGGTTATCGACAATACCACTTCGCGCGGCCGAACTCTGCGATTTCTGTTCGACGGAACTTACGAGGAGTTCAAGGATGCGCTCTACAAAATGGGCGAAACGCCGCTGCCGCGCTGGGTGCGCGAGAAGGTCGAAGAGAATGATGCCGAGCGTTACCAGACCATCTTCGCACGTCATGAGGGCGCTGTGGCGGCCCCTACCGCGGGGTTGCACTTCAGCCGCCACCTGATGAAACGTATGGAGATCAAGGGCGTCAGGCAATCGTTCATCACGCTTCATGTGGGATTGGGGAATTTCCGTACGGTGGATGTGGAGGACCTTACTAAGCACAAGATGGATTCGGAGCAGATCGTTATCGACGCCGAGACAGCGAGCCATGTCAACCAAGCAAAAGAACGCGGGCGGAAAGTAACGGCGGTGGGCACGACGGTGATGCGCGCCATCGAGAGTTCGACGACCACGGCCGGGCGGCTGAAACCTTTCGAAGGGTGGACTAATAAGTTTATTTTTGCACCGTACGAGTTCAGTGTGGCCGATTCGCTGGTGAGTAATTTCCACCTGCCTTATTCGACGCACCTGATGATGGTATCGGCGTTCGGAGGCTACGACCTTGTTATGAAGGCTTACGAACTTGCCAAGAAAGAGGGGTACCGCTTCGGAACCTATGGCGATGCGATGCTGATACTCTGAGAATATTTTAGTATCTTTGTAGCCGGAGATGAGTAAACCCAGGATTTTGTACGTCAGCCAGGAGATCATGCCCTATACGGGAGATGATGGTATGGCGGAGCTTTGCCGTAAATTGTCGCAGGGTATGCAGGAACGCGGCTACGAGATCCGCACGTTCATGCCGCGCTACGGGTGTGTCAACGAACGGCGCAATCAGTTGCACGAGGTTATCAGGCTGTCGGGCATGAACCTGGTGATCGACGGCAGCGACCATCAGTTGATAATCAAGGTGGCGTCGATCCCCTCGGCACGTATTCAGGTATATTTTATCGACAACGACGACTACTTTTCGCGTAAGGCGATGCTGCAAAATGCGGCGGGCAAGTGGTTCGAGGATAACGACGAGAGGGCTATATTTTTTGCCCGCGGGGTGTTGGAGACTGTGCGTAAGTTGCGTTGGGAGCCGTCGGTGGTGCATTGCCACGGATGGTTCGCGGCCGTGGCGCCGCTCTATTTGCGCCATGTGTTCGACGACGATCCGCTGTTCGCCAACCTGAAAGTAGTGGTGTCGCTCTACGATGATGGCTTCGAAGGGGAACTCGACTCAGGGTTCGCCGATAAGCTCAAGGGCGAGGGTGTGCCGCAGGAGGCGCTGGCGGGGCTCGAGCAGCCTACTTACGACAACATGATGAAGATGGTGCTGAACCATGCCGACGGTGTTGTGGTCGAGGCGACGGGGCTTTCGGCGGAGTTGGAGGAGTATGTGGCGGGGGCCGGCAAGCCGGTACTCAGGCGGGGGGAGGAGAATGTTTTGGATAGCTATCAGAGATTTTATGAAGAGATACTTAAGTAGTTTTCTTGTGGCGGTAGCGGCTTGGGCGGCGGGATGCACCGAGGTCGACGATACGCTGGGACAGAGAATGGTCCCGCAGAACCAACAGATGGAGCTGGCTTTCGGCGAGGTATCGCCGTTCAGGAGTTATATCGCGTTGAACGATTCGGTGCCTGCCAGTGGGCAGGGCGTTTTGTTTTTGGGCAATAGGGAAGATGCAACGTTCGGACGGATGAGGGCGTCGGCGATGGTCGATTTCTATCCTGTGATCACAGAGCTGGACGAAGGTGATTTTTTTACAGAGAACCCGGTGATCGACTCGATGTATCTGGAGATGCAGATACGTCGTATTGTGGGCAATGGCGGAGTGGAGCAGAAGTTCAATATCTACGCTATGCGCGACTCGATGAAGCGCGACTCGGTGTACCGTCAGGGTGTTCGGGTGTCGGAGAAGGCCGATCTGGACAGGCCGTTGTTCTCGTTCTCTCTTTCGGACGGGATACCTGCGGGTAGCGTCGCGAGGTTCAAGTTGGATATAGAACCGGCGGGCGAGGAGTACCTGTATAGTTTGGCCGATGTTCCGCAGCAGGTATACGAGAATCCGTGGCCGGAATTCAACAAGGAATTCTACGGGTTCTATATTGCACTCGACCCTGCGACGGAGGTTGCAGACGCCGCTGTCTATGAGATTGTGGTCGACGAGTCGTACGGAGGGTTCTACGTCTTTTTCCATGAAGAAGGCACCGAGGTGCCGGAAGGCGAGCTTACGCCTTTCGCGACATTCGATTTCCGAACCACAGGATGGTATACAGACAATAGGAAAGTTAATGTATACGTCAATCAGATAGAGTATACTTACCCGGCGGAGATAGATGGTAGCATCGAGGATTTCGACTCACCTTTGGCGACGGTCTATGCCCAAAGCCCGGGAGGTCTGGTGAGTAGCTTGAGGGCAACCGACGAGTTGTTGGTTTGGTTGGATGAGGCCAGGGAAGGCTATTCGGGCATGGTGATCCATAAGGCGCAGTTGGAGGTGCCGTTGGCAGCCGAAGCAGATCAACCTGCCGAACTTCTGCCGCTCAGGTTGGGGATGTACTATCAGTACGGCACTGCGCGGCCGCTACCAGATTATAACTTTTCGCTTGAAAATAATTCGGTCTCGCCGGTGACGTTGCCCTACGGAGGTTATCTGTATCGCACGGGTGGCTACTACCGGATGGATATCGCACAGTGGCTGACGAAGCTGATGCTCGACCCTGAGAATACGCCTAAGGAGATCTGGCTGGGGGTCGATGTCAACACGCGCGCCGAGATTTATTCGCAAGTGGCGCTCGATGCGGAAGGGATACGGTTGAAGATAACATATACGCTGATACGATAAGGGAAGAGGGTGATGAGTAAAAATCTTGTGATCGTAGAGTCGCCCGCCAAGGCCAAAACCATAGAGAAATTTCTGGGAAACGATTACACCGTGCGTTCGAGTTTCGGGCACGTGCGGGATTTGGTCAAGAAGGGGCTCGGTATAGATATCGAGAATGGTTTCGAGCCGGAGTACGAGGTGTCGGCAGATAAGAAGAAGGTCGTTGCGGAGCTGAGCAAGGCGGCAAAAGGGGCCGATGCAGTGTGGCTGGCGAGCGATGAGGACCGCGAAGGAGAGGCGATAGCGTGGCACCTGACGCAGGTGTTGGAGTTGCCTGTCGAGAGCACACGGAGGATAGTTTTTCACGAGATCACCAAGAGCGCGATACTGAACGCCATCGAGCATCCGCGGACGGTGGATATGAACCTGGTGAATGCGCAGCAGGCACGCCGGGTACTGGATAGGCTGGTGGGTTTCGAGCTTTCGCCGCTGCTGTGGCGTAAGGTGCGGCCGTCATTGTCGGCAGGCAGGGTGCAGAGCGTGACGGTGAGGTTGTTGGTCGAGAGGGAGAGGGAGATCATAGCTTTCGAAACGTCGCCCTATTTCAGGGTCACGGCGGAGTTCGTGGCCGGCGATGTCGCGTTTGCCGCCGAACTGAACAAGAGGTTCGAGACGGCAGATGCGGCGCGGGCGTTCCTGGAGGGATGCGTGGGGGCGGATTACGTCGTGAATGCGGTCGAGAGCAAGCCGGGTAGTAAGTCGCCCGCGCCGCCTTTCACCACGTCGACGTTGCAGCAGGAGGCCGGGCGTAAGTTCGGGATGTCGGTGTCGCAGACAATGAGCACGGCACAGAAACTCTATGAGCACGGATTGATCACCTATATGAGGACGGATTCGGTGAACCTCTCGTCGCAGGCTTTGGCGGCGGCGAAGAAGGAGATCACAGAGGCGTTCGGCGAGAAGTACTCGAAGGCCCGCAATTTCGAGACCAAGAGCAAGGGAGCGCAGGAGGCGCACGAAGCAATACGGCCGTCGTATATGGACCGCAAGGAGATCGAGGGTACGCCGGCGGAGAAAAAACTGTACGACCTGATCCGTAAGCGCACGCTGGCGTCGCAGATGGCGGCTGCCGAGATCGAACGCACAACGGTGAATATATCCGTGAGCAATAGGGCCGAGTATTTTGTGGCCACAGGTGAAGTGGTGTTGTTCGACGGTTTTCTGAAACTATACACCGAGTCGACCGACGAAGACAATGCCGAGCGCGAGGAGGGCAAGCTGCCCAAGCTGACACAGGGCGAACGGCTGGAGGCGCGGAGCGTGACGGCAACACAACGTTTCACACAGTCGCCGCCGCGGTATAGCGAGGCCACGCTGGTCAAGCGACTGGAGGAGCTGGGTATAGGCCGCCCGTCGACATATGCGCCTACGATCTCGACGGTGATCAACCGAGGCTATGTGGTTAAACAGAACCGCGACGGCGTGCAGCGAAATTTCGAAAGGTTCGTTCTGGAGGGCGATAAGATAACTTCCAAGCCCGGTACGGAGACCGTGGGCAGGGAGAAGAATAAACTCTCGCCGACCGATATAGGCATGGTGGTGAACGACTATCTGGAGGACGAGTTCGCCAATATCATGGACTATAACTTTACGGCAAACGTCGAGAAGGAGTTCGACGAGATCGCTGATGGCGATATCGGTTGGCGGCAGATGCTGGCGGCGTTCTACGGGCCGTTCCACAAATCGGTCGAGGAGGCGTTGGGCGAAAAGGGCCGACATACGACCCAGTCGCGTGTTCTGGGCACAGACCCCCAAACGGGCCATACGGTATCGGCACGTATAGGTAAGTTCGGGCCATTGGTTCAGATCGACGGCGCCGAGGGCGAGAAACCGCGATACGCGAGCATGAAGAAGGGGCAGCTGATAGCAACTATCACGCTTGCTGAAGCCCTGGAGCTGTTCGCATTGCCGCGCACGGTGGGCGAGATCGGCGGTAAGGAGGTTGTGATCGGCGTGGGCCGTTTCGGGCCTTATGTGCGTTACGACGGTAAGTTCACGTCGCTGGGTAAGGGCGACGATCCGTATACGATAACGCTCGAACGCGCGCAGGAGCTGATCGAAACCAAGAAAGAATCGACGAAGACACCATTGAAGACCTTCGAGGAGGCACCGGAAATACAGATACTTGCCGGCCGCTACGGGCCGTATATTGCTTCGGAGGGCAAAAATTACCCCATTCCAAAGACCACCGACCCCCTTACGCTCACTCTCGAACAGGTGAGGGAGTTGATGGCTAAAAAGAAAAAATAAGCGGAAGGCCACTGTCGGTCCTGCGCATTTAACGTTAATAATTATCTGAAACTCAATACGATGAGAAAATTTATGATGCTTTTGATAGCGATGGCGTTTGCCGTTGCCATGCCTGCTTGCAGCGGCGAGGAGAAAAACACCACTCCGTCCGACGATAAACCGCTCGAACTGATCGGCGGCGGAACGGAGCAGGAGCAGGTTTTCTATCAGGACGAGGAGATCGAAGAAGAAGCCGGGTTTGCATTCTACGCCCCTGCACCGTGGACTATCGACGTGAGCGAGACGACGCGTGCGGTGTCGTGGGTTGCGGTGAAGCTGAACGGCGTCGAGGTGGCGAACGGCCCCGCCGGAAACCATATCCTGACGATCGAACTGCTGCCGAATAACACGGAAGAGACCCGCTCGGCGACTATCACGATCAATTGTGGCGGGACAAATATCACTGTGACGGTGACGCAGGATGCGCGCACTATGCAGGAGGCTATCGACGACGGCGACTACGAGGAGCGTCCCGAGATCCCCGAACTACCGGGCGAGGGAGGAGAAAAGCCGGATACTCAGGTGCCTCCGGGTAGGCCCGCCCCTGGCAGCAGGCTGGTAGAGAGGATCTATTCGGACGCGGCGGGCGTGAATTTCCTTTTCGAGTACGACGACGATGGGCGGCTGACAAAACTGATCAATGCTGATTGGGATTATGTGGGATTTTCTCTCAATACGGTCTTCTCATACCATCGTCTGGACGGTGTGGAAATATATCATGAGGTGTTGGTCGAAAAGGTCTCTTCGTCCGGTTTGACTGTCGAAGAGATAGAAACAATGCATTACTCCCTGAACCTCGGCACGAATGGCTATTTAGTGTCGGGCACCGAGAAGGAAGAGGGTTCTCCGGCAAACCACTGGGCGGCCTCATACAACGCGAACGACTATATGACCGAGAGTACATGGGATGACTTCGGATACGAACTTACATGGACGGACGGGAATATGACAAAACTATATTCCGGCGAGGGAGAAGATTACACGACATATCAGTACGGCGTCGTGGAGAATAATCCGCTGTGTAATATAGACTTGAACTGGTTGATCGGCGATATGGACTTCGCTCCACTTGGTGGCCTCATAAGGCTTATGGGCAAGCCGAGCGCGAAGTTGGTAAGTGTGATGTCGCTTCATTCCTCCGAGTCCCCTACGACGTATGTTACCAACATTACTTACACGACCGATGCAGAGGGATACGTAACGGAGATCACTGCAACTACAACAAATGGTGATCAGACGGTACTTACCGTAGTGTATCTCTAAAACAACACTGATAATAAAAGCCCGCTCGGTGAGAGCGGGCTTTTTGTTAGATATCGTCGGAGTTGAATTTGTAGCCGAGGCGTTTGCCGACCTGTATCTTGGTCTGTTCGAACTTGGTGTTCATCTGCTCGACGCTTACGCATTTCACGTTGTCGTATAGCGGCACTAAGAGGTTGAACGCCAGCGAGTATTCGACGGCGGTGCTCACTATTTCCAATAGCGCCCCGCGGTCGATCTCGTGTGTTCCGAACGAGTCGTGGCGCACCGAGAGCTGCCGTTTACCTTCGACGCAATACTGTCTCTCGTGATTGATAAAAATCCGCCCGATGAGGTAACCTTCGTCGGAGTTGCGGTTGTACTTGAACGAATCGGAGAGGAAGTTATAGATATTGATCACGCCGCAGTGGGCGTTATCGTGGTTAGAGGAGACGTAGCGGTTGTCCCATATGCCGCTTTCGCGGTTGAATTCGAACACGTCGGTGTGCATAATGAATATCAGCAGATCGCTCGCCACCTGTAGCTGGCATTCGAACTTCCCGCGGTCGCGGTATTCGATCCGCACGCGCTTGTCGATCCGTCCCTCGAGTTCGTCGTTCAGTTCGTTGGCCATTTCGTTCAGCACGTCTTTCAGCATATTGAAAGTGCCGAGCGTATTGTCCATGATCTTTTGCAGCAGGTTTCCTTTGTGGATCAGCGCTTGTTCTATTCGTTCTCTTTGGGGATCCATATAATGTCTTATATTAATTTTATTTGTTCACCCACGCCGAGGGTTGTGCCGGGGATATTTTTATTTAGCCGCATAAGTGATTTAAGCCGTATGCCGTAGCGTTGTGCTACGCTGCGCATGGTTTCGCCCTGACCTGCGGTGTGGAGTACGTGTCCGTTAAGGGCGCGAGAGGCTTTGGGGCGCAGGTAGACGTTTTCACCGGCAGCGGGCTGTATTTCCGTACCGGCGGCGTCGTTGAGCTTACGCAAACGCCGCACATGAATACCCACGGCGGTGGCAAGGGTTTCGTAGGTGTCGCCCCCGTGCGCCTCGATATACTCCGAGCCGTTGTTGTGGTACACGGGCCGTCCGCCCGCGGAACGTGTCGAGACCGTGTATTTATCCGGTTCGGTTTCGTGTAATGTCACGGGGTCCTGCCCGGGAAGTATGGTGATCCGTTCGCGTTCACGCGGTATCACTGGCTCTTCGGGTTCGTCGAGTTCCTCCGGCTCGTTCATGGCGAGTATCGCCCTCGGGGCATCGCCTGTTTGGGTGTCGAGCCTGTACAGCTCGTGTGTTTCGATCATCTTCACCAGGCGTTTGGCGTACTCGGGACTTGTCGCGTAGCCGCAATCTTTCAACCCTTGCGCCCACGCCTTGTAGTCCATCGGGTCGAGTGCGAACAGGCGTTCGTAACGCGTGGAGTTGCTCAGGAACTCGGCATGGTCGTCGAACGACTCCTTGGCGGAGGAATACTTACGGAAACACTCGCCCGGAGCGTCGTCGTCGTGGTCGATGGTTTTGCCACGCCATGTGCTCTTGCACTTTATGCCGAAGTGGTTGTTGGCCTGTGTCGCCAGGCGGCTGTTGCCCGCGTCGGACTCCAGCAGGGCCTGCGCCATCTTCACGCTTGCCGGAATGCCGTACTTCTCCATGTCGGCGATGGCCAGGTGTTTGTATTTTTCGATGTACTCGCGTGGGGTGATGCGCTTCTGCGCCGCGACGGGCAACACAAAAATCACCAAA
>QMCE01000990.1_pt1 | contig 15352 bp, 11 predicted proteins | sample 1821851 | NCBI WGS metagenome assembly QMCE01 (sample SAMN09453174, study PRJNA476694) | Termite gut metagenome, whole genome shotgun sequencing project. | isolation source: worker | host: Odontotermes sp. | place: South Africa:Pretoria | collected 2016-01-28 | reverse complement strand
TTTGAGGATCTTGCCCTCGAAGAGCAGGTAGGTGCGGTCGGTGATGTCGAGCGTTTCGTGGACGTTGTGGTCGGTGATGATCACGCCGATGTTCTTGTCTTTCAGCGTGCGGACGATGCTCTGGATGTCCTCGACGGCGATCGGGTCGACCCCGGCGAAGGGCTCGTCGAGCAGGATGAAGCTGGGGTTGATGGCCAGCGCGCGGGCGATCTCCGTGCGGCGGCGTTCGCCTCCCGAGAGTTGGATCCCGTAGCTTTTGCGCACCTTGTGCAGGCGGAATTCGTCGATGAGTTGTTCCAGACGCTCCTGCTGGTACTCTTTCGTGTAATCGGTCATCTGAAGGACGGCCCGGATGTTCTCCTCGACGGTCAGTTTGCGGAAAACCGAGGCCTCCTGGGCCAGGTAACCCACCCCCTGCTGGGCGCGTTTGTAGACGGGTTCGCCGGTGATGTCGAGCGTTTCGCCGCGGTCGTTCTCGAGGAAGATCCGCCCGTTGTTGGGCTTGATGAGCCCCACGATCATATAGAACGAGGTGGTTTTTCCCGCCCCGTTGGGGCCGAGCAGCCCCACGATTTCACCCTGCACCACCTCGATCGAGACGTGGTCGACCACCGTGCGCGTCTTGTAACGCTTCACCAAATCTTTCGTGTACAGCTTCATACGGATCCCAATGATAACCAAGCCGGGCCTCCGAACCGGGTCTGCGGGTTCGGAGCGTTTCCCACGGGTCAAAGTTAATCATTTCCCGCGATAACGGCAAATGCCGCGCGGGCCGGATTTTGTGAATGGAACACGCCGGTTTTTTCGTTGTCGATCAGCACGTCGAATCCTTCATACCGCTCCAGAAAGAGATCCCTTGTCAGGTCGTATTGCCGATGGTCTCCGCTGCCGTCCAACTGTTGGCCGATCTGGTAATCGCGGTAGGGAACCGCCACGACGACCAGTCGGCTGTGCGCCTGCGCATAGCGGATCACGCGCCGGGCATCCTTTACCTTCAAATGCTCCAGCACATCGCCGAAGATGATCAGGTCGTAATGATCGTACCTGAATTTGACGATATCTTCATTGAAAACCGTATCGTAGATCGCCGGCAGGTTGAATTTCTCGATGTAGGGCCGGTATTTTTCCACGGCGTCGATGTGGTGATACCCCGCCTGTTTGAGCAGCGTGTTGTACACCCCCCGACCGGGGCCGACGTCCAAAATCTTTATATTCCGATCCGGCAAAGTCCCGCAGATGAAGTCGATCGTCTCCCTCTTGCCGAACGGAGGGCTCGATCCGGCGAAGGGGGTGATCTTCGAATGGACGGATTCCCGGCTGGTGTATGCTCTTTCGATCCCTCGTTTGAGGTTTGTCCAGGCGAGTTTTGCCCGGTATCGGAGGTCGGATGTCTTCATAACGGTCAAAAATGGGTCATGGTTTTTATCTCAGGCTTTCGTACAGGCGGGCATATTGTTGCGCGATCAGCCGGATGTCGTAGGTTGTCAGCACTTTCTGGCGGGCGGCGCGCGACAGTTTTTTCAGGCGGCGGTCGTCCGTCAGCACCCATTCGATTCCGGCCGCCAGATCGTCCGTATCGCTGTGGCGGGCGACATAGCCGGTCTTTTGGTGGTCGACGATGCCGGCCGGCCCGGTGTCCGAAAACACGACGACCGGGGTGGCGCACGCCATCGCCTCGGTGACCGTTTGCCCGAAAGGCTCCTCGACGGAGGGAACGATCATCACGTCCGCCGCCGAATAGGCCACCTGAAGGCTCAGGTGGTCGCTCAAAAAACCGAGAAAGCGGATCGGCATATCCAACTCCATCGGCACTTCGTCCGCTCCGAAAACCACCACCTCATAATCGTCCTTGTGGCCGGCCGAGAGTTTTTGCAGCGCCTCTTTCAGCAAATGGAATCCTTTGCGGGGATTCTTGACGGCGTTGTAGGCTCCATAAAGGATCAGTTTCCGTTCGGGCGGTATGCCGAGCATTTTTCGGGCGGCGTTTTTGTCCAACGGGAAATAGCGGTCGACCTCCAGTCCGTTGGGAATGAGCTCTACCCGCCGGTCGCACAGCAGCGAACTTTTCAGCACTGTCTCCTTCATCCATTGGGTGGGGACGACGATCGTGATGTCCATGTGGCGGTAGGCTTCCTTTTTGCGCAGCCACACCTGATGGGAGAGGTCGTCTTCCCGGTTCGAATGCAGTTGAGGGCATTTTCCGCATTGATTCAGATAGCCCGTGCAGGTTCCCGGATGGTGGCACCCGCCGCTCATCGCCCAGTTGTCCGGCAGACGCCAGACGATCTTCTGTTTGATCTTCGCCAGGTCTTCGATTCGCAGGAAGTTCATCCAACTGGTCCAGTGCATCTGGACGATCGCCGGATTGAATGTCCGAAGGTGTTTCTGCAGGTCGATCCCCGTGACGGCGGGCCAGAACATCGAAAGAGGTTCCACCCAATATTTGCCCAGCAATTCGCTATCATCGGGGCGCGGTTGTCGTTTTTGGGGTTGCGCGGTGTAGACGCTCGGCGATTGGGTGTCGGCGGATCGCGCCAGCATCACCGAGTCGATGCCGAACTCCCGCAGCCCGCAGTGGATCCGGTAGGCTGCCCGGGCCGAGCCGCCCATGCCGCTCGACACGCTGAGGTAGAGCACGTCGGATTTTGTCCGCCCGACGCCGTTCAGCCACGAACGCCAATGGTAATGGACGGCAAAGGCGTCGGCGAGTTTCTCTTCCACCGCCGCCTCGTCCAGCTCTCCCCGCAGGAACATCTGTACCTCGGTGCGGGTCAGCGGCGAAATAAACGAGGATGGGAAGAGATGAACCTGCTCTTGGGCCGGCCACGATTCGTACAGGTCGGTCAGCAGGAGCGAGCCGGTTGTCTCCCGTACCGCGCGGATTTTGTTTTTCGCCCGGCTTTTAACGGCGGGAAGCGCTTCGACGATTCGTTTCAGGAAAGGATGCCCCGCTTCGGCCGCGATAAAGGCGGGAGAGAGGAGGGATTCCCGTTGCAGCATCCGGGCGTGCTGCGGCGGTTCGAGTCCGAAACAGCAGCTTTTTCCTTCCAGATGCCCGCCCACGGGCTCCAGACACTCGCAATCGAAATCGACGTAAACCCCGCCGAAGGTGTGCAGGATCAGGTATCGGATGGCGTGCCAACGCTGGGCGTCGTACCGATATCCGAAATAGACCGGGGCAAACTCGGGGTAATGCTTTCGAACGAAGGTGTCCATGCGCCTTTTGTTCCAGCGCTCATACCTCCATTCGGGATGGTTCTTTTTCCACGTGCCGGCGAATTGCCGGAACTGTTCCGGCAAACGCTCCGTCGCGCCCTCCCAAAGCTGATGAATGATGTGCGGGATCATAATTTACCACTCGATTGGATTAAACTCAATCCCAATCCGGCCAATCCTCCGTAAAACGTGAGGTTTCTCTCTTCGATGTCCCGCAGGGCGCGATCGACAAAATCCTCGATCGCATCGGTCTCGATGGCTGCCGAAAAGGAATTTCCGAAGACCGTTTCGCGCCAACAGGCGCGGATCATCGCCTCGGGATCGGCAAGGGGTGGGGTGTCCGTCCCGAATTCGGCGACGAGTTTTTCGACGGACACGGTTCCGAGAGCGGCGTCGATCTCTCCGAAGAGATTTTCGTCCGCCTCGACAAAGCCGTTTTTTGCCAGGTGGTCGATCGCCCAACGGATTCCGGCCAGTCCGCTGCCGAAATCCCTCGGCATGCCGGCGCGGATCGACTCGATCACGGCGTCCATCACCCGGTCGGAATAGTCCGTGTAGAACGGTCGTCCGCTGTATCGGCCATATTGGTAAAAAAAGAGAGCCACACCCAACTGTCCGTCGAACAATCCGATGACGGGAAGATGCTGTGCATTGACCAAAAGCGTATTGGCAATCTTTAGAAGGATCGTATCGTATTTGTTCATCGCGCCTTGGTTTTGGAAAATTCGATCGCCCGCCGGAAGAAATCGACCAGCGCCGGCACGTGGTGGTCGAAACTGAAGAGGTGGCGGTTCGCGATCACGTTGGCCGTGAGCCGGGCCATTCGTTCCTTGTCGTGAAGCTGCCGCGCCAGATCGTCGTAGTCTTTGTAAAAAATGCCCAGATCGTCCTTTTGTACCCGTGCCTGCATGGCCACGATGTGGCCGGAATTGTCCTTTTGGATCATCGGAAGTCCGGCGGCGGCCAGCGTGTTCAGCCGGCAGGGAAGATTCAGGTCGTCCCAGCCGGCGTCCATCAATACGCCGTGGTTGCGGCTGTCGAAACAATGGAGCCAACCGGCGTCGTACCGCGAAAACTCACGCACCCATTCTTCCGCGGGACAATGGGGATGGATGTGAAAATATTCCCCCATCTCCCTTCGGTATCCCTCGTTTTTCGCCTCCTTGGTGTCGTGGTAATTCTCGCTGTACAGATGGACGTGAATGCCCCGTTCGGCCAGAAGACCCAGGTCCGTCATGCCGACCATCCTGCCGGAGACCACGGTGTGTATCTCGCCGTCCGTGTCCGACAGTTTGGGGGAGAAATCGTTCGTAAAACAGTCGATCTTGGGAATGTCCCCGTCCAGAACGTGCGTCAGTCCGTGGGGCGGAAAAAATCGGGCGTACCAATCCCTCGACTCCTCGCTGATGTAAATTTTCCCGTCCGACCGATGGAACAGTTCCACCAGTTTGTCCCAGGTGTCGCGCTGTCGACAAAAGGAGGGCCCCTCCTTGAAATGCCAGACAAACGGAATGTCGGGAAAAGCTGTCATCACCTCGTGAGCCAACGGAACGGCGCCGTAATTCAGCAGCCCGTAGATGATATCGGGCTGGATTTCCCGGATTTTCTCCCGCCGGTTTTCGTAAGGAATATCCGTCACATTGCCGAAAGGCAGGTGTCCGACCGAGAAGAAGGCGATGTCCGTGTTGCGGCTCCACAAACCGTACAGCCGGTGGCCGTGCTCTTCCAGGGCGCAGATCCGTTCGGGGTTGTAGGACAATTCGCCGACCAGCAGGATATTCAGCGGTTTGCTCTCGGGATGGATCACTTTTACAGGCCGGTAACGCCGGTAAAGCCGGTCTTCGTCGATGAACTTGCGCCGGGAGACCTTCAGCTTCAGGGGTTCCTTTACGTTGTAATATTGTCTGTACCTGTTGACGCCTCCGAATTGGCTTTCGAGGATCATTTTGTGGCGCTGGTTGGGGTGGATCGTCTGGCGGCAGGTGATCTCCTCCAGTCCCGTGAAGCGTCCTTTGTCGGTCAGTTTCCGCCAGAACAGTTCGAACAGATCGGCCCGGTCGTCCTGCCGGCGTTCCGTCCAGCGGTCGGAAGTTTTCTTGTGGGCGGTTTGCACCAATTGCAGGCATTGTTGGGCGAGCAAACCGTTGCAGCTGTTCGGCCGGACATCTTTGATGATGGAGTCATAAATGTCCGACCGCAGGCAGGTGTGGAGCAACACCGCGTCTTCGTTCTCCGCGAAGCCCTTGTTCAGCGTTTCCAGGTGGTTCGGGTAGTAATAGTCGTCCGAAGGCAGGTAGGCGATACGATCGTAAGCCGCCGACTCCATCCCCTGATTGACGGCGCATCCCAATCCCCGGTTTTCCTCGTTTTTAATGTACTTTACCCGGGGGAGGGGCAGGTATTCGGCGATGTACTCCTCCGTGGCGTCGGTGCAGCCGTCGTTGACGATGATGAGTTCCCAGGAGGTGTATGTCTGTTCGAGCAGGCTGTCGATGGCGTTGCGGATAAATCCGGCCTGGTTGTAGGTCGGCATGATCACCGAAAAGCCCGCTGTTTTTTCCTTGTTTTTCGGAGTCATATCGAAATATTGTAGCGTTCGTTCGACAAATAGCCGGAAAGCTTCGGGGTGAACGGTCGGCTTTTTATTCCCAGCCATCCGTCCCACACCTGCAGGGCGTATTGTTCTCCCGCTCGGTCGGCGTCGTGGAGGAAGAGGCTGAAATCGTCCTCCAGCTTCTCTTTCATGTAACCTGCCGCCGGCAGCCGCGCCAACTCGATCTCCTTGTGCCAGGCGACGGGGCCGTCGACGATCACCATGTCGAAACGCCGCCCGCCGATCGCCCGGTCCAACACCGCCGTCGAATACCAGGGCAGGGTGTGCTCCGGCAGAAAAGAGGCCGGCTCCAACGGAGCGGTGACGATCTCCACAAACGGATCGATGCCCTCCTTCTTCAGGTTTTGCCGCAGCATTTCGGCCCATGGGGCGTCGTTCTCCACCGAGAGCAGGCGGGTGTCCAGCCCGTTCTTTCGGATCAGGCGGCCGATCAGCATCGTGGAGAGGCCGCTACCGAACTCGATCACGGCCTTTCGTCCGTGAAGTACGATGTCGTTGATGAGGATGAGCAGCGAATGACTGTCGATGCTTCCCCGGGTCTTTGGCAAATAGGGGTATTGATCCCCCAGGAGCGGCGAAAGGTGTTGGAAAGCGATCCGTTCACTCTCTCCGCGCAGCTGTTGTTGGGCGATCCGGTACAGATCGTCGATCGACCGGTCGGATTTTTTTCTGACTCTCATATTTCCTTGTCGAATAAGGCCCGGATGGGTTGCAGAAAGCGTTGGATCAGGCGCTGATCGGCGGTGATGATCTCGCCGGTGCCATCCATCTGCTGGATCAGCGGCAGTTCTTTTTTGTAGGTCGTGCGCAGGCCCTCCGGGAAGACAACTTCGGCCACATAGCCCGCCTGCCCCGGCACTTCGGAGAGCGTTCGGATCCGGCCCTTGAGCATGCCGTACTCCATGTAGGGAAAGCCGCTGAGCTTCACGTTGACCGTCTGTCCCATGGCCACCTTGCCGAAGCCGCCCGTGGGGACATTGATGCGCCCGATCACCTCGGCACCCTGCCGCGGGACGACCGTGGCGATCCGTTCGCCGGCCTGTACCGTCTGGCTTGTGCTCCAGTATTGGGTGAAAGTCACCTTGCCCGCGATCGGCGAGACGATCAGGTATTGGTATTCCCATTGGGCGATCCGGGCCAGCAACTGCCCGCGCAGGTTGTCCAACTGCCGTTCGTACTCGGCCGTTTGTTCCTCCTTCTGGGTCTCCAGTTCGATGAGTTGCTGCTCCTGCTGCAGGATGGTCAGCTCCGTCGAGACCAGACCGGCGTCGAAACTTTCCAACGAGGAGAGTTGCTGAAGCAGCGCCCGCATAGAGGCCTCGTAATCCGCCTCCGAGAGCACCTTCCGCCCCAACAGGGCCGAATCGCGCTCGAGACTGGTGCGCTGGTAGTCGATATTCCGCTGCAGGGTATTTCGCTGCCCGCGCTGTTTGGCGTAATACTCCCGTTGTTTGACGATCTGGGCGCGGATCAATTCCTGTTTGCGGCCGATGTTGTCCGTCTCCAGATAATACCGATATGACAGGCATTGGTGCCGGAACTCGGCGAAGGCGGCCTGCAGTTCGCCGAGGGAGTACTCCCCGTCGATCCATCCGGCCCCGACCATCTCGGCCGACCGCCACTCGGGCCAGGCTTCGAGGCTGTCGCGGATCCGGCGCACCGACGCGTAGTCGGCCGTGTTGTAGAGCAATGCCACCGCGGCGTTTCGCTCGACAAATTCGCTGTCCACGATGTACAGGCTGTCGATTCGGCCGCTCGAACGGGCCATCAGGTCGGCCGGCGGGTCGGAGGTGGTGATGACGATGGGGCCGACCACCGTCTGGGGCATTTTGATGAAATAGCAGCCGATGATGATGCCGGCGAAGATCATAAAGATCATCGAGATTCCCCAACGGACGATCCATCCGGGAATGCGCCCCAGTACATCCTGGGCCTCTTCGCTATGGTGCAGGTTTTCAGGCATCTTTTTGCGTTAACTTCCCAATTCCAATTGGTTGCGTACCAGCTCGTAGTAATAGCCTTTCCGGGCCACCAGCTGTTTGTGGGTCCCTTCCTCGGCGATTTTTCCCTTGTCGAGCACCACGATGTTGTCGGCCTCCCGGACCGTGCTGAGGCGGTGGGCGACGATGATCACCGTCTTGCCCCGGAAGAGCCGGGACAGATTCTCCATGATTACCTTTTCGTTGTTGGCGTCCAGGGCGTTGGTCGCCTCGTCGAAGATCAGGTAGGGGGCATCCTTGTAGGCTGCCCGGGCGATCAGCAGGCGCTGTTTTTGCCCCGTGCTCAGCCCGTGGCCGTCGGCGCCGATGTGGGTGTGGTAGCCCAGCGGGAGCGATTCGATGAACTCGCCGATGTTGGCGATCTCCACCGCCCGGCGCACCCGTTCCATGTCGGGCTCTTCCTCCGACAGGGCGATGTTGCCGGCGATCGTGTCGGAGAAGATGTACCCCTCCTGCATCACCATCCCGCAATGCGCCCGCCAGCGGCTGTCGCTGTATTTTTCCAACGGTTTCCCGTCCAGCAGCACCTGCCCTTCGATGGGAGCGTAAAAGCCCAACAGCAACTTCAGCAGCGTGGTTTTTCCGCTGCCGCTCGCCCCGACGATCGCGGTCACCTTGTCCGAGGGGATGCGCAGCTCGATGCCGTTCAGCACCTTCTCCGAGTGCGGCCCTTCGTATTGGAAGACCACGTTTTTCAACTCCAGATCGGCATTTTCCGGGATGGTCTGAATTTTGGGCTGCTCCGACGACTCCTCGTCCGGTCGTTGGTGGATCTCGCTCAGGCGCTCCAGGCTGATCTTGGCGTCCTGCGCCTGCTGCACGAAGGAGATGAACTGCGAGACCGGGCCGTTCAGCTGGCCGATGATGTATTGCATGGCCATCATCATCCCGAGGGTCATGTCGCCGTTCACCACCGCGCTGGCCGCCAGAAAGGAGATGGTGATGTTCTTCGCCTGATCGATAAAGGTGCCCCCGACCTGCTGGGTCTGGCTCAGGGTCAGGCCCTTGACGCTGACGTTGTACAGTTTGACCTGAATGCGCTCCCACTCCCAGCGTTTCTGTTTCTCGCAGTTGTTCAGCTTGATGTCCTGCATGCCGCCCACCAGCTGAACGAGGTTGCTCTGGTTGGCGGAAGATTCCTGAAAGCGCATGTAGTCCAGTTTGCGCCGCCGGCGCAGGAACAGCAGGATCCAACCCACGTACAATACGCTGCCCAACAGGAAGATTCCGAGGATCCCCAGGTCGTAGCTCGCCATCACGCAGCCGTAGATGACAAAGGTCAGGGTCGATACGGCGATGCTGATCAGCGATCCGGTCAGAAAACTTTGGATGCGGCTGTGGTCGCCGATCCGCTGCATGATGTCTCCCACGTTCTTGCTGTCGAAAAAGGCGATGGGCAGGCGCATCAGTTTGCTCAGAAAATCCGAGATGAGGGAGATGCTCACCCGCGTGGTGACGTGAAGCATCAACCAGCTGCGGATCAGGCCGTTGGCCATCGTGCCGAAGGTGAGCATCAGCTGGGCGATGAGGATCACCACGATAAAGTTCAGGTCGTTGTTCCCGATCCCCGTGTCGACGATCGACTGGGTCATAAAGGGCATGATCAGGCCGATGATGCTCCCGGTGATCATCGCCAGCACCAACTGAACGATGTACCGTCGATAGGGGGTGACGTATTTGAGCAGGAAGCGGAAATTCAACACGAAGGATTTCGGGGCTTTTCCTCCCTCCAGCTCTTCGTAGAAATGGGGGGTGGGCTCCAGCAGCAGGGCCGTGCCTATCTTTTCGCCCTCCTCGGTCTCGGTTGCGCCCCAGCACTTCAGGAATCCCTTTTTGTCATACTTCAGCAGCCCGCCGGCCGGGTCGGAGACGGAGATCTGATAATCGCCCTTCCGCTTTTTTCGGATGTCGTACACCACCACGAAATGCCGCTGGTTCCAGTGCACGATGCAGGGCAGGGTGACTTCGCACAGCTGTTCAAAGGTAATCTTGACACCGATGGTGCGGAAGCCGATGCTCTCGGCCGCGTCGCTGATCCCGAGCATCGAGACCCCCTCTTTGGTGATGTGGCATCGCTCGCGGAGTATCGCCTGTGGCAGATTTTTCCCGTAATAGGCCGCCACGATCCGAAGCGAGGCCGGCCCGCAATCCATCGAATCCAATTGCTTGTAGAAGGGGAATTTCATCTTGTCGGGTTCGTGTTTGGCAAAAATTATTCAATATCAAATATAAAGAATAATTTTCTTTTTATCCTACTTTTTTGCGGATTTTCAGTTTTCTCTGTTTATGGCAGGGAAAGAACAGCGGCCGGAGCCGCTGTTCCCGAAAATGAACCGGATCGGGACATGGAAATCCCGCCCGGACGTCTTTGTTTAGCAATAGCAAGACTGTGTAGGAGTCCAATCGCCGGTTCCGCCACCGGTTCCACCACCCTGAGTAGGTGACGGACAGCCCCAATTCACGGTCGTGCAGTTCTGAGTGGCTTCGCAGCCGTTGGAACCACCACAATTTGCCCCACAGGTATCATAACATCCCAGGTAGGAGCAACTGTTGGCGTAGGTAACACAATTCGGCTGAGTGCCACACTGTTGGGGATTTTCCCAGGTGGTTCGGTAGCTGCAGCCCGTCCCTCCCTGGATCTCCTTCATCGCCCCGCCGGAGAGTTCGGCGACGACTTCCTTCTTTAATGTTAATTTTTTCATAACTGTAAAGGATTTTGGTTTTCCCTACTCTTTTTGCAGATTTTCGGGTGCCTCTGTTTGTGGTCGGGGAAGAACAGCGGCCGGAGCCGCCGTTCCCGAAAATGAACCGGATCGGGACATGGAAATCCCGCCCGGACGTCTTTGTTTAGCAATAGCAAGACTGTGTGCAATTTGCCGGACAACTGAAATCATTCGTGGGGCAGCCTAAATGGGTATAACAGACTTCACTACAGCCAATAGTACAGTCATTAGAGAGACAACCACAAGAATTAACACCACAGTTCTGGTAGGAGCAACTGTTGGCGTTGGTCAAACAATCCATCGTGCCACACTGTTGAGGATTCTCCCAGGTGGTTCGTGTCCCTCCCTGGATCTCCTTCATCGCCCCGCCGGAGAGTTCGGCGACGACCTCCTTCTTTAATGTTAATTTTTTCATAACTGTAAAGGATTTTGGTTTTCCCTACTCTTTTTTCAGATTTTCGGGTGCCTCTGTTTGTGGGGATTTACAGTAAAAAGAGGTCGGTCCAGCGGTTCTCTTCCGGGTTGCGACCCACCGACCAAAACATCAGGCCGATCCCGGCCACTCCTTCGAGCAGGCCGTGGGCCGCCAGCCAGTGAGGCTCCTCATGCCGGAAGAGCATGTATCCCGCGAACCCTTCGGGAAAGCGGGCCATCTGCAGGGCCGTTTCCATCCAATAGTCATGGGTTTGCAGAAAGAGCGGATCGCCGGTCTCGAAATAGAAATATTTGAACATCATCGCGATTCCCGCGCTGCCGTGGCACAGCCCCGCGTCGTTTACCATTGCGTCCGCCAGGTTTCGCCGCGAGGCGGTGAAGGTCATTACCTCCCGGGCTTTCTGCTTCCATTTTTCATTTCCGAGGGCTTTTCCCGCCTGCCACAGGGCCGCGCTGATGCCCGCGTCGCCGTAGCACCAGGCTACCCGGGCCTTCGTGGGGGGCCTCCCCTCGTTTTCGAGCGACTGTGGCGGAAAACAGCCCCCGTATTGCGCATGATCCATTTCCTGCGATAAAATGTAATTGAGCGTGCCGGTAATCAGGTCGGCGATGCGTTCCTGAAAATGGCCGGCCCGATACATCCGGCACAGGATCAGCACGATGCTCGCCATACCGTGAGAGAGGGCGATGTTGTATCCGATCGGCTGATCTTTGCCGAGGGAGGATTTCCATTTGTATTTGTCACCGTCCACCTCTTTGGTATTTTCCAACCACGTGACGGCCGCCTCGACGAACATCGGGTCGTCGTAAAAATAGAGGGCGATCCCCATGGCCCCGTGCATGAAATCGTAATAGCCATGGGAAAATTCCTGCATCATCCAGGCGAACAGATAGTCCCGGTAGGTCGATTCGATCTCCGAATAATCCACCTCCAACAACCCGTGTCCTTGCATGTAGCGCAATCCGGCCATAATGCCCGCCATCCCGTTGCAGTACGTATGAAATTGCCGGCCTTCTCCGATGTCGTCATAAAGGCTGTCAGCGTATTTTTCGAACAGGCTCCGGTTTCGCTCGTTCGGATGATCCTTCAGGTAATGGGCCAGAAAGAGGAGTACACCGGCCTTCCCGCTGTACAATCCTGTTCCATACGCTTCGAGGATCCTGCCGTTCTCGATGTGGTCGAAGAGAAGGGCGGCGATCTCATGCAGTTTTTTTTCGGCTTGGTTTTTCATGGGAGTTGGTTTTTTGTTCATTGGGCTTCGTTTTTCCGATAGATGGCCTGCGCCTGTGCGGATTTGTAATGCCGGAGCAGGAAATCGTAGATCACCATTTCGTAGATCCGGTTCTTGGAACGGAACCAGCGGTTCATCGTCATGTGGAGCAGGCTGTACACGATATCCGCCGGGGTTTTTTCCAGCGTTCCCGCCTGTTCCATTTCCAACAGATGCCCTCCCGGTACGGCCAGCATCCGCTTCCGGGCCGACAGGGCCTCTTCGATGATCGGCGGCGGTTGGAACGAGCCGGCGATCTGCTGTCGGTGCAGCCGGTATTTGTCGTTGAGCTGTTTGGTGAACGTATTTTGGGTAAATCCGAACTCCTGCCTGTAGTTTTCCGCCAGGCGGGTAAGCAGTTCGATTTTTCGATCTCCGTCGAAGGCGAAGGCTTCCAGCAGATCGTCGATCAGCCGGAAGGCGATCGGCCAGCGGTCTTTGTCGGGGTTGGGACTGTTGGCCGTCAGCCGTTGGAGCAACTCCAGCTGGGACAGACTGTCCACGCCGAAGATCCGCTCCACCGTCTCCATGGACACACTCCCGTACCGCTCCAACTCCCGTTGGTAGGTATCGCACTGAACCTGCGAGATCGTTCCTTGTCGCACGCAGGGCTCGACGGCGTCGTAAAACGCGTTGAAGACGGCCCCGTAAGCGGTTTTATCCGGTATGAAGAACCTCACCCTCAGGTGAAAAGCGGGGTCGGAGTAACGGATGAAAAAGAAATCCTGAATGTTTCCCTCTTCTTTCAGCTTCCGTACCAACGGGTACAAGTGAAATATCAGGATATCATCGGCGCTTTTCTGTCCGGTGTACAGCTTGAAATAGAGCCAGGGACTTCCGGGGATGAACGTTCTTTCTGTCATGCTGCGATTTATTTATGGAAAACGACCACCATTTCGTTCGTAAAACGACCCCGCCGATCCTTTACGACGGCACGATCCGCCTCGATGAGAAACTCCTCCAGGGCAAATTCGTCCCTCTTTTTCACCAGATCCAACAGGGTGCGGAGACTGTTTGCGTTTTGCAGGTCGATGAACATTTCGTTGTCCCCGTCCGCCACGAGGAGGTGCCGGTTCATCCGGCGGTTTTCGGCCAGCGTGCGGAAAAAGGCGAGCAGCTCCTCGTCGTTTCGCTTGTCGGCGTCTTTGATCTCATCCTTTTTGATCGTCCATTTTTGCCGGGCCAGAATGGCGTTTTTGTATTGAAGCCGGGGCAGGTAATCGAAACAGGAGAAGACATTTCCGTAGGTGAAATGGAGGCTTCTGGTGACCTGCTGCGTCTGCAGGTCGCACAAAAACCGATAGAAGGGGATGGGGCTCATGCTGTGATTGTGGGCGCAGGTCAGTTTGGGACAGACCTCTTTTCCATACTTTTTGGACGAAAGGACGATCCTGCTCCCTTTGACCGAGACCAGCAGGTCCGTCAACGGGATCTTTTGTTCCGCCCCGGCGTCGGAGTTGGAGAGATAATGAACCACGAAATCGCGGAACAGAGGCCGCGAGGCGATGTTCCCGATCCGCGACTCCGGCAGGTGGGATATTTCGGCGATGATCACCTCGGGATTGTGCTCCTTTTCCTTGTCGGCAATGGAACGGATCAGAGCCTCCATCTCCGTATCCAAATGGCAGAAACGCCCCAACAGAGCGGCACCTCCGACGTTGTTGGCTCCTTTGACGTATATTTTCCGCTCTTCGGGCGAGTCGGCGACCAGGCTGCACATCACCGCGACGGTGTCGGCCAGAAACTCCTCCGGGACGCCTTTTTTGAAATCCAGGTTAAAATCGGCGTCGGTCACCTCGATCGTGTTCCCGCCGTTCTTCATGCATTCGACGTATTTGCGAAGCAGCAGAGCGTCTTTCCGTGAGAAGGGGATCTGGTCGCCCTCCTGCATGCGCATGGGAAACATCAGGTCGTCCACCAACGGGCTCACATCGTTGTTCCCCGCCGCGTTGTAGGGATAACCCAGCCCCAATTCGGTGTCGAGCACTTCGGCCAGGGGCATCGTCCGGTCCTCGTATCTTTTGACAAAAGCCTCCCTGAACGCATCCAGATTCGCATGTTTGATCGGCTGGGAGAGGGCGGAGAAGAAGAGCAGGACATCCTGCAGGTCGTTGCACACCCCTTCGGAGATCGTCGCACTTTCGGCCGGCTTGAACAGGTCGGTCTGGAAGAGGAATTTCAATTCGTACTCCACCCCGATCGATTTGATCCGCTCAATAATCTCCGTGTACAGATCCTGTGTCGTTCCGACGGGACTTCGGTCGATCTCGTCCAACTTCTCTTTGATCGCCCGCAGGGCCGGCAGATCGGCGACCTCTTTCAGGGGGCTCAGTTTGTCGATCAGCACCGTCAGCACATCCCCGCCGACCACCGATGGGTCGAGTTCGCTTTTGAGCAGTTGGGAGTCGATCATCTCGTTGACGAATTCCAACGCCTCTTCCCGGGAGACATCTTCCTGAACGATCGATTCGGCCAGCTCTTGCGGCCGGGCGCCGTTTTCGGCCCGTTCCAGGATGGCGGAAACGTAATCGGAGGCTTCGACGGCCGAAATCCGATGGATCCGATGCGTTTTCCGGTAATGGTATTCGATGTAGCGCAGTTTTTCGCCGATTCCGTACAGGCTGTCGTTGGGGAAAAAGTGCAGTTGCGGCCGGATCGCCGGATCCTGTTCGAGTTTTTGGATCAGCGCGCACAGGTATTGCATGTCCAGGCGCGTGCAGCGCCCGTATTTTTCCTGCGGCGCCAGTTCTATCCGGGTCTCTTCTCCCACTGTCCCGACCGAACAGCCGGCAAAAAGCCCGAAGGGCGTGCAGCGGGTGCAGGCGCGCGAGAAGTATTTGTAGAGGGAAATGTCGCGTTTTTCCGCCTTCTTCCCCTCTTTTGTGAAGCGGTCGCTCTCCGAAAATTCGGGCGAAGCCAAAAACAGCGCTTCCCGGAACACGGAGGTGTCCGATAATTGCTCCCATCGGGCCAAATCCTGCATGGGATAGAGCGGAGTGCGGAAAACGAATCGTCCGAAAGGATAATATTGATTTTTGCTCATAATTCAGGACAGATATCGAATTAATAATTGCACGAATATAATAAAAGTAT
>QMCE01002047.1_pt1 | contig 15359 bp, 12 predicted proteins | sample 1821851 | NCBI WGS metagenome assembly QMCE01 (sample SAMN09453174, study PRJNA476694) | Termite gut metagenome, whole genome shotgun sequencing project. | isolation source: worker | host: Odontotermes sp. | place: South Africa:Pretoria | collected 2016-01-28 | reverse complement strand
TTTTCAATACCGCCGCAGCAGGGAACTTCCATTCGGACAACTGTAACAGATTTTATGTTATTCATTTTTATTATGGAAGCAAGTTTTTCCGTATAATCAATATCATCAAGTTTTGGACAGCCGATAATAGTGATTTTGTTTTTCATGTAATCGTTGTGAAAATTGCCGTAGGCATAAGCTGTGCAGTCCGCAGCGACAAGCAAGTGTGCGTTATCAAAATATTTAGCGTTAGGCGAAACAAGTTTAATCTGCACAGGCCACTGGTTCAGGTGTGTTTGAGCGGAAGTCTGCGGACGGGACGATTGGCTATCCTCGCGGTTCAAGGCTTTTGCGTGCGTACCCGCACAGCCGCAGGCTAAAGGTTCAGGCTCTTTGTTTGCCATGTTTTTGTTAACGGCAGCCTCATCAAATTCCGCCGCGTCTCGCTCTTCAAAGGAGATCGCCTCTGTGGGACACACAGGCAGACAATTTCCAAGCCCGTCGCAATAATCATCGCGCAGAAGTTTTGCCTTTCCGTCAACCAGCCCTATCGCCCCCTCGTGACAAGCCGACACGCATAATCCGCAGCCGTTACATTTATCCTCGTCAATTTTAATTATTTTTCTTATCATAGCTTTCCTCGCTTTTGTTTTTTGACAAAAAAGTTATCTTGCCGCATTTCATAAATAATGATAGTTTATTATATATTATTTATGTATGAATTTCAAAGATACTTCCTTGAAAACAGGGAAGCGATATTCTCTGAAGCTGATCAACAACGGCAAAGCATAAAAGTCCGCCCTGTAAGGCAGTTTTAAAAAATGACGAACTCCGCCGCAGAGTGGGTCTGTCCAAGAAGTTGGTTACTTCTTGGACAGACCTCGCAATTTCGCTTAATTTCGTTAGAAATTAAGCGAAATTGCAGCCTTTAATACCAGTGTCCGAAGAAGTTCCTAACTTTTCGGACACCACCGGTTACGACTGAGTATCGTCATTGAAGGTATCGATTTTATGTGTGTTTAATACCCATAAAATTCTTTGTTGGGCTAGTTTAATAACGCCGTCGAACCATCGAACCAAAGGTTCGCAGTTCGCAGGCTCGCACGCGCAAGCGAGTTTCGTACCGAAGGTACACTGGGTATTAAACCCACTTGCGAATAAATATATTTCTGGCAGTTTGTTCAAGTTCAAATCTTCTTTCAAGATAGCCGTCATATCTTTGTGCCGCAAATGTTGTATTTGATTTTTTAATCTCATTCATAACTACCTTGTGCTTCTTCAATAGATAAATCAGATAAATTCCTGAACGAGCCTATATCTTTTTCAAAATAATGATATAGATTAAATATCATTTTCCCGCCTTTAATTATTCTGCTGTATTTAGATAACATTTAACGTTTTAAACCGTTTTAGGCGCAAAGAGAACTTAGGCTCATTGCGGCGGCGGCAAACATTGGGTTCATTAACGGTCCTCCAAAAATATAGAGGAGACCTGCGGCAATAGGAATGCCAAGCGCGTTGTAGCCGAACGCGAAAACAAGATTTTGTTTTATTGTACGGATTGTCCTTTTGCTTAAATTTATTGCCGCGGGTATGTCCATAAGATCGGATTTCATTAAAACGGCGCTTTCTATCGCGACATCTGTTCCGCCGCCGACAGCGATTCCAATGTCCGCCTGCACAAGCGCGGGGGCATCGTTAATTCCGTCGCCTGCAACGGCGACAAAGCCCGCTTTTTGTAACTTTTTCACTTCGGCGGCTTTGTCCTGAGGCAAAACTTCAGCAAGTACGCAGCCGCTTTCTATTCCAACCTGCTTCGCAATAAAGGCGGCGGTTTTTTTGTTATCGCCTGTAATCATAACTACTTTTATTCCCATTTTGCGAAGCGCTTCGATTGCCTTGCCGCTTGATTTTTTCACTGTGTCCGCAACGGCTATCAACCCCGCCGCCTTACCGTTAAGAGCCGTAAAAATAAGAGTTTTCCCTTCCTCCGCTAATTCCTCGGCTTGAGTTTCCAGCTCCGCTAAGGAAATGCCGCGCTCTTCCATAAATTTTTTGTTTCCCGCAAGAATGAGAATTGAGGATTGCCGGCTGTTGTTTAATTCTATTGATGCTTCCGATTCCAAGTTTTCTATTACAGCCTCAATGCCTCTGCCCGGAATAGACAGAAATTTTTCACATTTTAAAAATTCAAGTCCGCGTTCCTCCGCTTCTGTAACAATCGCCTGACCAAGCGGATGTTCGCTTCCTTTTTCCGCGGAAGCTGTTAGCTGCAAAAAAAAGTCCGGGGTGTTGCGGGGTGTCCCCGCAGAGGGGGTAAGCGTAAAAGCCTCAGGCTTTGAAGCGAAGGGGGAGGCTTCCCCCTTAACATAAATTATGTTAGTAACTTTTGGTTTACCTTCTGTAATTGTTCCGGTTTTATCTAAAACGATGGTTTTAATTTTGCAGGCGGTTTCCAGAGCTTCGCCGTTTTTAATTAAAATGCCGTTCTCCGCGCCTTTGCCTGTTCCCGCCATTATCGCCGCGGGAGTCGCAAGACCGAGGGCGCAGGGGCAGGCGATAACAAGCACTGTAATAAAAATTGTAAGGGCGAATTCCAGCGGCGTTTTTCCGGCGGGCAAATCCGCAAGGTTTGTGTTAAGCGCAATAAACCAAGCCGCGCCCGCAAAAACAGCGATGCCGCAGACAATAGGAACAAAAAACCGGCAGACAATATCCGCGGTTTTGGCTATCGGCGCTTTGGAACCTTGAGCTTCTTCAACTAATTTTATTATTTGCGCAAGCGCGGTTTCGCTTCCGACTTTTTCCGCCTTAAAGCAAAAACGCCCGTTACCGTTAATTGTAGCCGCGTAAACTTTGTCGCCGGGCTTTTTGTCCGCCTGAATACTTTCGCCTGTAAGCATGGATTCGTCTACGGAACTTTGTCCTTCTGTTACAGTTCCGTCCACCGGGATTTTTCCGCCCGGCTTAACTACCACAATGTCACCTAACACAACTTCGGAAATCGGGATTTCTTTTTCTCCGCTGCGTATAACAGTTGCCGTTTTAGGCGCAAGCCCCATAAGTTTTTTTATCGCTTCGCCTGTATGTCCTTTGGAGACTGACTCAAGCGTCTTGCCTAAAAGAATAAGCGTGATTATCACGGCGGCGGTTTCATAGTAAAGACTGTGAGCCGCGTGGTTGTTACCGAGGTAAATTAAAAAAGTTTGATAAAAGCTGAACAGCACCGCCGAGGAAGAGCCGATTGCGACGAGCGAATCCATGTTTGGACTTAGACGGAACAGGTTTTTGAAACCAATAGTAAAAAATTTGTTACCCGCTATTATAACCGGAATTGTTAAAATAATTTGAGTTAAAGCGTACGCAAGAGGAGCTGTGCCGGGAGCGATAAACGCGGGAAGCGGCAGACTAAACGGAAGCATCGGAGCCATTGCGATGTAGAGTAACGGAAGCGTAAATGAAGCCGCAGTGATAAATTTTGTCCGCAATAGTTTTGTTTCTTTTTCTTTGCGAAGTTTATCTTGGTCAACATCGGAAACGCCGTTCTTGGGCGCTTCAATCACTTCATACCCGGCGTCTTCAACCGCCTCTTTAATTGCGGAAAACGGCAGCAAATTGGCATCATAAACCAAAGAGGCTTTTTCCGAAGCAATATTTACCGAGGCGGTTTTTACGCCTTCAAGTTTTTGGAGAGCCTTTTCAACTCTCGCGACGCAGGCAGCGCAGTGCATTCCGCCGATTTGCAATATTTCTGTTTTCATTTTTTCCTTAAATGACGAACCTCGCCGCAGAGTTCAAGCCGCGGACCTTTGGCTCGATAGTTCGATTGAATGATTGAACAGTTGTTCAATCATTCAATGTTTACCCGAAACTCTAGTGTCCTGTAAAATATTCAGGTTACTTAAGCACAAAATGCGTTAATTCCTTATATAATAAGGAATTAACTTAACAATTATTGTGTCATTTGTATATTACAGGACACTAGGCGATACTTATTCTATGTACGCCTTCGGAAGTCAAATCACTTGATACCCGGCGTTTTCAACCGCTTCTTTAATTGCGGAAAACGGCAGCAAACCGGCATCGTAAACCACGGAGGCTTTCGCCGTTGTAATATCTACCGAGGCGGTTTCTACGCCTTCAAGTTTTTGGAGAGCCTTTTCAACTCTCGCGGCGCAGCAGTGCATTCCGCCGATTTTTAATATTTCTGTTTTCATTTTTTCTCCTTAAAGACAATACTTCTATTGCCCTTCAATAACTTGATATCCCGCATCTTCAATCGCTTCTTTAATTGCGGAAAACGACAGCAAATGGGGATCGTAAAACACAGCGGCTCTTTCAGTAGTAATCTTTACCGAGGCAGTTTCTACGCCTTCAAGTTTTTGGAGAGCCTTTTCGATCCTTGCGGCGCAGGCAGCGCAGTGCATTCCGCCGATTTTTAATATTTCTGTTTTCATTTTTTCTCCTTAATAAAGAATAATCATTATGTTGATATATGGCAAGGTTTTTTATATTATACTTTATAAAAAAATCATGATACAGCATAAATTTGTTTGTTAATCCCGACGCATATATAATTTTTACCGCCAAAGTAAGGGAGAAAAAATGGTGATCAGAAAAAATGTTTTGGAATATCTGCAATAGGTTAAAAATATACATGGGTGTTATCCGCTTCGTTTCCTTGCTTGATTATACCCGTACAAGCGCGGTCAACGGACTCATCAATAAAAAATACACGGAAAATGCATGAAAGGAAAAGAGGCAACTATTATTAGAATATTTGCACCGAAAGCCACAATTTTAGGTTAAATTCACGATAGTTTAATGTTTTTGGTGACAGAATCAAATAAAAAACTCATAAAAATCGTAAAATAATACATCTAAATGCCATTTTTAGTGCTCAAATTTTTTCATGCATTTGCCGAGACAAAGAATAATTATTATATTGACATATAACAAGATTATTTACATAATACTTTATAAAAAAAATTCATTATGCGGCATAAATTTGTTTATGAATCCCAACGCATATATAATTTTACTACAAAAGTAAGGGAGAAAAAATGGTGATCAGAAAAAAATGTTTTGGAATATCTGCAATAGCATTGATATTCAGTATGGCGGTTATTGGTTGTGAACTACCCGATAATCTGGAAAAACAAGCGCCAAGCGTCCCAACATTGGTAACAGCAGGAGCTCTTTCGCAAAGCAGTATCAGTATATATTGGAATAAAGTCCCGGATGCTGATAGTTATGATGTGTATTATGCAGAGGGTTATTCAGAAGAGAAAAATTTTATAGCTAATACTTCCAATGTCTATTATACTCATACAGGATTGCAGGCAAATAAATATTACTATTATTATATAAAAGCAAAAAACAATAACGGCGAGAGTGATTTTTCTTATGTTGCTTCTGCACAAACTTTTGCATCAAGGCTAAGCACTCCAACAGCGGTAACAGCGGCAGCTCTTTCAGAAAACAGTATTGGTATATCATGGAGTGCTGTCACTGGCGCTGCAAGTTATGATGTTTATTATACGATTGGAGATTCATCAGGAGAGAAAAATTTTATAGCTAATACTTCCGAAACCTCTTATACGCACACGGAATTGGAAGAGGATACATCTTACTATTATTATATAAAAGCAGTAAAGAATGACGACAAGAGTGATTTTTCTTCTTTTGCATCTGCAACAACAGGAGACCTTAAGGCGCCAAGCAGCCCGACATCGGTAAAAGCAGAAGCTCTTTCACAAAGCCGTATCGGTATATCTTGGAATGCCGTCCCCGGCGCTGACAGCTATGATGTGTATTATGCGGCAACATATTCTGGAGAGAAAAATTTTATAACTAATATTTCAGAAACCTCTTACACTCATACCGGATTGAATGCAAGTACATATTACTATTATTATATAAAAGCAAAAAACAACGAAGGTGAGAGCAGTTTCTCTTCTTATGTATCTGCAAAAACTCTTGCAGCGATAAGCGCACCAACATCGGTAAAAGCAGAAGTTCTTTCACAAACCAGTATCGGTATATCTTGGAAGGCTGTTACGGGCGCTGACAGCTATGATATTTATTGTGCAAACGGCTCTTCTTCAGCAGATAAAATTCTTGTGGGTAATACTTCCGCAATCTCTTATACTCATACCGGATTGCTGATAAATAAAAATTACTATTATTATATAAAAGCAAAAAACGATGAAAGTGAGAGCGGTTTTTCTTCTGTTGCATCTGCAAAAATTGCTGCGCCAGACGCTCCAACAGTAAAAGCACAAGCTCTTTCACAAACCAGTATTAGTATATCTTGGAAGGCTGTTACGGGCGCTACAAGTTATGATGTATATTATGAAGCCCCCTCTTCAACAGATAAAATTCTTGCGGGTAATACTTCCGCAACCTCTTATACTCATACCGGTTTAAATAAAAATACACTTTACAAGTATTATGTAAAAGCAAAAAACAGCTACAGTGAGAGCGCTTTTTCTTCTCCGGCTTCCGCAACAACTAAAGAGTTTGCCGAGAAAACATTCTGGACTATAGATTTTAATACCGGATATTATAAGCAAATTAATGCCGAGTTGCTTGCCGAAGGAGACCGTTGCAATGTTTGGGTGCAAAAAGATAATGTTACAGATAAAACCAAAGCAAAAGATGTGGCGGATGAATATGACTTTAAAATATATCCAAAGTTAAACGATGCTTTTGGGGTTCCGCTAAATTATGACGGAGAGTCATTCAGCGGTCCTATGGAGCTTGCCGATTGTCTAGCTGATAATGACGAGAAACTTACAATCCTTATTGTATCTATGGGGGCTGGGGTAGACGGATACTTTTGGTCCGGAGATATGGTTGAATATGAATATGATAAATATGCGCAGTTTTCAAATCATTGCGACATGATACATATTAACGCCACAGAGAATTCCGAAGTTAGCCTTACGACAATTGCGCATGAAACGCAGCATATTATGAATTGTGCAACCGGATATGCCCTAAGAGGGGGGGAGAATGCCGGGCAGCAGCAGGCATGGATTAATGAGGGACTTTCGGCTGCCGCTGAATGGATTTACTCAGGAGAACATAATCAGGAAAGAATAGGCTGGTTTAATTTTGCCTATAGCCTCTACGAAGTCGGGCGTATTCCTTTTGGCAACAATTTTTTCGTATGGGATAATGAAGATTATAGAAGCGATCCAAATGCTGTATTAGATGATTATGCCACTGTTTATCTTTTCTTCCAGTGGCTCAGGCTGCAGGCAGACAGCAGTTCTATCTATAAAACTATTATTTCTTCAAATTACCGTGACTATAAAGCTGTAACCACCACAATGAATACAGCAATTCCCGGTCAAGGTTATAACAACTGGGACACATTACTTGGAAACTGGCTTATAGCCAATGCGGCAAATGCTCCAACTGGACCATACGGTTATAAAAATGATATAATAGTATATGTTATTGGTATCTTAGGACCAGGTACATTGTCTCTCGCGCCTGGAGAAGGGGTTTATAGTAAGATTACAGATACTGCGGTTTTTGATAAATACACGCAAGGACCAAATATAAAAAATATATTTTTGGATCCTGTTACATGGGAACCAGTGGATAGTCCCATACCAAATAACTTTATGATTACCTATAATACAAATACAAATGGTACCGGAAAGAGAGAGCCGGGTATAGTCGCAAGTATGTACAAACCTACAACTAATATTCCGGAAATACGTTCCTCAAGATCGTTTAACCCCAATTCTTTCAAGATTGACGCGAGAGACCTGCTTAGACGGAACGGCATGGAGAAAAGCAAATGATAGGAGGGATTAAGTGAAAAACAAAAGGATGTTTTTTTCAGGATTGCTTTTATTCTGTATAATCATGGCGCTGCCTGCGTTAGGCGATAAAGAAAAGGTTCCGCTCGTTAAGGTAACCGGGGTTGTAGAGCTTGTTGGCAACGAGCCTTTTACAGACCTTCTCATTACCAACTCTGAGCATTCGTATTACATAGCAAGCGATGAAAAGGGTAAGCTGTATAATCTCCAACACCGGACTGTGACCGTTAAAGGCGAACACATCGCTAGGGAGGGAAGATTTGCAAACGGCAGGAGCGCCGGCATACGGCATACACTGAAGAACATTAAAATTATTTCTATAAAATAAAAGATATTAAGCAGATGGGTTTGTCCAATAAGTTGGTTGCTTCTTGGACAGACCCTTTTATTCCGGTGTCCGAATAAGTTCCGAACTTTTCGGACACCGCCATCTGCTTATACTTATAAGAAAAAACACTTTTTTAATATTTTGGCTGTTGCGCTTTAATTTTAGCGCCCTGCCTATTTAACTGTTTCGGCTTTAACTGACCTGTTATCTCAAAAAACCTAAAACGATGAATACTTGACAATAGAATCAAGCGGTTTTCGCGTTTTTGCGTAACGATCCGGTGACTGCGGATTGTCCGCCCCGTAGCCAATTACAAGGATATTTACCGGCACAAGGTTTTCGGGAATGTTAAATTCTTTACGGACAATTACCGGATCAAAATAGGTTATCCAACAGGAAGAAAGCCCCAAATCTTGAGCGCATAACATTATATGATCCGCGGCTATGCTGCTGTCAATTTCAATCATGCTTGCTTTGTCAAAAGGGCGTATCCACGCGGACTTTTTATCGGCGCATACAATAATGGCAAGCGGAGCGCCGTGAGGGTTACAAGCGCTGCGTAATTTTTCGATTGATTTCTTGTCATTTAAAACAAGAAAAACGCAAGGCTGTTGGTTTGCGGCTGTGGGCGCGATACGCCCGGCTTCCAGAACAGCGGTTAATTTTTCCGCTTCAACAGACTTATCTTCGTACTTCCGTACCGAATACCGGCTTTTGGCAAGATCCAAAAAGCTTGTGTTCATAATCCATTACCTCCAAACTGCAAAATTTTCATCTAACATATTATAGCATTATAGTTTCATTACAACAAATAGCTGCAAAACAAAAAAACATAAGCCTTTGTTGATATACAGCAAAATTTGTTATATAATTATAAATATGTTGGTTTAAGGAGTTTTTATGGATAATACAGCTTTATTCAATCTTTCCTGCGGACTGTATATCATAGGCGCAAAGGATGGAGAAAAAAACGTAGGATGCGTAGTCAACACGGTAACACAATCGACTGCCAAGCCTGTAACACTGACTGTCTGCATCAATAAAGATAATTACACAAACGGATGCATTAAGAAAACCAAAGCGTTTTCCGTATCGATTTTGTCCGAGAATGCAAAGCAGACCACTATCGGGGTTTTCGGTTTTTCCTGCAGTAAGGACAAAGACAAATTTTCCGGCGTGCCTTTTAAACTCACGCCTAACGGTCTGCCGTATGTCAACGAGGGCGTAACAGGTTTTCTTCAATGTAAAGTTATAGATTTTATAGATGTTTATACGCACACAATTTTTATCGCGGAAGTAGAAGAGGCTGAAAATCTGTTTAAAGAACACGCTATGACTTACGAGTATTATCACAAAGTTGTAAAGGGAAAAACGCCGGAAAAAGCGTCATCTTATGTTGAAGAAAAAAAAGACGCGAATCTTCCCGCTAAAAAATATGTCTGCAATGTCTGCGGTTACGAGTATCCCGGCAGCGCGGAAGAATTTGAAAAACTTCCCGCCGATTTCTGCTGTCCAATCTGCGGAGTTACAAAAGATGATTTTAGTCTAAAGTAGCAAGGTTGGTTATGCAGTTATTTTTCGCGTCAATAGGCGGGGTAGGTTTTATTTTTTTTATGACCTGTCTCGGCGCGGCGACAGTATTTTTGTTTCGCAATACAGTGTCTGAAAAATTCAAACAGGTTTTTCTTGGGTTTGCGGCAGGTATAATGACAGCGGCTTCTGTTTGGAGTCTGCTGATTCCTGCGATAGAGGCTGCGGAAAAAAGCGGAATGATCGGCTGGATTCCCGCCGCGTGTGGATTTATACTAGGCGTGCTGTTTTTGCTGGGACTGGACAATATTATCCCTCATCTTCACCCTTTTGCCGATAGTCCCGAAGGACCTTCAACAAAATCGAAACGTACGACACTTTTAATTTCCGCCGTAACTTTGCATAATATACCTGAAGGCATGGCGGTTGGGCTTTCTTTTGCTTTGGCGGCGCAGAGCGGAGAACCCGCAATGCTCGCTTCCGCCGCCGCGCTGGCGATTGGTATCGGTATTCAGAATTTTCCGGAAGGCGCGGCGATTTCGCTTCCGCTAAGGCAGGAAGGCGCTTCCGCAAAAAAAGCGTTCGGGCTTGCTTGTTTAAGCGGCGCGGTGGAACCGTTTTTCGGTATATTAACTATTCTTCTTGCAGTGTGGATCGCGCCTGTTATGCCGTGGCTTTTGTCATTTGCGGCGGGCGCGATGCTGTATGTTGTAGTAGAAGAATTAATTCCCGAGGCGAGTATGGACGAGCATTCAAACATCGGTACTCTCGGTGTTATGGCGGGTTTTTTATTGATGATGGTATTAGATACAACGTTGGGATAATAGCCGCAAAATGCGGCGAAAATTTTTATTGACGAACGGAGCGAGAATCGCGGACGCGCTCGCACGTACATGATCGAGTGCTGAGGAAACGAATGCGTACCAAAGGTACGATTTAATACCCCGCGGTATGCGTCATGTATGGCAATTTTTTTTATCCACACCCAAAGAAATAGCCGGTCAGAAATTGCCGCATACCTTTCGTACATTGTTTCCGCTATTTTTCGCCCTTTCCCTGTTAACGTTATAGAACCGTCATCATCTATTACAATGCACCCTTTTTCACTCAGGTTTTTCATGGCAACGCTTACGCTAGGCTTGGAAAAGGCAAGTTCATTAACTATATCTATCGAACGGACTTTCCCCCTTTTTGGTTTAATACCAATATGGTTTCCGGATAATTTTCCGCCGATTCCCGTGCTTTCAATAAATTCTCCAAGGTTATCTACAACTAACTATATTATAGTATACAATCTGTTTAAATAGTAATGATAAATTCCTAAAAAACCGGTTTTTTGAAAATTGAAAAAACCGTAAAAATTATCCGGAAAACACTTGACAAACAAGTTAGTAAACACTAACCTATACGATAGTTAGATAAAACTAACTTTTTATTGACGAACGGAGCGAGAATCGCGGACGCGCTTGCGCGTACATGATCGAGCGAATGAGGAAACGAAAGGTTTAATACCCCGCGGCTTGCCGCGGAAAACCGCATTGAACCATAGGTTCAATGCGGTGGGTGCAGGGCGCGAACTTCAGTTCGAGCCCTGCGGTATAATACCTTTTATTTTACCTTGTGGTTAGCCTCGACTTACCACATATACCGAACAGGAGCTGTATATGACGATGCCTTTGTCAATGGCAAAAACAGGCGAAGAAAATTCAATTAAAGAAGTGGGCGGTAAAGAAGAGACGCGCCTGTTTCTTGCGAGCCTTGGATTTATTCCGGGTACGCATATTACGATTATTCATAAAATAGGCGAAAACGTAATTGTAAAAATAAAGGAAACTCGCGTTGCGGTAAGCCGTGAAATGGCGGCAAAAATCTTTATTTAAAAGAGCTTTCGGGAACTTGGAACCGAATGTATGCGTGCCAAAATTACGATGTTTCAGAATAAGTTTAATTTAATGGAGTGAAGTGAAAAATGGCAGTAAAAATCGCGCTTGCCGGAAATCCCAACGCGGGAAAAACAACTTTGTTTAACGCGCTTACAGGTTCAAACCAATTTGTGGGGAACTGGCCCGGCGTAACAGTAGAAAAAAAGGAAGGCAAATTGAAGGGCGGCAGCGGCGCTGTTTTGATTGACCTGCCCGGCATTTATTCTCTTTCGCCTTACACTTTGGAAGAAGTTGTCGCGCGTAATTATTTAATTGACGAACGCCCCGACGTTATTCTCAACATAATTGACGCTTCAAACTTAGAGCGCAATTTATTTTTAACAACGCAGCTTATGGAGCTGGGAATCCCCGTGGTCGCCGCTTTGAACATGATGGACAAAGTAAAAAAGTCAGGCGACAAAATTGACACGGAACGTCTTGCCAAAGAACTCGGCTGCCAAGTAATAGAGATTTGCGCGCTTAAAGGACACGGCGTTTTTGAAGCGGCAAACGCGGCTGTCAAAGCGGCGAAAAGCACAGTAACAATCCCTCGGCACAATTTTTGCGGCGCGGTGGAGCATACGCTTGCGCACATCGAGGAAGCGGTGTTAGACGGTATGCCTCAGGAACAGCAGAGGTTTTTTGCCGTTAAGCTGTTTGAGCGCGATGCGAAAATTATAGAAAAACTCAAGCTAAGCCCTAAACAAGTTCAACGTATCGAAGAAGCCATTAAGCGGCGGGAAGCGGAAAGAGAAGACAACAGCGAAAGCATAATTACAGCCGAACGCTATACATACATAAGTACGATTATTAAAGACTGTCTTCACATTAAAAATAAAGGCGCTCTAAGCGTATCCGATAAAATCGACCGCGTTGTAACAAACCGCTTTTTGGCGATTCCGATTTTTATGCTTGTAATGTTTATCGTTTACTTTGTTTCCGTTACTACTGTCGGCAGGATTGCGACCGATTGGGCTAACGACGGAGTTTTCGGCGAAGGCTGGAATTTTTTCGGGCTGTGGGTTCCGGGGATTCCGGTTCTGCTGACTAATTTTCTGCAAGCCGTAAACTGCGCGCATTGGCTGCAAAGTTTAATTATAGAAGGAATTGTCGGCGGTGTCGGTTCGGTGCTTGGTTTTATTCCGCAGATGTTTATTCTTTTTATTTTTCTGGCTTTTTTGGAAGCCTGCGGTTACATGGTACGAGTCGCTTTCATCATGGACAGAATTTTCCGACGCTTCGGTTTGTCGGGTAAATCTTTTATCCCTATGCTGATTTGTACAGGCTGCACCGTTCCCGGCATAATGGCTTGCCGTACAATCGAAAACAGCCGCGACAGAAGAATAACAATTATGACAACTACTTTTATTCCGTGTTCGGCGAAACTGCCGATTATCGCTCTTGTCGCGGGCGCGTTATTCGGCGGAACATGGTGGGTAGCTCCAAGCGCTTACTTTATCGGGATTGCCGCGATTTTATGTTCCGGCATTATTTTGAAAAAAACAAAAGCGCTTGCCGGAAACACCGCCGCCTTTGTTATGGAACTTCCCGCCTATCACTTGCCGCCTTTAAAAAATATTTTAGCAAGTATGTGGGAGCGCAGTTATTCTTTTATTAAAAAAGCCGGTACTATTATTTTGCTTGCGTCTATCGTAATTTGGACGGCTTCTAACCTTGGTCTGCAAAACGGCAGCTTCGGCATGGTGGAAATGGAAAACAGTATTCTTTCTATTATAGGCGGCTTTATCGCGCCTGTTTTTACGCCGCTTGGCTGGGGAAACTGGCAGGCGTCAGTTGCGGCTTTGACAGGTATATTCGCAAAAGAAAATCTGGTCAGCACTTTTGGTATTCTGTACGGTATTGAAGCCGCTGAAATTTCAGGCAATCTTGCCGAAAACTCAACGGCAATTTGGAGTATGTTTGCCTCAAGTTTTACAACACTTTCCGGTTATTCATTTTTAATTTTTAATCTATTATGCGCTCCCTGCGTAGCCGCAATCGCCGCAATCCGCCGCGAGATGAACAGCGTAAAATGGTTTTGGGCGGCGGTAGGTTATCAGTGTGGTTTTGCTTATGTCGTATCGCTTTGCATTTATCAATTCGGCATGATATTTTCCGGCAGCTTTGGCGCGGGGACAATCGCGGCGTTCCTGCTTGCGGTCGGGTTTTTGTTTCTGCTTTTAAAGCCCGCAAAGAATGAGGAAAAATATTTGTAAGCAAAATCTACCTGAGCTTAGAACTGACGCAGACCACAAGCCGGTCTTAAAGTGTTTTAACAGTTCTGCGAATACAGCTTTTCTCTTGTAAATATTTTTTTTATTTTTCTTGACAAACAAGGATACAAGGTAATATAATTATTTTATAATAGTTAGGCTAGTAATAGTCTTAACATTAACTGATTAAAGCAAAATTTTACTTTAGTCCAACCCCCATTGTTACTTTGTGTAACAATGGGCATTTTTAAACAATAGAGGGATAAAATTAAATTTTATTGTATTTTTCCAATCTATTCCAACACCCTTAAAGATAATCCGCTCTGGAAAAAATTGGTTGCAAATAATCTGAAATTTATACGTCATATCGGTCGTCTGGAAGAAAACAGAGAGGTACTTCCTTTTTTTGAACCAATAAGTCATTGTGAATCAAATAATGCCTTCCTTTTTTCTGAAGGTCTAGACAGCTCGAAGTGTTTTGAAAAAAAGAATAATAATCTGTACTTTTTTTTCCACGGTTTATTTCAGTTTGAATGTGTTATAAACGCTTTTGATTATGGAATAGACGATGTTGCCAATTATCGAGTACGAGTGCCAAAAATTTCAGATAATCAAAGAACTGCATTAGTACATGCCGGACCATCAATAGCAAAGTTGTTGTCCAAATCTTTTTCATGCAATAATAACAGCTATGTCTTTTGTGGGAATAGTCCTCCCTTGCTAATTGCCTGTGCAGAAGGAGAGTTAGATACAGAAACCGCCGGTTTTTATAAGAAAAAGAAAACTGTATATTATTCATTTGGGAATATAGAAAAAGTTATACGATATGAAAAAAAACTTGGGACGCCATTTGCATTACTCTTTTTTGTTTTTGGGAAGCCTTCGTACAATCGAGATAACATTCATTTGCTTATTCTCACAAAATATATTAAACGCTTTTATTGCAATATTTCATATTTTAATTTTTATTCATACTATGAAAGTTATTCAGCCGATGATGAAGAAATAATTCAAGCCATATTTGAAAATATATTTACCTTTGAACCAAATTCTCTGCTGCGTCCAAAAGAGTTCATGGAACATTTACAATGTTTTTTGTTTTGTCTCAAATTTTTTGAAATAGAGATAATACATATAAGAAATATGTGTGAACTCAAATACAAAGGGTTAAAAAACTATACTACATTAAAAGAGATGACTGAAGCATACAAAAAGTTTATCCATAATGATACGATCATGAATGTTTTTGCACTATTTTCAACAGAAAAAAAGGAGCATGACAAAGCTTTAGGCAAATATAACAGAGAAAAAATACACGAGAAGTATAAAATACTTAGAGATATTGTTAAAGATGTTTTTTCGGCAGTATCAGCGGTGACAGGATTCGGAAAACAATCTTAACCATTTTTCCATTCCGGCTATACGGCTTATCCAATCTAATCAGATAATAGCGAGTAAAAAGAAAAGCGTTTATACAAGCCATTGTTATTACAAACAGTTTAGCCGAACAAAACGGCGGTTAAAAATCCGCAAAGCCTGATTTCAATCG
>QMCE01769573.1_pt1 | contig 15363 bp, 10 predicted proteins | sample 1821851 | NCBI WGS metagenome assembly QMCE01 (sample SAMN09453174, study PRJNA476694) | Termite gut metagenome, whole genome shotgun sequencing project. | isolation source: worker | host: Odontotermes sp. | place: South Africa:Pretoria | collected 2016-01-28 | reverse complement strand
CACACACCGCTGACAGACAAGTTTGTTCTGCATTATTTTGAGCTGCCGAAAATACCGAAAACGGTTGAGGCTGGCAATCGATTAGAATTGTGGCTGTCTCTGTTCAACGCAAAGACAGAAGCAGATTTGGAGAACATAGCCAAGATGGAGGTACCGGAAATGAGTGAAGCGATAGAAGCATATTATCACATTACCGCTGAATCGGAGTTTCGGGAAAGGGAACGCCTATATGAAAAAGCCCGGCATATTGAAGCTTCGGCATTGTATTATGCAACTCACAAAAACTCTTTGGAAATTGCGAAAAAGCTTCTTCGCCGTAATCGGCCAATAGACGAGATAATCGAAGATACCGGCTTAACCCATAAAGAAGTCGAGGCTCTATTGAACGATAGCCAAGATGGAGATACCGGAAATGAGTGAAGCGATAGAAGCCCATTATCATATTACCGCTGAATCGGAGTTTCGGGAGAGAGAACGCTTGTATGAAAAAGCCCGGCATATTGAAGCTTCGGCATTGTATTACGCAACTCACAAAAAATCTTTGGAAATTGCAAAAAAGCTATTAAGTATGGGTATTCCGATTGAGAGCATAGCAGAGGCTACTGGCTTAACCCGCGAAGAAGTTGAATCTTTATTGAAGTAATTAGCAAGCGGATATCCCCCTTCGTTCAAAACTCCAACGCATACGGGGCAAGTTTTTTCCTGTCAATGCCGGTGCCGGGAATATCGAGGACTTCGCGGGCGACACGGTTTCCGAGTGCGGCGCATTTTTTGAGGGACAGGCCTTTAATCCAGCCGGCGAGGAATGCCGCGGAAAAGGCAGCTCCGGTACTTTCGAGCGGAATGATAGAGCTTGTTTCCGCGCGGTAAACAGCTCCGTTGGCAAAAACGACCGCGCCGCGGGGACCGAGTTTTACGCACACAATGGGAAAAAGTTTGTCTTTTGTCATTGTTTCAAAAAAGGAAAATAATTCTTCATCGTTCCATTTTCCCGGCAAAAACTTCTTTGTTTTATCTTTCGAGATTGCTAATTCTTTCCCGTTGATAATATTGTAAAAAGAATAGGCTTCTTCTTCGTTCATAAAAAGAATCATTGGGTAAAGCCGGCAGTATTGCAGTATTGCATAAGCATATTGCTTTACGATTCCGACAGAGCCGACATCAAGGGCAATTGCGGTACCGAACCGGTCTGCGGTTTCCAAAAGATGCATTATCAGCTTTTCTCTGCCAAGCATATAACCATCAACAACAAGGATTTTCGCGTTCTTAATAAGTTCTTTGTCTATATCTTCCGCTTCCAATTCCAGAGCGGCGGAAGGACAAGCGGCGATAATCGTTTGTCCGTCATTCTTACGCAGTACCGTACAAACTCCGGTAGGAGTTGTTCCCTGTTTAAGATAAGGAACAACTCCGGCATCGGTCATTTCTTTGATAAACAAATTACCCATAGAATCAACAATACCGGGAGATTTTGTGCCGACAGAACCGATGAACGCGGACGGCACATGTAAAAATGATGCGATTTTAGCCACGTTGGAAGCGCCGCCGCCGGCGCTCATTTTTGGATTCGGCAGAGTTACCAGAATGTTAGAGATCTTTTCATAATCAACATGCGAAACAGGGCTTTGCAAGGCAAGAAGCCTGTCAACATCTTCATCAACCGAGGCAAAAACATCTACTATGGCGTTGCCGGCACAAACGAGCGCCGGCAAAGAAAATTTATTTTGCCTCTGCAATAATCGCCGCCAATTCAGGATTCTTTTTCAAATCTTCTTTTAAGCCTTCCGCTCTGCCTTTGTTGACATAATCTTTGCTCTGGAACGAGTAGGTAAAGTTCGTATGCACATCATAGGTTCCGGACATGAGCGCGTAGGCGTCTTCGGTCATAACAAGTTCTTCATCGGTGGGGATGATGTAAATCGGGATTTTTGATTCCGCGCTCGATATGCAAGATTCCGTGTTACGGGTCCTCGCGAGTTCGTTTTTCGCGGGATCATAAACGATGCCCAAACTTTGCAGTCCTTCAAGAATCTTCTTCCGCACAAAGGGAGCAAATTCACCGACGCCGGCGGTAAAGACAAGCGCGTCAACCTGTCCGCCCAAAGCCGCCATATACGAACCGATGTATTTTTTCACCCGGTAGGCTTCCATGTCCTGGGCAAGCGTTGAACGTTTGCCGCCTTTCAGAACCGCCGCCTGAATATCGCGTCGGTCGGTAAATTCTCCGGTGATGCCCAAAAGACCGGATTTTTTGTTGAGGGCAGTTTCCATTTCGGCGGCGCTCATGCCGGTTTTACGCATGACATAGAATGGCATCGCGGGATCGCAGTCACCGGAGCGGGTTCCCATGACAAGGCCTTCAAGCGGGGTCAATCCCATCGACGTATCGAAGGAGCAGCCGTTTTTAACCGCGTTAATTGACGAACCGTTTCCCAAATGGGCGATAATCACATTAGTGTTAAAAGGGTCTTTTCCGAGCAAAGCCGCCGCCCGTTTCGCGGTGTAAAGGAAAGAAGTTCCATGGAATCCGTAACGGCGGACGGAATATTTTTCATACCATTCATAAGGAACCGCGTACAAGAACGATTCGGGCGGCATGGTTTGATGCCAAGCCGTATCCATAACAGCGCAATGCGGAACATCGGGCAGCACTTTTTGAGCCGCTTCAATTCCCATAATATTCGCGGGATTATGCAAGGGGCCCAAATCCTTCACTTCGTTAAAAGCCTTGAGCGCCGCGTCATCGACAATTACCGATTTTGTAAAACGGTCGCCGCCGTGAAGAACCCGGTGCCCCACAGCCTTGATAATCGACATGTCATGAATGACGCCTTTTTCAGGATCGGTCAGTATCTTGATGATGAGGGATACCGCTTCGGTATGATTCGGGCAATCGTGCTGCAGAACAAACTCTTCCTTGCCCTTAGCCTTATGAGAAATGAAAGAACCATCCTGCGTTACGCGCTCAACAATTCCAACCGCCAAAATATCTTTATTGTCCCAATCATACACCTGATATTTTGCGGACGACGAACCGCAATTTAATGTAAGAATAACCATCAAGAAGCCTCCATTTGCACATATACCTTATAGCATCTGCGGATAAAACCTGAAAACATAATAAGTGATACATTTTGATTCTAACAAGTTAGGATTAGCTTTTCAAGGGCTCTTTTTCTCTGGAAAAATCTTGATGTCACATGACTCTTGGAAAAAAGTAAACATTGTAATGCTTAAATTTGTCATGATGCAAAAAAATATTCTATAAATGTTGCTTCATATTACTTTTCAAACCGCTTGAATAATTAGCCTGTCCGATTTATGATGGAAGAAAGCATTGAATTTCATTGTAACCTTAACTGAAAGAGGAATAATAATGGCTGATAAACACGTTATGATCGATGGAAATACCGCCGCGGCGCATGTTGCCCACGCGTTGAGCGAGGTAATCGCTATCTATCCGATTACACCATCAAGCCCTATGGGGGAACTTTCTGATGAATTTTCCGCCCAAGGCCGTAAGAATCTGTGGGGAACTATCCCTCAGGTTGTCGAAATGCAATCCGAAGCCGGCGCTGCGGGCGCGGTACACGGCGCTCTGACCACCGGCGCTCTCAGCACCACCTTTACCGCTTCCCAGGGACTCCTCCTGATGATTCCGAATATGTACAAGATTGCCGGCGAGCTTACTTCCACAGTATTCCATATTGCCGCGCGCGCGTTGGCCGCTCAGGGGCTTTCCATATTCGGCGATCATTCAGACGTTATGGCCTGCCGTCAGACCGGTTTTGCCATGCTGGCGTCGAACAATGTCCAGGAAGTCATGGATATGGCGCTTATTTCCCACGCGTCAACATTGGAAGCCAGAATTCCTTTCCTTCATTTCTTTGACGGATTCAGAACTTCCCACGAAGTGCAGAAAGTTGAAGAAATTTCCTACGAAGTGATGGGAAAGATGATCGCCAATGATCTTGTGGCGGCTCATCGTGCCAGGGGGCTCACTCCTGAAAAACCCGCTATCCGCGGTACCGCCCAGAATCCCGATGTGTACTTTGCCGGACGCGAAACCGTCAACAATTATTATGACAAAGTGCCCGCCATCGTCCAGAAATACATGGACCAATTCGGCGAACTTACCGGACGCAAGTACAAGATTTATGAATACTACGGCGCGCCCGATGCCGACCGGGTAATCATTATTATGGGTTCCGGTGTTGAGCCTGTAGAAGAATATGTTGATTACGCCAATGCCAAAGGCGAAAAAACCGGCGTCTTGAAAGTAAGGCTTTACCGGCCCTTTGACGCGTCGCTTTTCGTGAAAGCCCTTCCCGCCACTGTCAAGGCAATTGCCGTGATGGACAGGACGAAAGAACCCGGCTCACTCGGCGAACCTTTGTACGAAGATGTCCGCACCGCTATCGGCGAAGTAATGGCCGGCGGCAACAGTCCCTTCCAATCATATCCCGTTTGTGTGGGCGGTCGCTATGGTCTCGGTTCCGCTGAATTTACCCCTACTATGGTAAAAGCTGTTTACGACAACTTGAAAGCCGCTGCTCCCAGGAATCACTTTACCGTGGGTATTTATGATGATGTAAGCAACACATCGCTTGATTTTGATGAAAACTTTGAGCTCGACGAAATCGGCACTCATGAAGCCCTTTTCTACGGACTTGGTTCCGACGGGACGGTCGGCGCGAATAAGAACTCCATCAAAATTATCGGGGAAAATACCGATAACAACGCTCAGGGCTATTTCTTCTACGATTCCAAGAAGGCGGGAACCATCACGGTTTCTCATCTCCGCTTCGGCAAGAAACCCATCAAGAAACCCTACCTTGTTTCCAAAGCCAGCTTCCTGGCCTGTCATAAATTCAGCTTTATCGAAAAGCAGGATATGCTTTCCAAAGCAAAGAAAGGCGGCGTTTTCCTTCTTGCCAGTCCTTTCGGAAAAGATGAAGTCTGGAACAATCTTCCTGTGGAAGTTCAGCAGCAAATTATCGACAAAGAACTCAAGTTCTATGTGATCGACGCGAACACCATCGCCGAAAAAGCGGGAATGGGAAGCCGCATCAACGTTATCATGCAGACTGCCTTCTTCAAGATTTCCGGCATTCTCCCCGAAGACGAAGCGGTCGCACTGATCAAAAAGGCCATCGAAAAAACTTACGGCCGGAAGGGTGCGGAAGTCGTCAAGAAGAATATCGATACGATTGATATGGCTCTTGCGGGTGTTGAAGAAGTCAACTATCCGAAGTCCGTGAGCGGAAATCTTCACATGCACGCTCCGGTTCCGGCGAACGCGCCGGCCTTCGTAAAAGAAGTGATCGGCGAGATTATCGCGTCGAGGGGCGAAAAACTTCCTGTGTCCAAAATGCCCGATGACGGGACATTCCCCACCGGAACCACCAAGTATGAAAAGCGGAATATCGCTGAAAAGATTCCCGTGTGGGCGATGGATACTTGTATCCAGTGCGGCAACTGTACGATGGTTTGTCCTCACGCGTGTATCCGCATGAAGGCTTATAATGCCGGCGCGGCTAACGGCGCTCCCTCAACCTTTAAGATTGCCGACGCCAAGGGCAAAGAATTTGACGGCATGAAGTTCACCTTGCAGGTCGCGCCGGAAGATTGTACCGGATGCGGCGCTTGTGTCAACATTTGTCCCGCCAAAGATAAGGCCAATCCTGAGAAAAAGGCCATCAATCTTGAACCTCAGATTCCTCTGCGGGAAGCCGAAGCCGCGAACTGGGACTTCTTCCTCAAGATTCCCAACACCGACGCGAAACTCTTGAACCTGAACCTTGCGAAGGGTATCGGCATGAAGCAGCCCTTGTTTGAGTTCTCCGGCGCCTGCGCGGGCTGCGGTGAAACTCCTTACGTAAAACTTCTGTCCCAGCTCTTCGGCGACCGGGCGGTTATTGCCAACGCCACCGGCTGTTCCTCGATCTACGGCGGAAACCTGCCCACCACTCCCTATACCACAAGGGATGACGGACGCGGCCCCGTATGGTCAAACAGCCTCTTTGAAGATGCAGCGGAATTCGGCTACGGTATGCGGCTTACCAGCGACAAACTTGCCGAACACGCAAGGGAAGTCGGCGAGGCCGCAAAAGCCGAAGGCATCGCGGCTGATCTTTTGGGTAAAATCCTCGGCAACGCTCAGGCTAATGACGAAGAAATTGAACAACAGCGCGCTTGTGTTGATGAACTCAAGGCGGCCCTCAAGAACGATTCCAAGCCCACCGCGAAGAATCTTCTTTCACTGGCTGATCACTTTATCAAACGTTCCGTCTGGATTCTCGGCGGCGACGGCTGGGCTTACGATATTGGTTTCGGCGGATTGGATCATGTGATCGCGTCGGGCCGGAACGTCAATCTTCTTGTTATGGACACCGAAGTGTATTCCAACACCGGCGGCCAGATGTCAAAAGCTACCCCGGTTGGAGCTATCGCGAAGTTTGCCGCGGCCGGTAAAGACATCGTGAAGAAAGACCTGGGAGCCATCGCCATGAGTTACGGTTATGTATACGTAGCGAAAGTTTCCATGGGTGCCAACATCGGCCAGGTTATTAAAGCCTTCCGCGAAGCGGAAAGTTTCGACGGGCCTTCTATCATTATCGCTTACTCACATTGTATCAACCACGGTATCGACATGATGAGAGGCATGGATCAGGGTAAAGCCGCCGTAACTTCCGGTCTCTGGCCGCTGTACCGCTACGACCCCCGGCTCAAAGACGCGAACAAGAATCCCTTCCAGCTGGATTCAAAAGAAGCCACCACTTCGATTGAAGACTTCATGTACAAGGAAGTGCGCTTCAAGAGCCTCAAAGCCGCCGACCCCGCCCGCGCGGAAGCGCTTTTGGCAAAAGCCAAAACCCAAGCCGAACGGGTCTGGAAAGAACACAAGTATTTAGCTGAACGGCCTTTCTAAGGTGATTTGTTGGAGTCCCGCGAAAGCGGGATTCTGCGATGGTAACTAATAAAATATTAGGGGGAGATATGAACTTGGATATTGAGAAGGAAGTGGAAAAATTTAGAGCGGAACTTAAAACAGAAAAATTTGCTCTTGACAATCTTAATAATTATGATGTCAAGTACAATGAGGAAAAAAGTGAGCGTGATTTAGCCGCTTTTGATAACTTTCTCCAATCAGACTTTTTTAAAACAATTGATGGAGGGGTTGTATAACTATGTCAACCAAAACAGCTTTAGAGTATTTACTTGAAAACGGTTGTAATGAAGGGGATATTACTTTGCGATTTCGTGATTTGTTAAGGTATTTGCAAAAGTTTATAACCTTTCAAAAAATAGCCCAAAGCGTTAAGATTGATATGAACTTGTTAAAAAAAGCTGTGATAGATTATTTTGTTGATATCGTGAGAATAAAAAAATTCCATAATATCCAACAAACAAGAACTGAGAAAATTTATGGTTATACGACCTATTGGTTATTAAAAAGAAAGCCAATTCAAGTAACGAATGAATTTGGAGATTGTCATTTTATTAATGAAAAATTTGTTGCAGCTTACTTATTAAGTGGAATGTTTTCAGAAAAAGGAATTACTTGTAAGAAAAGTATAAATAAGGCTGCACTTGATGAATATATAATATTGCTTACTTATAACTTGAAGTATCGTCAGGTCACGCAGCAGTCATTGGAACTTATGATAAAGGCATTTTATTCTGGATGTGATTTTTCTTGCTAATACGTTGGTGACAGTCACGCCAAAAGAGAGCACAAGTATTTAGCTGAACGGCCTTTCTAAGGTGATTTGTTGGAGTCCCGCGAAAGCGGGATTCTGCGAGATTTTTGGTTAGATGGAGCCTCCGGGACTGTGAAGTTTCGGGGGCTTTTTTGTAGTGGATGGGAAAATTATAGAATGGAAAGTTTTACAAGGAGGAAATTGCAAAACTTTTCAACCTCTTAAAAACGCGTATTTCACAGCCTTTAGGCGCGAAATCACATGAGCTTGTGCAAAACTAACCGAGTTTTGCAACAAGCTCAGATTTCAGTAGAAAAAATATGCACAATTTTTAGAATTTTTCGAGAATCTTACTACACCGCGTGATATTGTTCAGGAAATGGCTCGGCGCCGTATTAAGGAACTGAAAGATGCCGGTTATGAAATACCAGAACCTGTAGTGTGATCATTGGTTTTTCAGTAACGTTGTTTGTATAGGGTAACTTTTATGGAACTTTATATATAGTGATAAACTCCGGCAGCGGTTGGACGCATGGAACTACTACTGCATATTCAGTCGATGGATCTACACTAACGATAAATGGTAACCCTGCCTCGTTCTCAATTTCTGGTAATACATTAACAATGGCTGGAAGGAGTCATATAAAACAAAATATAGGCTGGAACCTATAAAATCACGCACAAATGTCTTTTTTGGTCAAATCCCAAGCCGAAAGGGTTTGGAAAGAACACAAATATTTGGCTGAACGGGTCCTTTTATCCATTAGCATCCTCAGCAAGCATCATTTCCCTGTGGATCATGCTGTGAATCAATTCTGCCGGAGTCTGCTTTGTTGCCAACATTCTCGCTTTGAGATATTCAGCAGAAAAGGTATCAAGTATTACTAAGGTATCGCGATGCTTGATAAATGGTCCTTGTTTACGAGGATTTGTATTTGGGACTGTTTTGGTTAGTAATTCATCAAGTTCGTCAGCTTCTTTGTCAGTTAAAATCGGCATAACGCCCGGGTGACAGTCACGAAAAAGTGATAACGGGCTAGACCACTATATACGTCGTCATTTTACCCGAAGATGCAGCAGTTTTCGGGCTTTTTTGTGTTGTGCCCGATTATTGAGATACTAATTTAAAGATTTTTTTCTATTTTCCGCATGGAGTCGGCAAGGGCTTTATCAAAAGAAATTTTTAAAGATGCTGAAAAATCATCAAGACACTTTTTTACAATTGTTGATACATTCGCCGGGGTTGTTTCTTCGGGTTTGAAAAGTTCAAAAACTTCAATTTCCAAAGCATTTGCTAATTTTACAAGTGAAAATGGGGAAACCCAGCCTCTTTTTGTTTCAATGTCCGATAGATAATTGGTTGAAATATCCATTTTTTCCGCTAATTTTGCTTGAGACCAACCTTTTCTTTGCCTATAACGTTTAATATTTTTACTCAAAATAGTACGTAACTCTGTTTCATTCATAAATACTAATTCCTTTACCATGAATATAATATTGTGCTATTAGCTTGAATTAATTACAAACAGGTATTACTATGAAATAGTATTAACGGTATTACATTTATAATTTTATTACAAAATATTGAGTTTGTTGCAAACTCGGTTAGTTTTGCAACGGCCTCTATGGTTACTTTATTCGTGTTGAGGGTTTAAGACCCAAGAACCCGCTTACGCGAGGGAGGCTCTGCGGCGGAGTTGTTGATTTGTAGAAACACCAAATTTGGTTTTGTGTTGCATGGAAGTTCTTTGAAAACTGAAGTTCTCGAGGAACTCTCATATCTCATTCGCATGAATGGGAAAAGTCCTATTCCGGAAAGGAGTTTTTATGAAAAAAGTGTTATTTGTATATTGGATATTTGCCTTTTTGCCGGACGCGCCATTATGGCTAGTTTAATGGAAGGAATCCACGGAACTGAAAGGGCACCATTCGTATATGACAAATCTGTACCATGGGAACAAAGCAGCACTCTGGTAATCAGGTATGTGTATGTTGTTTCGATAGATAGAACAAGTGTAGGATTCTCTTCATGGGGGAATGGTACGCCAGGGAGCAAAGGATTTGAAACAGCGGATTTTATTGTAATCCCAAGCGGCAAACATATCTTGGATATATACTTTACCGCAGGTATCGGTCAAAGAGAACAACAAACAAGGATAAGTACTACCGTGACTAAAGATTTTCTTCCAGGACATACGTATCTAATTACACAAAAGGCAGGATGTACAGATACTGCATCGCATGAAGGAGTTATTTTTGATGTTGCGGAAATGCAATGTTGAAAAAACGCTCATCGCCCAAAATATCCGATGAGTATAGTCAAATAAACCAAAACTATTTGACTATTTCCGATCTAAGTGTTTCTGAAATAAGGAATTAACTAATTCATTATTTCAGAAACTTATATTAAAGGAGTATATAAAGCATCAATATTTAGCTGAGCGGCCTTTCCAGATTAGATTAGATTTGATTGAATCGTAACTCCAAGATGCAAGAGTTTTCTGGCTTTTTTGTGCGGGAGCTCACTTGTCCAAGCAGAATTCCTATTTTACAACTATTTTTCACACATTTTTAGCAGGAACTGTTGTTTCAGCCTTTTTTTCTTGTCTCGATTATTATTTTTGCACAGTGTGAAGCTCCTGATTCGTTGTTTGCCGCCATGATAATCTCATCAATTCTCTCCATCATGTTAAAAAATGCGATTATATTTGAATTATCCGATAAATGGGTGTATAATTATTCAATAATGAGGAGGGTATCATGAAATTTATAAGTTGTCTTTTGCTTATTTTCCTTGTCTTGATATATAGTTCCTGTTTTAGCCCCTGGCAGGGTGAAAAAGAAGGAACCTTGACTATACACCTTCCAGGCAGCAGCGCTCATCGAGCCGTTTCTGCGGCAAGATCTGTTGTTACCGATGAGGAAGCGGCAGAGCTGCAATACAATCTTATGTTTACGAGTCCAGGCAGAACCGCCATAGAACATTCTGTTTCACCGGGGCAGCCAAGTTTTACCATAGCTATTGTTCCCGGTGAATGGACAGTAACCGTAAAGGGCTATGGTAAGAAGAACGGCAGCCAAAATGAAACTGAAATTGTACTAAGGGCAATGGGAACAACCGAGGTAATCGTTACGGCAGGTCAAGAAAACCATGCGGTAGTCAGCATGGTAACAGTTACAGAAGTTGAATCATGGGACGAGTTATGGCAAGCTGTTGGCGGTAATACGCAAGAGGGATATGAGAATAGGGAAGAATATATCATTGTAAAAAATGATTTAATTGCAACAAATGAGGCAATGATAACAAGAAAAATTACTATTCTGACGGATAATAGGCAGCCGGTAAAAATCACTCGTAGTCCGGATTTTGGGTGGGAGTTTTTTAATCTTATTGAAGGCGGAGAGCTTACTCTGGGAGAAAAAGGCTGCGCCCCGGACACATTGATATTGGACGGGAATGCGGAAGAAATGGATGTAAAAGTAACATTGTCGCTTATTACAGTAGACGATGGCGCAGAATTCATTATGAATGACGGAGTAACGCTGCAAAACAATGAGATTACCTATATTGTAGACGACCGTAGTTATGGCGGCGGTGTAACAATGAATGGCGGTACATTCACAATGAATGGCGGAAAAATTTTCGGGAATAGTGCCGTGATCGGCGGCGGCGGCGTTGAATTAAACGCGGGTGAGAATGCAACGATCATATTCACTATGGAAGGCGGCTCTATCACCGGCAATACCACAGATGGAGACGGCGGCGGCGTAAATCTCGTTGGCGGTACTTTTGGTGAAATCACATTTGACATGCAGGGAGGGATTATCAGTTATAATACCGCGGGTGGAAAAGGCGGCGGTGTATTTGTTGGACTCGGCAGAACATTTCAGCGTACTGATGCGAAGACAACAATAGAAAATAATACCTCATCAATAGGCGAGAATGATAATGTATTTCGTGACGAGGAAGTATTTCCCCCGAAAACATCCGTAAAAGTTGCTTCATGGGCAGATTTATTGGCAGCCGTTGCGGATAGTCAATATGAATCCATCATTGTAGAAAATGATTTTACTATAGCTTCAACAGATGAAACGGCAGTGATAAAAAGAAATGTTACTATTTCGGCAGCTAACGGGAAGAATGTAACAATCTCCCGTGGTCCAGGTTTTTCGTATGAGTTTTTCTCTGTTGATCTGGGCGAAAATGAATCAATCGGAAATCTTATTCTGGGAAAAGAAGACAGTCCTGACGGCACATCATTGGTATTAGACGGAAAAGAAATATCCGCATACGCATCGCTTGTTACTGTTTCTAGTGGCGCAAAGTTTGTTATGAATGACGGAGTAACGCTGAAAAATAATCTGGAACGCAGCGGAGTAACAGTGTACAGCGGCACATTCACCATGAATGGAGGGAACATCACCGGCAATTCCAACCTGTCCGGCGGCGGCGTGTATGTCGGAAGTGGAACGTTTGAAATGAGCGGCGGTTCTGTAAGCAAAAATGAGGCACCATCTGGCGGCGGCGGTGTATATATTGCTTCTTCTGGGGCAGTCTTTAGGATGAGCGGCGGTTCTGTAAGCGAAAACGAGTCATCAACTGATGGCGGCGGCGTATTCGTTTATAACGGAACATTTGATATGGACGGAGATGCTCATATCTTCGACAATATTACTTCCGATAGAGGCGGCGGGGTGTATGTCGGTGACGGAATCTTCAACATGAAAGGCGGTGTCATCGGAGGAGAAGGAAAAGGCAATGAAGCCGGTTCATCAGGCGGCGGAGTGTTTATCATCAAAAATCCTGGCTCATCAACAGATATTGTTTTTACTATGGAGGGCGGTACTATATCGGGTAATACGGCGGCAGACGCCGGCGGCGGTGTGTGGAGTTCCGGCGTATTTACCATGACTGATGGAGAAATCAGCGGAAACACAGTCTCTTCCAGCAGCAGCGGCGCCAAAGGCGGCGGCGTGTATATTGACGGTACAACAGCAAGCACGGAATTCATTAAAACCGGCGGCATAATATACGGTGAAGATGTTAACGAAGCTAACGTTGCCGAAAGTGGAAAAGGTCACGCGGTTTATGTTGAAAGACCTGAACCAAGCAATAGCAAATGGGAAAATGCTACCGTATCTAATGATCTGGCATACAGTGGGGGTATGTTTGGTGAGGGTTGGGGATTCAACGTTACATTTACCGCTGACGGCGGTACTCCTGTGCCGGATTCTGTTTCGGTAAATTACGGCAGTAAAATTTCTGAACCTGCCGCAATGAGCAAAACCGGTTATATCTTTGCAGGATGGTATAAGGAAGCAGCGTTAACTAATGAGTGGGATTTTGACAATGATACGGTCAGCGGCGATACAATCTTGTACGCGAAATGGACGCTCAATCAGCATCAAGTCACCATAACCATAGAACCCGATTTAGAGGAAAAATACTTTGTTGAAGAGCCCAGTGAACCTATTTCCGGGGATAGTCTCATCATCAAAATTAAAGAAGGGTACACTGTTGATACGTGGTATCTTGACGGCGTTCAACAATTTTATATTGCCGGTGAAGATGTTGAAATAAAGGGGATAAATCCGGGGATTCACCATGTAAAGATAATTGCCCGTAACAACGACAGCAATATACCGTATTCCAATGATATAACGATTACGGTCGAGTAATGTGAGGAGCAATAACATGAAAAACGTTATTATACGTGCCACACCGATATTCTTAGTTACGCTGTTTGCTTTCCTGCTGACAAGCTGCGCGGATGTATTGATGCGCCCCTCCCTCGCAAAAACCGGAGTGAGAATTACCATAAGCGAAGTGGGAATCAATAAAAGCGCAAGAACCGTTAGGCCTTTTGAATCCCTTGCAAAATATAAGCTGACTTTTGATAGTCTGGAGGGTGATTCCTTTGATCCAATCGATAATGTAGAACCCGGTACCCCGGTAACTGTTGACCTTCCTAACGGACATTGGATTATCACCGCCGATGGGTATGCGGAGGGCGGACAACTTGTAGTAAGCGGATCCGGTGAGTTCGATATATCGGAAAACGTAGAAATAAACATTTCCGTATCCTATATAATGAACGAAAACGAACAGGGAACTTTGAAGCTCGAAACGAATCAAACGGCGCCGGTTACGGTGAGTTATTGGTTATACTCTGAAAAGGATGATCCTGATAAGGCAAATTCAATAACATATACGGATTCTCAAGATAGCCATCCACTGTCCCCCGGATATTACTGGATGGTAGCTTCCGTTCCGGATGAAGTTCTTGACATGGATGTTGTCCATATTTATTCAAATATGGAAACCGTCTGGAACATTAGAGGCTCTGATGATCCGTACAGTATAACCATAACCGGTATTCCAGAAAGCGGGTTCGATGACGTATATATTATCCTCTATGAAGACGGCAGCAATACAAATGATGGTCTTCCGATTGCCGGGGGGCAGGTAGACCCCGATGGCGTTGGCACTGACAATAACGATATTATGTTTGTGTTGGATGAATACTACGGTGATGAAGGCACTACCTTCAAATCCGGCGACTATGTCATTACCTTGAGCTTTGAGGACGAAACGGGGGCTGTATCTTATGTGTACACACGCGGTAAAACATACGAGGAACTTGAAATCGAGTCCAGAGACGATTTAGGCGAATTACCGAAATACTATGTAACAAATGGAACAAGTATTGATTTTGATAAGTTTAAACCGCTAAACTTCGCGGAAGTTGAGACATGGGGCGGTTTAATCGAAGCCGTTGCAAATAATCTGTATGAACGCATCATCATAACGGCAGAGGATTTAATTGCAGATAAAACGGCAATGATAGGCAGAGATGTTACCATTTTTGCAGGTAACAATCCGGTAACAATCAGGCGTCAAGGGTTTGGAGGAGCGTTCTTCTCTTTTCATGAAGAAGGAGGTTATCTTACTCTGGGGAAACCCGGTGATCTTGACAACAAATTGATATTGGACGGAGACGCGGAGTCAACAACAGTAGACAGCTCGCTAGTTATTGTAAACAATGGCGGAACATTTTTTATGAATGACGGAGTAACGCTGCAAAATAACGCGGCTACTTATGTTCCGGTTTCCGATATTTGCAACGGCGGCGGAGTAACAGTGAATGACGGCACGTTCACTATGAACGGAGGAAACACCACCAGTAATGAAGCCATAAACGGCGGCGGAGTATATGTCTACGGCGGAACCTTTGAGATGAGCGGCAGTAGTCGTATCACCGGGAATGGAGCCGAATCCGGCGGGGGCGTATATGTTGAAAACGGAACCTTTGAGATGAGCGGCAGTAGTCGTATCACCGGGAATGGAGCCGATGACGGCGGCGGCGGCGTATATGTGAAGGACGGAACCTTTAACATGGATGACGGTAATGTAAATGATAATACGACCTTCGGCGACGGCGGCGGAGTATTTATTACAGATGACGCCGAATTTATTATGAGCGGCGGTGCAATTTCGAGGAACGGTCGTGCCGAGACAGGTACAAACAAATCACTAAACGGCGGCGGTGTATTTGTGTATGACGGAACATTTAAGATGAGCGGCGGCAGCATCACCGAGAATGAAGCTCGACAATACGGCGGCGGCTTCGCTTTGCCACGGCCTGTTTTCGCCGTAAAT
>QMCE01000989.1_pt1 | contig 15363 bp, 18 predicted proteins | sample 1821851 | NCBI WGS metagenome assembly QMCE01 (sample SAMN09453174, study PRJNA476694) | Termite gut metagenome, whole genome shotgun sequencing project. | isolation source: worker | host: Odontotermes sp. | place: South Africa:Pretoria | collected 2016-01-28 | reverse complement strand
TTGATAGTTGATAGTGAAAGACATTAAAAGCAATGGATAATAGGTGTTACCCGTAGGGAGTGACGACCTCGGCACTCCGATAAGGGCAGTTGACAGTAAGTAGTGGAGAGTGAGCGTAGCGACCCACGTAGTGGATAGTTAAGGACAAAAGACAAGTAGGGGCGATTACTAATCGCCTGAAAGCAAAACACCCGTCCATCACTAACATTGTAAGTGATGGACACCCCGCTGGGCAACGCCTCTTTATAAAAGAAGGCTTACAGAAGATAATTGAATGAGGGAAAGTATGCTTGTAAAGGAAATAGCTGAAAAGAATAAATGGAAGCTTATTGCCGGAGAAGAAGGCACTGGGCGTGATGCAAAGAATTGCTATATGTGCGATTTGTTGAGCTGGGCCATGAGCCGTGCGCAGGAGGATGATTTGTGGATAACCGTGATGGGAAACGTCAATGCGGTAGCTGTGGCGTCGCTCACGGACGTTGCCGCCATCGTTCTCGCTGACAATGCCCCGCTTGATGAAGATGCCGCACTGAAAGCGAATCAAAACAGCGTGGCGGTTTATTCCTGTGAGGAGAATATCTTCGACGCGGCTGTGAAGGTATACAATCTATTGCAAAGCCATGGGAAAGCGTGATTCAATGAAAAGCTACGCCTATGACCTCCACACACATTCATGTCTTTCACCTTGCGGAGACGCTGAAATGACGCCGAATAATATGACGAATCTCGCCAAGCTTGCAGGCTGTGATATACTTGCCGTTACCGACCACAACACATGCAAAAACGCACCGGCCGTTATGAAGGTGGGCGAAGAGCTCGGCTTGCTTGTAATCCCGGGAATGGAGCTGAATGTAGCGGAGGAAGCACATGTTGTATGCCTGTTTGAAGAGCTTGGTGCCGCACTTGATTTCGGCGAATATGTGCGTGGAAAAATGCCGAAAATCAGCAATAAGCCCGATATTTTCGGCGAGCAGATCATTATGAATGAGGCTGATGAAATCATCGGAACAGAGGAGATTTATCTTCTGGCGTCTTCTTTCATAGGTGTAAATGACGTAGTAAAGCTTGTGGATGGCTACGGCGGCGTCGCTTATCCCGCACATGTGAACAGGGCTTCTTTCAGCGTGATTGCCTCGCTCGGCGTGATTCCGCCTGAGGCTGGTTTTTCGGCGGCAGAGCTGACATATGATTGCATCTATGAAGAAGCCGTAAAGAAAAACCCGGAGCTTTCCGAAAAGCTTATTATAAGAAGCTCTGACGCACATTATCTTGACGCATTGGCCGGCGAAAAGCAGCGAATTCACCTGCCTGAGCTTTCACGAAAAGCTGTGATTGAGCGTATAAAAGAAGGCAAAAGAGCGAAAATAGCAAAAACATAAAAGCCCGCCGTAAATTCGGCAGGCTTTTATTCATGTTTATCCGCTGACTGTTTCAAAAGGCCAGTCTACAATTCCGCCGAAGTCATACACTGTGTTATAGCCCATGTTTATCAGCTCCTTCGCCGCAAGTGCCGACCTTCTTCCCGTTCGGCAGTAAACAAGAATTCTTGCATTTTTATCCGGCAGCTCTTCTGAAGCACGCTCTGCTATCTCATTGTCAGGAATTAAAACGGCGCCATCAATCCTGTTTTCCTTGAATTCCGCCTCAGTGCGCACATCAAGCAGAATAAAGGCGTTGACGTCTTCCATTATTTCCTTTGCTTCTTCCGCCGTGATTTTCATATATTCTCCCGTTGTCATACTGTCAGCATTTAGATTAATCTGCTGCTCATTGCACCCCGCATGCAAAAGCATCATTGCTGCAGTGCATAATAAAAAGCTTATCCTTCTCATTCAGCTTCCTGCCTTGGCGCTTTCTCACCTGTCAGAAGTCTTCCGTAAAGAATATCGCAGTCTTTGAAATACTCCTGCACATCAGCCTTATCCTTGACGCCGGAATTCTCAATGCTTCTGCGTGAAACACGGAATTCGGAGAACATCGCCCTCACCTCTTCCGAGGAGATTTCTCCATCGGCAAGTTCCGGAGGTGAGTAACCATTGAACGCCGCAAAGCTGTCAAAACTTATCATCGCATTTTCAAAATCGGTTGCATCTTCTGGCATTGTCTCGCCTGAATTGTATCTCCAAAGCCCGCCTGTTTCAGTGCTGTTGATAAAATCAAAGCTCTCTTCGTCATGAAGGAAAATCATGCTCTCCCCTGTTGACACATCGGCGGTGAAGCGTACCATTGAAGCCTGAAGCGACGGGCTGTCCTGCACCGCCGTTGACAGGGTGCTGAAATTGAACGCACTGACATACGCCACGACCTTGCCGTCACCGTTCAAATCCTCGCCGTACTCAGAAATATGTTCTCCGAAATCACTTAAAGCTTCTGAGGAAAACAGATATTTTGTGAGCAAAGCTATATTATAATCCGGTCTGACAGTGGTGACAAAATTATAGACAGTGAACCCTGCTATCACAAGGACAATTCCCACAAGCAGAATTATCCTGCGGTTATATTCCCACCATGCTTGTCTCTTTGATTTGGGTGTTTCAGGTATTTTTTCGCCGTGAATCGTCTCTTCTTCGGCATTAAGCAAATATCTTTCTCTCGCCATCATTCTTCTCCTGCAATAGGCTTCATCGTCGGGAAGAGGATAACATCTCTGATAGACGGTGAATCAGTAAGCAGCATTACAAGCCTGTCAATACCTATTCCCAGTCCGCCCGTGGGTGGCAGGCCGTATTCAAGCGCCGTGATATAATCTTCATCTACATCTCCGGCTTCATCGTCTCCCTGTGCTTTCAGCGCAGCCTGTGCCTCAAAGCGCTCTCTCTGGTCGATTGGGTCATTGAGCTCGCTGAAGGCGTTGGCATACTCACGCGCTGTAATGAAAAGCTCGAAGCGCTCGGTATATTCCGGGTTAAGCGGGTCCTTTTTCGCCAGCGGTGAAATATCCACCGGATGACCTGTCAGGAACGTCGGCTGAATAAGATTCTGTTCACAAAATTCCTCAAAGAACAGATTCAGTATGTCGCCCTTCTTGTGGCGCTGTTCATATTCAATATGATGCTCATCAGCCACTTTTCTTGCTTCTTCAAGCGTGTGAATTTCGTTGAAATCAACATTCGCATATTTCTTTACAGCTTCAAGCATGGAGATTCTCTCAAAAGGCTTTCCGAGGTCGATTTCCACGCCGCCGTACATAACCTTGTCTGAGCCTGTCACCTTGACGGCAACTGTGCGGATAAGCTCTTCGGTTAAATCCATCATGCCGTTGATGTCTGTATAAGCCTGATAAAGCTCAAGCATGGTAAATTCAGGATTATGGCGTGTGCTCATGCCCTCATTACGGAAAACCCGCTCCATTTCGTAGACCTTGTCAAAGCCGCCGACAATCAAACGTTTGAGATGCAGCTCAAGTGCAATACGCAGATATAAATCTATATCAAGCGCGTTATGGTGAGTCGTGAACGGTCTTGCATTGGCGCCGCCCGCCTGCGTGTGCAGTACAGGCGTCTCGACCGAGATAAATCCTCGGCCTTCAAGAAATCCTCGAATGGCAGAGATTATCTGCGAACGCTTAAAGAAAGTATCTTTGACCTCGGGGTTCATGATGAGGTCAAGGTATCTTTGGCGGTATCGTGCGTCGGTGTCCTTCAGCCCGTGATATTTTTCCGGCAGAGGCCGCAAGGATTTGGAGAGGATTTTCATGCTCTCTGCTTTTATGGAAATCTCGCCTCTGCGGGTTCTGAACGCTTCACCTGCAACGCCGACGATATCACCGATGTCGAGCGTCTCCATGAGGCTTTTATAGGCGTCTTCTCCTATTACGTCTATTTTGAGATACAGTTGGATTTTGCCGCTTGAATCACGCAAATCCATAAATGCGGCCTTGCCCATGTCACGCCAGCTCATAATCCTGCCCGCTACGGAAACAGTTTTGCCTTCATAGCCATCTTCAAAGCCGTCAATTATCTCCTGCGCCTTGTCTTTGACATCATAGGTCGTGATAAGAAACGGGTCGTCGCCGTTTTCCCTGAGCCTCTGAAGCTTGTTGCGCCTGATTTGCAGAAGCTCATTGATGTCCTGCTCCTGCACTGCTTCATTCTGCGGTTGATTGCTTGTATTTTCCGTCATAGTAACTCCTCTGTTTATGTTGATAATACTGAAAAATAAATTACGCAAAAAAGGAGCATACCTAAGCTGCTCCTTTAATAAGCTGAATCATGAAATGGCTGTAATTTTATATTTCGCTGTTCCGGCAGGTGTGTCAATCTTGACTGTCTGACCTTTTTTCTTGTCAAGCAATGCCATGCCCACAGCGGATTCATCCGAAATTTTGCCATTTCTTGGGTCTGCTTCATTGGAGCCGACTATTCTGAATTTTCGTTTGGATTTTGCCCCGTCTGCTCCTGTAATGGAAACCTCAATCTTTGAGCCGATATGTACCTTTTCGCTTGTGAGTTCACTCTCATCAATGAGAATGGCGCTTTTAAGAATGACCTCCAAGTCCGCAATGCGTGCTTCCATGATTGCCTGGTCGTTCTTTGCCTCATCATACTCACTGTTCTCAGAGAGGTCGCCGAATGAAAGCGCAACCTTAATTTTCTCTGCGATTTCCTTGCGCCTTACCGTCTTGAGATACTCAAGCTCTTCTTCAAGGGCTCTGAGGCCCTCTTCTGTAATATATTGCTGCTTTAATTCCGCCATTAAATACACGTCCTTTTGTTCGTCGGGGTTCAATACCGCCCCGCAATTATTTCATTATAAGGATATAAGCCGAATGTGTCAACGACTTTCTCATTTCTTTCTGCTTTTTTCTATAAAACTGCGTTTTCTCCCTCTTTTTTGAGGTATCTGCCCATTGTAATCAAGCTGCCGAGTACACCGAAGAGGATTCCCACACCCACGTAGCCGAGAATCAGCCACAGCAAAATTGAATTGATGTCTATAGTGGACAGGAACGGCACGAGACTTGAAAGCATTTCAATAAGCTTTTGATATGCGAAGTACAGTACCGTGACCGACACAATGCCAGCAATGATGCCTATTATCATGCCCTCAACAACAAACGGGATTCTGACAAAGCCGTTTGTCGCACCGACAGATTTCATAATATTTATCTCCGTACGCCTTGCAAACATCGTAACGCGGATTGTGTTTGCGATTATGAACAATGACACCAGCCCGAGTACCGCCACCATGACGATGCTCGCATATCTCACAACCTGGTCGAGGTTACTCAGCTTATTCGCTATATCGCTGTAGTCTGTGAGGTCATCGTAGCCGGGAATTGCCTGAATCTTCTCAACAGTTTCGTTGTATAGTGCAAGGTCCCTCATGGTTATGATGTAAGCGTCGGGAAGGAAGTTTTCATCTCCGGAAAGCCCTGAAAGCAAATCTCCGCTTTCCTTAAGCATATCTATAACCTGCTCCATGCCGTCTTCTTTTGATTGAAAGGTGATTTCCTTAATGTTTTCAATCTTTCTGAGTTCTTCGCCGAATTTAATCGCCGAAAGCCTCGGGAGAGTTTCCGAAAGATAAATTGTTATGTTGTTGTTGCCCTCAATTGAGCGCATCATTGATGAAAGATTGAGAGACAGCAAGCCCGCTATTCCTGTAAGCAAGAGGCATGATACAAGCACGGCGACGGACGCAAGGCTCATCATTCTGTTTTTCCAGAGACTCTTGAAGCCTTCTTTGACGAGATAACCCATACTATTCATCGTCGGTCACCTCCTCATCATAGTCGTAATCCTCTTCCTCCGCATATTCATCTTCACTTGTCACACGGGGGATTTCAGATGTACCGCTCATAAGCACCTCTCTTGCAATGCCCTCGGCGGCAGAAACGTCGTCATAATCATCGTCTTCATCATAATCTTCATACTCGTCGCCCTGGTCGTATTCATCGTAATCTGCAAAGTGCTGCGCCTTTTGAAGCTCTTCTTCATCATAGACAGCTTCCTGTTCATTTTCCGCTTCTTCTGTCATATCACGCTCAACCGGCCGGCCGGCATATCTTTCAGCCGCCTGCTTTTCGGCAGTATCGGCAACAATTTCGCCGCTGTGGATTTGAATTATCCTCTTATGGAAATGCTTGACGAGCGAATGCTCATGCGTCACCATCAGAACAGTGGTTCCCCTGCGGTTAATTTCGCTCAGTAGGTCAACAATTTCAAACGAAAGTGCGGGGTCAATATTTCCCGTTGGCTCGTCGGCAATAATCATTGAGGGGTTGTTTACAAGCGCACGTGCAAGACCGACTCTCTGACGCTCTCCGCCTGAAAGCTCGTGCGGATAATGCCTTGCCTTATGCTGAAGACCCACCAGACCGAGAATGTACGGAACACGCTTCTTTATGGATTTATTCATCGCCCCGACAACACGCATTGCAAAGGCGACATTGTCATAAACCGTCATGTGGTCGATTAGGCGGAAATCCTGAAAAACTATCCCCATCTTTCTTCTTACATATGGGATTTTCCTTTTTTTGATGCGTGATACGTCCTGTCCGTCAATGACGATTCGCCCGTCGTTCGGGTGTTCCTCGCACATAACAAGCTTCAGGAATGTGCTTTTGCCCGCTCCTGAAGAGCCGACAATGAAGACAAATTCACCCTTGTCGACATTCAGATTGATGTTATGGAGCGCCTCGGTGCCGTTATTATACACCTTTGACACGCCATTGAATTCAATTATACCCATATCAGGCTCATACCTCCCTGCAAATAAAACAATCTCTTCTCCGTCCTCCGACACTGTCTACTGACATAGCGCAAGCATTGGCATCATAGATTATACCAATGCTAAGCGTTAAATTATCATTTTTTCGAATTATAACAGAAATTATGTAAACAAGCAAGATGCAAATCACTTCTCAAGCTCTACATATAATTGTTTCTTGTATTTTCAAGGTATTTCTTTACCATTAATGCCACCTTGAAGACAATGGCGTCTTCAAACTCACGCAAATCGAGACCTGTTATTTTCTTGATTTTCTCAAGCCTGTAAACAAGTGTGTTTCTATGAACAAACAGCTTTCTCGATGTTTCCGAAACATTGAGGTTGTTTTCAAAGAAACGCTGAATCGTGAAAAGCGTCTCGTGGTCGAGCGAATCAATTGAGCCCTTCTTGAAAACCTCACGCAGGAACATATCGCAGACAGTGGTCGGGAGCTGATAAATTAGACGTGCTATACCCAGATTATTATAATTGACAACTGCTTTTTCAGTGTCAAACACGTTGCCTACCTCAAGCGCAACCTGTGCCTCTTTGAATGAGCGGGCCAAGTCTTTCACACCTGAAACAACCGTGCCAATACCCACCACACTGTGAGTATAGAATTCGCTTGAAAGCGTATCGACAATTGAGCTCGCAAGCTTGTTGATGTCCCTCTCATCTATATTTGATTTGATTTCCTTAACAAGTGCAATATCGGTTTCACTGATATTAACGATGAAATCTTTATTCTTATCCGGGAAGAGATTTTGCAGAACATCATATGCCGAGATGTCGTTCTTATCAGTGATTTTAATCAGCATACACACACGATTGACATCTGTGTCAAAGTGCAGCTCATGGCTTTTAAGGTAGATATCTCCCGGAAGGATATTGTCTAAGATAACATTTTTGATGAAATTGCTTCTGTCATACTTTTCATCATAATACTGCTTTACGCTGTTGAGCGAAATGGCAAGAATCCTCGCATATTTCTGCGCCTCGGGGTCTACACCCGAAACAAAAACGGCATATTCATTTTTCGGCTTGCCGCCGAACGCTTTATATGTACAGTCATCCACCTGGAAAATATCGGGGGTCGAAAAATCATCGGCAATTACGCCTTCAATTACTTCTCCTACTCTTGAAAGCTCACTGCATGAAATTATAACCGACGATTCATCGACAACGCCGACAGTGCGGTCGATAGTATCCCTCATCTGATGAATGATGCCCTGAAAAAGTTTGTTTGACATCTTTTCGCCTTCTCTCAATTTATGATAAATTTAGTTTGCGCATATTTTCCTGTATATTTTACTACATTTTGTGGATTTAATCAAGTTTTTTGTTATGATAACTCAAAATATAATATCGTCGAAGGAATCCAAGAATTCCAGTTCCTCCATTGCCTCTTCTGTCATTCCCGGGACACCACGCAAATCATCTATGCTTTCGAAATCCCCGTGCTCATCTCTGTGCTTGATAATGGCGGCAGCAACTGTCTTTCCAACAAAAAGTTCCAATTGTGAAGAAGCAATTATGTTAATGTGTATCGGAACCTCTTTTACAGGCCCGAATACCGGGACACCGGGATACACCTCTATACTCATCATTACATATCTTTGGAACTCATCATAGTTGTTGTGATATACAAGGTTTGTTATCTTATTCTCTTCATCAAGGCGTAAGCTCCCGGTGATTGTAAATATTGCGCCTTCATCGGCGGCATCCGCACATTCAATATCGATGGAAAAGAGATATGTTCTCTCATATTCCATATTGTTTTCTCTTTCCTCTATTTCCAGGGAAAGCAAATGAGATGTTACGCCCTCAGTGCCATCCAGATTATGTATGCTCACTAAGTTCTTCATAATGAAATCGTCCATGTATGCGGCGGCGATGTATTGGTCAAAAAGACTGTAAAAAGGCTGGAATGCATTTAGATATTCCTGCGGATTCGGAGTTCTCATCTCCTCCGCCCCACTTCCCATGCGCATGGCTGAATTCTGCATATTATTCATAGCTTCAGCTATTTCCTCATTGGGGCTGTCATATACAAATGCGAAGAAAGCGGTCAGCGTTTCTTTTGTATTGTCCTCGCTGCAGGAAGAGAATGATAATAGCATAAGAAACGAAATGATTAAGGCAATTGCTCTTTTCATTGTTTTCCTCCTGTGATATATTTCATATCTTATGCCTATCTTATCATTTCGCCTCTCTAACGTCAATAATCTAACACAAAAGAGACCTCACAAGAAGCCTCTTTCATAAATTCGGTATTAAAAATCAGTTGAGAATTGCAACCTCTGTTTCCTTATCGAAAACATGGGTTTTGCTGAGGTCAAACGCAATGTCAACAGAATCTCCGGGCTTTGCCTTTGATGTCGGCTCAACTCTTGCTGTGATGCTGTTGCCCTCACAGTTGATGTAGAGATAGATTTCAGCACCCATAAGCTCAGTTACAGCAACCTCGGCTGTCGCCATTTTTCCGCCAACCTTCTGAAGGAAATCTGCCTCATCGTGTACATCTTCGGGGCGGATTCCGAAAACAACTTCCTTGCCGACATATTCGGATATTGATGAATTATTCGTCTTTTCCGTGGGAAGCTTGAGCTTTACATCGCCGAATGTGAGCGTGTACACATCGCCGTCTTTTCCTACTGTTGCGTCGATGAAATTCATCTGCGGCGAACCCATGAAGCCCGCAACGAACTCATTGCACGGGAAATCGTAGAGGTTCTGAGGAGAATCCACCTGCTGAATGAAGCCGTCTTTCATGACAACGATTCTGTCACCCATTGTCATGGCCTCTGTCTGGTCATGTGTGACATAGATGAAGGTGGTGCCGAGCCTCTTGTGAATCAAGGCAATCTCTGTCCTCATCTGCGCACGCAGCTTAGCGTCAAGGTTTGAAAGCGGTTCGTCAAGCAGGAAGACCTTCGGGTCACGCACTATAGCACGGCCGAGGGCAACACGCTGTCTCTGTCCGCCTGACAGAGCCTTCGGTCTTCTGTCAAGAAGATGCTCAATAGCGAGAATCTTTGCCGCTTCTTCGACACGGCGTTTTATCTCGTCCTTCGGCGTCTTTCTGAGCTTCAAGCCGAACGCCATATTGTCGAAAACCGTCATGTGCGGATAAAGCGCATAATTCTGGAAAACCATTGCGATGTCTCTGTCTTTCGGTGCGACATCATTTGCAAGGGTATCGCCTATATAGAGCTCGCCCTTTGTGATTTCCTCAAGCCCGGCAATCATTCTCAGTGTTGTGGATTTTCCGCAGCCTGACGGACCTACCAGAATTACAAATTCTTTATCTTCTATTTCCAAGTTAAAATCTGAAACAGCGGTGACACCGCCCTGATACACCTTGTATATTTCCTTTAGTGTAACACTTGCCATGAATACTCCTCCATTTTTTATTGGCAGACCGCTCTTTTCGAGCCTGCCGAATTATCTGTTAACAGTATAACAGCTAAGAAGAGGCGAATATATTCTTCATTTCAACAAAGTTTATAATTATGGCTTGTGGAAAACCGATAAAACACAAAAGGCAGACAAAAATTTAGTATAATATGCACTTGTGAAAACCTCACAAAAGTGTTGACAATTCTTCGTCAGTCATATATCTGCACTCACCCAAGCTTAGATTTTCATCAAGTGGGCAGTTGCCGATTTTCGTCCTTTTGAGGGAGAGCACTTTATTGCCGCAGGCCTCAAACATAAGCTTCACCTGATGGAATTTCCCTTCGCTTATCATGACAATTGCCGCATGCTGCCCATGCTGTTGTCCGTCCGCTTTGAGAAGCTTTGCCGGGGCATATTCTTCACCGCCGAACTTTATGCCTGCTTCAAATGCTTTTATGTCACGCTCGGTAACCGGTCTTTCAAGAGTAGCTATGTATGTTTTGAATATCTTTTTCTTCGGCGAGAGCATTTTATGAGCAAAGTGCCCGTCATCTGTGATTATGAGAAGTCCTGTGGTATCCTTATCGAGCCTGCCGGCAGGGAAAAGATTCTTCCTCAACATCTCCGGCGGAAGAATATCAAGAACCGTGGTGTCACGGTTGTCCTCTGTGGCAGACACCACCCCTGCGGGCTTATTCATCATGATATATATATGCTCTCTGTATTCAACGGTTTCATCGTTTACCGTGACAGTGCTCATGCCCGGCTCAATTTTCATTTCCAGCTTATACACCGTTTCACCGTCAACCTTGACAAAACCCTTTCGTATAAGCTTTGACACATCTTTTCTGCTGCCGACATTTTCCGATGCAAGCAGCTTATCAAGCCTGATGCTCATAGCTCACCCTCCAAGACTTCCCGAAACCGCATTTCGCATGCTTCACCCGAGCACATGCTGACTATATACGTTTTGCCACCGAAATTTTTGATTGCTTGCCGCACATAAACAGGCTTATCCGTGCTTCCCATATAAACAGGCTGCCCGTCAACATATGTGAATTCGGCATTTTTCGTGCCGAAAGCAAGCCCTATTCCCGTATATTTCATATAGCTCTCTTTGAGCGTCCAGAGCTCAAGGAAAGTGAAATCAGGGTTATCGGAGGCTTCTATCATTCCCTGCTCTCTTTCCGTACAGGCTCTGTAAATTCGGGGATTGAGCGTTCTGCCTGTTTCGGCGTCGATTCCTATTTCAAAGCTTTCAACCGCACAGCAGATTAAGCCTTTGCAGTTTGTTATATTAAAATGTATGTCGGAATCTTTCAGATAAGGCTTGCCATGCTTGCCGTAATTCATATCAAAGGCTTCAAGCTTTCTTCCTGTTTCGCTTTTAACGGCAAAGCCGAGCAGCTTTTTTGAAAGCTCCTTTTGAATTCTGCCGTCCTCTGCCTTTGTTCCGCTGACCATATAATTGGTATAGTAAATCATTTATTACTCCTATTGCTTGCTTTCATACTCACAATTATCCATTATCACCTGTGCATTGTCAATTGTTCCTGTTGATTTATCGATGAAATCTGCTAAAATGATAAAGTAAGAAACTAAACTTGACGGAGAATCTATGAAGATAATCGATTTCCATGCACATGTTTATCCTGAAAACATCGCAGAGAAGGCAGTTCAGAATGTCGGTGCTTTCTATAACCTTGAAATGCACGGCGGCGGCACAGTCCCGAAGCTCTTATTATCAATGAAAGAGACGGGGATTACACATTCCGTTATCCACTCCCCCGCACTAACAGCGGCAAATGTGCCTGTCATCAATTCCTTTATCGCATCGCAGGTGCAAGAGCACAGCGAGCTTTACGGCTTCGGTACGCTGCATGCCGACATGGATAAGCCGCAGGAAGAAATTGAGCGCATTATCTCACTTGGCCTGCGGGGGATCAAGCTTCATCCTGATTCACAAAAATTCAACATGGACGACGAACGCCTGATGAAGCTGTATCCGATTCTGGCAGAGCGCAGGCTTCCCGTTCTCTTTCACTGCGGAGATTACAGATATGATTATTCGCACCCGCACAGGCTTGTGCATATTCTTGATGCTTTTCCGAGCCTGATGGTTATCGGGGCGCATTTCGGCGGGTGGTCTTTGCCCGACTTGGCTTTGGAATATCTGAAAGACAAGCGGTGCTATCTTGACATTTCAAGCTCTCTTGCCTTCATCGGCAGGGTTCGTGCGAAAGAGCTCATCAGAATTTACGGTGCCGAGCGCATTCTCTTCGGCTCTGATTTCCCGATGTGGATGCCGCAGGATGAACTCAAGCGCTTCTATGACATAGGTCTTACGGAACGAGAAAATGAGATGATTCTGCATGAAAATGCAGAGAAAATTTTAGAAAGATAAAGGAGAAAATCATGAAAATGTATAACAAAATATCTGAATTAACCGGAAAGACGCCGTTGCTTCGGCTTAACGCCGTTGAGCGTGAGCTCGGCTTGAACGCCACTTTAATCGCAAAGCTTGAGTATTTCAACCACTCCGGAAGCATCAAAGACAGGGCATCGCTTAGCATGATAAATGCTGCAGAAAATGCAGGGCTGCTGAAGGCAGGCTCTGTGATAATTGAGCCGACAAGCGGCAACACCGGCATCGGGCTGGCGGCGATAGCCGCTTCAAGGGGCTATCGAATTATTCTCACGATGCCGGAAACCATGAGCGAGGAAAGGCGCAGGCTTTTGAAGGCATATGGTGCGGAGCTTGTTCTGACAGACGGTGGCGCCGGCATGAGAGGTGCAATTGCGAAGGCCGAAGAGCTTGCAAAAACTAATGAGAACAGCTTCATTCCAAGCCAGTTTGAGAATCCGCAGAACTCTGCCGCTCATTATGCGACCACAGGTCCTGAGATTTGGGAGGACACCGACGGCAAAATCGACATTTTTGTTGCAGGTGTCGGAACCGGCGGGACAATCACCGGCACGGGGAAATATCTCAAAGAGAAGAAGGCTGATATAAGAATTATTGCAGTTGAGCCTGCGGTTTCGCCTGTCCTGGAGGGCGGCAAGCCGGGACCGAATAATCGGATACAGGGAATCGGTGCAGGCTTTATCCCCGATATACTCGACACGGGCATATATGATGAGGTTTTACCCATATCAAATGAAGACGCATATGTAATGAGTAATCTCATTGCGAAGAAAGAGGGCTTTTTGGTCGGCGTTTCATCAGGTGCGGCTGTTCATGCGGCGGCGGAGCTTGCAAAAAGAGAGGAAAATGCCGGAAAAAACATCGTCATCATTCTGCCGGATACAGGCGAGCGATATTTATCCGCCGGATTGTTTGATTGATTGATATATAATCGTTCGATTATATATTGACAATTGTGTTTGATTTATATAGAATGGAATCGGAGGATATGAATTGATTTAAGGAGCGATTATTATGTTGGTAACTGCAACCGAGTTTAAGAACAATATGGGCAAGTACCTGATGCTTGTTTCTCAAGAGGATGTTTTCATCACCAAGAATGGCAAAAGTATTGCACGGCTTTCAAGTGCTGAGGAAAGCAAAACCGAATTAGCAAAGTCATTATTTGGGATAGCAAAAGATGAGATAACACTTGAACAGGCGAGAAAAGAAAGGCGCAGGCGTTATGAAGATAATGATTGACACAAATGTGCTTCTTGATGCTTTTCTCAGCCGTGAGCCCTGGCGTGAGAATGCCGAAAGAATTATTCTTGCGTGCGCAGACGGAAAACTGCATGGCTGCCTCACTGCAAGCTCCCTGACTGACATATACTACATTCTGAATAAATCGCTGAAAAACCCTGAAGAGGTCAGAGAAGCAATTGGAAAAATTTTTATTCTCTTTGATGTTTTAGATGTGACTAAAGCAGATTGTGAAAAGGCACTTGAACTTCCCATTATTGATTATGAAGATGCATTATTGGTGCATTGTGCAAAGAGGCATAAAATAGAAATGATTGTTTCAAGAGATGAAAAGTATTTCACATCTTCCCCCGTCTCGGTGATTTCGCCCGGTGAACTGCTTCATACATTTTAACTATTTCTTAACAGATTATTAATAATTTGAATTAGGGATTGACTGTAACAGTTTTATATGAGAGAATAACTTGAATTTTTCAGACAATTCATGTCTGAAGTATTATTATTGAGAGGTATTTATTATGAAAACATTTGGAAAAGTTCTTGGCGTAATTCTTGGCCTGGTCTGCTTTGTGGGCGGCATTTACTGCCTCTTCACACCCGGCTTGACATTCCTGTCAATCGGCTGGATTGCTCCGGTGGCCTTGATTGTCGCGGGTGTTGGCGCAATAGTTAAATTCTTCACCAGCGCTTCAAAAGGTCTTGCGACCTTGGACATCATTTGGGGTCTTGTTGCAATTGCTCTCGGCGTTATCTTCCTTTTCTTCCCGGAAGCAAGAGCAGCATTGGATTTCGCAATGATTTACATCTTCGCAGGCTGGGTACTCGTTGCAGGCATTCTCAGAATCGTTGCGAGTGTTAAGATGGCAAAGGCAAAGGAATCATTGTGGGGAATCCCGCTTGCTGTTGGAATCCTTCTTGTCGTTCTCGGCGGCTATTCATTCTTCCACCCGATGGCTTCGCTTTTCGCAATCGGCTATCTCATCGCTCTTTGGCTGATTATGGGCGGCATTAATATCGTCGTTGGAAGCACCGTAGAAGCTTAAGCATTTGTCCAAAACTGACAGAGCCACGGAAAAACGTGGCTCTGTTTTTCTTTGTACATTTATTATCAAAAAAAGCTTGCATGAGATGTGAAAAATGTATATACTGTATGTAATGATTACTTATAATACATTTTGAATGGAGAGAACAGTAAAATGAAAGTTGAAGTCAGATATTTTTCAAGGGGCGGAAACACGAAGAAAATTGCCGATGCAATTGCAGATGCTGCGGGCGTCAGTGCCGAGCCTATTTTGACCTCGTTCTCAGAGCCTGTTGATTTACTTTTCCTCGGCGGAGGAATCTATGGCGGCAAGCCTTCGGCAGAGATTATCGATTATGTTAAAGCACTGAGTAATGATAAGGTTAAGCATATTGCTCTGTTCTCCACTTCCATGAGCCCGACGTCAGGCTTTGCTGCACAGGTTTCCGGAAGCATTCCGAAAAATATTACCGTGCTTGATAAAAGCTTCAACTCCCCCGGGCAATTTCTTTTCTTCAAGCGCAAGCATCCTAATCTTGATGATTTTAACAAGGCGAAGACTTTT
>QMCE01003423.1_pt1 | contig 15366 bp, 15 predicted proteins | sample 1821851 | NCBI WGS metagenome assembly QMCE01 (sample SAMN09453174, study PRJNA476694) | Termite gut metagenome, whole genome shotgun sequencing project. | isolation source: worker | host: Odontotermes sp. | place: South Africa:Pretoria | collected 2016-01-28 | reverse complement strand
AGCGAACGGTAACTGCATCCGAAAACATGATTTATTTCGCTTTTATCGCGCTGATGATTAAATTTTTATAGATAACTTTTTTGTACAGACTCTAAGAGCATGAGCCTGTATTCCGTAACTGACGTTGTGCCTGAGTATTATGTCGTTTGTCTGATCAACTCTAATTTCATGAGCTACTATGTGGACGACTTTGTAAACAATACCCAGACATTCCAAATTAACGATGCCCGGCAGTTGCCAATCATAATACCGACTGCCACTGAGTTGGAACAATTCAAATCAGTTTACGACAGAGCATTTATACTGAAGAAAAACGGTACAAACAGCATATCGGAATTACCGGAAATAGAATGTGTACTGAATAATCTTGTCAAAAAACTATACCATTCCGTATAATTTTTCGATAATGTTATCTAAACACATTTGTATTTTGGTCAGGTCATTTTCAGTTTCTTGTTTTTGTTTAGCGGTTATGGCAGAATGAAATAAAGCCTCGAATGATCGTAACTCCTCTTCATTGGGAATGACAACCGGAAGTTGCCTTGCGTCATTTATTTGAAAATGAGATGTATTGTTTACGAAATTATCAACATAAAAGCTTATCAGTCTGGAATTTATCAGACAAACAAAATACCAGTCAGGAATGTCTATTCGTGTAAACAGGCTCATACTCAATACATCAAAGACCCCACTCTTTTTAATTCTGGCTTTGAGATAAGTTGAATTTACATCTGTCCAACAAAACCCCTCCTTAAAATAGAACGTATAGCCTTGATATCTTGCTTTGGGATCTGTCTTAAGAAACCCGACCATTAAATGGAACGGTTTACTTAAAATGATCATTATGGTTTACGGATACATCAGGGTTAGCACTGATAGGCAGACAGTAGAAAATCAGCGATTTGAAATTGCAGAATTTTGCAAGCAGCATAATATACAAGTGGAGAAATGGATCGATGAGACCATTTCCGGCACAAAAGAAATCGACAAACGGAAGTTGGGCAACTTGTTGGACAGTCTGCAAAAAGGCGATATTCTCATTTGTTCCGAATTGTCGAGGCTGGGACGCAATTTATTGATGATTATGTCGATCCTAAATTTATGCATGGTTAAAGAGGTAGAGGTCTGGACTATTAAAGATAACTACCGGTTGGGTAGCGATATCAGCTCCAAAGTTCTGGCATTTGCCTTTGGTCTTTCTGCTGAAATTGAACGTAATCTGATCTCCCAACGCACAAAGGAAGCCTTAGCGCGTATGAAAGCAGAGGGGATTCATATCGGCAGACCACTTGGTGCAAAATCACAAGTGGTTAAGTTGTCGGGCAAAGAAAAACAAATCGAATCTCTACTGATGCAGCGGATGCCGAAGATTAAAATAGCCCTAACTCTTGGAGTGCATCGTTCAACCCTAAGGCGATTTCTATTGGCTATGCCCAAACGAGAATATTGAAAGTATATTCGGGAACAAAACCGCTGCTGTGGGGAAAATGTGGGGAAAATCACCCAAAGAAAAATCGCCAACTTCCTGACAAAACAGAAGTTAGCGATTTTAATGGTACCCGGAGCCGGGATCGAACCGGCACGGATTGCTCCACTGGTGTTTGAGACCAGCGCGTCTACCAATTCCGCCATCCGGGCGCGTTAGGACCTGTTTGGGAGTATTCCTAAACAGGTTTTATATAAAAGGAGCCTGCAAATATAGCCAAATTAACCGACTGCACAATGCCTCGGAACTCTAAATTTATCAGAACAAGTCGAATATTTATTTTATGCTTCTTAGAGGTTGTTTGAATTTTGAGGCCGGAGGCGAAAAGAGCGAGAATCGCAAATTTCAAACAACCTCTTATTTTGCAATGGGACACCCCCAGCCGTCATAGGAGCCGTTATTGTCTTTTGCCAGGTTTACCAGTTCCCAGACATATTCGTTCACATTGCCGGGCAACGTGTTATCCTGCCTCGATATGTTCAACTGCCATGGGTTTTCCTCTCCGCTTTCAAGATTCTCCTTCGAAAGTACCTTGTAGCCGGCGGCTTCGACTTTTTCTATGAAATTATCGCGGTCTTTTTCCGTCCCGAAATAGATCCAGTGATCGACTTCGCGTTCGATTTCTGGATTGTCGCCGTGCTGTTCCAGTCCCATCAGAACACGTTGGTTCATAATTGTCTGGAATTCATATTCGGCAGGATATAAAAAATCGAAATAATCCGACCACTGCGCATCCTCCCTGCAATCCGTCGCATACTTGTAGTCGGCGTGACGCGCCATTACGGAAAGAACGGCACTTTCATACCCATCCGTGTTTTTCGAATAGATATACATATCGAAGGTGCCGTCCGATTTCACCGCACCCGCAAATATATCCCCTTTGGGCCCGAAAGTTTGCAGCAGGTCGTCCTCTATCCGGCAGATGTCAGGATATTCCTCTCTTGTCGTAAATCCGTTTTCGTCCGGGTTCAGCAACTTGACAGATATCCAGATACGGTATCCGTAACCATCTATCGGCGCGACGTTGGCAAGTGCCAAATTCAATCTGATGCTCGCCGGAAGGTTGTTCACCCGGCAAAAATACGAAACCCATTCTTGCCCGATCTCAACGGGCTGCTCCTTCTTTTTGAATAGATTGTTAAACATTATTCTGTTCCTTAATAATTTAACCGCTAACTGCTAACTGATAACCGCTAACTGTCTCAGCGCTTTCGCGATCCCGTCGTCTTCGACCGCGGCGGTGACACAGTCGGCGGCGCGCTTTACGGCCTCGCTCGCGTTGCCCATCGCGACACCCGTACCGGCGTGGCGGAGCATCGATATGTCGTTCTCGCCGTCGCCGAAGGCCATGCACTGATCTTTCGTAAGGCCGTAATGCGCAAGCACCTTCTGCATACCGATGTGTTTGCCGCCGCCTTTCGGTATGACGTCGCAAAGCAGCGGGCTCCATCTTGTGCCCATACACGACGGCATCGCCGACAGCAGTTCCATCTCTTCGTCGACGGTGCCGTAAAAAATAAGCTGTATTATTTCGCGGCCGGCCATTGTACCTATGTCCGACGTGGGCGGCAGTTTCAGGTCGAGTATCGCCGAACTCAACCTTACATTTTCATTTACGGCGTTTATGGCCATGAAGTCCGCACCCTCGAACAGGCACGGGATGCCTGTCCGCCGGATGTACTCCACGGCGCCCTCCACGTCCCGTGCCGGCATGGGATCCTTGTATATGACATTACCCTTCCTGTCACGACAGTATTGCCCGTTGAAAGTGATCACACCGTCGAAAATCCCCGTGTCGAGGTTGTCTATGAGCAATTCCGATCTGCCCGTCGCAATGAAGACCTTTATTCCCTTGGCCTTCAGCCCGTCTATCGCACCGAGGGCGCTTTCCGGCACACGGTGGGTCTTGAAACTCACGAGCGTGCCGTCTATGTCGAAAAAAACCGCCTTTATCATTGCCGTTCCGGTGTTTCAGCACTCCACCCGGACGGTCTCTATGCCGATGCGCTGGAGAAGGTCGAGGCCGTCGCGGGAGTGGTAGCTGTCGCAGTAAACGACGCGCTTTATGCCGCTTTGGATTATCAGTTTTGCGCATTCGATGCATGGCGAGGCGGTAATGTAGAGCGTAGCCCCGTCGCCGTTGTTGGCGCTTTTGGCCAGCTTGGTTATGGCATTGGCCTCGGCGTGGAGTACATATGGCTTGGTGAGGCCGTCCCCGTCTTCGCAGATGTTCTCGAACCCGGAGGGTGTGCCGTTGTAGCCGTCCGAAATTATCATCTTGTCCTTCACGATCAGAGCTCCAACCTGCCTGCGTATGCAGTAGGAGTTTTCGGCCCATATGCGCGCCATACGCATATAGCGTACATCGAGCTGCTTCTGTTTCTCTTCCTTGTATCCCATTGTTACAGTACTTTCTTTTTTGAAACGGTCACCACGAAATCTTTCAGGTAGAACGGTTCGAAGTATGCGATATCCTCCGTAATGCCCGCGTCGAACTTCCGCTGCGCCGGGGCGCATAATCCGCGTGCCGAGGCTGCGATATCGACGAACCTGACGCCTTCGCGCGGCAGAACTTCCGCACATTTGGCCGCCCCGTCGCCAAATATCAGGAATTGGTGTCCGTGCCCGATGAATGCGCTGAAACTTTCGGCCGCGACCACCTCCGCGGCGACTTCCGTCAGGGGTTTCGGGGTGCTGTCGAACACTTGTGTGTAAACTTCCATCCGGCGGGCGTCGATCATGGGGCACAGCACCGTCTTATCCCAGTCCGCCACATCGAGGAGCCCCGCCTGATGCTCCTCCAGCGCGGCATATGCGAGCGACTCCAGGGAGCCGACGGCGATAAGCGGAATGCCAGCCGCGTAACACAGCCCCTTGGCGAAAGAGACGCCTATGCGGAGGCCGGTGTATGAGCCGGGGCCCTGACTTACCGCCACTGCATCGAGTTCCGCCGGTGTCATCCCGTTTTCCTTCAGGATCTCATCGACATACACGGCCACGTTGCGTGCATGGTCGCGCCCCGGGCCGTTCTCGCGCAGGGCGAACATCTTCCCGTCCCCGGCCAGCGCCACGGAACATACGCCGGTTCCCGTTTCTATGCAAAGGATGACTGACATTTTAGTTTGGAGTTTGGAGTTTGGAGTGTGGAGTTGCGGTGTGCTTCGCACGAATTATATTTTGTAAGGCATAAATCATTTTGTATGTTACTTTTTACGAAATAGATAAATGGAATTGCAAACGCAGTTTGTCCCATAACTCCACACTCCAGACTACTTGTGCCCCTTCATCGCCCTGTCCATTTCGCGGCGGGCGTCCTTGTCCTTTATGTAGTCGCGTTTGTCGTACCTCTTACGTCCCCGGCCTACGCCTATGACGACTTTCGCGAGCCCGCGGTCGTTGATGAAGAGCTTCAGGCCGACTATCGTGAGACCGACGTCCTGCGTGATGCGTTCGAGCTTGGAGAGTTCGCGCCGGTTGAGCAGCAGTTTGCGGTCGCGCTTGGGTTGATGGTTGTTGTAGGTCCCCCAGTGGTATTCCGATATGTTGAGCCCGCGGATGAATAGTTCGCGGTTGTGGAAGTAGCAGTAGCAATCCACCATGGAGGCCTTGCCGAGCCTCAGCGATTTGATCTCGGTGCCGGTCAGCACGATGCCCGCGGTATAATCTTCGATTATCTCGTAGTCGAACGATGCGCGCCTGTTCTTGATGGTTATTTTTTTGTAATCCGCCATAAAGTGCAAAGTTACTAATTTACGGGGTCATTCGCTACCGGGAGGCGTAAAATTCTTTCATGGCGCTCTTAATGAATTTGGCACGTGTTTTGTTTTTTTGTTAAAAAGAAATTGCGGATCCAACTTGAATGCTGATCTTGAAAATTGTTTTCATTCGATACAGCAGGCGATAAACACATTATGGAAATCGGTGCCGAGGGGGCTTGGACGATTGACTGCGCATTGATATTATGCGTTATGTGTGGACGCCTGCTGTTTCGATAATCCGGGATCCCATCGGCCTGCGGCCGGGATCCCTTTTTTCATTTCGATTATCAATTGTCAATTACTACGCCGGAAAAGCGTATCTTCGCAGCAGGTAAAGGTTTTTGATCCCGCTATGAAAACATACAAGGCGCAGGGGATAGTGCTTCACACGGTAAAATACGGCGACAGTTCGCTCGTAGCTTTCGTGCTGACCGACGTTCTGGGCAGGCAGAGCTATATGGTGCAGGGCGTCAAGAGCGCCAAAGGCAAGGGCAACAAGGCGGCCGTGCTGCAGCCCATGTTCATTCTGGAGTTCGAGGGGCTGCAAACCCCTCACGCGCAGATGCACCGCATGAAGGATGTCCGTATGCCGCATTCGCTGCAAAATATCCCGTTCGACGTTCGCAAAAGCACCATAGCGCTTTTCATGGCCGAAACGCTCTACCGCCTCATCAAAGAGGTGGAGCCCAATTCCCCTCTGTTCCGGTTCGTCAAGGAGTCGGTGCTGGCGTTGGACGGCCTCGAAGAGGGTGTGTCTAACTTCCACCTTTGGTTCCTGGTGCGGCTGAGTTCGTTCCTCGGCTTTTACCCCTCCAACGAATACAGTGCGGGCGATTGGTTCGACATAGCCGAAGGCGGCTTCTGCCATTCGTCCCCGCGGCACAACGCGGTGATAAACCAGACCAACGCCGCCCTGCTCGACACCCTCATGAACTGCGGCGCGGACGACCTCGGAGGAGTGGTTCTCTCCCGCCGCCAGCGCGGGGATTTTCTCAATTCACTGCTCCGCTATTTCGGCTACCATCTCGACTCGATAGGCAGCGTGCAATCCATCGCCATACTGTCGGAAGTGTTTTGATGACGGAGACAGAACATATATGGCACAAATCCAAATGGATCGATCTTGAAATCAAATTGTACGCCTATCCCTTGTTATTTCGCTTACAAAGGAATACCTTTGCATACTTCAAATCTCATTGTGGAAACCAAGAAATACACAAATAATCTATGGCCAATATTTTTACATCTTCGATCGGCAGGAAGCTGATCATGAGCATATCGGGGGCGTTTTTAGTCCTGTTCCTGCTTTTCCATCTGGCGATGAACGCGGTGCTGGTATTCTCCGACGAGGCATATAACGCCGTATGCGGTTTTCTGGGGGCCAACTGGTATGCCGTTGCCGGTACCGCCGTGCTTGCGGCAGGGGTGCTCGTGCACATCCTCTACGCCTCCGTTCTGACCATACAGAACATGAGGGCCAGGGGCAGGCAGCGTTACGCCGTCAAAGGCAAAAGCAAAGGCGTTGACTGGGCATCGAAGAATATGTACATTCTGGGTGCCATGGTTCTGGGCGGGCTCTTCCTGCACCTCTATCATTTCTGGTTCAATATGATGCTCCCCGAACTCCTCGGCGAGCATATCAACCTGTTCGGGCAGGATCCGGCCAACGGCGCGTGGCTCGTGAGATTCCGCTTTTCCAATATCTGGTATGTCGTGGGCTACCTCGCGTGGTTCGCGGCCATTTGGCTCCACCTGACCCACGGGATATGGAGTATGTTCCAGACCGTGGGGTGGAACAGCAAGGTGTGGATGAAGCGCATGAAACGGATCTCGTACGCAGGGGCGACACTGCTGATAGGCGGATTCGCGCTGGTTGTCGTGATCGTTCACATACAGGAGATCATGCTGTAGAGCTTGTTTGGAATTCTCGGACACGAAAAAAAAGATATATATGGTAAAGTTAGAATCACACGTTCCGCAGGGCCCGGTCGAACAGAAATGGAGCCGGCATAAGGCGGAGATTAAGGTTGTAAGCCCGGCCAACAAGCGCAAACTCGACATCATAGTCGTGGGTACGGGGCTCGGAGGAGCGTCGGCGGCGGCCTCGCTCGGCGAGCTGGGCTACAACGTAAAGATATTCTGCATTTCGGACTCTCCCCGCCGCGCGCATTCGATAGCCGCGCAGGGGGGCATAAATGCGGCGAAGAATTACCAGAACGACAACGATTCGGTGTTCCGCCTCTTTTACGACACCGTAAAGGGCGGCGACTACCGTGCAAGGGAGGCCAACGTTTACCGTCTGGCGGAGGTGTCGAACCTCATCATAGACCAGTGCGTGGCGCAGGGAGTGCCCTTTGCACGTGACTACGGCGGTCTGCTGGCCAACCGGTCGTTCGGCGGCGCGCAGGTGTCGCGAACGTTCTACGCCCGCGGTCAGACTGGGCAGCAGCTCCTCCTTGGCGCTTACGCCGCGCTCAACCGCCAGATAGCCAAAGGTTCTGTCAAAAGCTATCCGCGCCACGAGATGCTCGATCTGGTCACGATAGACGGCCGGGCGAGGGGGGTCATCGCACGCAACATAGAGACGGGCGCGATAGAGCGTTTCGGCGCCCATGCGGTGGTGATCGCCACGGGGGGGTACGGCAATGTCTTCTTCCTCTCCACCAACGCCATGAACTCCAACGGTTCGGCGGCGTGGCAGTGCTACAAGAAGGGCGCTATGTTCGCCAACCCGTGTTTCACGCAGATACACCCCACCTGCATTCCCGTTCACGGTACGCAGCAGAGCAAGCTGACGCTCATGTCGGAGTCGCTGCGCAACGACGGCCGCATATGGGTGCCCAAGAAAAAGGAAGACGTCGAGAAGCTTCGCGCAAGGCTCAAGAAGGCGTCCGAGATAGCCGAGGAGGACAGGGATTACTACCTCGAACGCCGCTATCCGGCATTCGGCAACCTCGTTCCGCGCGACGTGGCTTCGCGCGCGGCCAAGGAGCGCTGCGACGCAGGTTTCGGCGTGAACGAGACTGGACTCGCCGTATTCCTCGACTTCCGTACCGCGATAGAACGCCTCGGCGTTGATGTGATAAGGGAGCGCTACGGCAACCTCTTCCAGATGTATGAGAAGATAACCGATGTGGATCCCTATCTGGAACCGATGATGATATATCCCGCCGTCCACTACACGATGGGCGGTACATGGGTGGACTACAACCTGATGACCACCATCCCCGGTCTCTACGCCATAGGGGAGGCCAACTTCTCCGATCACGGAGCCAACCGCCTCGGCGCCTCGGCGTTGATGCAGTTGGCCGACGGCTATTTCGTGCTTCCGTATACCATAGGCGACTATCTGTCCAAAGAGATACAGTCCCCGAAGGTGGATACCGGTGCGCCCGAATTTGCCGAGGCCGAAAAAGGCGTGCGCGAAAGGATCGAAAATCTCTTCGCGGTGAACGGCAGGCAGACCCCCGATGAAATCCACAAGAAATTGGGCAACATAATGTGGGAGAATGTCGGTATGGCGCGCTCGAAGGAGTCGCTCGAAAAGGCGATCGCGGAGATACGCGCGTTGAGGGAGGAGTTCCTCTCCGACGTTAAGGTTGCCGGCCGGGGCGAAGAGTTCAATCAGGAACTCGAAAAGGCGCTCCGCCTTGCCGACTTCCTCGAAATGGGCGAATTGATGGCCAGGGACGCCATACACCGCGAGGAGTCGTGCGGCGGCCATTTTCGTATCGAGTACCAGACGCCCGACGGCGAGGCACTCCGCGACGACGAACACTTCTCTTATGTGGCGGTATGGGAATACAAGGGGGAAGGCAAGGAGCCCGCGATGCACAAGGAAAAACTGAAATTCGAAGCGGTAAAGGTCGCCCAGCGTAATTATAAGGAGTGATCGAACAAATAATCCTGTTTCGAACGGGGTTGCCACGCATATTGGGGCAATCCCGTTCGTATTCGAGGCTCCCCCGGTCTTGTCGCTGTTTTTCGACCGGCGCTCGATCAGCGTATTCCTTAAGACTTTTTTATGCATTTACAGCGAAAAAATTTGGATATTTCAGAACAAAAGGTTATACTTGTAACTCAGCACAGGGGGTGTGGTGGTGTTTTTAGCATTTGCCTATTAAAATAAACTTGTAAAACATTTTTTAATCAATTAAATACTATTAGAGATGAAGACACAAAATTATGTTGCTCCCGCAATAGAGCCTGTTGCGGTCGAGCCTGAGAACGGTATTGCTCAGAGCGGCGGCGCTCCCGCAGGTTACGGCGGTGCGGGCGAGGCTGGCCTGGGTGGTGAAGAAACGGGATCGACAAACTGGTGATCGCAAATTTTAACTCGACTAAAACCTATCGACAATGAGAAAAATTACTTATATCGCAAGTCTGCTACTGTGTGCGGCGACATTTGCCGGCTGCGTTAACGACGAAGATGCTAAAACCTCCGCGGAAACCCAAACTCTCGTCTCCCTGACGGCCGGTATCGAAACGAGGACCGATTTCACCGATCCCGCGACCCCCAAATGGTCGGCAGGCGACGCCATCGGTGTTCACTTCGTTCAGGCCGGTGTTCTCGACAACCACCATCGCCTTGAGAGTACATCCGAAGACGGCCACCTGACGGCTACATTCTCCGGCCTGGTCGCTTTGGCCGCGGGCGACTATACCGTATACGGTTACTATCCCCACGGCGATGCCGGCGACCAGACCGGCCACCACTCCATGGCAAAGATCGAGGTCCCTGTCGTTCAACGTCCCACGGCGAAGTCGTTCGACCCTGCGGCCGACGTAATGATCATGCTGCCCTTCGAGCACAGCCACAACGGCACCGACATCGTCCGCGACGGCCTCTATTTCAAGAGGGCGCTGGGTATGATCAAGATAGTGTTGAACGGTGAGGGTCTGGCCGGCGAGCCCGTTCAAAATCTCACATTCACGACCGACGCCGGGATAGAACTTGCCGGTACGGGCTATTTCGACCTCGACGGAGGCGAATTCATCGAATTCGACGAAGGCGCCGCGACCGTCGTCACCGTCGAGCCTGCGGGAGAGGTTCTTGCCGATGGTACGGACGCAATGCTGATCTGCGTTCCGGTGATGAACATTCCCGCCGGGACCACCCTGACCATAGAGGGCGAGACCGAAGGCTATACTTTCACGAAGTCTACCGTTCTCGAAAACCCGGTTGAGATCGAGGCGGGTAATTGGCACACTATGAATGTGGCTTTGACCGGAGCGGATATTACGGCCAAGGAGACGGAACCGAAGACTATCGGCGTGTGGATGCTCAGCGAGTCGACCAGCTATGTCCTGAAGGCAGACCTCGCTTACTACGATGTGGTTGCCGACGAATTGCGGACACAGGTGTTCACGGCGGAGAACGGATATCCTTTAGGGGGTGTGGCCAACGACATGATCCTGCGCGACGACCAACTGTGGATAGCTGTTTCGGGCGAGGTAGACGGCAGTTCCAGCAGTGTGAAGGTGGTGGACGCCGGAACGGGTAAACTCATCCGTAACATAGAGATGAGGGGTCCGGAAGGAGCCGGCGACCTTGCAAGGCAGTTGGTTTACCACGACGGGTATGTCTATGTCACCTGCTATTTCGGCGGAGGCGCCGGTGAAGAGGGCGGCAATGCTTACTTCTACGGAGGAGTTGCCAGGATCAATGCCGATACCTATGAAATAATCGATTACCTGCGGGTCGGCGACAAGCCCGAAGGGATAACATACCTCGACGGTAAACTCTATGTCTGCATCGCCTCTACGGGATACGGCAACACCATATCGGTCATAGATGTCGCCTCTTTCACGGTGGAAAGAGAGATAACGGTGCCTCTCAATCCTTATTATATAGAAACAGCCTCGAACGGGGAACTCTATTTCACCACTCCGTCGGCATATCTGACGGGTGGGGGAGGATTGACGATATTGCCTCCGGCGGTGTATAAACTCGATCCCGTGGCCGGGACATACATCAAATACGATGTCTCGGCGTGGCGTTTAGCCGTCAGCGACCGGTATATTTATACCGGGGATTTCTCCTACACCACATATATGGACGATATCAGCCGTATCGACAGGGAGACCGGAGAGATAACGCCGATAACCCTGAGCAACGACTTTTTCATGGTCTACGGCTTCGGAGTCAATCCCGTGACAGGCGATATCTATCTGGGCGGCCAGGGACAGGATGTATTGTTCCTGAACAAGGATCTGGAGGAAACGCACGAATTCCAGGTGGGGGTTCCCTACACGAATACGTTTATTCCTATTTTCGAATAATTGAAAACTTGCGTTAAATCGAGCGGCAGAACCGATTAGGTTCTGCCGCTCGATTTTCATTGGTACAAGTCCTTTTTTTACTTATCTTTGTCGGCGCGGAACGCGATTCATGGTATAAAACATATACAAATATGGATTTCAAACTGAGAATATGGCGTCAGGCCGACGCCAAGGCCAAAGGGCAGTTGGAGGATTACGAGATAAAGAACATCTCGCCCGATACATCGTTTCTCGAAATGATCGATATCCTCAACAACGAACTCGTGCATGAGGGCGAAGAGCCCATAGCGTTCGACCACGATTGCCGCGAAGGGATCTGCGGCGCCTGCTCGCTATATATCAACGGTGTGGCGCACGGTCCCGACAGCGAGATAACGACCTGCCAGCTTCATATGCGCAAGTTCCGCGACGGCGAGACGATAACCATCGAGCCGTGGCGCTCGGCGGCGTTCCCGGTCGTCAAAGACCTCGTGGTGAACCGCAGGGCATTCGACCAGATACTTCAGGCCGGAGGCTACGTGTCGGTGAACACCGGCGGCGTACCCGACGGCAACGCCATACCCATATCGCACGAAGATGCAGAGGAGAGTATGGATGCCGCATCGTGCATAGGCTGCGGGGCTTGCGTGGCAACCTGCAAGAACGGTTCGGCGATGCTATTCGTTTCCGCCCGCGTGTCGTCGCTCGCCAAGCTTCCCCAGGGCAAGGTCGAGACCATGAGGCGCGTGCAGGCGATGGTCGCCAAGATGGACGAACTGGGATTCGGCAACTGCACCAATACGCGCGCCTGCGAGGCCGAATGCCCCAAGGCGATATCCATATCGCACATAGCCCGCATGAACCGCAAATTCCTTCACGCCAAACTTAAAAGCTGAGAGTACAGGTTTACCATATAAAACAGATGCCGCCCGAAACACATTCGGGCGGCATCTGTTTTAAACGTGAGTTCGACAAATTCAAATTAAAAGAACAACACAAAGTAACGCTCTTTAAATAAACTCATTTGAATTCGTCGAACCAACGTTATATTATAGTAAGTCTACTGGAGTTCGGACATGAGGGCTTTTATCGTCGCGCCGGGTGATGCCCGCTGATACAATATTCTATATACTGCGTCGGCTATGGGGAGCGAGGCTCCGAACTTTTTGTTTATCTGATTTATGCAGGCCGTGGAGTAGTATCCTTCGGCGACCATTTTCATTTCGGCCATAATGCTTTCCACGGAGTATCCTTTCCCTATTTTGCTTCCGAAGGTGCGGTTGCGGCTGAACTGCGAATAGCACGTCACGAGGAGGTCGCCCAGATATACCGATGCGTTGAGGTCGCGGGCGGCGGGATATGTCGCCGAGAGGAAGGTCTTTATCTCGGTCGCGGCATTGGAGATAAGCACCGCCGTGAAGTTGTCGCCGTATCCGAGCCCGGTACATATGCCTACCGCTATGGCGTAGATATTCTTCATCACCGCGCTGTATTCGATGCCGTATATATCGGTCGAATAGACCGTCTTTATGTACCGGGTGTTGAACTTTTGTCCGAGTATCCTGGCATTTTCGATATCCTTGCACACCATCGTTAGGAACGTGAGCCTTTCGAGCGCGACCTCTTCGGCGTGGCTCGGCCCGGACACTATGCCTATGCGTTCGAACGGCACTCCGTATATGTCGTGCATATATTCGGCGACGGTGACATACTCTTCGGCAATGATCCCCTTGACGGCCGAAACGAAGAATTTGTCTTCGAGCGACACCGAGAGTGGTTCCAGAGTCACCTTCATGAAAGCCGATGGCACGGCCAGAATGACTACGTCGGCCCAGCCCGTAACTTCGTTCACATCGTCCGAAATACGCAGCCTCGACGCGTCGAGGTGGGCATCCTGAAGGTATACCGCATTTCTGCCCGTTTCGGCGACACTTTCGCGTATCTCCGCCTCGCGGATATACCATGCCACCTCCCTCTCGTTCTCGAGGAGTATTTTCACCAGGGCGGTAGCCCAGCTCCCCGCGCCTATCACGGCACACCGCGCGCCGCTTTGTATGGAATAAGCCATTGCCGTGTCTGTTTAACGAGAGTTTCGGATAAGGATCATAATATTAAAAACGGAATAGTAATAATATAAATGATCCTTACCCGAAACCCACGTTATTTCTGTGATCCCGACGGGAATCGAACCCATATCGTCAGAACCGGAATCTGATATTCTATCCATTGAACTACGGGACCTTCCGGTTTCGGAGCCTGTTTAAAAAAACTCCGAAGATGCAAAGTTGCAATTTTTTCATGAGAAATCATGCGGTTATTCGTGGAAACTGCGTATTTTTGGCAAAAAGATCGATCGTTGTCCGGTACGGTATAACGATTGACTATAAAACTAACCCAAATACAATAACAGGAAATGGTACTTGACGAGTGGCAGAGGATTGAAAAGATCGTGCGCTGGACAGGGTTCTCCGTAAATTCGTTCGCCTTGCATATCGGATTATCGCGCGGAGAGAATCTCTACCAGATCAAAAAAGGAAATCACGGCATAAGCAAGGAACTGGCCGAAACGATATCTTCGAAATACCCCGAAATAAGCCGCGGCTGGCTTCTTACGGGCGAGGGGGATATGTTCATCGCCGACTCCGGTCTGCGCACGGCCATACCGTGCTACGAGAGCGACGCGATATGGCTCGCGGGACTCGACAAACTGCCCCAGCCGGCTTATGTGATATCGCTGCCCCGGATAGGCAACGCCTCGTTCGCGGCTATGTTCGCAGGCAAAGCGATGGAACCCGACATTCCGAACGGAGCCACGGTGATATTTAAGGAGACGGGTGTGGAGAACATTGTTCCCGGATACTCCTACCTTGTCGTTACGGACAGCATCACCGCCCTGCGCACGGTCAAAAAAGATCCGTCGGGCGAAAAACTGAAATTAACGGCGACCAATCCCGCTTTCGACGACATAACGGTAGATATATGCGAAGTCAGGAAGCTTTGGGTAGTGAGAGGACACATAGTACACAATTACCACTGACCTCCGGTCGGTAAAATCATAGAACGATGTTTTCAGGAATAGTAGAGAGGATGGCCACTGTGACCGCCATAAAAGAGGACAGGCAGAATAAGGTATTTACACTCAAGACCGACATAACGCACGAGCTGAAGGTCGATCAGAGTATTTCCCACAACGGCGTGTGCCTGACGGTGGAATCCATCGCGGGCGACACCTACACCGTGACGGCGATCATGGAAACCCTCCTTAAGTCGAATCTCGGATCGCTGCGGGTGGGCGACGAGGTAAATCTCGAACGCAGTATGCGTCCCGACGCCCTGCTGGACGGACACATAGTACAGGGGCACGTCGACCAGACGGCCGTATGTACCGGCGTCGAGGATGTCGACGGCAGCTATTACTTCACGTTCGAATATACTCCCGCGGGCGACAACATCACGGTGGAGAAGGGTTCGGTGTCGGTTAACGGCGTAAGCCTCACCGTAGTGAACTCTCGCGACAATTCGTTCCAGGTGGCGATAATCCCCTACACCTACGACAACACCAACTTCCACGGCATCCGGAAAGGAACGGTGGTGAACATAGAATTCGATATCATAGGCAAATATATCGCCCGCCTGATGAAGAACTATATTAAATGATTTTTTCGTATCTTTGTCTTTGACGATCATTCCTTATCAAATAAAAAGCAGGGCAGATGACAAATGGGTTTTTGAGTGTTGTGTGGGATTTCGATCCTACGATGTTGAAAGTGTTCGGCCTCGATATAAGGTGGTACGGGCTGATGTGGGTGCTGGCCATAATCATAGGCACGCGTTTCTTCGTACAGGCCGTGCGGAGGGAGG
>QMCE01000988.1_pt1 | contig 15366 bp, 13 predicted proteins | sample 1821851 | NCBI WGS metagenome assembly QMCE01 (sample SAMN09453174, study PRJNA476694) | Termite gut metagenome, whole genome shotgun sequencing project. | isolation source: worker | host: Odontotermes sp. | place: South Africa:Pretoria | collected 2016-01-28 | reverse complement strand
AAACATTTTTTTAGAATTTATTTTAACAGCATAAAAACTAAAATATAAAAATGATTACTTATGAACAAATCCGACAAGCTATTTTTCTATGAACACATCAAGTAAATTGAAATAACAGGAAAACAACATAATCAATAATACAATCCATATTTTTTTGTAAAATGACAGAAGAAATAATTTATATTGAAAATAAACAACTTAAACAAGTAAAAATATTTCCAATCGGACAAAAATGTTACAATATGCACATTGGTACACCGGAAACATATCGATCTTCTATTTTTGTACAAGCTCAATCCCTACGGATAAATTTACACTATGATATATAAGACCCTCTACACTTTCAGACTATTGCTGAACGATTATTTAAAGCAATCATTCGGATTAACACAGGATATCGCTTTTTTATGTCCTGTCAAAGATTCGGAAAAAGCGCTTTCAAACAACAAAATCAACATCACATTGGTCAATGTGGAAAGAGAAACCGGAAGAGGGATTCAGTTTAAGTATACAAATACAGACAGTAACCATTCACGCAAAACAAGCCCTGCCTGGCAACTCAGTATATATGTATTGATTTCGGCTGTTTTTTCGGAAAAACAATACGAAGAATCTTTACAGATACTTTCGGGCATACTATCTTTCCTTCAGACAAACAACCTGCTGACCGTTCAGGACGCCGAAACACCCGTATCCATAGAACCGATCAACTTGTCATTTCAGGAACTGTCAAACCTCTGGAGTATCTGTGGCGGAAACTACTATCCTTCCCTGTTATGCAAAATAAGGGTGCTTACAGTCGATGAACAGGAAATATCCGGTATGTCAGCCGTTATCGGAAAGCCGGAAGTTGAAACAAAAAAAAGTGAAACATGAACTATAAAGTCTGGATAACGATTACGATCACGCATGGTTTCTATCATTCGGAAAACTGCGGGGTTGTGCTGAAAGAAACGAAAGGGTCGGCTTTGCTGATAAGGAAAGCGGGGTTGTTATTCCGGCAACTGAGTCCCGTTAAATGGGTATTATTAAAAAACGAAACCGAAAAAGGAATGATCAATCACACCGACTTAATACTAAAAGAAGGAAACTTCACGCTCGATTTCAACCTGATACCGGATACAGCCGTTTTTTATTATTTTACAGATCTGAAAAAACAAAGCGTAGAAGGAGACGGATGGGTATTACAGACTTCAAAAGACGGCTATACGGACAAAATTAATTTCCGGATTGCCGTCACGCCCGGCTTATCGGACAACACAAAAGATATCCGCATCAACATACCCAACCGCAACGCGTTCTGGGAATTTATACTTATTCCTAAACACAGTCAGGTAGCGGAACCACCCGTGCTGCGCGAAAACACCGGAAAACTAAATTTCTCCGCTCCTGAAAAAATCCGGCTTCCCGGAGAAGTAGAGGCGTATCGCTGTGTAACGGAAACACAGGTTCCAATGAAAGAAATTTATGATTCCAGGATAAGCCTGTGGATAAAAAGGGAAAAAGGAGAAATGCTGTTGAGTAACCGGATTCCTCTTCCGCAGCCGGATTCGGTGTCTGTAATAAACCCCCAAGAAATGATAACAACTTATTTTTATTTTTAATTTAATATCTACATCACTATGGCAGCAATGAAAACACCCGGAGTGTACATCGTTGAGAAGAATGCATTTCCGAATTCAGTCGTAGAAGTCGCTACGGCAGTCCCGGCTTTCATCGGATATACGGAGAAAGCGCTTAACGGGAACAAGTCATTGACAAACACGCCCTGGAGGATCTCATCCATGGCTGAGTATCATTCGTATTTCGGAGGGGTTCCTACCCCGTTATTCGGAATCAATCCGGAAGAAAACGATGGATACAGCGTAATGTACGAAAGAAAACATACGCTGTATTACCACATGTTGTTTTTCTTTTCGAACGGAGGAGGCCCTTGCTATATCATTTCGGCCGGAAGTTACAATGACGAACCGGATCCCGGCAATTTAACCAAAGGAATCGAAACATTACTGAAAGAACAGGAACCGACCATGGTAGTCATACCGGAAGCTGTTAACCTGGACGAAGCGTCGTGTACAAAAGTACAGGAAGCCATGATCAAACATTGCGGTTACGATATGAAAAACAGGGTAGCTATCTTCGATGTCTTTAACGGAGATAAAACAAGAAAAGATGAAAATGCCGGGGATGTTATAACTAAATTCAGGGAAGCGATCGGAAGTAATTACCTGGACTACGGGGCGGCATACTATCCGTGGGTAAACACATCTATTCTACAGGAATCCGATATTACCCTGCTGAATATAAAAGAAGACTCATTTGAATTGTTAAAAACCTTACTGACCGGAGAACTGGACAAAATGTTCCCGCAGTCCGATATAGAGAGCGAACAAAAAAAGGCGGAAGAAAAAAAGGCATTATACATTGAAATATTTGAAAAAATAGTTGCCGGAACAGATAAAAACATACTGCTGGAAATCCACAAATCACTCCGAACCATCTGTCCGCTCTACAGGGGGATCCTGAAAGACGCCTTGCAAACAATCAATTGTTTACCGGTTTCCGCCGCCATGGCCGGAATCTATACGATGGTAGATAATACACGCGGCGTATGGAAAGCGCCGGCCAATGTAAGTATTGCGAATGTGGTGAGCCCGACGGTCAATCTGACCCATGAAGACCAGGAGGACCTCAATGTGCCATTGAACGGAAAAGCGATCAATGCCATCCGTTTATTTACAGGAGAAGGGATCAAAGTCTGGGGAGCGCGTACGTTGGATGGCAATTCACTGGATTGGCGGTATATTAATGTCCGCCGGACAATGATTATGCTGGAAGAATCCATCAAAAACGCAGCACGGGCTTACGTATTCGATCCGAACGTATCGAACACCTGGGTGAATGTAAAAAGTATGATCAGTAACTTCCTGAACGGGATCTGGAAACGCGGAGGACTTGCCGGAGCCGTACCCGATGATGCATACAGCGTACATGTGGGACTGGGCGAAACCATGACACCCGAAGATATACTGGAAGGTATTATGCGGATTACCGTGCTGGTCGCGATCACCCGTCCCGCTGAATTTATCGAGATCACATTCCAGCAACAAATGCAGAAAAGCTGATTATTAACTTTTAATTTATAAAATCATGGCAGGAGAATCACAAGATAAAGTATGGCCGTTACCAAAGTTTTACTTTCAGGTTAAAATAGGAGATAACGAAGGTGCGTTTCAGGAAGTTTCAGGACTGGACATGGAAGCGCAGGTAATAGAATACAGGCATGGGAACAGTCCCGAATTTTCAACAATCAAAATGCCCGGTATAAAGAAATACAGCAATGTAACGCTGAAAAAAGGCGTATTCAAAGATGATAAATCATACTGGGATTGGTTCAACAAGATCAAAATGAATACGATCGAACGGTTGACCGTCACGATAAGCCTTTTGGATGAAGGAGGAGCTGCCGTACAGACCTGGACATTAAAAAACGCATGGCCTACAAAAATTACCGGTACGGACATGAAATCCGACGGCAATGAAGTGGCCGTCGAAACGCTCGAAATCGCCCACGAAGGGGTAACGATCGGCTAAGCATCTAACAAATATATCACAAAAGAAACGGGGAAATAGACTCCCGTCATAATCACATTTAACCGGATTGCGAATATGACAAACGAGGATATGAAAAAAAATCAAACATCCATACCGGGGGCTCCGCCGCCTCCGGTACCACCGCCTCCCCCTCCTCCACCGCCTCCCCCTCCGCCGGTGAGCTCTACCAACACAGGCATGTATGCGCGGAAAAAAACGTCCGGTGTCAACAACGACATACCTGTGGCGTTTTACTTTGAGGTTGAAATAACAGGTTGTGGAAAAATACCTTTCAAGGAAATTTCCGGTTTGACTTCGGAAATGGAATTAGAAACCGTTCGCGAGGGGGGAAACAATGATTTTGAATATAAATTGCCGAAGCAGGTTAAACATAGTAATCTTGTGATGAAAGGCGCCTTGAACATTGTAAACGTGAATTTTGTTACCTGGATATCAAATACGTTATACAGTAGCCTTGCAAAAACGGTGAACATGAGGGATATTACAATTTCGCTTTTGGACAAAGAAGGTGCCCCTATCTATACATGGGTATGTACAAAAGCCTACCCCGTCAAGTGGGAAGCAGAAGCATTAGATGCCGAAAAAAACAGCGTCTTAATTGAATCCGTGGAATTTGCATACAAAATATTAAAAAGATTAGCATGACGGTAATCATAAAAGAAATACACGTAAAAACGACAGTAGAAAAAAGAGCGCAGGAGGCCGGATTGTCTAAAGAAACGATTGCAGCCTTAAAACACAGTATCTTAAGGGAATTTTCGGATGCCGAACGAAAGAACAGGAATAAAAACAGAAAGGACAGATAGATATGGACGGCTCATTATCCAAAATGACAATTCTTTGCCTGGACGATCCGGATAATAAATTCGAACTGTTGATTAATCCCGATTCGCTCAAATTCACTCGCAAAGTAGAATATACGATAGACAAAGTAGTCGGCACATCGGCAAATGTAAACCGCTTCCATAAACATGCCCCTTCCAATCTGAGTTTCAATTTTGTGCTGGATGGTACGGGCGTTGCCTATGAAAAAACAGAAAGTGTTGAAGATACAATCGAAAAACTGGAAAAGGTTATTTACAAATATGTCGGAGACATCCATCAACCGAACACGCTGAAAGTAAGCTGGGGTAATTTCTCTTTCAATTGCAGGATGGAATCGTTAAACTACGAATATACCCTGTTTGCTCCGAACGGAGAACCGCTCAGGGTGAAAGTCTCTATTTCTTTTGTAAATTATATCTCCCGGAAAGAAGAACAGGCAAAAGCGAATGCGCAATCTCCGGATTTATCTCATGTAATATTACTGAAAGCCGGTGAAAGTATCCCCTACTGGTGTCATATCATATACGGAGACGCTTCGTATTGCACGGATATTGCCCGCTACAACGGGTTGAGTAATTTCAGAAATGTTAAACCGGGAAACCGCTTATTATTCCCGCCAATTGTAAGAAATGACTGATACGCCTCATAAAAGTTCGGACGGTACGGTCCGCACCACCATCTATACGGATGGAAATCCGGTAAGCACAACATTATTCGGACTGATCTCGTTGCATATACACAAAGAAGTAAACCGGATCGGCAGAGCCACGCTCGTATTCGACGCGGGAAATATGCCGGAACAAGAAATACCTGAAAGTGATGACGACAGCTTTTCGCCCGGAAAAAAGATTCTGATCAATGCAGGTTATAATGAAGATGAGAGTCCGGTATTCGAAGGAATCGTCACAAGCCATTATGTAGTGATTGAGGAAAACAACGAATCGTATCTCCGGATAGAATGTTGCGATTATGCATATCCTGCCACACAAGTCAGGAAAAACAGGATTTTTGAGAAGAAAAAAGATCATGAAGCGATCGAGGCGATAATCAATGAATATTCCGATCTGACGCCATCTGTCAATACGACATCCGCTGAACACAATGAACTGGTACAGTATTACTGTACGGATTGGGATTTTATAATATCGCGCGCCGAGGCGAACGGATTGATCATAACGACGGAAGGAAAAGACATAAAGATAAAGAAACCGGACGTAAGCGCATCCGCTAAACTGAAAGTCACATACGGCTTTGATCTAATCTCTTTTAAAGGAGAACTGATAGCCGACGAACAATCCGACGGCATAAAAGCAACGGCTTGGGATATGTCTAAACAGGAAATCATATCGGTCGAAGGCGCCCAACCTTCGCTGAATGAACAAGGCACAGATGCGACCGGCGATCTGGCCAAAGCGCTCGGAAGCAACAAACAAGTATGCCAGACTGAACTATGCGCCGGTAATGACGCCCTGCAGGCATGGGCCGACGCGCAACTACAGCGGGCCGGACTTTCACGTATACAGGGATATTGCAAATTTACGGGAAACTCTACAGTCCTGCCCGGCGATATACTGGAACTGGACGGACTGGGAAAACGGTTTAACGGAAATGCATTCGTCGGCCGGATAGAACATGAAATAAAGGAAGGCAACTGGTTTACGACAGCCGGATTAGGTATACCCAATACGATTATCACGGAAAAACAAGACGTCATGGCTCCTTCCGCATCCGGACTGTTGCCGGGGATACAAGGCCTGCACATCGGGAAAGTGGTAAAAATCGACAGTGATCCGACCAACGAATATAAAATACAGGTAGCAATCCCGATCCTGAACAGTGACAGCAATACCGTTTGGGCGCGACTGGGTAATTTCTGGGCAAGCAATTCCTACGGAGCCTTTTTTATTCCCGACGCAGGCGACGAAGTTATCCTGGGTTTTTTCAACGAAGACCCCCGTCATGCCGTCATATTAGGCAGCGTATACAGCAGTAAACAAACCCCTCCTTACGAACCGGAAAAAGAAAATGACATCAGGGCGATTTATACAAAATCCGGAATGAAATTAGAATTCCGGGAAAAAGATAAAATAATAACGATTGATACGCCGGGAAAAAACCGGCTCGTAATCAGCGACAAAGATAAAAGCATTACATTAGAAGACCAGAACAAAAATAAAATTGAGATGAGCTCCGGCGGTATCCTGATTGATTCGGCAAAAGAAATTACGCTGAAGGCTAAGACCAATATCGTAATAGACGCCGGCGCCGGAATAAAACAAAGCGCCAAAGCCAATATCGAAATGAAAGGAGTTAATATTGAGGCCAATGCAAATGCTGCTCTTACCGTAAAAGGAAATGCAAAAGCGGAAATATCAGCAGCAGGCCAGACAGTTGTAAAGGGAGCAATGGTGATGATAAATTAGAAAGAAAAACTTGAAATTATGCCGTTAGCAGCAAGAATTACAGACATGCATACCTGTCCGATGCAGACACCCGCAGTTCCTTCACCCATACCACACGTGGGCGGACCCGTCACCGGCCCGGGAGTTCCTACCGTATTAATCGGAAAACTTCCGGCCGCAGTTGTCGGCGATCTGTGCGTGTGCGTAGGCCCTCCAGATTCGATCGTGAAAGGATCGGCCACCGTCATGATCGGAGGAAAGCCGGCAGCCCGTATGGGCGACACATGCGCGCATGGAGGAAGTATCGTTATAGGTTGTCCGACGGTACTGATAGGAGGTTAGAATATGGAACATGATAAGTCATTTTTAGGTACGGGATGGGCTTTTCCTCCCCATTTTACAAAAGAAAACGGAGTGGAAATGGTCAGCCGGGAAGAAGATATCAGGCAAAGCCTCTTTATCCTCCTCTCCACTACTCCCGGCGAAAGGATATTCCGCTTCGATTACGGATGTAACATACGCCGGTGGGTATTCGAAGATATGACTTTATCAAATGAAACGCTTATCATTGACTGCATATCGGATGCCGTATTGTACTACGAACCGAGAATCGATGTAGAACGTATATGGTTGGATACCGGCGACATGCAGGAAGGAATACTCCGGATCAGTATGGATTACCGGATAAGGGAAACAAACAGCCGGAGCAATATGGTTTATCCTTATTATTTTATGGAGGGAACAAATCTATGACAGACGGATTAAGCCAGGAAGACAGACAGCAACGGGCCGGTTCGGTAAAACCGTTCCGCGTCGTCGACGATGACCCGGCGTCACTACTGAAGCAGGCCGGAATAATTGCCGGATTCATACGTTTTTACAATCCGGAAGGTAAATACGACGGATATTTCGACGAAGTCCTCCGGTTAGCCGGCGAACCGGGATTTCAGGAATTACTGAAACGGTACGGAACGCCGGATCAACCTGAAACGCCGGGGAAAATCCGGGAAGATAAGCTCCGGATGCTGCCCGACGGAAATATGGAACCGTCAAAAGCCCTGTTAATAACGTTTATCCGCCAACTATGCAACAGAACCCATGAATTTAATAAAAGATGGGAAAAATACATATCATGGTACCTGAATGACGTTCTGAAAGTTACGTCCGTATCCGCATGTCCCGACAGCGCCTGGGTAACACTGACCAAAAACATCCCTAAAAACGTTCTTCTCCGAAAAGGAACCTGTTTTACGTTCGGCGAGGCGGATACCGCCCACAAGGTCATGTTTCATACAACAGATCCCATAGCGCTGACAAACGCGACTGTCGACAAAGCATATTCTTTGTATTTCGACAAAAACCCCGGTATTTATCCGGCATCCCTGTTCAATATCCCCACTGCATTGAAAATAAACGATTTGCTCTGCGAACGCAAAACGGAGGAATTACTTTTTGACGAACACGTGAACCCCAGCCATTCGCAGCCGGTAGGCTTGTGTATCTCATCTCCGGCCTTATTATTACGTGAAGGCAAACGTTTCATCACGCTGGAATTCGACGCGGAGCAAAACGGGATCAGGAACAGGCAACATCACAGGAACCTGGTCAAACTCCTGCGACAGATACAGAAAGAAGCCGCGCCCGTTTCACGCAAAGACGCCAAAGAAGTTTTACTGGTAAAAGTATTCAATGATATCTTCCGTCTGGAGATAAGCACTCCCTACGGATGGACGGTCATTGAAAAGTACGTTATCAAAGGATTTTCGGAGCCTGCACACAATCACACCCGGAAACTGGTACTGAAATTCGAACTGCAGGAAGATTTTCCGGAAACAATCCCCTGTGACACGGAAAGACACCGGTACGAATCCTATTACCCCGCCATCAAAATACTGCTTAATCACGATGCCTGGCTATATCCGTATGCCTGGTTAAAAGAATTCCTGATGGTTAAAATAAACATACGGGTCGATGTGGAAGGGATTAACAATGTATTGTTTTATAACGAACTGGGTAAAATAGATAATTCGATGCCGTTCGCCCCTTTCGGGAATAACACGGAACAGGGAGCATGGTTTGTGATCGGGAATTATGAAATGTCGATGAAAAAATTACTTTCGGCAGATATACACATCCGCTGGCAACAGCTACCCGCAAAAGACGGAGGGTTATTTACGTATTACCGGGAATACGACGAAAAGACAGACAACTGTTCGTTTAAACTAAAAACAAGGTATTTAGCCGATTACAAATGGAAAGAGACGGATAACCGGGAACCGTTCTTCCTTTTTTCGTCCGTCGTGAAAGATAAGAAAGGAAATCCCTGTCCGCAGCATAAATTATCAGATGAATCCGTACTGAAAGATATACGGGTTAAGGATATGAAGCCGGTATATATGACGGAAGATGACTACGACTATAACATCCGGTCCAAATCCGGTTTCTTCAATTTTGTAATGATCGAACCGGAAATGGGGTTCGGAGAAAAAGCATACCGCCGCCTGTTCTCCGACCAGTTGATCAACAAATCCCTTCGCAAAAAAAAGAACAGTTCGATCAATCCTCCCATAACTCCCTTGGTAGAACGCATCACACTATCTTATAAAGCGACGGAAGATATTGACCTCAGGATATTCCGGAAAGAAGAACGAACCGTTGTATCGCATGTATACCCTTTCGGTATCAGGCAAATCTATCCTGCGGCTGAAAACAAACCGTTGCCATTCGTTTTTTCGCTGGATACGGATGCCAATATTCTTTTCGGGCTGAAAGAAGTTCAAGGCGATGAATTTGTAAACCTGTTCATTGACTTTTTTCCGCAGAAGAAAGAAGTGCAGTTATCACAACTTCCACGCGTCAGGTGGTACTGGGGCGATGGTTACCGGTGGAGTGTTATGCCCGACGACGCCATTCGTAAAGACACGACCCGCAACCTGCTGACCACCGGAAACATCCGGATATACGTTCCGGAAATACCATTCGAAGGCTTCCGTGACAAAAACGGAATCGTTTGGTTAAGAGCCGGTATTACGGAAAACGAGAAAAGCATTTCCGAAGTAAACAGGATCTGTACGAATGCCGTTAAAGTATTCCGCCATACGGAGCAAATGGATCAGGAACTAATGGAAGGATTTGTACTGAATACGACGGAACCGGGAGTACCCGGGATAGCGTCCGTCGAACAGATAACGCCCATAAATGCCGGTATGCCCGTAGAAAACGACGCCGTGAAACTGATACGTGTGTCGGAATTTATTTCCCATCGCAACCGGGCCGTTACGGCCCGGGATTACGAACGTATGACCTTACAGGCGTTTCCCCAGGCCGGCAAAGTAAAATGCCTGAAAAATACCGATACGAAAAAACAACAGGGAGAAACGGGCGGTTTTACCGGAACGGAAAAAAGCGCCGGCGCAATTACATTGGTCATAATCCCTTCCCGGAAAGGACAGGGATGGAAATCCCGGCCATACGCCCAGCCCGAGTTATTACTTGAAATAGAAAATTATTTTTCCGCCAGAACTTCTTCGCGGGTAAAATATATTGACGCGATCAATCCTCTTTATGAAGAAATACTGGTTCGTTGTACGGTTGACTTTAACTCGACGGAACATTCCAATGCCTATTTAAGGGAAACCGTACGAAAAGTTATCAACCGTTTGATCGCACCGTGGCAACAAAACGAAGAACTTCCGGTTTTCGGCTATTCGTTCGGCATCCGGCAACTACATGATAAAATCCGGGCGCTGCCCTTTGTCAAAAGCATCGGACACCTTTCCGCCGTACATCTTTCCTGTGCGGAAGGATGCAGTATATATAAGATCAGAGAGTACGCGGGAACGGACGAGATAGACCCTTCCCAACCGCACGCTATTCTGATCCCGTCGGCCAACCATATCATAAAAACCGGCATACACGAAGAATTCGGTATAGACGAAATGAGTATAAATGAAAACTTTGTTATATGGCAAAACGAAACAGAGAAACATTGAAAAATCACTTCCGGCAAGGCGAAAAACCAACCCAACAGGCATTTGAGGACTTGATCGATTCCACACTCAATACGCTGGATGACGGATTTTCAGGTTCGCCCCATATCGGAATGGGATTAGCTCCCTTAACGGACAGAGGCGTCATTATATCGGCCTTCCGTTCGCCGGGCGACCCGTACCCGGCCTGGGAATTCATGATTGATAAAAATACGGGCGACCTTTGCGTGCGACGCGGTGAAGATGGCGTATCACAACCGGTCTTTACGATGAAATACAACAAAGAAGATGAAGACAACAATCCGGAAGTCATTATCAACGGAATGGTTCGTTGCCAGGGAATCAAACGGAATTATATAACGGGAGAAGCTCCGGCCGACGGGAAATGGCATGATATACTCGACAATCAGCAACTCGAAGAAGGATGTTTCGCTTTCGATATCATTGCCGGATGCGGCGAACGCAACAAAGGCAGGTATGCACTATTATCCGCTACGGCAATCCACTGTTTCGGCAGCCGGCGACGGATCCGGAAAGTACGGTCTAATTTCGGACTGCGCGGAAACAGGATATGCCTGCGATGGATAAAAATAAAAGACCGGTTCACCTGTCAGTTGCAAATAAAGACCGCGTTCAGGTATGGAGACGATACGATGATCCGGTACCAGATAGCGCGGCTGTGGGATAATCCGTCCATGAAGTAATTATCAATGAACGAGAAAGCATACATAAAACGACGCGATAAAGAAGATAACCTTTATGAACGTTTACAGAAGCAGTCGCTGGAAATGATTCGGCAACTGAGCGGTAACTGCTGGACCGACTATAACGAACACGATCCGGGGATTACCATACTGGACACGCTGAACTATGCGCTGCTTGAGCTGGATCATTCATTTGGAGCTCCATTCGAAGAATACCTGACGGATCCGGAAAAAAACGAATTATATCTAAAAAAGACGGGATTATTGCCTCCGGATGAAATCTTTGCGCCCGTAATCGTCACGGCAAAAGATTACGAATCGTTGTTCATGACGGTCGAAAACGTACGCAATTGTAACCTGTCGCTGAACGCTCATCACCTTTATACCATCACCATCGATGCGGAAGAACATGCCGATCAACAGGCACTGAAAGAAAAAATTGCGGCTCTCTATCACCGGCACCGTAATCTGTGCGAAAACCTGGAAGCGATACGTTTCGGAAAAATACCCGGCGCCCCGAAAGAAGACAGGGAAGCCGACGAGAGTCCCCGGTACACGGAAATCCCGGCTAAACAATACTATCCTAAAAAAGGATATACCTATCATACCATACAAAACGAATTTCCGGAATGTTACGGTATAGGCGAAAGAGGACTACCGTCGGGAGCGCCCGTCGGGCGTAAAGTGGAAGCGCTTCACCTGCAAGGATATCTCTTGGTCTTTGATTACCTGATGTGCGGCATAACACAACAAGCCGGAGCCATCGAAACCCTGCTCGAATTGTCGGACCGGCTTCCGGACGGTTTCCGTCCCGAAATCAATATTCCCGGTCTGAACAACCTGCTCGACAAAGAGAAATTGAATCAATCCTCCGTCTTTGACCCTAAAGAAATCATTTTCCGGAAAGAAACATTCTTTGACCACCTGGACGTGCTGTATGGTGAAGATACAAAGCGCTACTCGAAAGACCGTACACGCATGTTTCGTGCAAACCTCATACAACGTTTTCCGGAATTTAATACCCTTCGCTTCCGTTCGTTCGATATCACGGACAAAAGCATGAAAAGTCTGCCCGGCATTAAATTACTGATCAACACCCTGCTCGGAAACGACCTGTACGTCGAAATGTCCGTCATCAATAATTTCAGCCGTTACAACCTGAAGCTAATCACCGACGATAAATTCTTTGATGAACTGCAGGGCATGTTCAGTGTCGAGTTTCTGATGGACGATCAGGCCGGGATATGGAGCCATCGCGAGCTATCCGGAATACCGCTCATACCACAAAACAGTAACCTGAAAAAGTATTACAGAATGATGAACCAACTGAACCTGTTCCGTCACAACATACTGTTCGAAGGTTTTCTGAAAAGCGGCATGGATCCTGCCAATTTCCGGTGTCTCCGTTTACATGACGAAAGCGGCTATTTACTGCTCTATAAACAACCCGGCCGGAAAGAATGGATCAACCTCGGTTTCTTCTTCGACAAACAAAAGCTGACCGAAGCATGCAACTGCCTGTGGGATTTCATAAGGAAACTGAACCGGGAAAGTTTCTCATTCTACTTTGTCGAGCATATACTGCTTACCAACGATGAGAAAAAAACGCCGGAAGACTATAACAGGTTGACAATCATAATCCCCCGATGGATAGACAACCTTTACGGCAAAGAGGCGTATCTTGATATTTTTGAAGAACGGCTTCCGGCCCATCTGGACATTCAATATAGCTGGCTGGGAGTTGAAGATTTAAAATCATTCGAAGAATCCTATTTCAGATGGCGCAAAGCGCTGGCAAACAATGATCCGGAACAAATAAACGAATTATCAAAACAGATAAGAGAAAAAATGAAATGAACGTGATCGGAAACATAAAATTCGATATCAGGATGCAAAACGAACAGTTCGCACGCGATCTGTACGCCCGTTGGGATTCGTTCTGCGCAAAACACATCGAACCGGTTGCCGACGAAGTGCTGTCGCGGTACGACAACCCGGCGGAAATACTGGAAATAAGCCGCCTTGAACTTGACCTCAACAACTTCGATGAAGAAGATTTTTACCTGCGCTTCCCCATCATTTTCAAAGAAAAACTGGATGAAGAATTGGCAAGACGTACCTATTACAATACCATTCCGGATTTCCGCGTCAATATGAAAAAAGACGGCATTTCCGATCCGGATACACCTGTTGTCAAAAAATCATCCGTGTCACACTATACGTTCGAAATACTTGCATATTTTCTTTTACACGGCACACTGCCCCCGACGGCAGAAAACAAATACAAAGACATACGCAAACTATTTCAGGAAGTATTGAAAAATAACGGAGCCGGACTGAAAAAATTTCTTTTCACTTACGGACACTATACCTCCCTGCAGGAACGACTGGTATACCAACTGGACGATCCGGCGCTGGAACAGACGATCGGCCTGCTGGAACCCGGCTCCGGAGAATTTATCACTTCCTACGTGAAACTGCTCCGCGCCAAATATAAAAAAATAGAGCAACCCGGAATCAATGAAAGTAATTACCGGAACACAGTGTGGTTCGTGATATATGCTTACATGCTCGGCAATCAGGGATCCTGGTTCAGCCGTAAACACTTTGTCATGCAAACCGTTTTACAACTTGCAGCCAGGTATAACATACATTACGAGCGTCTGCTGGAACTGATCACAAACGAACTGGAACAGTTTGTACGCTCCCTGTCGATACCTCCGGATCTGTTCCGGATACTCGGGCAACTCCGTGACGAATGGCATGAAAAACAACTGAACCGGTCTTTCTATAACGGTATTAAACTATATAAGGCATTATTCACCGTATTACGGCAGAAAATACGGATCGGATTTTCAAAAGACAGCCACAGCGAACTGATCCGGATCCTGTCACAGCCGGATTCATGCCGCCTGTTTTTGCAGCAGCTAAGTGAAAAAGAAATTATCGGGCTGACGCCTGCCGTTATCCCTGCGGAAAGCGCTTTTGTCATCGTGACGGCCCGGTCGCTGGATATACAGAAAAACCACGGCGCATTCCAGGGTAAAGCCGGGAGCGGATTCGGCCTGATCAAATGGCAGATCATATTCTCCATCTTGTTGCAAGACCGGCAAATTGCTTTCAACCGGAAATATTTTGTCAGAAACGTACTGCAACAAATCTCAGCACACTACAACATAGACTGGTGCGATTTATTGAATTACGTCCGGAACGATATGCACCTGTGGGAAAAAATCGACAAGGAACTGGCCCGGGTACTGGACGACATACACCGGGAAATCGCCGATACCGGACACACGCGGAATAAAGCAATAAAAGAAGAGCAGGAATTGATACAGGCCGTCCTGTACAATCCGGGGCAGGAAGAACCGTTGACGCCGGCGCAACAAAAACACCTGTTCCATAAAATCGGAGACAGCCTGTTCAGACAGAAGCTACTTGATAAAACGACGGAAACCGGACGGATACGGCTGATCCGCCTCCTTTTTCCCGAAAACAAAAATTTTATTATCAATTATGCGGAAAAGTTAGAGCTATTACGAGATTTCAGCCACATAGCCGGAAAAACAACCGGCAGGTTCAGCCTGATCAAATGGAACTTCCTGCTTGCCGTACTGAGCGAAATAGAAGACAAATCCTTCAACCAACCGTATTTTATCAGTTGCACACTACGCCGTATAGCCGCCCGTTATAACACAACGTATATTGACCTTCTATCCTACTTCCGGCAGGATGATGCAAATACGCAATTACCTTATTACCTGAACAAATGGCTGGATGAGCTATACAGGCAGGAAACCGGATACCGGCAGCAGGAACCGGCCGTACAAG
>QMCE01000987.1_pt1 | contig 15368 bp, 9 predicted proteins | sample 1821851 | NCBI WGS metagenome assembly QMCE01 (sample SAMN09453174, study PRJNA476694) | Termite gut metagenome, whole genome shotgun sequencing project. | isolation source: worker | host: Odontotermes sp. | place: South Africa:Pretoria | collected 2016-01-28 | reverse complement strand
ATATAGCGCAACTCAAAAAGAAAATATGCGCAAAGTTCGAGGTTTCAAAGATGACTATATGAGAAAATCGTCGAAAGCCTCAAAAGCCCTCACGGGAACCATACATATTCCCATTATTTTGATCGAATTTCAAGATAAAAAATTCTCCACAACCAAAAGAGATTTTGAGATCTTGTTTAATCAAGTAACACATACCGCCCCGGGAAGCTTACACGATTATTTTTATGCCAATTCCTATGGAAAATTGGATTTGCAGGTAGATGTTTTTGGTCCGTACACATTGCCCGGAAATGTGCGAGATTTTGATGAACGTTGCGGAGGAAACCCTCGCAGAATGGCACGTTTGGCGGTCGATTCAGCCTATTACAGCGGAGGAGCGGATTTTTCCAACTATGCAATAAGCGATGGGGAAAACGTGGATGCCATACATCTTATTTTCGCCGGTTATGGCGGAGAAGCCGGAGGTGCACAATGCAACTCCATTCATTCCCACGCATGGACTCTCCCTTCGCCTGTGCAATACAATGGGAAAACCATTTCATCGTATTCTTGCTCGCCTGAATTGCGAGGAAACGCCGGAACAGAAATGACCTATATAGGAGTTATCGCTCACGAATTGGGACACTCTTTGCTTAAATTGCCGGACTTCTACGATACGGATGGAAAAGACGTCAATGCTTTGGAAGCAGTTCATCCGCAATACTGGTGTTTGATGGCAAGCGGAAACTGGGTGGATAACGGACGAACACCTTCGAATTTTTCGGCGTATGCGCGCGATTTTGCAGGTTGGGTGCCGGCAATAACCTTATCCGAACCAACAGATATTTTCTTGCCACATCCCATGGATTCGGGAGTGATATACCGCGTGAATACAAAAACCGAAGACGAATATTTTTTGATAGAAAATCGTCAACGTGTGGGTTGGGATGCTCAAATCCCATACAATAGCGGAATGGTAATTTATCACGTAAACAAAAACATTTTTGGATGGAATAATAATGAGATCAATACCGATGTTGCTAATCGCGGCTATTATTTGGAGCAAGCCGGTTGCAGTGCAGCAAATGGTTGCTCCGAAGGTCGGGAATACGATGCGTGGGGTCCTCTTGAAGAAAAAACAGAATTTACAGACAACTCTGTTCCAAACGCAAAATCAGCGTCCGGACAAAATACAGAAAAACCCATTACAGAAATTGTATTCCATAGAGAAGAAAGAACAATTTCATTCAAATTTATGGGAGGAACTCCGCCTCCATATTATGATGCGGAATTGGTGGAACTGCAATGCCCCGAATTGGTAATTGGCGCACAAACACAGATCATAAAGGCAACACTCGCAAACTGGGGGAAAGAAATAACATCGGCAACGATTCATTGGCGCGTGAATGGTGTTGAACAAACTCCGCTTAATTGGACAGGATCACTGATATTCGAAAAGTCAACCCTTGTAACATTGGGCGCATTCGATGTGGAAGAAGGAGTTGCTTATAAAATCACGGCAACAGTTGTTGTTCTCAACGATTCCGTTCCGGAAAACAATACCGCTACGAAAATTCTAAAAGTTTACGATCCATTTTTTACAGAAGGTTTTGAAGGCGATGCCTCCAACTGGATTTTCAAAAATGGAACGCAAGCCAATCAATGGCATATCGGCGAAGCAACAGCAAGGAATGGCAAAAAATCAGTTTATATTTCAAACAACAACGGTGCTACAAATCAATACACCACTGCCAATGCCATCAGTGCGGTGCATTTCTATCGAGATGTGGAGTTTCCGGTAGCAACAGACAGTTTCGATTTGTTTTTCGATTTCAAAGGAACGGGACAAACCAATTTCACAGGAACAACAGCTCTCGATTATATGGAAGTGAGAGTTGTGGAAACCTCTGTAACGCCTGAAGATAGTGTTATTCTGACGGCAGGAACAAGTTTGGGAACTTATGTCAATCAAAACACATGGAGAAACATACACCAAACTTTATCTCCGGTATATGCAGGAACAACGCAACGTTTGGTTTTTTCGTGGTATAACGACCGAACAGTAGGAACTCAAGCTCCTGCTGCCATTGATAATATCAGGATTGATTTACGTCCGGATGTTGAACCGTTTAATGCCCTTGTTTTAAGTCAAAGCGGATTGCACACATTTGTAGATAACACGTTTGGATATGAACAACAAGCACCGTTTGCCGTGGCCGTTAGCAATGCAGGAACAGTACCAACCGGCGAACTGACGATTGCTTTGAGTGGAACAAACATGAATAGTTTTGAACTTTCCAAAACATCTATCGCCGATATTGCTGTGGATACGCAGAATGTGTTCACACTCGCTCCCAAACAAAATCTCGAAACAGGAACCTACACAGCAACGGTTACGGTGGAAGGAGAGAATGAAATTTCGGAAAGTTTTGATGTGCGTTTCACCGTAAATCAAGCAAACGGAGCAGAAGTAGAAACTCCAATGCTCGACACGAAAACCGACAACAGCATTGTGATTTTTGCTGTATCGCCTCCAAGTAGCGGACAAACGGTGGAGTATGCCATTCATACGGAAAACACAATCCCCGAAAATTGGCAGGAAGGTTTAAGCTTTTCAAGTTTGGAGAAAGATGTTACGTACTACATTTTTGCACGTTCCAAAACGAACAAAAACTATCACGCAGGAGAGCCTTCCACGCCGTTGGAGGTAACCACAGGAACTTCGTCTATTTCCGAGTTTGAGAAAGAACATTTTTTGAAATTGTTTCCCAATCCGGTTGTTGACGAATTACGAATTACGAATTACGAATTACGAATGGGGAATGTTGTTGAAATCTTTGATATGAACGGCAAACGTGTCTATATGGCGCCCGTAGGGGCGTATGCAATACGCCCTATGTCAAACGGTATGTCAAACGGTGGCAATGGGCGTATGCAATACGCCCCTACAATGGGCGAACAAACCATCAACGTTTCGCATCTGCCAACAGGGACATATATCCTAAAAATCGGCAAACATTCAACAAAAATTGTGAAGGTAACTTTATAAACTTTACAAACCTTATAAACTTTATAAACTGAAAATAGTCAGATCAACATGAAAAAAAATCTCATCCTTCCAATCCTTCTGTTGTGCGCAAGTTTTAGCGCACTGAATGCTCAAATTAAAGTATATTCAAACGGTACAGTTCATATAGGAAATACGACATCGCCACTGTTTGATGCCAATACACGCTTTGAAGTAAATGCGCAAAAAGCAGTGATAAAATGTACTACTTCTATTTTGGGTGGTAGAGAAATTCGAGGATTTCAATTTATTCCTTCCAATGACGAAATACCTGCACCTTCTATTGGATCGCTATTGACTTCTGTTGCAGCACTAACAGGATTGTCCGATGGTGAAGCAAGTATAGGCACACGGAACAACAATATGCATATTATTTATTCAAAGTATTACTATTCAAGTGGTAATTACATTGGCACATTAGCGAGTTCGGATGCTAACTTGAAAACCAATATTCGTGAATTATCGTCCAAATCCGAACGCAGACTTGCACAATCTTCGGTGTCTGACCGAGTGTTCAAACTTCGTCCGGTAACCTACGATTTTGTGAAAACCGCTACGGGTAAAGATGTGTCCAAAAATTTGGCATACAAAAACCGAACGGGATTTATTGCGCAAGAAGTTGCCGAATTGTTTCCGGATTTGGTGGCTGTTGACAGTCGCGGTTTATACAGTTTAGATTACACAGGATTGATTCCTTATTTAACTCAAACCATCAAAGAGCAAAACGAGCGCATCGAAAAATTGGAAAAACAAATCTATGAGGGTGTTTCTCCATATTTCGATATAACGGTTGATGCGCAAAGTTCACGGAAAAACATTTCCGACGAAGATAATCTTTTGCATCAAAACACGCCAAATCCATTCACAAATTCAACCACAATAGCCTATCAACTTGCAGAAGATATTAGCAATGCCAAAATTTGCATTTACAACCTTGTAGGCAAACAGTTGCAATGCCACGAATTGCCTATCAATAAAGGCGAAAACAAAATTGAGGTTCGTGCATCTTCCTTGCAGGCGGGGATGTATTTGTATTCTTTAATTGTAGATGGTCAGTTGGTAGATACGAAACGTATGATTTTAACGGAATAGGAAAGGAGGAAGATATGAAAGCAAAAAATTTTCTTATAGCAATCATCTGTTGTTTAACCTTGCAAATAAATGCACAGGACAATACGATCGTAAATGACCGCAACTCTTGGGCGACACTGCACTATGGTTTGGGTGCTTTTATGATACCTTGCGATGTTTCCACAGAATATGTTTACTTTGATGGAGATTCTCTTACCGGAGAACAATCCTACAAAAAAGTGTTTTCTTGTGATGACAGTTTGCGAGAAAATGTAGAATATAAGGGATTGATGCGAGAACAGTACAAAAAAACGTATTTTATTCCGAAAGATTCTACAACAGAATATTTGCTATATGATTTTTCATTAGAAAAAGGGATGAGTTTTGAGTGTACAGAATACCGATGGCAACAGTCCGTAAATCTTTATGTTAAAGAGGTTGACTCCGTAGAGATAAATGGTTTTATGAAAAAACGCATACAGTTTAGTATAGACTCAACTTCTGAACAGATTGTTGATACATGGATTGAAAATTTGGGTAATTTAGATGATTTTTTGTACCCAATGAATAAATTGATTATAAGTGGAAGTGTAAGTAATCTGTTGTGTTTTTTTCAAAACGAAGAATTGACTTATAAAAATCCCCGATATGCAAAATGTTATTACGATAATGCAGAAGAGCTCCCTGCTTCCACACAGATAACAGTCGTTGAAAATTGCAATGTTTTCCCTAATCCGGTTCATGACATATTGACTATTGCTTGTTCCGGTAAGACTGTATCACGAATTGAAATTTTTAATATTTCCGGAGAAAAGGTATATACTCAAACAAATGCCGAACCGATAAGTATGAGTTCCTTTTCAAAGGGATTATATCTGCTAAAAATCTATGACAACAACGGACAAATCTCCACATACAAAATTATTAAAAAGTAAAATGTTATGAAAAAAATATATGTGTCATTCGCATTATCTTGGATAGGCTTGTTGTTATCTGCACAGGTTCTTGTATCCTCCGATAAAACGATAAATCACAACGCATTGCTTGCGACGGTTCAAAAAAATACGCTTGATTCAAAAACGGTTTTTGCATCCGGACAGGTTGTATTTTCTTCCAAATCCGGTTATGTTCGGATTTTGCTTTCGGATGATAACGGTTATGATTTACTGGTTTACGAAAGTTCCCCGTTGCTCGCAGTTAAAGGGGTTGATAATTTTACAAACAAGGCGATAGAGAGCATTGAAATTCCTGCAAATTCCGCACTGACAAGAATTAGAGTGGAAATAAAAAATGCAGAGCTCAAAAATTTATCAATAGCTATACCCAAGGAAAAAAGTTTTTCCCGAAGTCAACAACAGCAAGCAGAAGCGGATAAAATCAAACTGATAAATAATAATCTCCGCTCTCAAAGTGCATTGTGGATTGCCGGTGAAACTTCCATTTCTAAAATGACTTATGAGGAAAAGAAAGGATTGTTTGGGAGAACAGTTCCCGATTTGCAGGGTTTTGAATATTATGTTGGAGGTATTTTTGAATTGCACAGTGATAGTGTAACCCCCGCTCCAAAATCAACATCGCGCAAAGCATCTTCTTTTGTTTCTTCTTTTGATTGGAGAAATAGACATGGGGCAAATAATCCGTCTTCTCCATATTACAATGGAGGAGGACATGGTTGGATTACTTCTGTAAAAAATCAAGGCGCATTGGGATCTTGCTGGATGTTTGCCGGTAGTGGCGTTACGGAAGCTCTATCTAATCTTTATTTTAATCAATTTGTCAATTTAGATTTATCAGAACAAGAAGCTATCTCGTGTTGTAATACTTGCTGGGGATCGCCATTCGCATCACTGAACTATATAACAACAGATGGAATCGCCCTCGAAAGTTGTTTCCCGTATACTGCAAGTAGAGCTACACCGTGCTCAAACAAGCAATGTAACACAAATTTGACCAAAATTACGACTGTTATCGGATACGATAAATCTTCTGAAGATAATCTAAAAAAAATGATTATTTCTAATGGACCGTTAAGCGGAACTATTTGCCCTTCAGCAGGTTGTCATGCTATGACTTTAATCGGTTTTGGAGTTGTAAAGCAAGGGGATTGTATCGGATTAAATACGTGGGATTGCAATACGATTCCCTCAGGGAATTCATCAATTGGGAAAACTTATTGGATTTTTAAAAACCAGTGGGGAACTAATTGGGGAGAGAGTGGATTTGTCAAAATTCTTATTGCCCATAATCAAATTACTGCATATGCAGCGATAACACCCATTATTAACCCAAATTACTCAAAAAGATGTGTAGATTTGGACGGAGATGGTTACTATTTTTGGGGTATAGGTTCAAAGCCCTCCACTTGCCCGTGTTGTCCAAATGAGCCTGATGGCGATGATTCAAACCCAAACTTAGGTCCAATGGATGAATACGGACATTGTGAATCGATAACACCGACATCTATTCCTGTAAATACGAAACTTACTACCCATATTTCGACATCTCAAACTTGGAACGTTAATCAAACGAGAACGGACAACATCTCTATTTCTTCCGGCGTAACATTAACAATAACAGCTAATATGATAGCACCTTGTTCTATCATTACCATTCAAAACGGAGGAAAATTAGTTTTGTCAGGCGGTACGATTGACGACACTTATATTTTGGTGAAAAATGGAGGCGAACTCATCGTGCAAAACAATGGAAAAATTTTGATTGGCGGTTACAATAGAGTTGATGTAGAACCAAACGCCTCGTTTAATATGGAATACGGCGAGGTTATTCAAAAATAAAATAAAGTTGCATTTAGTTGTTGAATCTACCTCGCTTAACGTTCGTACTGATTTTAAACAAAATAACCAAATAACCATGAAAAAAAATCTCATCTCAACCCTCACAGCCCTCATATTTTCGGTGCATGTTTTCGCCGTTCCTGCGAATCCGAATCCCATTGCATATACCTTGCCGGATGGAACGGAAATTACTATTCGTTTGCAAGGCGATGAACGGATAAATTGGACGATTTCAGAAGATGGATATACCATGCTTTTCAATGCGGACGGTTTTTTGGAATACGCGATTCATGATAACTTTGGAGATTTGAAATTGTCGGGCGTGCATGCGAAAGATGAGAATGCTCGAACAACCAATGAACAGGGCTTTTTGAAAACCTTATCTAAAAATTTGCAATACAGTTCTTCGCAAAAAGAGGCTATGCTTAAAGCCAAAGGGTTTAGAGATAAGTCTGTGCGCAAAGGACTATTTGATAATCAAGAACCGCGCAATTTGAGAGGAACCATACGAATTCCTATTATTTTGGTTCAGTTTCAAGATGTGAAATTTTCAAAAACAAAAGCCGATTTTGAAATGTTGTTGAATCAGTTGAATTATACGCAAGGCGGAGCTACCGGAAGTTTGCGGGATTATTTTTCTGCAAATTCGTATGGGAAAATGGATTTGCAAGTGGATATTTTCGGACCTTATACTTTGCCCGAAAACATAGCCGCTTACAGCGAAGATTGTTCGTTTCCAAGTCAAGGAAATCCTCGTGAGATGGCACGTTTGGCAATAGATTCGGCATATCGCAGAGGCAATGCGGATTTTTCCAACTATGTGCTCAACGGTCGTGATACGCTTGATGTTGTGCATATCATCTTTGCAGGTTATGGCTTGGAATCTTCCGGAACGAATTGTCAGTCGATATGGGCGCATGCCGATGTGTTGACAAGACCCGTGGAATACAACGGAACAACACTGCAAAACTATTCCTGCACGTCTGAACTGCGCGGAAACAGCGGTAAAAACATATCACATATTGGCGTTATTGCTCACGAATTGGGACACTCTTTACTGGGAGTTCCGGATTTTTACGATGCCGATTATGCAAATAGTGGGGGAGTATCTGTGCATTTGGGAGATTGGTGTTTAATGGCAAACGGTTCGTGGAGCAACAATGGAGCCACTCCTCCGTTTCTTTCGGCGTATGCTCGTTGGTTTGCAGGCTGGATGGAAGAAATAACACTTCCGGAAGAACCCGCAGATGTGCTTATGCCCAATCCGAGAGATACAGGCGTTATCTATCGAATAAATACGAAAACAGAAAACGAATACTTCTTGATTGAAAACCGTCAGAAAACCTCTTGGGACGCTTATATCCCAAGCAGTGGAATGCTCATCTATCACGTGAACCGCAACCATTCCGGATGGCGCAACAACAGTGTGAATGACTCTCCTTTATATCGTGGATACTATGTGAAACAAGCCGGTTGCAATAAGCCCAACGGTTGTTTGGGTAGTGGAGATTCGCCAAGTTTGGCAACAGATTCGTGGCCACAAACAGGGCAATCGGCGTTCACCGATAATTCTATGCCCAATTCCAAATCATGGGCAGGTGATAACACCGAAAAACCAATCACGAAAATCAAACGAAACACGAATGACCGAACAGTTTCATTCAAGTTTATGGGAGGGATTCTTCCAACGCATAACGATGCTGTTCTAACAGACCTTCAACTGCCTCAAATAACGCTTGAAGAAAAGAGTTGGGACATTAATGTTAATCTCGAAAATAGAGGATTGCCAATCACATCAGCTCTCTTCACATGGCAAATCAACGGCGAAGAACAAACGCCCTTTCAATGGACGGGCGAATTGCCTTATGAAGAATTAACCCGTGTAAACATCGGCTCTGTAAATCTGCCTCGTGGAGCGCATCGCATCAGTGTTACGGTAAGCATCAACAACGACAGTATTCCCGAAAACAATACGATCAGCACAACACTAACCGTATTACAACCGTTTTTTACGGAAGATTTTGAAACGTCTACATCGGAATGGATTTTCGCTAACGGAACGCAAACCAACACGTGGCATATCGGTTCTGCAACAAGCTCGCAAGGCGAAAAATCCGCGTATATTTCAAACAATGAAAATGACAATCAATACACGGTTCTCAATGGCGTAAGTAAGGTGCATTTTTACTGCGATGTGGAATTTCCGGTTTCAACGGATAGTTTTGATTTGTATTTTGATTTCAAAGGAATGGGGCAAACAAATTTTACAGGAACATCTGCTATTGATTATATGGAATTGCGAATAATAGAAACTGATGTAACGCCGAAAGACAGTGTGGATGTGGGCGAAGGAATAAGTTTGGGCATTTATGTGAACCAAAACACGTGGCAAAACGTGCACAAAACCTTATCTCCGACATATTCCGGAACAACGAAAAGGCTTGTGTTTTCGTGGTATAACGACCGCACAAACGGCACTCAACCACCGGCAGCAGTGGACAATATAGTGCTTACACATCGTCCCGAATTGCCAACGTTTCACGGCATTGTTTTAAGCCAAAACAGTCTGCATACTTTTGCAAGCGCAACCCACGACTATGATGAGGTTCCGGATGCGTTGACAGTGGCTATAACCAACATCGGAACCGAATCAACCGGACAGTTAAACATCGCATTAAGTGGCGAAAATGCCGGCAGTTTCGAGCTATCTACAACAACCATTCTTGATATAGATACAAGTGCGATATTCAAGGTTGTGCCCAATATCGGTCTTGCTGTAGGCACACACACAGCAACGGTTACAGTAAGCGGAAACCCCGAAATTTCAAAACAGTTCGATGTGAGTTTCACGGTAAACCAACAACCGTCATCGATAGCAAATGCAGAAAAGGAAATGGCTTTGGTGGTCTATCCGAACCCTGTAATCAATGGACAATTGACAATTATAGCCCGTCATTCCCGCGAAGGCGGGAATCCCCCGACTGTTGAAATTTATGATATGACCGGAAAACGTGTCTATTCGGCGAAGCCAAATAGTACATCGTCAATAGTAAATGGTACATTTACAATAAACGTTTCGCATTTACCCGCAGGAACATATATCGTAAAAATCGGCGACCGTTCGGCGAAAATCATTAAAAGATAGTGATTAGTGAATAGCGATTAGTAGGGGCAAGGCACGCCTTGCCCAATCAAATTAACAATTCAACGATTCAACAGTTAAACAAAAAAAAACGAAACAAAGTTTCATTCTTTTTTTGTATCTTTGCAAGACGTAAGGACACAAAATTTTGTGTCCTTACGTCTCAACAATTAAACAACTAAACGATTAAACGACTCAACAAGGAAATGACTCCATCTATCACGATACTCGGAAACGGAAACGTTGCAACACACCTCTCGGAAGCCTTGTTGAATGCCGGTTATAGCGTTTTGCAATGCTGGAAACGCGGAGAAGAATTGCGTGATGCGGATTTGTATTTGATCGCCGTGAGCGACGATGCTATCGAAGAAGTTGCAAAGCTTATTCCCGAAAACAAACCTTTTGCGCATACCTCCGGAACTGTTGTTCTGCCTAAGGGTGGCGTGTTTTATCCCTTGCAAACATTCTCGAAAAATGTGGAAGTGGATTGGACGAATATCCCGATTTTAATTGAGGAAATCAATGTAACAACCGTTGTGTCCCTACAAAACATCGCAAAAAATATCAGTCGTAATGTTTACCCCATAACCCCTGAAAACCGCCGGCTGTTGCACCTTTCCGCCGTATTCGCCTGCAATTTCACCAATCATCTGTGGACAATTGCAGAAGATCTGTTGAACACACAAAATCTTCCGTTCGACTTGCTGAAACCCTTGATTTATCAGACTGTTCAGAAGATAGAAAATCATCATCCGAAAAATGTTCAAACCGGTCCTGCTGTTCGCAACGATTTGAAAACATTGGAAAAACATCGGGAGATATTATCCCAATATTGGGGCACAAAATCTTGTGCATCAACATTAGACATCTACAATCTTTTAACCCAATCCATTCAAGATTATGATTCGCATAGATAAATTTCTTTGGGCTGTTCGTCAGTATAAAACCCGCACAATGGCGGGCGATGCGTGCCGTGGAGGAAAGGTCAAACTCAACGGGCAACCCATCAAAGCCTCACGTGAGCTGAAAGTGGGCGATATTATCGAAATATCGACATCAGGATTGGTCAAAAAAATCAAAGTAACAACGCTGTTGAATAATCGTGTTGGTGCGCCGAAAGTGGCGGAATACATAGAAGATTTAACCCCTCCCGAAGCTATCGAACAAGCTCAACTCGTTCGTCAATCCAATTACGAAAAACGCGACAGAGGGCTTGGTCGTCCGACCAAACGCGACCGTCGCGATATCGAGGCATTGAAAAAATACCTAATCTAAAGACAGGTTTGAAACCTATTTTCTATGATGGGTGTTTAATAATTCCAAAATCAAGGCGTGCTATTGAAACAAAAGCGCAGTTTACATTAGTAAATGAGCATTTTGTTGATTGAGCGCAACGCAGAGTTTGGAATTATTATGCGCCCAGCACGGCTTGGCGGATACTATCATCTACAAGAATCCGTCCACAATGCTCACAAATCAAAATCTTTTTGTGCATCTTGATTTCAGCTTGACGTTGAGGTGGGATATTGTTGAAACAACCACCGCAAGCATCGCGCTCAACAACCACAACAGCTAAACCATTACGTGCATTCTTACGAATTTTGTTGTAAGCCTCGATCAAACGACGTTCAATTTTACCTTGATGTTCTTTGGAAATCGCCATCAATTCCTTCTCTTCGAGTTCCGTTTCAGCGATGATTTCATTCAGTTCGGCTTTCTTTGCAGCCAAATCTTTTGTGCGTTCGTTGAACGTTTCTTGAATGCGATCAACATCTTTCGTTTTTTGTTCGAGCTGCCAATTCGCTTCTTTGATGCGTTTGTCTTGAAGTTGAATTTCCAAATGTTGGTATTCTATTTCTTTGTTCAACGACTCAAATTCACGATTGTTACGAACTTTGTTTTGTTGTGCTTCATACTTTTTGATCGCCGCTTTGCTCTCTAAAATCGTTGCTTTGCGATCAGTAAGTTGTTGCTCAAGATCGGTAACTTCTGTTTTGAAACGGTTCAAACGAGTTTCCAAACCTGCAACTTCATCTTCGAGGTCTTGCACTTCGAGAGGCAATTCTCCGCGAATAACACGGATTTTGTCAATTTCCGAATCAATCAATTGCAATGAAAACAATGCAACCAATTTCTGTTCGATACTGTAATCGCCCGTATCCATCGTGGCTTTTGTAATTGAGGCTTTGGCTTTTTCAATAGTTTCCTTCATAATATTAAAATCTAATTCTGTAGTAAAATTAAATGCGTTTGTAGTTCTTTTTTTCTTAAATGGAGTGAGTGTCGGAGTTGCTTTCGCTATGGGCTTTTTTGCAACAACAACAGGTTTTTTTGCAACAGTCTTAACCGGTGCTTTCACAGATTTCACAGGCGTTGCAGGCTTTTTTGCAAGCGGTTTAATCACACTCTTCACAGGTGCTTTCTTTGCAACAACCTTTGAAACATTTGCTTTTTTTGCAACGGTTTTCTTTGCAGGAACAGGCTTTGCAGCCGGTTTCACTGCTTTTTTTGCAAGTGGCTTTTTCGCCACCGCTTTTTTCGGTGCAGGTTTAGTAACCTTTTTTGCAATTGGTTTCTTTGTTGCAACTGCTTTTGCAAGGGGCTTTTTTGCTACTGCTTTTTTCGGTGCAGGTTTGCTAACCTTTTTTGCAATTGGTTTCTTTGCCGCAACCGCTTTTGCAAGTGGCTTTTTCGCTACCGCTTTTTTCGGTGCAGGTTTGCTAACCTTTTTTGCAATTGGTTTCTTTGCCGCAACCGCTTTTGCAAGTGGCTTTTTCGCCACCGCTTTTTTCGGCGCAGGTTTAGTAACCTTTTTTGCAACAACCGGTTTTTTCTTCGTGTTCACTGCTGCAACCGCTTTCTTTACCGGTGCTTTTTTCGCAGGAACGACTTTCTTCGCCGGTGCCTTTTTTGCCGAAACCTTACTCGGTGAAGATTTTGACACAGCCTTCTTCGGTGCTGCTTTCGCCTGAGTTTTCGCGGATTTCGCGGGTTTTGCTTTTGCCATGACCTTTAATTTTTTTTATCTATAATTGACGAAATTCGTTTTCGTTTTCGTTTTCAGTACTGCAAAGGTAGGAAAATTTTTGGAAATTTCCGAATATAAAATATCAACAGCGTATTGTTCAGTTTCGAAATGCCCCGCCTCCACAAGCAAAATCGGGGTGTTTGTGGCAGAAAATTCGTGATACTTCAAATCCGCCGTAATATACGCATCTGCATTCAACGCAGCAGCATCCGATAGCAACTCGCTACCTGCACCTCCACATAAGGCAACAGTTTTTATCATTTTTTGACGCAAAACAGAATGTTTGAGAACAGGAATATGACAAACGTTTTTCACTAAATCCAAAAAATCAATCTCACTCAAAGGCTTTGATAATTCGCCGATAGCACCAAATCCAAAACGCTCGTCAATCGGATTTTTTTTCAACATTCGTATCTGTTGTAAACCTAATTTCTCAGCCAAAATAGTGCTTACACCAAAATTTGCAGAATCTAAATTCGTATGCGCCGCATAAATCGCAATATCGTTCCGAATGGCTTGATAAATCAGGCTATTCGAGTTGATTTTTTTTACACCGAGAAAAATCATCGGATGATGAGAAATCACTAAATCGCATTTTTCTGCGACAGCTTCGTTCAAAACTTCCGCCGTAACATCTAAACAAAGCAGTATTTTGTGCACTTCTTTATCCGGATGACCTATCAGAAGCCCGCAATTATCATAGCTTTCCTGGATATTAAGAGGAGCAATTTTTTCTATACATTGTGCAATATCGGCAATCTTCATTCGTGAAATTTTTTATAAAATTACAAAAAAATTTGGAAACTAACAACTTTTTTTGTAAATTTGTGCCAATATTCAAAATGTTATGAATCCTTTTCGTCTCCTTTTGTTGCCTTTTCTACCTCTGTATGCTTTGGTTATCGGGGTACGAAATTGGATGTTCGACCATAAGGTACTACCATCCCAAAAGCCACAACTACCGGCGATTTCCGTAGGGAACATCTGCATCGGAGGTTCGGGGAAAACGCCTCACGTGGAGTATTTAATTCGACTTCTGAAAGACGAATTTAAGGTTTGTACCCTCAGTCGTGGCTATGGAAGAAAAAGTAAAGGCTTCGTGTTGGCAAAGGAAACTGCCGATGCTGCCCTCTTGGGAGATGAGTCTTTGCAGTACTTTCAGAAGTTTTCGGATATTTATGTATGTGTGGATGTCAATCGACGCAACGCTATCCGAAAGCTCAAAACCGAAGCTCCCGACATCGAAACATTTCTGTTGGACGATGCCTACCAACATCGCTACATCAATGCGGGTTTGAGCATTTTGCTGACAGATTATTTTCGTCCGTATTACGACGATTGGTTGCTACCGGTAGGAAATTTGAGAGAACCTCGAAAATCTGCGAAAAGAGCGGATATTATTGTGGTAACAAAATGTCCGAACATCCTTTCTCCTATCGTGAAAGAGGATATTTTGGCGGAAATCAAACCGGAGCATCGACAAAGCGTTTATTTTTCATACCTCAAACACGGCAATCTACGCAATCTCGATGGCTCTGTTTGTGAGATTAACAAGGAAGTTTACAATCATATTGTTGTGCTTGCAGGAATTTTTAATCCTTATCCTTTGATTGATCATCTACGAGGGTTCACAAAAGATATTAAAGTTTTTCAATTTCCCGACCATCACGAGTTCACAAGAATGGAACTCAAACGGGTAAAGAAACATTTTTTGGATTATTTTTGCAATCACAAATACATTGTTACAACAGAAAAAGATTTGATGCGATTGAAGGATTCGCCTGTGTTTAGCGAGATTTCAGACTTGCCCATTTGCTATGTTCCCGTTGAAGTGGAATTTCACAACGATGACAAAGAGCGTTTCAATACGCAAGTTTTGGAGTTTGTGAAAAAAAATCGCCAATAGTCGTCAAAATTCAAAAAAAAATTGTATCTTTGCACCGTAAAACACAAATCCCTCACACAGGGAAGATATATGATCAAATTGTCCCTATATGAGGGATGGCTTGAAAAATATAAGCAAAAATATAGAAAATGAAAGAATTATATCAAGCATTTGAGGAACGATTAAGCCATGTTTCATTGGATTTCAAACGTTATTTGTATCCTCAAATAAACAAGGAAGGTTGTATTGATTGTTCTCTTTGTTTAGATGCATGTCCTGCCAACAAAGATATACGATCTTTAATTGTTAATGAAACATCCCAATTATATGCAGTTCAGTTTAATAGCGACTACATTCTTCAAAAAAGTTCATCAGGTGGAGCTTTTTCTGCAATATCCAAC
>QMCE01770001.1_pt1 | contig 15371 bp, 12 predicted proteins | sample 1821851 | NCBI WGS metagenome assembly QMCE01 (sample SAMN09453174, study PRJNA476694) | Termite gut metagenome, whole genome shotgun sequencing project. | isolation source: worker | host: Odontotermes sp. | place: South Africa:Pretoria | collected 2016-01-28 | reverse complement strand
TCTTTTGCAGGATTAAGTTGTTGGGGGATGAAAACTCCTGATGAGCGGCCTCTTTTAATTCCCATACGGAGACTTTCTCTTTCTCCTTGTTCCCCAATAATTCCCCGACCGACATCGTATAATTATCATACCCATAGTCGAGCATTCGTTGGGCAATAGCCGCCGGCGCATGTTCTTTACTGTCGGTCAGCACCCCGATTTTATCATAGCCTGTGATTAACGCTTCATCGAACTTGTGCCAGTTGCGCCCTGTCAATGACACGGCGTGCATATCGTGATAGGGCATCAATAAGCGGTGCGCTAACAGTTGCAGGGAGTTAAAAGAAGAATATAAAATAATTTCCGCATCCGGCATTTCCCGCTGTATGGTATTGGCAAAACCGAAGAACAAGGGGTCGCCCGATGCAAATACCACCACTTCGGAATGAGCGGCATATTGGTCGAAAACATTCGTTAAAGGAACTGTAATGTCAATCCACAAATGACCTTCCGGAAGCAAAGGCGATACTATTTCGTGATGACGCACGCCGCCGGAAAAAATAGGATGAGAGGCGATTATATTTAGCACCTCTCCGGGGAGCGATTGCTCCTGATGATCATCTATGCCTATGACGTAAAACTTCATTTCAATACAAAATAAATTATACTTATACTGCAAACAGCAAGCACAACCATTGCCGCTTCTGCTTTCCTGTTAATCGAAATAGCCGCTTCCATATCATGAATGGTCAATTCTTTGTCCGTGTTGCCTATGTAGGGCTTGTCTACTGTTTTGCCGAAGTAACTATTGGGGCCGCCGAACCGGCAACTGAGTAGTCCGGACAAAGCCGCTTCGGGATAACCGGAATTGGGACTGGCATGCTGCCGTCCGTATTTTTTTACGTAGGAGTGCAACGACAGTTTGCCGCTCACTAAGAGCATTAAGAAGGCAGTCAGCCGGGCAGGAATGTAGTTCGCGATGTCGTCTATACGGGCAGCCCAGTGTCCGAATTGTTTATGCCGTTCGTTTTTATAGCCGATCATCGAGTCGAGCGTATTGACCATTTTATAGGCGAACATACCGGGCGCTCCCAACAGTATGAACCAAAACAGCGGGGCAATAACCCCATCGCTCAGGTTCTCGGATGCGGTTTCCAACGCGGCCGTCCGTATCTGCTGCGGAGACAGTGAGGAAGTATCCCGTCCTACAATGCGGGCTACTTGTTTTCGCCCTTCGTCTACCGAGGAATCAACGGCATGGAAAACCTGCTTCACTTCATCAATCAATGTTTTTCCTGCCAAACAGAAAAAGATCATTATGGCAGAGAACAAGGCGGACAGTAGGGAATAAGGGCTTATTATTTTCAATAAGAAATATATCAGTAAGAAACTTGCGCAGATAAGTGTAACGGCGAATACGGCCCCTTTGAACGTTCTGCCCTTCCCTTTATTCAATATTTTTTCACCCCGGGCAATGAGTTGGCCGATACCTGCTACAGGGTGCGGCAGGAAGTGCGGATCGCCGAACAATTTGTCGGCAATCCAACCCACGACGAGGGGTAGCAGTAGGAATAAAAAATTTATATCCATTCCCTGACAGCTTTTATTAATTGGTCATTTTCTGCGGGCGACTGGGTGGCTATTCTGAAATAGTGTTCGTCCAATCCCCTGAAATTAGCGGCATCGCGTATCAATATACCATGCTTGTCTATCAGGTATTGTTTCAAGTCGGCCGCTTTTTTGTTTATCAACTTACATAAGAAAAAGTGCGTGTTGGTGGGCAACGCCTCTAAACCTTCAATCGCATTTAGCGCTGTTATCAGCCGGTTTGTTTCTGTTAAATAGTCCGTTAAATCGAAGCCTGTTTGGTGTCCTCCAAGCAAATATTTACCTGCTTCTATGGCCAGTTGGTTCACCGACCAGGGCATACGGAAAAGACGGGTCTTATCTGTCAATTCCTTGCAAGCAGTGATGTAACCGAGCCGTAAGCCGGGAATGGCATACGATTTAGTCATGGAGTGCAGCAGTATAACATTTTTATATTTTAAACCTTCTGCGGCGGTAAACGTGTATTGCTTATCCGTAAAAGCCTCGTACGATTGGTCTATGATGAAGCAACTGTCAGGGTGTTCCGAAATGAATTTGTCCAAATACGGTTTGTGGTGAACATTGCCGTCCGGATTATTGGGGTTGCACAGCCAAATCAATTCAGCGTCGTTATCTATTTGAGATAACGAAGAAACAAACGACAGCCGGTGTTCGTTAACGCGACAGGCATCTTCGTATTCGCTGAATGTGGGAATAATTATACTTGATCTCTTATTCCTGAATGCTTGCGCTATCAGGTAAATAGCATCAACAGCCCCGTTCGTCGCCAATATGTTAGCCGGTTGTATATCGTTTTTAGCCGCCAATAATTGAACCAGCGAGTGCGCATCGGGTTCGGGATAAGCATGTATGGAAGGGAGGCAGGAGCAAAGATGGTTATGCAGTGCGGAGAAATCCTGCCTGCCGTACATATTGGAACTGAAATTGCTTACAATTTCCTGGCACCCTGAGGCATGACGGGGAGTGGGCTGGGGCAGGCCCGCATTTAAGCGCATACACAGCTGCTGCAATGGCATGCGGATGTGGTTCGCCAGCTTGTCGTATTGTTCTTCTTTGAAGGCTTTGTAGTCGAAAGGCTTATCCGATAATTTGCCGGCGTAAGGGGCAAGGATATAATCTATCACTACCTGATTGTCTAATATGCCGTGTATGTACGAACCGAAGCATTTGGAATGAATATAGTAACCGTCTGTAGTTTTATCTTCCAATGTGTTGAGCGCCGAAGGCACGGCGCCTTTCACAGGAACCGTTGTTCCCATGTGTATTTCATACCCTTCACACGCTTCATCAAAATCCAGAAATTTGAATGTTACCTGTTTGGTTCGTTTCTCTCCCTCGATTTGAGTAGATACGGGGAGCAAGCCCAGTCCGGGTAATCGCGCTATATTACTTTCAATATGGGTGGGGTCGCACACTTCCTGTCCCATGATCTGGTAGCCGCCGCAAATGCCGATCACGGTTGCCCCTGCTTTATGGGATTTTACAATGCTTTGGGCGACTCCGTTCTTGCGCAGTTCATATAAGTCGGACAGGGTGCTTTTACTTCCCGGTATCAGCACGATGTCGGCTTTTTCTATTTCTTCGGTATTGTTCGTGTAGTACAGATGTACACGCGGGTCACGCTCCAACACATTAAAGTCAGTAAAGTTGGACACGTGGCGAAGCAATACTACGGCAATATTCACCTTGCCGTGTGTCGCTTGCATATTTTTAGTTTGTAATGCAACGGAGTCTTCTTCTTCGATGTGTATATCCTTATAGTAGGGAATTACGCCGAGGACAGGAATGCCGCAAAGTTCTTCCAGTTTTTTTACGCCCGGTTCAAAAAGCCGGACATCACCCCTGAATTTATTGATGAGGATGCCTTTTATATACTTTCGCTCTGCTTCGGTCAGGAGCATTACCGAACCGTATACTGAGGCGAAAACACCCCCGCGGTCGATATCGGCCACAAGGATGACGTTGGCTTTAGCGTGCATGGCCATTGGCATGTTGACCAGGTCGACATCTCTCAAATTGATTTCCGATATGCTGCCGGCTCCTTCCATTACAATGGGGTTGAAGCGTTGCTGCAGGCGGTCGAAGGCCTTGTTTACTTCTTTGCGAAGTTCTTCCCGTCCTTCTTTCCGGAAATATTCATAAGCGCTTTGGTTGCCTGTGGGTTGGCCGTTTAATACTACCTGACAGATTTTCTCGCCTGATGGTTTCAGCAATAAAGGGTTCATGTCCGTTTCGCAGGGGATACCTGCGGCTTCGGCCTGCACGGCTTGCGCCCGCCCGATTTCCAATCCGCCTGGAGTGGCGTAGGAGTTGAGCGACATGTTCTGCGCCTTGAAGGGTGCAGGGTGATAACCGTCTTGCAGGAAGATACGGCAAAAGGCTGCTGCTATAACGCTTTTGCCGACATCACTTCCGGTGCCGGCAAACATGACGGGGTGTAGCTTCTTTTTTTCAGACATCTCTTCCCGGTTTTAACTGTTCGGCATCATCGAATGTAAGTATGGCGTTGACTAAGGTGGCCGCCAAATTGCTGCCTCCCTTTCTTCCTTCAATAATTAATTTGGTAATGTCTTTGAAAGGTTTAACCTGATGTTTGGATTCACACACATTGACAAAGCCAACAGGTGCAGCTACGATGCCCACAGGGCAAGCCGTTCCTTTTCTTATTAATTCGCAAAGTTCCATCAGTGCGGTAGGTGCATTGCCGAAAGTATACAGGGCATTGGGATGTTCTTCTACAGCCAAACGTATGCCGGCTTGCGTGCGTGTTATGCCTTTTGTTTTTGCCAAATCGGCGACGCGTTCATCGTGCAAGTAGCATTTCACTTCTATGCCCAACCGTTCTAAAGCCCCTTTGCGGATGCCCGAAGCCGCCATTGTAACGTCGGTGATGATGGTACGGACTTTCCCTTTGCTCAATTCATTGTAGAGTTTTTCTACCGCATTTTCATCCGTATAAAGCAGGTCTTCCATATCGAAATCGGCGGTGGTGTGTATGGCATGGAGCAAGGCCCATTTCTTACCCATGGGGATGTCCTTATGCTTCAATTCACGTGCTATGGTGCGAAAACTGCGGATCATAATATCCTGTCCGATGCCGGTGTCTTCTTTCGCTGTGTTTCCGTAATATCCGCGAGGCGTTATTATTTCATTATGATTGAATGTATACGACTGGGAATTGCCGATAATGACGATCGTAAACATATCTATAGCTTCGGGATCGAATGCTCCTAAGGTCGTGACTTTTACTTCCTGTTCTTCGCGCCCGGCCTGCCGGACATATCCTACCGGCGTTCCGGGGGAACGTTCTTTCAGGAATAATTCAATTAAACGATATAATTGCCAATACCTGCCGTTACTTTTCGGATTGTAAATAGCCGTAACGAAGTCGGCGGAGGCAGCGGCCTTAATGCGTTTTTCTATTTTATCCCAGGGGGTCATCAGGTCGGATAAGGAGATGAGGCAAAAGTCGTGCCCGATGGGCGCCCCTAAGAGCGCCGCCGCTTTCTGAAAGGCGCTGATGCCAGGTAGAACTTCCACCTCGACGGCGCTGTTCTTCTCTTTCTTCATTTCATAGACCAAAGGCGCCATTCCATAGATACCCGCGTCGCCCGAGCTGATTACACATACGGTTTTGCCTTCTTCGGCATAACGGAATGCTTCTTCGGCGCGTTCGCGCTCTTTTTTCATGCCTGTGTCTATACATAGCGTTCCGGATTTGACAATACCGGCTATGAATTGAAAGTAATATTTATAGCCGATGATAACATCGGAAACTCCGACAGCTTGTAAAACTGCCGGAGTAATATCTTCTTTCGAGCCGGGGCCGATGCCCGCAACAATTATTTTTCCTTTGTTCATATAAATATTCAGTGAAGACAAATATACAATAATTATTTGTCCGAACCAAGAACAGCAAAAAATATCCTTAGTTATTCATTGTTTTTTACTACTCTAAGCATGTCGAAATAATAGCCTTCGGCAATCTCCGCGCCTTTCTTTACGCTGCCTGATGCTATATCGTATATATAGATACAAGGGTTGCTATCAGCCGTATTTACGCCGATATAGGCTTTCCCGTCGATAACAACCGTACGTTGTGCAAAACGTCCGCCGCTATAAGCGATCTCTTGTCCGTTATATTTTAAGCGCTCTCTGGCTCCGGTGTTGAGGTTGATGATTGAATAGTAGTGGCTGTAGCTGTCAATAGCCGTTCCGGAAGCATCGTTGCGCGCATACACAAGGGCTTTTCCGCCTCCCAGGTATTGAACGGTGAGCAGCTTGCCGTCGGCGCCGGGATATCCTTCGTAGTTGGCCTCAAAGTCGGTTTCCCCTTTCCGGATACGCAGTAAGTGACCTTCTTCCATACTATTAGCATCTGAAAATGTTGACAGGTAGAGATGTCCGTTTTCGTCATACATCACACAATTCTGCATCAATTCTCCATAAGCGCTTCCGGCCATTTCGCCGGCAAGGGTGTTCACTTTTTTGCTCTCTACAGCCATGGTGGAAGGATTGATCACTGCGACTAAGAACTTAGAGGTTGCCACGCCGCCCCGGCCTGATTTGTTTTTGCCGAAATAGAAGTAATACAATTTGCCGGCTTCTTTGTTATAGGTCAGGATACCGGAAGCGTTGAATACAGTCGCTCCTTCGGGCAGGGGCAGGTTCAATGTGCCTTCTGCGAGAATGCTCATGTTGTCCGCATTCAACTTTGTCCAGATAATTTGGTTCGCAGCTCCGTTGGCGGCCATGATGACCAGGGTCTTTTCGTCCAACCAGGCATGCGTGTAGCTGCGCACTTTGTAGGTGTTCTGCACGAATGGCTGTTCCTGGATCACGTTAATGGAATTGCCCACGACCTGCAATTTGGTAAAACGATCTTCCGAGCCGGGCACCTGGTAGTAGTACTTTCCCTGAACAATGGTTTCCATAGAGTACACATTGCTTCCGCTCCTGAACTCAACGCCGTCATTTTGGCCATCAATCATTGTCGTTCCGGCCGTAAGCGTGTCAACGCTCTTCACGATGGTGCCGTCGCCCTGATTCATCCCGCCGTGTTTACCTACGGTCATAAAGATGTCGAAATGATAATCCGCTACTGTCGGGTTCGGATCAGGGTCGGGGCCGTTATCCTTGGAACAGGCATTGAAAAACAAGGTCGTTGTAATGACCGTGAACATACCGAATAGAAATTTGATTTTTTTCATTTTGATATAAATTATTAATTAATTAATGAATAATCTGAATTTGACGAAAAAAGAGCGGCCGGGCTTTTGCAATTTGTAGTTGTCATAAGCCGTTTCATCAAAGATGTTGGCGCATTCCAATGCAATGTTGTACCGTTCCCGGTTCCAGGAATAAGTAAGGTCGGCATTGCAGATGCGCTGCTCCGGAATGCGCGCCTTGCTTTCGCGTGCGCCGTAGGCTTCCCAGGTCAGGAAGTACCAATACACCCATTGGAAAGTGCCGCCTATGCGTAGTTTGCTTTCGGGCAGCGCTACATCGTGCCAGGTGTAGTTCGCCTCTGCATTGCCGAATAGCCAGGGCTGGTTGGGAACCCGGTTGTTGTACGTCGCCGAAGGTTTCCCGTCGGTTTTATATTTATTTTGGTCGCGGGCATCCTGATAACTGATGTTAGCCAGTAGTTGCAGTTTGTTTTGCCAGTTATAACGCACTTCTCCTTCTACGCCTTTGATGTGTACGCCCGGAATATTTTCATATTGCAGCGTGCCTTCCTTTTCCGATACCCTGGCCTGAATATAGTTGTCGGCATAGCGCAGGAAACCGTTGGCTTCGTAGTAGAGTGTGTGGCCGGATGCGAAATCCCAGGAGCCGAAGACCCCCAGGTTGATATTATTGCTGCTTTCAGGCTTCAACGCTACGTTGGCATACACCGTAGTGCCGTTCCCTAAGAGTTCACGCGTGAGGGGAAGACGCACGCTATGTTCGTAAGAGGCTTTTATAGACAGGTGCTCAGCGATAGTAAAACGGGAACCGGCGCCATAGCCTATGAAGTCCTGAGTGGTTGAACCGGTTACATTTTTGGAACCTGTTATACTGGATAAGTCGCTTTGCCGGATGTTCATGTAGTTGATATATTCCTTTACAAAAAAAGTATTATTCATTCTTCCTTTTAGCACAGACTGGTTGTAGCTGAGTCCCACGATATGTTTCATCAGGACGTCGGTTGAGGGTTCGAAGTCAGCATCCACATCGTCATAGCGGTCGTTGCTCATACGGTTCAGCAGGTAGTTTACATTCAAACTGTGGGCTTCATTCAACCGGTAGTCGAAGTTGGTGCGGACAATCGTTGCCGGACGTTTATAGTGACGCATGGAACGCGCCCGTCCTGTTATTTCGCTGCGTGAGCTTTCAATATAATTACCGTTCCAGTCGTATTTGCGGTAGGCCGTATCTACGGTCAAAGAATGGTCCCAGGCGTGTGAGAGGGAGGCGTTCAGTTGTAGTTTTTTGATGATGAAATCCCGTTTTTGATAACGGACGGAGATATTCCATGCATCCGATTCTCTCTCTGCCATGCCGTATACTTTACTTTGTATGGAGCCGGTTTGCAGCTCTTTGTTAATCTCCGCATAAGAAGCGGAAACGAAGAACGCATCGGCCCAGGACTTATTAGCAAAACCAACTTCAATTTGTCCGAACAGCGAGAAGTAATCATCATGAAAACGTTGGCGGTTGACCGGAATATATTTGCGGCTCGCTTCATCCCACACCTCAACGCCTTTCATCGTATAATCATTTTTAGCATAATTGACACCGATAACCGGCCGGATGATCAACCTTGTTTTAGGCGCTATAAATTGAGCGTTGAAGTCTGCTTTGTGTGTATGAAACGAACCGGCGCCGTAAGAAACGTCCAGATAATTACGTTGATTTTTTTTGGTAATAATGTTGATGGCTCCACCCAGCGCATCGGCGCCCAAATGAGCAGGAACAACGCCTTTGTATATCTCTACCCGCTCGATAATGTTCGTTGGGATATTGGCTAACGAAACGCCCGACCCCAGAGATGATAAGGGCACCCCGTCGATAAAATAACGGACTGAATTTCCCGACAGTCCGTGAATGGACAGATCGAAATCGGAACCGGCCCCGCCTTCTTCGCGGATGCGTACGCTGGCGCTGCGGCCTATTATATTGTTGAGGTTGGCTGAGGTATTTTGTATCGCTCCTCCGATTTGCAAGGCATTGACGGCAAATGAACTTTCCCGTACCTGTTGCACCCGGCTCTTGCCGTAAACGGTGGCTTCTTCGAGTTTTACTTCTTTTTCTTCCGGTACTTTCTCTTGTCCGTATAAACCTGTTGGGAGCAGGCTGGCTAATGTGATAAAAATAAATAAAAATCTCATGCTCAAATAATGTTTAACCATTTAAACATCATGAACTAAGATTTTTCAAAGCACATTGAGCAAACGACATCGAGCAGAAGCAAATACAAACAAGTTGCTAAAATGCGTTTATTTTTAGCCTTAGTCCACGAAAGCTTTATAACATCTGTTTTGGCAGGTTTTCTGACTTACTCTATCTTCGAACGTCCTTCCCATTCGTTACCGAACAGTGGTATTGAGTATTGTTCAAAGATTTTGGCAGAGCTTACAGCAGCGGGTCTGTTCAGGACTTACACCTGATTCCCTACACCAAAACCGGTGCAAAGATAATACAAATTATTTAATTTCCCTCACCCCCGAGTGAATATATTCCGTATATTTGTCCATCCAAATGAAGGAACAAATGAAAGAAATACCCGGTTTTCTTATAGCTGCGCCTCATTCCGGCTCCGGAAAGACCACTGTTACTTTGGGGTTATTGAGCGCCTTGAAGAACAGAGGGTATAAGGTGCAACCCTTTAAGTGCGGACCGGATTACATAGATACTCAATACCATGACCTGGCTTCAGGAAGTCAATCCATTAACCTGGATCTGTTCTTATCTTCCGAAGGGCACGTCAAGGAGCTTTATGCCCGGTATGCCTCGCAAAGTGATGTGGGAAGGCGTGATGGGCCTGTTCGACGGCTACGACAAGATGAAAGGAAGCAGCGCCGAAATAGCCAAGGTATTGGGTCTTCCGGTGGTATTGGTTGTTAATGCCAAATCAACGGCCTATTCTATCGCGCCGCTGTTGTACGGGTTTAAGAATTTTGATAAAGATGTTAATATCATAGGCGTACTGTTCAATTTCGTTGCTTCGGAAAGCCACTACGATTTCTTGAAACAAGCATGTAATGACGCAGGGATTAAATCATTCGGCTATTTGCCGAAGTGTACGGATATAGAAATACCGTCGCGCCACTTAGGACTAAGCATAGAGAAAGAATATATGTTCGACGGCTTTATCGATAAAGCCGCTTCGATGATAGAAGAACATATCGACCTGGATGAATTATTGCTGTCGGCCCGGACACCCGTTAATACACCTGCTCCGCAAACACCCCGACTAAAGACTGCCTGTCCGGATAGCAAAATAGCCGTAGCATCAGACGAGGCCTTCAACTTTATATACCACGAAAACATAGACTATTTAAAGAGAATGGGCAGTGTTACCTTTTTTAGTCCGCTGAAAGACACTCGCCTTCCCGAAGCGGATTTACTATATTTCCCCGGCGGATATCCCGAACTTTTCTTAGAAGAGCTTAGCAGCAACAAAGCGCTTCACAACAATATCCGGGAGTACGTGGAAAACGGTGGAAAAATACTGGCGGAATGCGGAGGGATGATGTATCTTTCATCTTCCATTACAGATAAAGACGGGCGTGAATACCCGATGACGGGAATATTTTCACACAAGGCGTCAATGCAGGATATGAAGTTGACATTAGGCTATCGCCGGTTTGAATATAACGGCCTTTCCTTAAGAGGACATGAGTTCCACTATTCGCATACCGAAAATAGCGGAAGCAGTATCGCTCAACAGTACAATGCGAGGAATGTGCCGGTAGATACCGGATTATGGCGGTATAAAAATGTGATAGCAGGATATACACATATATATTGGGCTGAAATGGATAATTTATTGGACTTATTCAAATAACGATTATGAGAATTTACACAAGAAGCGGCGATAAGGGAAAGACCGGCATACACGGCGGGGAGCGTGTCGATAAAGACAATATCCGGATTGAGGCTAACGGATGTATGGACGAACTCAACAGTATGATTGGAGTAGTAAGGTCGTTCCTTCCGGCGGAACATGAATGGCAGGACTTGCTGTTCAGGATACAGTCGGAAATAATGGTCGTCATGTCGCACGTGGCAACGCCTTCCGGCATGCGGGATAAAAATCCGAATAAGCCGGACACGGATATTGTTTCGTTTGTAGAAAACCGGATAGATGACTTAACCCGCCGGATGGATGATAAAAACAATTATTTTATCCTGCCCGGCGGAACATTAGTGTCCGCACATCTGCACATGGCGCGGACGATTGCCCGCCGGAGCGAACGGCGCCTGTGGACGTTGAACAGGGAAGATGCGTTGCCACCGGAGACCTTACAGTTCGTGAACCGCCTTTCCGACCTCTTCTTCGTTATGTCCCGTTATGAGATGTTTCAACAGCAGTATACCGAAGAAAAATGGCAGCACTTTTTATATAAAAGAGGGCAATGAAACTGATATTGGTGCGACATGGTGAAACGCCGGAGAACCGGCGGCGTATCCTTCAGGGACAAACTCACGGCCGGCTCACGGCAGAAGGCGTATCGCAAGCGAATCAACTCGCCGATTCCCTTGCCGGCACACCTATTGCCGCATGCTTTACCAGCGACCTCCGCCGCGCTGTAGATACCGCCCGTATCATAGCAACGAAGCATTGCGGACTGACGGTTGTTGAAGACACCCGGCTAAGAGAAAGGCACTTGGGCCAACTGCAAGGTCAGCCAATGCCCGACAATTGGAATGGGACAGCGCCGCATGAAGGTGCGGAGCCAATGGCGGAACTATATAAGAGGGTCAATTCATTTCTATCTTACCTGCGACTTCACCATGCCGGCGAAACTGTTTTGATCGTCAGCCACGGCATCACGCTGAAAGTCCTTATATCGGTATGCCTCGGATATGATGAAAGGCAATTTGAACAAATGGACGTCTTAAAAAACGGCTCGGCAAAGATACTGGAAGTGTCTGGGGAGGCGGTTAATGTTGCTGGTTAAGACAATGTTCGAATTCTGCTATCAGTTTATTTCTGTCCATTGGGACAACGCCCAATTGAGCGCCGAATAATTTTAGTACTTGATTTACTTTGTCCGTTTTCAAGGTTTCTTTCCCTTGTTCCAGTTCACGCAGGAAGCGCAGGCCCACACCTGCTTTTTGAGCCAGCTCTTCACGTGATAATCCGAGCGCCTTGCGCTTAGCTTTCACATATTCGTTTATTGGTCGATTATCCATATACAATACCTTTTCGGGTATTATTTTGGAGAGTGATATGAAATAATACGGAGATTCTCTACATCTCAAAAATATCTATTTACACAAAAATCTTTACAGGCTCTGTTTACAGTTCAACCTTTTTCAAAAAATCGCTCAGCCCGCAAATTTCTACGTCGTTTTTAAATGGATAAGCGGTAGGCACAGGCGCGATAATGTATGTTTTATCCGGTTGTGTGGTTTCTATTGCGCTCCAAAAGTCATCCGCTTAATAGCTCATTTATAGATAATTATATGCCTCTATCAATCAATTTGCGCAAATCATAAATGACATTTCTAATTTGCACAAATACATGGAACGTGTTTAAAATCACCAAAAAAGAACGGTGTTTTTTATTTTATTTCCGAAATGCACTGCATTTGCTGCAGAATAGAAATAAAAATCTATTGTAAATCAGTATATTATAATAGCAACAATCTCCAATTTGTATTTTTATTCTATTCATAAAATAAAAAATTGCTATTTTTGTTTTGTATATAAAATAAAAATGTACGATTTTTATTTCGTTAATAAAATGCGGCATGAATGTATTTTTTACGCGAGCTGTTACCGCCGTTAAGCCTGTGCTGCCTGTTGCCGCCCGCACCTGCTGGTGGATGCTGCGTCTCATGGTGGTGGTGTCGCTGCTGGTGGAAATTCTTCGTTATGCGGGAGTCATTGCCTGGGTGTCGGAAATTTTATCGCCATTTTTTGAATTGGTGGGCTTGCCCGGCGAGGCGTCGCTGGCTTTCATCTCCGGTTATTTTGTCAACGTGTACACCGCTATTGCCGTGATGTCGGGCCTCGACCTGAGCGCTCGCTCCATTACTATTTTAGCGGTGATGGTGTTGTGCGCTCATAATATGATTGTGGAAAGCGCCGTGCAGAAAAAATGCGGAACATCTATGCTTCGTATATTTATTATCAGGACATTAAGTGCTGTTATTTTAGGCTTTACTTTAAATGCCCTGTTGCCGGAGGGGGGCGGACAAGTGCCGGCGGCGGTTAAAAAATTGGCGTCGGCCCATCCCGAAATTTGGCCCTTATTCTGCGACTGGCTGATTTCTACTATATGGCTTGTTTTGAGAATGATAACTCTTATTTTTGGTCTTTCTATTTTCCAACGCTTATTGTCGGAATTTGGTGTTATTCGCTGGTTATCAAAATTATTCCGCCCCTTATTGAAGGTTTTCGGACTGCCGGCCCGCACCTCTTTCTTATGGATCGTGGCCAATGTATTGGGCTTGGCTTATGGCGCTGCCGTGATGATAGAAGAGACTGAAACGGGCAAGATCAGTCGCGATGACGCCGACCTGCTTAATCATCATATTGCCGTATCACACAGTAATTTAGAAGATGTTCTGCTGCTTTACGCCGCCGGCGGCGCCTTTTGGTGGATGTTATTATCCCGCTGGCTGATGGCCATAATTTTGGTTTGGGAGCGGCGAGCTGAAAGACTGTTAAATCATCTTAAATCGCCTGAATAGCATTAGTCTTTAGGGTTAAAATTGCTATTTTTGTAGAAATTTTCAATAAGATAAGGGAACATCTACCTGTCTTGTTGGGTTAATTTTATGTTTATGTATAGAAATTATATTGGTATTTCGTTGCTCGTAGCTGTTGTTACGCTTTTTTCGTCTACGGTTGTTGTTGCACAGCCTGCTTACCCTGCCTATATTGGTGGTAGCGGCAGCGTGACGTTAGGGGATGGGTTAACTATTCCTACTGGTGCCGTGCAAACACCCTATGTGGGCGGTAACGGAAAGCCGGCTGCCCATGCTTATCTCTTGGGCTTTATTGAAAAGGTAACACAGACTGATACGGCTTGCTATGGCACGGCCAATGGTGTGTTTGAAATAACATTGAATAGCGCCGGCAATTACCATTTCTGGTGGCCTTCGCTGGGTATTCCCAAAGGTGGGAATTGGCAGAACTGGCCTGCGCTCGACGGCGGCTCAAGTATTACTTTCCCTTCGGGCGCCACCACCACAGGTTTTGCTACGGATGCTGATAAGGTGTTGTATGTTTATTCGGAAACGCTTGGCGAATATGATTCTGTTTACATAGCGGTTAAGCAATATGATGCTTTGCCTTCTTCCGGCTTCACGTCCTCTGCCGATGCGGTGTGTGTGGGCGGCAGCTTTACCGTATCTGCATCGGTGGTAGGGCACCCGTTATACTGTTTCAGTAATTCGGGAACAACCTGCACCCCTGCCTCTACGGCAACTTCCGCTTCGTATACAATGGGCAACGTTGATCAAACAATATGGCTCACGGTGAAAGACGATCATGGTTGCATATCAAGCACCAGCGCCACTGTGCGCTCTAATGCGCTGCCGGTGGTGACGAATGTTACGAATAATGCGCGCTGCGATGAGGGTACGGTAACCTTGCAGGCTACCACTGCTTCGCCCAATGCGGTGATTGATTGGTATAACAGCGCAACGGACGGCGTGAGGCTGGCCGCAGGGGCCAATAGCTACACTACGCCCCATCTGTTGAGCAGCGCAACTTACTATGTAGAAGCGCGCGATGTGGTGGCGGGTTGTCTGTCGGCCTTGCCGCGCACACCGGTAACGGCAACGGTTCAAACACCTTCATCAATTGTATTGTCATCTGATGACGCTACAAAAAATCAGACCCTTTGTTTGACTTCGCCCATAGCCGCAACGTCTTATACCCTGAGCGGTTCGGCCGCCAGCTATACCATGGAAGGCAGCTTGCCTGCCGGTGTTACGGCCGGTTTCGTCGCCGGAATAATTACTGTGTCGGGTACGCCCACGGAACATGGAGCATTTACTTACACATTTACTACCACAGGCCATACGGATCCTTGTACAGCTATGTCTGCCGGAGGAACCATCACGGTTAATGAACCTTCGTCCATTACCTTATCATCGGGTACTGCTACGCAAGCGGTTTGTGAGGGAACAGCCATTACACCTGTCTCGTATACCCTGAGCGGTTCGGCCGCCGGCTATACCATGGCGGGCAGCTTGCCTGCCGGTGTTACGGCCAATTTCGCCAACGGAGTAATTACCCTGTCGGGTACGCCTACCGTGTCGGGTCCGTTTACTTACACATTTACTACCACAGGCCATACGGATCCTTGCACAGCGATGTCTGTTGCAGGAACCATCACTGTTAATCAACGTTCGTCTATCGAGCGAAGCTCTGATCCTGCTACGCAAAACCAAACACTTTGTGAAGGAACAGCCATACTGCCGGTAACGTACACCTTAGGCGGTGCGGCCACCAGCTATACTATGGAGGGTAGCTTACCTGCCGGTGTTGCGGTCAATTTCGTCAACGGAGTAATTACCCTGTCGGGTACGCCTACCGTGTCGGGTCCGTTTACTTA
>QMCE01001004.1_pt1 | contig 15371 bp, 24 predicted proteins | sample 1821851 | NCBI WGS metagenome assembly QMCE01 (sample SAMN09453174, study PRJNA476694) | Termite gut metagenome, whole genome shotgun sequencing project. | isolation source: worker | host: Odontotermes sp. | place: South Africa:Pretoria | collected 2016-01-28 | reverse complement strand
CTGACCGCCGTCGTCGGGGACGATGAACCCATACCCTTTTTGATCGCTGAACCACTTGACTGTTCCCGTAGCCACTCCACACCTCCATTCACAACAAAAATTTTGCCCGGATGGTACAATGGAACCATCCTGTTTACGACAAATTAAACAGTATTGCAACTAGTGTGTCAATACTAAAGATGACGATAAAGCGTTTTTTTTCCACCCGCGCCGAAAAAGCAAATCCGAAGCGCACTTGACAAACCGGCCGGGGATAACTATACAATAATCGGGATAATTGTGAGTAAGGAATGCCTTGTGGACACGTCCACCCAAGGCGCGCGCGCCGAAAACAATTGTACGGGGGTTCCATGGATCTGCTCAAACGACTCACGGCGAGCATACGCTCGAAGCTCTTCTTCTCCTTCCTCCTCATATCGCTCATCGCGCTCGGCGCGGGCGGAATGAGCATGATCCCCTTCAGAAGCCTTGAATCCTCCCTCCTCCACATCGGCCACGAAAACCTCCAGTCCCTCCTCCGCATCAGCGCAATCAAGGAGGCCCAGTCGCAGATCATGGCAGCCGAGAGAACCCTTCTCATACGCCAGCTCGCCGACCAGGACATACGGAACGAAAACTACCGCACCATCGAAACTTCCTACGAAGAGGCGCGCGCCGCCTCCGAAGGATTCGAGGAACTCGACCTCACCCCCGAACAGCTCGACGCCTGGAACTCCTTCCGCGGAAGCTGGGACGCATGGCTCGTCAAGCAGGACGAACTCCTCGGCATCCTTCGGAAACAGGAAGAACTCCTCGAACAGGGAATACGCGGCGGCAGGCAGTTCGACCGCATCGCAAACGAAGCGTTCGACCTCGCCTTCTCCGAACTCCGCGAATACCGAAGCCAGGCGAACCATTACCTCGACGTCCTCGTCGAAATGATCCGCGACAACGCCGTCGACGCCGTCAACGACAGCCTCGACACAGCGCAGACCTTCAGCCGCTGGCAGGTCGCCTTCCTCATCGCCGCCTTCCTCCTCTCCATGCTCCTCGGCCTGTGGCTCTCCGGGAAAATAGCGAACCCCATTCTCAAGAGCGTCCACTACATCGCGCTTGTCGCCGCGGGCAATCTCCGCGTCGACGTGGAGCCGGATCTCCGCCTCCAGCAGGGCGAGATAGGCATGCTCGCAAAGGCGGTGCAGAGCCTTATCGAGTCGCAGCGGCAGGAAGTGGGCGTGTTCCAGGCCATCGCCGGCGGCAACTACACCGGGTCGATGAAAATGCGCTCGAACCAGGACGAACTCGGGCAGGCGGTCGGCCAGATGCTGGACGTCACGAACGACGCGCTCGCGCAGGTCAACGTCGCGGCGGGGCAGGTCGCCTACGGCGCGGGCGCAATCAACTCCGCCAGCCAGACCCTCTCCCAGGGGGCTATCGAGACAGCGTCCTCGCTGGAGGAAATCTCCGCCTCCATCGCGCAGATCGGCGAGAAAACGCACGCCAACGCCGCCTCCGCCGACGAGGCGGACAAGCTCGCCGACGCAAGCCGCCACGCCGTCGACCGGGGCTACGAGTCTGTCGCGGAAATGATCGCCGCGATGAAGGATCTCCAGACGACAAGCGCGCAAATCGCCTCCGTCGTCAAGCTCATCGACGACATCGCCTTCCAGACCAACCTCCTCGCCCTCAACGCCGCCGTCGAAGCCGCCCGCGCGGGACGGCACGGGCGCGGGTTCTCCATCGTCGCGGACGAGGTGCGCAACCTTGCCGGACGCTCGGCGAAGGCGGCGAAGGACACGGCGCAGATGCTGGACATCACCGTCGCCAAGCTGGAAAACGGCGCCACCCTCGCGGAGCACACCGACAGCGTCCTCCGCGAAATCGTGGACAACGCCGCCCGCGTCGCCGATCTCTTCCGCGAAATCGCGAAATCCTCGAACGAGCAGTCGCTGGGCATCAGCCAGATCGCCAACGGCCTTTCCCAAATCGACCGCGTCACCCAGCACAACACCCTCACCGCCAGCGAAACCGCCGCCGCCGCCCACGCGCTCCTCCGCCAGGCGGAGGCGCTGCGCCGCCTCATGGAGCGCTTCCGCCTCCGCGAGGGCGCGGAAAAGCTGGCCGCGCGGCACGCGCAGGGGAACATCCTCCTCGACGATCCCTTCCGCGCCGACCCGAAGGCGCTGGGACTCGGCTCGGCGGTGCGGCAAAACAGTTGACCCCGCCGCCGCGCGCGGGTATATTCCGCCGTTTCGTCTGTGCACGGGGAACTTCCCGGGAGAGAGCGGCGCATGAGCCTTAACGTTACGATTCCCGACACCTTCAACGGTCCGCTGGATCTTCTGCTCCATCTCATCCGCCGCGACGAGATGGATATTTACGACATTCCCATCGCGCGCCTCACCGCCTCCTATCTGGAGGAAATGAACCGCCCCGGCGTCGTCGACGTCGACGAGGGGGCGGAATTCCTTGACCTCGCCAGCCGCCTTCTGGAAATCAAGAGCCGGATGCTGTTGCCGCCGGAGGAACTGGCCGAGGATGCGGAGGAGGAGGGAGAGGAGGAGTTCGACCCCCGGAGCGGGCTGGTGGAGGCGCTTCTGGAATACCGCAGGTTCAAGGACGCCGCGGAGCGGCTGGGGGAGATGGCGGAGGAGCAGGCGCGGCGGTATCCGCGCTCTGCGCCGCGCATGGAGTTTGCGTTCGTGGAGCCGGAGGCGGGGGAGGGCGGCGCGGGCGCGAACGACCTGCTCCGCGCGTTCCAGAACCTTCTCGACCGCATGCTGCCCGACTTCGCGGACGCGCCGGACGTCATCACGTACACGGAGGTGTCCATCGCGACGCGCGCGGAGCAGATAACGGAGAACCTCGCCGCGCTGGAGCGGACGCGCTTCTCCCGGCTCCTCTCCGACTCGCCGACAAAGTCCGAAATCGTGGGGCTGTTCATCGCGGTGCTGGAGCTGGTGCGTCAGGGAAAAATCATCGCGCGCCAAACAGATAATTTTTCTGATATTATTTTAGAGCGCCGTGTAGTTGTTTCGGGAGCGTCTCCTGCGGCGGCTGTATGCGTTTTTTTTGCTCCGGGTGTTTTATTTCCTGTTTTCGCGCCGATTTTTTCGCCGGGGCATACACGGAATGACGTGAAAAAAGCGCTGCCGCCTCCGGGTATTTTCCCTGCGCCCCGGATTGTTCTCCGGCGTCCGCGCCGCATTCCGGCGCCCGGGGGGCTTTTTCCCCGCATGCGCGCCGCGCACGGGAAGAGACCCACAGGAAGAGGAAGAGGAAGAAATGATTGATGCCGGCACGGAAAGCGCCGAGGCGTCCGCTGCGGACGTAAGCGTTATCGTTCCCGCGGCGGGATGCAGCGAGCGGATGGGGGGGGGCGTGCGGAAGCCGCTTCTGGAGCTGGGCGGCGAGCCGATTCTCTTCCGCACCTGCCGGAGGCTCCGGAGCGTTCCGGGAGTTCTCGAAATCATTGTCGCCGCGCATCCGGAGGATGTGGCGTATTTGCAGGACGCCGCGTTCGAGCAGGCGCGGGCGGCGGGGATTGATCTGGTTGTCGCGGGGGGCGCGTGCCGGGCGCAGTCTGTGTGGAATGCGCTGGAGGTGGTGTCTGCGAGAGCGGAACTGGTGGCTGTGCATGACGCTGTGCGGCCGTTTGTGCCTGTGGATGTTGTGCAGGCGCTTATTTCCACCGCCCGCCGCCGGGGAGCGGCTGTGCCGGTGATTCCCCTTTCGGACACGGTGAAGCGCATTGACGGGGACGAGATTATCGAGACGCCGCGCCGCGCGGGTCTGATGCGCGTGCAGACGCCGCAGGTGTTCCGCTCCGACCTTCTTATTGAAGCGTATGAGTACCGCATGGCGACGGGGTCGCTCAGCGAGTACATCACGGACGACGCGCAGCTTGTGGAGGGACTTTCGCAGCCTGTTGCGTCCGTGCTGGGGCATCCGCACAACAGGAAGCTGACGACGCGCGGGGATCTGGAACTGGCGGAATTGCTGCTTCGCGCGGGGGTCGTGGAGTGAGGTCTTGCTGCTCGAACCATTCCGGACAATTCACCATTCTCAATGCAACCGAAGCCATGCGCCGGTTGGATGCTTTGGAGAAAATGCCGCCGATTGTCATGACGAGCGAACTGACAGCCATCAACGACGCCGCTGTTTTACGGATAAAAGCCAAGGGTATTTATGAAAATCTGACGCCGGCAGGAAATGCACGCGATACCTGTCAATTGAGATTCCCTGCCAGCGGTTTCAAAAAGATGAAATCCCACAGCGCTGATCCGCGAATCATGCAGGCGGTTCCAGTACTGCGGGATATTTTTGCGGGAGCGGTTCATCTTTATACGGAAGCATCAAGGGGTGCAAATGATTTCATTGTGGCATGGCATACGTATGCAACAAAAACACTGTTGAGCGATCGGGAGGCATATGTCAGATTGACTGCGAAAGAGTTGCGCAACAGAGACATGGAGCTTGATTTTTACGACATCCATTATGCCGAAACAAAAACCGGCCTGAATTCTTCTGTACGGGAAGCAAACCCGCCTCGGAATGATTCAGACCGGGAAATCGAGAGGTATTCAGATATTTCTACTGATATACTACACCGTTGGATGTCGGTTGTCAAGTCCCAGTTCAACAGCGTCAAAACACCCGCACGCCTTTGCCCACTTCGCGCTCCGGCTGGAGGCGGATGACGGCGCCTTCGGGGCCGGGGACGCCGAGGATGAGGACTTCCGATGTTTCGGGGCCCATTTTCTTCGGGGGGAAATTGACGACAGCTATCACCTGCGCGCCCAACAGTTCCTCCCGCGCATAGTTCGTCAGGGCGGCGCAGGAGACCTTTCTCCCGATCTCCGGGCCGAAATCCAGCGTGAAACGGTAGGTCGGCTTTTTCGCGCGCGACGCCTCCACCTCCACTATCGTGCCGACGCGCATGTCGATTTTTTCGAAATCGTCCCAGGTTATGGCCATTCCGTTCTTCCTTGACTTTTTTTGCGTGCTCCGCAACAATACGAAAATACACCATATCGCAGCATAATACGGCAATACAGGAATTCTGGCAACATACAGGACATACAAGGAGCGCACTACATGGACAGCCCGCAGGTCGCCCTGATCATGGGAAGCTATTCCGATTATCCGAAGCTGGAACCCGCAATGGAAGTGTTCCGGGAATTCGGCATAGGCTATGAAATCCGCGTCATGTCCGCGCACCGCACGCCCGACGTCGTCGCGGACTGGGCGAAAAGCGCGCACGCAACCGGCATAAAAGTCATCGTCGCCGCGGCGGGCGGCGCGGCGCACCTTCCCGGCGTCATCGCGGCCTATACCGTAATCCCCGTCATCGGCGTCCCCATCGCCGTCCCCAGCATGGGCGGCCTCGACAGCCTCCTCTCCATGGTGCAGATGCCGGCGGGCATCCCCGTCGCCACCATGTCCGCGGGGAACGGCGGCGCGGAAAACGGCGCCCTCATGGCCATCGCCATTCTCGCGACCTCCGACCGCACCCTCTTCGAAATGCTCCAGACATACCGCCGCCGCATGGCGGACAAGGTCACCGAGCGCGACTCCGCCCTCCAATGGAAAGTCCGCTCGCAAAAAGACGAACACGGACGGATATAGCGTCAGGGGAGCAGCATGCGGAAGTTGAAAGTATACCTTGAGACATCCGTCTTCAAACACATCGTCAAGTGGAAAACAGTGTCCATGACGGAGGTGATCAATTTGCGCGAAGGCTACAGACGCATAGGGATATTTTCACCGACGGAGATTATCACCAATGGCTGACGAACCCGCTGCGATGAGGGAAATTCATGAAATTCGTGAGCGGATCGCACGAGAGACCGCCCATATGATGCCGGAGGAGCATGCGGCGCACGCGAACCGCATTGCGGAAAGACTGGCTCGCAAGCACGGCTTCACGCTGCTTCAAACCCCCGCTCCGCTCCAGCACGCCCTGTGAACCGGCATGCGGATCCGCTCACGCCCCTTTCGGACGGGCTGCTCCCCGCGGCCATGCGGGACAGGGAGTCCCGCGGGCGGCGGCACGCGGAGGAGGAGCATCCGTATCGCGGGGCGTTCCAGCGCGACCGCGACAGGGTCATCCACTCCGCGCATTTCCGCAGGCTGGAATACAAGACCCAGGTCTTCGTCAACGGCGAAGGCGACAACTACCGCACGCGCCTCACCCATACCCTGGAAGTCACCCAAATCGCCCGCAGCCTCGCGCGCGCCCTGCGGCTGAACGAGGATCTGGCCGAGGCTGTCGCCCTGTCCCACGATCTCGGCCACACGCCCTTCGGCCACGCGGGGGAGAGGACGCTCAACGCCCTCATGGCGGGGGCGGGAGGGTTCAATCACAACCGGCAGGGACTCCGCATCGTCGATCTGCTGGAAGCGCGCTATGCGGCGTTTCCGGGGCTGAACCTGACGGAGGAGGTGCGGGAAGGGTTTGTGCAGCACGGCAGGGCTTTCCGGCCCGGGGACGGGCCGCTCCTGGAAATAGCGGTCACGCTCATTGCGGACGACATCGCCTACATCGCGCACGACATAGACGACGGGCTGTACAGCGGGCTGCTGCGGGCGGAAGAACTGGGGGAGCAGGCTCTCTGGCGGGAGGCTGTGTCGGAGGGCGGGGCGGGGGAGCGGTTCGACGCGCTTCCGGAGCGGCTGAAGCGGACGGAGGGGGTGCGGCGGCTTATCAACATGCTTGTCGGCGACGTCATCGCGGAGACGCGGCGGCGGATGGCGGCGGAAGCGGTCTGCGCGCCGGACGCGGTGCGGGCATGCGGCCGGGTTCTCGTGGACTTCACGGAAGCGGTCGGCGAAAAAAAAACAGCGCTGAAAAAATTTTTGTTCCGCAACTTCTACCGTCATCCCAACGTCATGGAAGTGATGGAGGAAGCGCAGGGAATGCTGGAAGACGTGTTCGCGCGCATCGTCGCCGGCGAGGAAAAATTGCCGGAACAGTATGAAAAAATCGCCGATGCCGAGGGAGTGGAACGGGCGGCGGCGGACTATGTCGCGGGCATGACGGACAGGTTCCTGCGGGATCGCTGGCGGGAGGGAAAGAAGAAAAAATCGGGTAAAAAAGGAAAAAAGAATTGACAAGAGATTTTCTGGCGCTATAGTTTGACGCTTTCCCCGATTGGGGCAGGAATCCCGCGCCGTGCGGATTCCGGGCAGGCGGGTCTGGGTGCGTGCAGCCGGACTTGCCCACGTGGAGCTTCCAGGCAAAACAGCCTGTCGGCTCGGCCCGCGAGGAGCGGCCGCGGTTTCAATGATGCCTGTTCCGATCCCCGTGTGTGGCTTCGTCCCCGTGTGGCTTTCGCGGGAAACGTCGCCGCTGAACCGGAGGGCTTCTGCAAAAGCCTTTCTGTTCCAGGTCGAAGCGAAGAGAGCGTTCCCGTGCGAGAGGCCGGAACGCGTGCGAAGTTCTCCGCTCCCGGGGTATTGTATAACTATATTTGAGTTTTTGTCCGCCCGGCGGAAAAGCTTTTTTCCGCGTGTGCGGTTTTTGTTGTTTTCCGGATGTGGGGTCGTTTCGTTTCCGGCCCGCCGGTCGATGAAGAGGGTGAAATCTCATGAAGCTTCCCGTTTATGACAAACAGGGCCAGTCTGTCGAAGAAATCGATTTCGACGAATCCCTGCTGGGCAAGTTTGTCAATTACAAGCTGCTCCACGCCGCGGTGGTGATGTACGAGGCGAACCTCCGCCAGGGCACGGTCAAGACCAAGAACATCCGCGAAGTCGCCGGCAAGTCGGCAAAGCCCTTCAAACAGAAAGGCACAGGCCGCGCCCGCATGGGTCGCGTCCGCCGCTTCGGCTCCCGCGGCGGCGCCACAGCCTTCGGCCCCCGCCCCCGCGACTACTCCCTCGACATGCCCCGCACCGCCCGCCGCCTCGCGCTCAAATCCGCGCTCCTCGGCAAATTCCGCGACAACGAGATCCTCGTCCTCAAGGACATCGACGCCGCCGCGCCGAAAACCAAAAACGTCGCCGACACGCTCAAAGCGGTGAAAGCCTTCGACAGCTGCCTCATCGTCGTCCCCGAATACAACGAAAACATCCTCAAATCCTGCCGCAACCTGGCCGGAATCGACCTTTCCGTTCTGTCCGACTTGAATGCATACTCCGTCCTGCGCCGCAAACAGGTGATTTTCACCAAGGCGGCTCTTGAGGCGCTGGCCGAGGAGGTGAAGAAATGAAACGCTCCGTTCTTGCACGCCGCCGCATGCCCGTGGCGACCATGGAACCCTACCGCGTCATCCGCCGGCCGCATGTGTCGGAAAAGACGACGGATCTGATCCAGAACTTCAATACCTACGTCTTTGAAGTCGACACCGAAGCGACGAAAACCGACATCCGCGAAGCCATCGCCCATATCTGGGACGTCAAGGTGGACAGCATCCGCATCGTCAACGTCCGCGGCAAGGCGAAACGCATGGGCCGCATCTCCGGGTTCTCCCGCTCCTGGAAAAAAGCCATCGTGAAGCTGGCGGAGGGGCAGGGGATTGAGATTCTTCGCTAACGCGATTCGTAATCGAAACAGGTGATTTGGAGATATTCATGGGTATCAAGAAAATGCGGCCGATGACGCCCGGCACGCGCCACATGTCCCGGCTGGATTTCGCCGAACTGACAAAGGCCGCGCCGGAAAAGAAGCTCACCACCGTCCTCAAGTCCAACGGCGGGCGCAACCACCGCGGCATCATCACCACCAGCCACCGCGGCGGCGGCGTGAAACGCCGCTACCGCCTCGTCGACTTCAAACGGAACGACAAGGACGGCGTCACCGCCAGGGTCGCGGCAATCGAATACGATCCCTACCGCTCCGCGAACATCGCCCTGCTCCACTACGCCGACGGCGAAAAGCGCTACATTCTCGCCCCCCAGGGCCTCGCGGTCGGGCAGCATGTCATGAGCGGGAGCGCGGCGGAGCCGGAAACCGGCAACTGCATTCCCCTTGAAAACATCCCGCTGGGGCTGACCGTGCACAATGTCGAGCTCGCCCCCGGCCAGGGCGGCAAGCTGGCGCGCTCCGCCGGCATGCAGATCACCCTCCAGGCGAAGGACGGCGCGCACGCCATCATCCAGATGCCCTCCGGCGAAATGCGCCGCGTCGACATCCGCTGCCGCGCGACCATCGGCACCGTCGGCAACGCCGACCACGGCATGGTCTCCATCGGCAAGGCCGGCCGCAAGCGGCACATGGGCTGGCGCCCGAGCGTGCGCGGCTCCGCGATGAACCCGGTCGACCACCCGCTCGGCGGCGGCGAAGGCAGGCACGCCGGCGGCCACCAGTTCGCCAGCCCGTCCGGCGTCTACGCCCGCGGCGGCCGCACCCGCGACCCGAAGGCGCGTTCCAACGGCATGATCATCACCCGGCGCAAGAAATAACGGGAGCGCGCGTACTGGAAGCTTTGAAGCATTTTTCGCACCCCGATGTTCGGAGAATTACAATGGGTCGTTCCAAGAAAAAAGGTCCCTACGTCGACCTCAAGGTTCTTGAAAAAGTCATGAAGCAGAAGGATTCCGGTTCGCGGGACGCCATCAAGACCTGGGCGCGCTCGTGCATGATCATCCCGGAGTTCATCGGCCATAACTTCGCCGTCCACACCGGCCACAAGTTCACCGCCATCTTCGTCACCGAAGCCATGGTCGGCCACAAGCTCGGCGAATTCGCCCTCTCCCGGAACTACCACACCCACGCGAAATAGCGCGGGGGGCGGACGGGGAGCCGGGGAGGCCAACTGGATTGTTTTCGCGGCGCGAGCCGCACCGAATATGCGAGGGTTTTCACCATGGGTTATGTCGCCAAACACAGACATGCTCCGATCAAGGCGTACAAGGCGCGCCTCGTCATCGACCTTATCCGCAACAAGACGGTCAACGACGCGCTCAACATTCTCCGCTACAAGCCGCAGCGCGCGGCGCGCTTCATCGAGCGCGTCGTCCGCTCCGCCCAGGCGAACGCGGAAGACCAGGGCGCCAGCGGCGAATTCGTCGTCTCCAAATGCTGGGTGGACGAAGGCTTCAGCATGAAGCGCTTCCGCCCCAGGTCGCGCGGGGGCGCCGCGCCCTATGTCCGCCGCCGCAGCCACATCTGCGTCGAGGTGGACGTCGCGCAGTAGCACGAACAGGAAAGAGTGCCGGCACGGGATGTTCCCCACCGGCCTTACGGTAGGTTTTGCGAGCCGGGCGGGTTTGAAGGGGCGGGGGAGTTGGCGACCGCCGAGCCGGGCAAGCTGGAAAGAGAAGCGGGAGAGTCCTGTGGGCCAGAAGGTTCATCCTATTGGGTTCCGTACCGGCGTCACGCGCGACTGGGATTCGCGCTGGTATGCCGACAAAAAGAACTTCGGCCGGTACCTTGTCGAAGACTTCACCATCCGCAAATATCTCAAGAAGGCTCTGGCGTTCGCCGCCATCGCCAAGACCGAGATCGAGCGCACCGAGGACGAGGTGGAGGTCATCATCCACACCGCCCGCCCCGGCGTCGTCATCGGCCGCCGCGGCACCGAGGTGGACAGGCTCCGGGAAGACCTCGAACGGGTCATCCAGGGGAAGGTCTCGGTGAAGATCAAGGAAATCACCAAGCCCGAGCTGAACGCCCAACTGGTCGCCGAAGGCATCGCGGAACAGATCGAAAAGCGCGTCGCCTACCGCCGCGCCATGAAGAAGTCGGTCGAGACCTGCATCCAGGCCGGCGTCTACGGCATCAAAATCCGCTGCTCCGGCCGCCTGGGCGGCGCGGAAATCGCGCGCGCCGACGGCTACACGGTCGGCAACCTGCCGCTGCAGAAGCTGCGCGCCGTCATCGACTACGGCTTCGCCGAAGCCCACACCATGATGGGGCACATCGGCGTGAAGGTCTGGCTCTACAAGGGCGACGTCGGCGAGGAACTGACAGAGGAGAACGCCCCGGAAATGCCGGAACGCGGCCGCGGTCGCCGTTAAATTAATTACATAATGCGCCAGGAGATACAGTCATGGCTCTGATGCCGAAACGTTTGAAACACTCGCGCAAGTTCATGCGCGGCCGCATCCGCGGCAACGCCACTTCCGGGAACTTCGTCGCCTTCGGCGAGTTCGGGATCCAGGCCATGGAAGCGGGCAAAATCACATCCCAGCAGATCGAGGCGGCGCGCGTTGCTGCGAACCGTCTTGTCGCGGGGCAGGGCAAGATGTGGATCCGCATCTTCCCGCACAAGTCCGCGAGCAGCCGCCCGGCGGAAACCCGAATGGGCAAGGGCAAGGGCGAGGTGGATCACTGGTACGCCGCGGTCAAGCCCGGCACCATCCTGTTCGAAATGAGCGGCGTCTCGGAGACTCTCGCGCGCGAAGCGTTCAAGCGCCAGGCGTACAAGCTGCCGATCAAGACCTGTTTTGCTTCGAGGAGACATTCGTTATGAAGGCTGAGGAAATCCGTTCCCTTGAGCCGGCCGCTATTCTGACGGAAGTCGAGAAGCTGCGCCGAGAAATGCTGGAACTGCGTTGCAAGATCGCCCTCGGGGAAGACGTCCGTCCCCACAGGGTGGGGGAAGTGAAGCGCGAAATCGCCCGCATGCTGACGATTCTGAATGAAAAAGGCGCTGCTGTCGAGGAAGGGGCCATGGCATGAGTGACGAAGCGAAAACTGCCGAGAGGTCGAGCCGCCGCACCCTGCAGGGCGTCGTGAAATCCGCCAAGATGCAGAAGACGATTCTCGTGTCGATCGTGCGCGAGTTCAAGCACCCGAAGTACGAGAAGCGCGTCCGCCGCACGAAGGTGTACAAGGTGCACGACGAGGCGGGCGTTGCGAAGCCGGGCGACATCGTCGAGATGATGGAGACGCGCAAGATGTCCAAGACCAAGACATGGCGTCTGGTCAAGGTCGTGAAAAGCGCCGAATAACTGAAACGCTAACCGGAGGTACCTATCCGTGATTCAGATGCAGACAATGCTGGACGTGGCTGACAACACGGGCGCGAAACAGGCCATGTGCATCAAGGTGCTGGGCTCGACCCGCCGCCGCTACGCGTCCCTCGGCGACATCGTCGTCGTGACGGTGAAGAAGGCCGTCGCCGGCGGCGACATCAAGGCAGGCACCGTGGCGAAGGGCGTGATCGTCCGCACGAAGAAGGCTGTGAAACGTCCCGACGGCACGTCCATCCGCTTCGACTCGAACGCCATCGTGCTCGTCGACGGCGACAAGAACCCGCGCGGCACGCGCATCTTCGGCCCCGTCGCCCGCGAACTGCGCCAGGCGAATTTCATGAAGATCGTTTCTCTTGCTCCTGAGGTTGTGTGAGCGGGAACCTGAAAGTGATAGAGGGATATGCAATGGAAACTGTGAAAACCCGTATCCGCAAAAACGACACGGTTCAGGTTCTTGCCGGCGCCGACGGCGGGAAAATCGCCGCCGACTCCGGCGCCGAACGCGGCAAGCGGGGCAAGGTGCTTGAAATCGACCGCGCAAAGGGCAGGGCGAAAGTCCAGGGCGTGAAGATGATTTACCGCCACCTTCCCGTCTCCAAGGATCCCCAGAGGCCGGGCGGCGGCCGCATCGAGAAGGAAGCCTTCATCAACCTCTCGAACCTCGCCGTCGTCTGCCCCAAATGCGACGCCGCGACCCGCGTCGGCATCCGCGAGGAAAAGCAGGAGCGCGAAGGCGGCGTCGTGAAGACGAAGCGCATCCGCGTCTGCAAGAAATGCGGCGCGGATATTCCGGGTTCGGAAAAGTAGGCAGGACAATCCGTCACTCGAAGTCGCGGTCGGCAATCGCGGCTTGCAAAAGGAAAAGCATACTATGAAGGCTCGTTTGTCTGAGAAATACCGGAATGAGGTGCTGCCGGCCATGCAGAAGGATTTCGGCCGCACCAACATCCATTCCCTTCCCCGTCTGGAAAAAATCTGCCTGAACATGGGCATCGGCAAGGCGATCGACGACTCGAAAATCCTCGAAGAGGGCGTCAAGACGATGAGCGCCATCGCCGGCCAGGCAGCCGTCGTCACCAAGGCGCGCGTCTCCGTGTCGAACTTCCGCCTGCGCCAGGGGTACAAGATCGGCTGCCGCGTGACGCTCCGCGGGAACATCATGTTCGAGTTCTTCGACCGTCTCGTCGCCACCGCCATCCCGCGCATCCGCGACTTCCGCGGCGTCTCGAAAAAGGCGTTCGACAAGTCCGGCAACTACTCCCTGGGGATTGAGGAAGTGACGATCTTCCCGGAAATCGACGCGGACAGGCTCGTCCACCCCTTCGGCATGGACGTGACCTTCGTCATCAAGAACTCGGGCGGCCGCGAGGAAAGCATGAAGTTCCTCAAGCTGATGGGCATGCCTTTTGCGGAATAGCCGTGTCCGGCGCAGTGCACGCCGGCGCACTCATGGAGAATCACTGTGGCGAAAACATCCTGGATTGTGAAGTCGAACCGTCCTCCCAAGTTCAGCACGCGCGCCTACAGCCGCTGCAAAATCTGCGGCCGCTCCCGGGGCGTGTACAAGAAATTTTCGATTTGCCGCATCTGCCTCCGCAACCTGGCGAACAAGGGCGAGATTCCGGGCATGCGCAAGTCCAGCTGGTAAGTCGCAGACGAACATTTTGATATTCCTCACTGTTTCAAGAAGGATACCGGTATGAGCATGACCGATCCCGTGGCAGACATGTTGACCCGCATCCGGAACGCGAACGCCCTGATGCGCGACGAAGTCAGCATGCCCTCCACAGCCATTAAAATCAACATCGCCGAAGTCCTGAAGCGCGAAGGCTTCATCAAGGGCTTCGACATTGTCGAGCGCCCGCTCCAGAACGAGCTCAAACTCCAGCTCAAGTACGGCCCGGAAGGCGAAAAAGTCATCCGCTCCCTCACCCGCACCTCCAAGCCCGGCTGCCGGGTCTACCGCGGCTACGAGGACATCCCGCATGTCCTCTCGGGGCAGGGCGTGGCGATCGTCTCCACGAACCAGGGCATGCTCTCCGACAGGGAATGCCGGGAGAAGAAGGTGGGCGGCGAGGTGTTGTGCACCGTCTACTAGGGACGGGACTCTACGAATTCTACCCGTCGCTGACCTGCGTTGCGGTTTCCGCGCCGAATGGCTCCGGGATCGCCGCGCTTTCTAAGCGGCGCTGATAGTTAGGAATGCATTATGTCGCGCGTAGGAAAAAAACCGGTTGCACTGCCCGCGGGCGTTACCGTCACGGTTCCCGGCGAGCAGATTGTCGTCAAAGGCCCCAAGGGCGAGCTGAAGCAGAAGCTGGTGCCCGGCGTGAAGATCGGCGTCGCGGACGGGCAGGCCACCGTCACCCGCGACTCCGACTCCAAGCAGCACCGCGCCCTCCACGGCCTCTACCGCGCCCTCATTCAGAACATGGTCGTGGGCGTCACACAGGGCTACGAGAAGCGCCTGCGCATCATGGGCACCGGCTACCGCGTCGAACTGAAGGGGACGAAAATCCTCTCCATCGTCGCCGGCTACGCCCACTCTGTCGAATTCCCGATTCCGGCCGGCATCGAGGTCGAAATCCCGAAAGCCACGAGCCGCGAATACATGGACTTCGTCATCCGCGGCATCGACAAGCAGCTTGTCGGCGAAATCTCCGCCCAGGTGCGCCGCGTCCGCCCGCCGGATCTCTATCAGGGCAAGGGCATCCGCTTCACGGACGAGCACGTGCGCCGTCTGGAAGGCAAGTCCTTCGGCGCGGGCAAGTAGATTCATTCATGAGGGGGCTGGGAACCGGGGCGGCTTTCCGACAAGCGCGCTGTGCGTGACGGGGAAGGCAGCCTGAGCGGTCTTACCTGTCCCGGGAGAAATACGCAATGGAACGCATTCTGAAAAAACGCTTCGACCTCCGCCGCCGCCACGAGCGTTCGCGGCAGAAAATCAGCGGCACCGCCGCGCGCCCGCGCCTCGCCGTCTTCCGGAGCCTCCGGAACATCTCGGTGCAGTTCGTCGACGACGTCGCCGGCAACACCCTGCTCTCCGTCTCCACCCAGAGCGCGGACTTCCCGAAGGACACCTACGGCGGGAATGTCAAGGCTGCCGAGACCCTCGGCGAACTCGCCGCGAAAATGGCGAAGGACAAGGGCATAGAGGCTGTCGTCTTCGACAAGGGCGGGCGGAAATACCACGGCCGCGTCAAGGCTCTCGCCGAAGCGGCGCGCAAGGGCGGTTTGAAATTCTAGGTTTAGATACTTCCACTTCTGAATGGAGTACGCGGCATGGCTGAGAATGGCGACAACAGAGTGAATTCTTCCCCCGACCAGGGCGGCGGCAACGCCGGACGCCGTCCCCGCGGCGGCACGCGCACAGGCGCTCCCGGCGAGGCAGGCGCGGCGCGCGGCCAGCGCGGCGGCCGGGGCGACACAGCCCGTCGCGGCGGACGCGGCCGGAAGGATCGCGACGAACC
>QMCE01003467.1_pt1 | contig 15376 bp, 11 predicted proteins | sample 1821851 | NCBI WGS metagenome assembly QMCE01 (sample SAMN09453174, study PRJNA476694) | Termite gut metagenome, whole genome shotgun sequencing project. | isolation source: worker | host: Odontotermes sp. | place: South Africa:Pretoria | collected 2016-01-28 | reverse complement strand
GTTGTTTATTCCAGTATTTGCGATCAATATGCTTCTGAGGACTCTGCGCTGGCAAATGCTGTTTTACAAAGATAACCAGCTTAGCACTTTATTGCTGTTCATAACTCTGCTGATCGGCAATTTTTATAATTCCGTTCTTCCGGCCAGAGCCGGCGACCTCATCCGTACCGTACTGCTGAGTATATACGCGAAAATCAGCAAGGTGCAGACTCTGACGACAGTTGTGATCGAACGTCTTTTCGATTTATTGTTCGCCGGCATATTGTTTTTCATCATGGCCGAATATCTGGCCATGCCGCCGATCATCCGCAATGCCTCTTCATTCATAGCTCTGGGCATCATTGTTGTTTTCGTCGTCGCTCTGACCTTGACGCATCAACGCAGCAAAACTGTGCTGATGAAATTAGTGCCTACCAATATCCCGGATAAACTACGCAACCGTCTAAAAACGGCTTTTAATTCCGCTATTGAAGGATTCCATTGCCTGTCCAGCGGGCGCATTTTTCTTTTTCTCACGGCTTTTATAGGCATATGGCTGATGGAATTCATCTCACTGTACATTATTATGCGGGCGGCCAATGTCGAGGCGGCGCCAGCTCAAGTGGTTGCTTTGTTTCTTTTTCCCACAATAGCCATATTGATTCCAGGCCCGCCAGGTCAGGTGGGTATTTTTGAATATGCCGTCATTTTCGGCGCTGAGCTCCTGGGCGTCTCTAATGGCCCGACCATTGCCATTTTATGGCATGGCGTCTCTTTGGCCTGTATCATCAGCGCCGGACTTTTAGCTTCACTGAAGAGAAAAAAAGTCTTGTCGCGCCTGGAACGTTCCGTCCAGGCCGAGGAGCCAGCCTGAAAAGTTTTACGTAAAATAGGTTCATCATAACTTTCCGCAGTTTCCAGTGAGGTACTATGACCGCAGAATATGATTTAAGTATTATCGTTCCGTGTTTGAATGAGGAAGAAAACATCTGCCAGGTGCTGAAGGCCCTGCTTGATATTGTGGGAAAAATTGAAAACTGCCGAACCGAGATACTGGTTATTGATGACAAGAGCGATGACAAAACATATGAAACAGCACAGCAATACATCAAACAAAAGCGGCTGGGTGATCAGGTACGGCTCATCAGAAGGGAAATGCATCGCCGGGGCTATGGAGCGGTAGTGCGCCACGGCGTCGCCCACGCACATGGGCGCTACGCCATTTTCGTTTCAGCTGATATGGTCGATCCGATCGAACACCTTCCCGCCTTCTATAAATTAATGGAGGAAGGCGCCGATCTGGTGCAGTGTTCACGCTACCAGAATGAAGGCGACACCGATACCATCCCCTTTTCTTACAAGTTCTGGCAATTTTTTTATCGCCGCATGGTCAGGGGCATTTTGGGAACAAACCTTACCGACACGACTTATGCCTTTAAAATGTTCCGGCGTTGTGATATGTTGGCTATGGGTTTGGCTCAGAACAGATTCAGCATCAGCCCGGAAATAACCTTCAAAACCATTTTATCAGGCGGGAAAATAAAGTCTTTTGCCGCCCCGCAAGGAACCAGAGTTTACGGGATTTCCAAATTCAGATTTTCAAAAGAGTTTTTCGGATATTCCTATGTTTTGTTGAGGGCTCTTTTGCATCGCACAAGACTTGCTTTCTGGTTTTAGAGCGTTTCGCACTTCAGATGTCGTAAAAACACGCAACGTGCTCTAAAAATGCCGCCATGTGCCGCTTGAATGGCCTCTTGGGCTATGGAACAATACAAATGTGGCTCCGCCGATTTTACCGAGCACATAATTATACGGTTGTGGAAGATCATAATGAAAATAACCTACGTAAACTGTGAAGATATTGTTGGCCAGCGCTTTAACGGATATGGTTTATGCAAATATCTCAATCAGTATTTTGACGATCAATGCCATATGTATGTCAGAGAAAAGCTCTCTAACGCCTCGTTTATCACCCCAGTATGGCCCGGAAAACGGGTGCGGATGTGTAGGCTGGCTACCAGGGCTGAACAAAAGCTGAGTCTGCAGAACATTCTGTACCCTCCGGCTCTGATATATCGCAAGTATATAAAAGAGGCCGATATTATTCATCTGCAGTTGATAGCCATGCAATATCTAAGCTATTGGGAATTACCGCTCCTGGCCATAAAAAAACCCGTAGTTCTTTCTTTACATGATTTCACCGCCTTCTCCGGCTGTTGCTCCAATCCTTATAATGGAACTTGTGAACAATGGGAAACAGGCTGCGATTCGTGTCAGGACTACTCCAATGGAGTTTTCGCTTTACGCCGCCCTACCACCGCCTTTCATTGGAAATACAAAAAGTGGGTCTGGAACAAGGTTCGCCCTGATGTTATTGTAGCCTCACAATGGCTGATGGATCGGGTGAACAGATCACCCATGTTTGAAAAATGCCGTAAGCACTTGGTTCCATTTGGCTTGAACCTGAAAATATTCCGGCCGGCCGCCGGATCCGAAAAAGCGAAGCTGCGCTATAAACTGGGAATTCCCCAAAACAACTTTGTTATTATCTTCAGGGCCTATAACTCGCCCTATAAAGGGCTGGAGGCGATCCGGCAGGCTATAAGGATGTTGCCTGAAGGCCTTTCCAAAAATATCACTTTCATAACCATGAACGGCTGTGGATTTTTGAATGAATTTATCGGTAGGAGCCATATCCTGGAATACGATACTGTAGCCAGAGAGCAGGATATGGCCGATCTGTTCCGGGCTTCGGATCTGTTTTTGATGCCGTCGGTTCAAGAGACTTTCGGCATGATGGCCATAGAGTCCATGGCTTGTGGCGTCGCTTCGATCGTCTCCACCAACACGCCCCTGCCTGAAGTCACCAGAGCGCCCCAGGCGGCCTTGACAATACCGGCCGGTGACGCTCCTGTGTTATGCCAAGCCATGACCAATATGATCAACGATGCTGAGATGAGATGCAAAATGGCCCACAGGGCACGGGAACTTGCTGTTGATCTATATGATTTCAGGCGTTACGCGCGGTCAATGCGCGAGATTTATCAGGCCAGAATAACCGAGGCTGCCTGAGCAGCCGATCCGCCTCTGCGAAACTGTTATGAGATACAAATTAGAATCATTGTTTGTCGCCGTTATCCTGACGGTTTTTGTCTTTCCTGACGTCATTTTCATGAAGGCCAGCCTGCTCTTGACCGATCAGGTTCACGGAGCGGGCAATTTTGCGCCGTTCGCTCTAACCCAGGGCGCGGTTGACCAAGTTAAGCAACCCGTTTCATTTTATCCGGTTCCGGAGCACTTATTTTGGTTCAGCGGTCATAGCGATCCGGGCGGCGCCGTGCTACAGTCGGAACCAATGGCCAAATTTGTGTCCAACTCACTGAAGAAAGGCCAATCTCCATATTGGAATCCCTATTCAGGCAGCGGCGCTCTGGGCCCTGAGGTTCTGGCCGATGTGAAATTTTCGCCTCTGTCCCTTCTGTCTGAAGCTTTAGGCGGCACTTCCCTAATTTATAATATCGTGTCGCTGGCCTTCTTTACTTGCGGGCTCTTCTTTTTATGCCTGATGATGCGGACAGTCCTGCTTCTGTCATTGACGGCTTCGACCGGCGCCGGACTGCTATACCTGTTGAACGGCTACTGTATGGCAAATATCGGTTCTAATGTGACACAGAGCCATTTTTTTCTGCCAATGGTTCTGTATGCCGCCACGGTATTCGTACGGGGGCCGAATTCCGTGCGGTTTGCCGCCCTGGTTTGTGCATTTGCCATTTTGCTGTCCTGTTCATTCATGCCGACTACAATAACTGCACTTATCGGCGTCTACATTGTGATTCTGGGCTTGCTTACGAACGAAATCCGGCGTGGTCGGCTAACGCTTAAGCAGGCTTTCTCTCTGGTGTTGCTCCAGGCCTTTGCCGGCATCATCGCGCTGTGTCTGATCTCCGCTTTATATTTTCCCATATTTGAAAATATTCTGCTGGAGGGCCTTATTGAAGAATACAGCGGTCGGGAGTTTTTCCCACTTCTTTTTCCTGCGGCCATTGTCCCCATGTTTTCGCCTTCGTTGTTTTTCGAATCATATCTGGCCATATCGCAATATCCCGACGCCTTCACGACAATCGGCAACACTTCATACCATTTCGGGATTGTCGCCATAGCACTGACCGGCTGCGCCGTCTCACGCAGCCGGGCCACAAGCTTACGTCCCGCAGTTATGGTGTTCTATGGCGGCGGCTTGTTGATTCTCTGTCGGCTGTTCGGCCTGCCTGGGATATCAACTGCCATAGACAACATCCCGGTAATGAAAAGCATTGGGTGTCAATACTGGTGGCCAGCCCTTCTGGCTCCTTTGATTCTGCTGGCCGGAATTGGCCTGGAAAATATACGGACTGCACGGGCCTTGATATGCCCGGCCTTGGGTTTTATCGCCGTAGGCCTTGTTGGAGCCCTTTTTTTGGCTCACCACTATGGCCTGCCCGGGCCAAATCTGGATTTTAGAATAATGGCTATAGCGTGCTCTATTTTACTGCTGGCCGCCGTTTTGTCGGTCATCATTATCATTCGCTTTAAGGGCAAAGAGCTAAGCGGCCGGGCCGGGGCTCTGGTTTTAATTGCGCTAATGTTCATCGAGCTGATTGCGGCTGGCAAATGCCTGCGTTATCAACGGAGTGATTTTTTTGAAACCAGGACTCCGGCCGTGGATTTTTTGATTCAGCGGGCGGGTCTGTTCAGAACGGTGGCGGTCGGATGGCAGTGGCAGTACTACCCGGAGCTTGGATCGGCATTCAGCCTTCATGACGCAGCTTCCATCAGTGCCAATGTTTTCCCTTATTATAAAGATTTCTTCCACTCCACCTTCAATTTGCATTCCTCGCAGCTGTTCGGCGGCACTAAAAGTTTTCCGACGACTTTGGGGGCCGCAGACAATCCCGGCCTTAACGCCATAAACTGGGAACAAGTCAATTTAATGGGCATAAGGTATATAGTTATCCCGGACAGCTTTAAAAATTATCGGGAATCTTTCTTGTCCCACGGCCTGACGCAGGCCTTTAGTGCCCATACGGTCACCATATTTGAAAATCCAGGTGCTCTGCCCCGGGCTTTTGGGGTGAGCCTTGATGATGCGGCGGCAGCTGAAGTCGGCATAAATCTGGCCGCCGGTTATCAGGACAGGCTGAAAGAGGTGACTATACGGCAATATGAAAACGCCCGCGTATCCATAAGCGGGGTGGCTGAAGGGGCGATGCTGGTGGTTCTGACCGATGTCTGGCACCGCAACTGGCGGGCTACGCTCAACGGTGGCGAGACGGCTGTGGCAAAAGTTGAGGGGATTTTCCGCGGCGTTGAGGTTTCTTCTCCGGGCTACTTTGAAATTGAGATGACTTACAGACCTCGGTCTTTGAAATATGCCGCCATGGCCAGCCTGGGCGCTGTCGCGCTGTTGTTTTGTATATTTCTGTGCCACAGGCGTTTTGATGGGGCGATAAGTAAAAAATGGCGTCTGTGGGCGTCAGGCCGCGACTTTGCTTAAAAAAGGGCGCCAGCTATTTTTTTTAACATGGAGGCCGCGAAACGGAAATTGGCTTTAGATGGCTGAGCCAGGCACAGCTGACGAATAAAACGACCGCATTCAGCAAACAGATGAAAATCGGCGTAACGCCGTATCAATTCGTGATAGGCCGTGGTCATGCCTTCATCTCCGAAAGCGTCTTTCATATAATCGGTTGTTATCCGCCAGGCATTGTTTTTTTTGTATTGGGTGACGTCTTGCAGGTGGTTGTCTATTTTTCTAGACCCCTGTTCTGGATGCTGGCGTGAAGAAACCAGAATTTTTCCGCAATTATAAAAATTGCAATGATCGGTCAGCCTCAGCCACATATCATAATCCTGGGTGGTTGATAGGTTTTCATTGAACCGGCCGGCCCTGTCAAACCCTTGACGGGGTATCAACAGAGAACACCCGTGAATGCTGCTCCAGGCCAAAAGCAACCAGCGGGCGGCTTTAAAAGGCATGTCCGGAGTTATATGTTCCGACAGAACCGTCCCGTTCTGGTCGATGGCTCTGAACGCGGAAAAAGATACGGCCAGGGGATCGCCTGTGGTTGAAAGGAACGCCATCTGGCAGGCTATCTTGTCCGGCAGATATAAATCATCATGGGAAAGCCAGGAGAAGTAACTGCCGCGCATGTTGTCAAGGCCCACGTTGAGAGCTGAAGCCGTCCCGCCGTTTTTTTTGGATATATAACGGATTTTAGAACCATATGAAAGTGCTGACATCTCGGTGGCCCCGCCGTCATCGGAGCCGTCGTTCACAACAATGATCTCACAATTGGGATAGGTTTGCGCAAGCGCCGAATCTATGGCCTCGTTCAGGTAATTCGACCCGTTGTAAACGGGTATGATAATGCTCACCATGGGCGTTGACGAGTGGTCGCACATTTTATTTTTCCCATCCTGATCTGAATTTTTCTGGCCAGCCAGTAAAAATCAGCGTAGAATATTCACATACAGTTCATGCATGGAATCAGCATACCGCTTGAAATTATACAGTTCCATAGCCAGTTCCCTGGCTCTTTCACCAAGCTTGAGACGCATATCATCATCGTTTATCATAGTAACGAGGCTGTGCAGCAAAGCTTCAGGATCATTGGGAAAAATGGCCAGAGCCCCTTGGGGGGCTCTTGTTACTTCCACCAGGGGCGTATTTTCCGAAACAATGCTGGGAACCCCGCAAGCCATGGCCTCCATAGCCATCATGCCGAATGTTTCCTGAACCGAAGGCATCAGAAAAATATCGGCGGCTTGTTTTTTGCGGGCGCATATCAACCCACTGCCCCGCTGTTTTATTTTACCACTAAGCCGCCTAAGAGCTTGACGGATTGTTCCTGTACCTTTATATACAGACGGCAATGCCCTGAACATAATCACGAAATTTTCTTCCGGGATGCCCAGGCTCTTTTTGGCGGCCGCTTTATCGACTGGCTTGAAGGTGTCAAGATTCAGACCGAAAGGGATAAGGTGTTTGTTGCAACCGGTGAACATCGGGGAGGCTTCCACTTTGTCCATGAACCATTTAGAAGCCACCACGATTTCCGGGCGTGTCCTGTTCCAGACGAATTTTTTATATTTCCATAAAAAGCCTGTGGTGTCCCAGCGCAGTGGGAAGACGCCGTCGCGTCGGTCATCGCAGGAATGGCAACCAGTTTGCCAGCGATCGCAGGTAGTTTGATACGGATAGGGGCAACATCCGGTGAAGGGGGAAAACTCATGCAGGGACAGAACAGTTCTTTTTATGACCTTTGAAAGCAGCATGATTTCCCACAGGCTGAGATACTGCATTGAAACCATATGAAAATGAATTATATCGACGCAACGGACGGATCGTCTCAAAAGAAGATTCGGCGGATAAAGCAAATTTTGGAGGCTCAGCGTTCTTTCCGTGCGTTCGACAGCCCGGCGCACAAATTCCATTTTTCTGTCAGCCCACAAACCATAAAGGAAAGGAACGTCTGTTGAGCGGAACCTGGTATACATGGCGCAGTTGTCTCCGTATGCCTCCCCATAATACCGACAAAGATCGAAGCCGTTGAAGCGGCTTCCGATGACGTCTTCATAATTGACATAAGCCACTTTCATTTTACATTCCGCCTATCCATTTTTTTAAGCATAGAAATGATGGCCTCCAAGCAGCTCCGAGCTGAAATTGTCCCGGCCACGGCTCCTTTGCCGTATTGGCGAACCCGGCGTCCCTGGGCCCCTATATCGAAGCAGACCAATGGTATATCCATTGCGGTCAATTCCTGGGCCACATAGCAGAATGTCTCCGGGCATACCGACGGCACCAGGGCCACGTTGACCTTGTGTCTCAAGATCAAATCGGGCAGTTCTTCATGCCGGTAAGCCCCCAGCACTTTCAGGCTCTTGGACTTGAAGCCAGAGTCCAACTCCCCGATAACCAGGATTTTGAGCTTCAGTCGCTCTTTGTCTATCAACTGAGCCAGGTCTTCAACTATTTGCGCCCCTTTGGGCCTGGAAATGCGGCCGACCACACCGATTACGGCAACTTCATCAGGCACAGGCAGATCCAGGGGCGTCCATGATGTGATCGGCGACAAAGGCTCGACGGTTATAGGCGGCCCTTGGGGATATACTTTTGCAAACAGGTCTCGCACGCTCTCATCGGGGGCCATGACCACGTCCATGTCCAGCAGGAAATCCAGCCATTTTTTACGCCAGAGCAGAATATCAGTGTCGGTGAAATCCGGTAAATATGATGAGCTCTTCAAACAGGCATTACAGAGTCCCGGATCGGACGGCAGAGAACAGAAAAGCCCTTCGTTGTTAATCAGGTTATAAGAAGGGCATAGGGTGAAGAAATCATGCAACCAGATAGAATGCTGTTCTGCCGGCAGTCTTTTAATGATGTCCATTGTATCATAAAGATCCGGCCAGCCCACAAGATGGTTGCAAAAAAAATCAGAAATCGCAATCCGGTTCAACACAGCCTTTATCAACCTTAGAGAGGCTGTCTGGAAAACTGTATCTTTTTTTGCGGCCCTTTTAGCAGTTAAGAGGTATCTGTTATGTCCGGGCAGGTATTGCCAAAGAAGCAGGTTGACGCCATTGGCCAGCCATTGTTTTTCCCTGGCCAGTCTGAAAAAGTGAGAGCCGCCCTCATTATCGTGATCCGTAATCAGCACCGTGGGGCCATCCAGATCAAGGGCTGATTCCGCCGACAGAATGGCTGCGCTTTTCAAGAGGATGCGTTGACGCTGAAATTTTTCTATGTATGACTCCAGTCTTCGACAGAAAAGACGGGGGCCCCCGGTCTGAAAGGAAATGTACAATTTTGCGGCTATGGAGCTTGTTTTTTTCAGCACGATGACCTTAAAATTTTCCGGTATACATGCAACAGCCCGGTTTGCATTGCGGCAAGACTATATTTCCCTGGCACTTGGCGCTTGGCGAATCTGCCGCGCAGGTGGGCATCATTTTTCAGGGCGAGAATATGGTCGGCCAAAGCCATGTAATCCTGCGGTGGATGAAGTAGCCCAGCCCGACCGCCATCAAGGGTCTCGGCGATGCCCGGCACATCGCTGCCAATGATGGCAATTCCGGCCCTCATGGCCTCCAGCAAAACCAGCCCCTGGGATTCATGCAGGGAAGGCAGGCAAAGCACATCAAAGGCGGTCATAAACCGCCAGGCCTCGGATACAGCCCCGGCAAAACGTATGTCGGCATCAGGCATCCCGGCCGCTTCCTCCCTCAACTGCGCGGCAAGAGAGCCTTCCCCAGCGATCAGCCAGATCGTATCGGGAAGCCTGGAAGCGGCTTTCAGCAGCGTGGATACATTTTTTTCAGGCTCCAGTCGGCCGACATAGCCGACAACGAAGGCTTCCGGCGGCAGTCCCAAGCGATTCCTGGCTTCAGCGGCAGGTAAAGGTTTGTTCTCAGGCAGACCGTTGGGCACGACGGCCACCGGTCTGGAAACGTATTTTCTTAGATACCGTCTCAGATATTCCGAGACCGCGATATAACATGAAGTTCTGAGACCCAGGAGCGGAAACCAGATGTGCCGGCCAAAAAATGATTCGTAAAATCCGCACTCCCCGTTGACTGTCTCCACTACAAACCTGCATCCGGCCAGCCAGGCGGCCAGTCGCCCCAAGACGGCCGCCAGGTTCAGATGCAAATGTATAATATGATCTTTTCTCCGGCGCAGAATAAAAAAAAGTCTGGCCACAACAATCAAATTAGCCACAGGCCTGTACGGCAGGGGGTCTGCCAGCCGGCGGACGGCAATGAACTTTATTTTCCGCGCGGCATATTCATCAAGCGTTTTAATATTTTGGCGATCGGCTATCAATATGCAATCTAAATCAAGCCCGTCATGCTCAGGAGCGCTCAGCAACTCTTTCAGCATGGTTTCCGCCCCACCCAGATTGGACGGGCGTATTATATGAGTCACTTTAATGATGTCGCCCATTTTTCCCATCCCATATCTTCCTTTTGCACGAACGGGCAAGTCCAAGCAGTTTTAAGCGGTTCAAAAAGTCGCCGATCACCGTCTTGGGGTGGCTGAGTCCAAAGGATATAAGAGCTGCAATGCTGGTACGTTTTCTGGCATATTGCCTGGCCTGCCGGAAATTTTTTTTCTCCAGATGAAAAAACATCCGGCTGAAAAAACGCTCTGGATTGCTTTCCAGATTCATCAGTTCTTCTTCGGTCATTTTTGACATGAGCCTGACTAAAAGAGCGTCGGCTTCGTCAATGGAACCTGGACGCAGACAACCCTGATTACTGTGCCGTCTGGAGAGCAGAACAGTTCCTGGCAGATGGCGCACAGCAATCAGGCGGGCCAGCCTGAACCACATGTCATAATCCTGGGTTGAAGCCAAGGGCCTGAAAAAACCAGATTCAACCAGCGCAGTTTTTGGAATCAACGTGGTGCATCCATTTATCATATGCAGCAAAACGGCGTAAAGCGGTTTTCCCGGCCGGAACCGGTCGGAAAATGACAGCGAATCCAAAAACTTGCCTGCTGCATCGATCTGTTCATAATCAGAAAACAGCATCGTCTTTTTATCATCCAGCCGCCCCAGGCAGGCGACCTGCATTTCCAGCTTATGCGGCAAATAAACATCATCATGTGAAAGCCAGGAAAAATACTCCCCGCGCATTTCTTTCAGCCCCAGATTCAAAGCCGAAGAAACCCCCTCGTTCTCCGGTTTGGAAAAATACCTTATTTTATTTCCAAACCCGGCAGCCACTTGTTCAGTGTGTCCATCATCATCCGAGCCATCATTGACCACAAGCACCTCAAAGTTGCCATACGTCTGCTCAAGGGCTGATTCTATGGCCTGCCGCAAAAAGGCCGCCCCATTGTATACAGGAATAACGATTGAAACCATCGGCTGGAACATAATTTACTTCCGCAGGCCCATCGCCCGCAACAATTGGCCGCCGGCCTGCGACAAGGAGGGGCTTTTCATAAAGGTTTTATATTGATTTCTGACTGAGCAAAGCTCCTGCTCTGTTGCGGCCAGAGCCTGTCGCAGCCCTTCCATGGCTAGTTGCGTATCGGACAAAGTCAGTTTCAATCTGGACAGTTCTTCCCTAGTGTTCAGGAACTCAAGCTGGGTCACCGCCAATTCGTTCTTGACCTCGGCCAAGGCTAGCTCGGAAGGCAGATCTCTGCGGAGATCGACTATTTTGCCTGGCGCCGGCAATGGCTTGGAAGTAAAATTTCGTATAGCGAAAAAGGCGCCGAAAGGTTTATCAAGCTTGTTGTTTTTAAAATCATGCACATGATAGTTCTCACAGATATGGAAATCCCATTCTGGGGAAAAGTCCTCCGGCAGCCATCCTGAAAGGTGTTCTTGGGTGCTGCCGCCGGATAAACCCCAAGCATCGGCTTGCCCCGGCTCCACGTGTTGCGCCATAAAGCCTAGCGGGGTAAAAACAACTATCTGCCGGCGGGTTATTCTTTCCAGGTGCTGCAGAACGAAAAGGCCGTCCTTTTTCGGCAAATGTTCGATAACATCCATCATAAAGACTGAGTCAAAAGAATTTTCAGTGAAATAATGCAATATTTCTCGAACTCCGGCATTCAAGACAAAAACGCTTTTGTCTTCGGCATACCTGTAGAGAAGAATATCCACGTATTCTTGAAACAGCTCCAGCATGATGTGCAGACAGGGGCGGAAAAAGTTCATCGGTGTGATGCCGCAGCCTATATCAAGAACCACATCAGTGGGGAGTATAAAATTTTTATAAGAACATTCAATTAGTTCTTCAGGCGTCGAATAATACTTTATAGCCAACAATACCTCCCAAATATACAGAGAATGGGGTTAGACCCCGCATCTCTGAATCGACAGCCTCTGAATATGCGGGGCGACGATAGTTCCGTCATTTGTCCTTGAATAAACATTGACTGAAAAAGCGTCATGGATCCAGTGCATCTGTGTATGGATCTTCAAATCGCCCCTAGCAACAGATAAAGTCACGGAATATTCCCCGGTTTGGATATCAGGCAGAATAAAATCAAAAATTACGGCTTTGGTTTCATCTGCTTTCAAAGATAGTCTTTGGTGTCGGTATGAATTGGTGCCCAATATGTATTGCCCGAGTTTATCTTTGAAAATGAACCCGATTATGCCGTTTTTAATATTTTTGTAAGCCCGGACATAAACAGCCAGCCGGCAAAGCCCGCCTGGGGCAAACGGAGGCAACTCTCCTTGCAGGCTCTCGAAGGTGCACTTAAGGATCTTACAGTCATACGTCCCGAAACAGTCGTGCTTTTCAAAATCGGAAACACCAGACCTTGATAAGGCCTGCAGAACCGCCGTGATGTCGTGCTGACAAGATTCCTCCATGCCGGAAGAGTCGTCGGCTTGATCTTCTGCCATGTCCGTGTTTTCTGTTGCGAAAAATTCCGTATCATCATCGGATGATTCATTCAGGTGGTTCAAACGCCTGTATGTATCGCCTAGATAGTGCTCACAAATATCTTTGGCCGGGCCATATTCTCGGATGCTGCCGTTTTCCAGCCACAGGGCCTTTTCACATAGGTGCATGACGGAAGACATATCATGGCTCACAAAAATAACTGTGCCGCATTCACGGTATTGCTTCATTTTCCGCAAACATTTCTGCTGAAAAAATATGTCGCCCACAGACAGAGCCTCATCTACGATCAAAATGTCGGGGCTTACGAAAATATTGGCTGCAAAGGCTACCCTGGCGAACATCCCGCTTGAATACAGTTTGGTCGGCTGATCAAAAAAATTGCCGACTTCAGCGAAACGCTCCACCTCTTTTATTCTTTCTTCTATGGCGTGTTTTTCGATATTGGCTATCTGCATCTGAAAAGCCACATTTTCTCTGCCGGTCAGTTCAGGGTTAAAACCAGCCCCTAGCTCCAAAAGGGCAGCCACTCGACCCTGCACCGAGACCGTTCCTGCAGTTGGGGTTAAAACGCCGGTTAGGATTTGCAACAGAGTGGATTTACCGGCGCCGTTGACTCCGATTATCCCCAAATGTTCGCCTTTACGCACATCGAAATTTATGTTGTTCAAGGAATGAAAATGGGAATGTCTCACCTTCCAGGGCCAGATGGATTCCTTTAGCCTGTCTGTGTTGTTGGCATACATACGGTAAGCTTTTTTCAAGTTGCGAACTGATATGATTGGTTCATTCATAATTAAAAAACATCCGCAAAATGGGGCCGTGAGCGCCTGAAGACAAATCTGCCGCCAACAAATAAAGTTGCGGTCGTCAGCCAGAAAACAAGTGATTCAATCGGCCGCTGCCAGAACAGGACGCCGTCGAAGATGCTGTCGCGATATCCGGTGACAATGTAAGTGAAGGGGCTTTTGAGCAAAAAAGAAAATGGTGTCCACTGCAACAGTTCAGGGTTCCAGAACAACGGCGTGACCCAAAAGAAAATCTGCAACAACACGCCGATGATGCTGCTGGTGTCGCGGATAAACACACCCACAGCGCTAGTGAGCATATTGATGGAAAAAACCAGAACACATGAACAGAAAAAATAATAGCCGAGCTGGAGCCAGCAGAGAGTTGGCCCTTTACCTTGAAATATCAGAAGCAGCAAAAAACCGCACACCAAAAAAAAATGTATTGGAATAGCCGCACACAGCCTGGCTGGAAGCAACAGCCCCACAGGAAAACGCATTTTCGTCACCAGATAGGAATATTCGACAATAAGCGTAGGAGCGGAGACTAGGCATTCACTGATAAAAAACCAGGCCAGCATTCCCGCGATCAGCCAGTCGGCAAAGGAGGCCGAACCCATTGCACCCGCTTTCAGCCCGTATGTCATTACAAAATAGATCAGAACAATTGTCACCAAGGGTGACAGCAAGGCCCACAAAGCACCCAGCATAGTGCCGAGATAGCGCTTTTTAAAGTCCATCCTAGCAAGGTTCAATATCATTTTTATCCGGTATTGATCAAGATACATAGGCAGGTCACAAGCCCATTCGGGCTTTCACTTTTCTGTAAAGAGAGTTGAAAGCTGATGATTTTTGGAGGCGGCGAAGTGCCGCGTCCACAAGCATATTCCGCCTGATGGCTCTGACCAGGCGCAGATGGCCGGATCTGGTGGGGGCGGGGAAGTAATTGAGGGCCAGTTTATATACATATCCTAGATTGGTTTTTCGTATGACCCGCGGATCGGCAAAAAACTCAAGGAAAGTTCCAGTTACACTGTAAGCCAGGGCCTGGCCATAAGCCCTAGACAGGTCTTTTATGCTTTTGCGGGTCGGGGGCAGGAACAACTGCTGAATCAAGACATACATCGGAATGGGATAGAACATTTCTATGGGAAAACAATAGCAGTTGTGGCTGACGGCTATGGCGGCCAAGGCGTCGCCGCCTACTTCATCCCACTTGGGTTGTCTGCCCTCAATCAGCTTTGTTTCCATAAATTTGTGCATGTTGTCCACTAATGCTATTGAAGCCGCACTGTGCTGGTCGCTGCCGAGAAAGCTGATTATGGGAAATATGCCACCCGATGGTTTCTCATAACCGACATAGACAAATCCGTACTCTTTGATTTTTTCTATGACGGGCGCTAAAGATTTGAATAGCATGTTGTCGCTGTCAAGCCAAATGCCGCCGTATCTCTCCAACAGCCTGAACCTTATGTAGTCGGCGCGATGGGCAATTTTTTTAAAAGATCTCCATAGCGGGTGCAGATCCGACACAAAAAGCTCTACGGTGATTTCGTCGAGATTGACAATTTTGAAATCTTCTCCGCAATGGCGCCGCACGCTTTCCCAGCAGTCTCTGATATGCTGGGGCGGGGCTGAGCCCGGTTTGTTTTCCCAATAAAGCCAGATGGTGTTTAGGCCCTGGTTGTGAAAATCAAATTCCCTGAAGGCCCGTAGCCCGTTGAGCCGGCGCACACTTTCCCACAGGCCTCTTCTATCCATAAACGAGATGAGTGTGTCAAGCACCTCTTGGGGAACCTGTTTCAATTCTTCAAAAAACAAGTGCGTGGCCCGGCAGAAAAGAACATTCAGTTCAGCCAGATGTATATCGGCCATGGTCGTGTTACCCTGCCTGTCATGGTGCCGCATACAGATCAGGGGTCTGGGTAGGTGAACTATTTTCTGACCATCTCTTAATATGCGAAAGATGAAATCATAATCCTGGGTGGTCTTGAGATTTTCATCAAAGCCGTTATGTCTGTCCAAAGCGCCCTTAGGAATCAGAAATGTCGCAATATTCACATTGGGCCAGTACATATTTTTCAATATTTCATTCAGATCGCTGAAATCGATGCCGAGAGCCTGGGTAAACCGCTCTCCAGTGGCCTGTACATGACAAGTATAATCGGAACTGATGACTGCGCCGTGATTTTGCATAT
>QMCE01002392.1_pt1 | contig 15380 bp, 5 predicted proteins | sample 1821851 | NCBI WGS metagenome assembly QMCE01 (sample SAMN09453174, study PRJNA476694) | Termite gut metagenome, whole genome shotgun sequencing project. | isolation source: worker | host: Odontotermes sp. | place: South Africa:Pretoria | collected 2016-01-28 | reverse complement strand
GTCGGTGGAGTTACGACGGATCTTGGCGTCGAAGTTCACACCGCCGTTTCCGAGGCCGCCGTAGGGCAGCATCACCAGCCATGCGTTCACCATGTCGTAGATGTCCAGCGGGAACTGGTCGGTGTCCCAACCGTTCTGGTAGTCACCGCGGTTGGCGTCGATCGAGCCGAGCATGCCGGCGTCGGCGGCGGTCTGCAGTTCGTGTTCGAAGGTGTGGCCGGCCAGCGTTGCGTGGTTCACCTCGATATTCACCTTGAAATCTTTTTCGAGACCGTTGGCGCGCAGGAAACCGATCACGGTTTCGGTGTCGAAGTCGTACTGGTGCTTGGTGGGCTCCATCGGCTTGGGCTCGATAAGGAACGTGCCCTTGAAGCCCTGCGAGCGGGCGTAGTCGCGGGCCATGGTGAGCATGCGGGCCAGGTGTTCTTTTTCGCGCTTCATGTCGGTGTTCAGAAGGCTCATGTAGCCTTCGCGACCTCCCCAGAACACGTAGTTCGAACCTCCGAGGGCGATCGTGGCGTCGATGGCGTTCTTGATCTGAGCCCCTGCGCAGGCAACGACGTTGAAGTCGGGGTTTGTGGCGGCGCCGTTCATGTAGCGTTCGTGGCTGAAGACGTTGGCCGTACCCCACAGCAGTTTCACACCCGAGGCGGCTTGTTTTTGCTTTGCGTAGTCGACGATTGCGGCGAGGTTCTTTTCATACTCGCTCCAGTTGGCGCCGAAATCGACCAGGTCGACGTCGTGGAAGCAGTAGTATTCGATGCCCATCTTGGTCATGAACTCAAACGCGGCATCCATTTTGGCTTTCGCGCGTGAGATAACGTCACCGGGTGCGTTCCACGGCTGGTGGATGGTGCTGCCACCGAACGGGTCGCCGCCCTGGGCGCACAGCGTGTGCCAGTATGCCATTGCGAAACGGGTCCATTCGGCCATCGTTTTGCCCATCACCACTTTTTTGGCGTCGTAGTAACGAAACGCCATCGGGTTTTTGCTTGCGGCGCCTTCGTAGGCGATCTTCCCGATACCGGGGAAGAATTCTTTTGCTCCTTTTAAAATTTCCATGATCTTGATTTTGATTATTGGTTAATAAAAAACGTTATTTGTGTCGGTTTATTTCGTTATCAGTTCCCGCCAGCGTTCATACGCTTCGCGGTAGCGGGTCCGTTCGGTGAGGTCGGGCTCTATGACGGCCAGTTTTTCGAGCGAGGCGAACGCCTCTTTGTTCGAGGCGTAGATTCCGGCGCCCATGCCGGCGGCTTTTGCTGCTCCGGCGGCGCCGTCGGTGTCGTAGAGTTCGATGGTGGCTCCGCTCACCCCGGCCAGCGTTTGGCCGAAGATGGGGCTGAGGAACATGTTGGCCTTGCCCGCCTTGATGGTGTGAATGTTCATGCCCATCGCGCGCATGATCTCCATGCCGTACTCATAGGAGAATACGATACCCTCCTGCGCGGCCCTGAGCACGTCGCGTTTGTCGTGGGTGTTGAAGTTGATGCCGTGTATCGAGCAGTTCACCTCACGGTTTTCGAGCACCCTTTCGGCGCCGTTACCGAAAGGCACCACGCTCACCCCTCTCGAGCCGATGGGCGAGGCGGCGGCCAGGTCGTTCATATCGGCGTACGACAGCCCTTCGACGGCGAGGTTGCGCCTCAGCCACGAGTTGAGAATGCCCGTGCCGTTGATGCACAGCAGCACCCCGAGGCGGGTTTGTTCGGGGGTGTAGTTGACGTGCGCGAAGGTGTTGACCCTCGACGCCGGGTCGTAGCCCAGGCAGTCGAGCACACCGTACACCACGCCCGAAGTTCCGGCGGTGGAGGCAATTTCGCCCGGCTCGAAAACGTTGAGCGACAGGGCGTTGTTGGGCTGGTCGCCCGCACGGTAGGTGACGGGGGTTCCCTCCTTCAGGCCCAGATCGCGAGCCGCGGCGGCCGACACCTTGCCCTGCACGCCGAACACCGGCACGATGTCGGGGAAGAAGCTGCGCGGTATGCCGTAATACTGCAACACGTCGTCGGAGATGGAGTTGGTTTGGAAATCCCAGAATATCCCCTCGCTGAGCCCCTCGATGGTGACTCCTTTTTCGCCGGTGAGTTTATAGGCGATCCAGTCGCCGGGCAGCATCACTTTGTCTATCCGGTGGTAGATGTGTGGTTCGTGCTCCTTGACCCACGCCAGCTTCGAGGCGGTGAAGTTGCCCGGTGAGTTGAGCAGGTGGCTCAGGCACCGCTCCTCGCCGATGGTTTTGAACGCCGCCTCGCCATACGACACGGCGCGGCTGTCGCACCAGATTATCGAAGGACGCAACACCTCGCCCGCCCTGTCCAACAGCACCAGACCGTGCATCTGCCACGTGATGCCGATCGCCTGGATCTCCTCGCCGCTCACACTCGCTTTGGCCTTGACCGAGTTGTGGGCCAGGCGCAGGTTTTCCCACCAGTCGGCGGGGTTTTGTTCGGCCCAGCCGGGTTGGAGGGCTGTAATTTTCATCTCTTCCTTCGGGAAAAAGTCCGAAGCCACAATCTTTCCGGTGTCCGCGTCGACCAACGATGCCTTGACCGAAGAAGACCCAATGTCATACCCAAGTAAATACATGATTAATAGCTATATGGTTAATATTATGTTTTTAATTCGTAATTCGTAATTCATAATTCGTAATTGCTCAAGACGGTTTATTGACATAAGCGGTGGGCGAGAGGCCGAAAAACTCCTTGAACGAGTTCGAGAAGTGCGACAGGTTCGAGAAACCCGTGGCGTAGGCCACCTCCGAGATAGCGAACTTGCCCTCGCTCAGCAGCGAGGCGGCCTGTCTCAGGCGTATGCCTTTGATGAAGTCGCTGGCCGACTGTCCCGTCAGATATTTCAACCGTCGGTGGAGATGCACCCGGCTCATGCCCACCCCCGAGGCGAGTATCTCCACGCTCAGTTCGGAGTTGGAGATATTTTCGTTTATAAAATCCATCACCCGCTCCATCAACTGTTCGTCGACGCTCTTGAGTTCTATTCGTCGTGTCATATCCTCGATCAGTTGTTGTCCGGCGAAACTGTTGCGCAATCTTTCGCGGTTTTCGATCAGGTTCATCACCGTACTTCGCAGCACCCCCGTGTCGAACGGTTTGGTGATGTAGGCGTCGGCCCCCACGTCGAGTCCCTCCAGTCGGCTTTCGACGGCCGCCCGGGCGGTGAGCAGGATCACCGGAATGTGGTTGATGTTGATATTTTGCTTCATCCGTCGCACGAGTTCCACGCCGTCCATGCCCGGCATCATCACGTCGGATATCACCAGGTCGGGCATCTGGCCGAGGATGGCCTCCAGCGCGCTCTTTCCGTCGGCCACCTCCGACATGCGGAACCAGGGCGAAAGTTCGGCGTGGATGTAGTCTCTGATCTCGCTCTCGTCGTCGGCCACCAGCACCCTGTAACGGGTCTTCGAACGCGCCTTCGCGGGGGTCGGTTCATCGGCCCGTCCGTCGTCGGACGCTGCCCCGGCTGCTCCTGCGCCCCCTGCGTCCCCTGCGTCCCCTGCGTCCCCTGCTGCCCCGGCCCCGGCTCCCGCTCCGGCGAGGCTTCGTGCCTCGGGCGATTGGCTTGCCTCGGGGGCGGTGGTTGGTCGATCGCTGTCGGTATCCATCTCCTCGGCCGACAGGTGGTCGCTCCCCATCGGCAGACGTATGGTGAATGTTGTGCCCGGGGTGTCGCCCCGGCCCGAGGCGGTGATCGTTCCGTGGTGCAACTCCACCAGCGAGCGCGCCAGGTGCATACCTATTCCGGTGCCGAAGTTGGCGTTGGTCTGTTCGTTGTTCACGCGGTAGAATCGCTCGAAGATGTTTTCAAGTTCGCTCTCGTCGATGCCTATACCGCTGTCGGTCACCGTGATGGTGAACCACGTCCCGTCGCCCCTCAGCTCTATCGTCACGTTGCCGTTGTCGGAGGTGTACTTAAAGGCGTTGAAAAGGACGTTGATTAGCACCTTGTCGAAATTCTCCGGGTCGATCCACGCGTAGAGGCTCTCGTCGGGGTGGACAAAGTTGAACAGCAGATTCTTCCTGCGCGCCAGATACTCGAACGTCAGCATCAGTTCCTCGATGAAGCCCACCATTTCGGTCTCGCGGAAGTGGAGCCTGATCTGCCTCTTGTCGAGTTTTCGGATATCCATCATCTGGTTTATCAGTCGCAGTATCCGTTGTGCGTTTCGGTGAATGGTGAGGTAAGTTTTCTGCGTCACGGGGTCGTTGCTCTCGGCGATCAGTTTCTCCACCGGGTTCATAATCAGGGTCATCGGAGTGCGTATCTCGTGCGAGATGTTGGTAAAGAATTGCAATTTCGCCTCGTTGATCTGTTCGGCCTGCAGTCGGCGCTGCTCCTCGGTTCGTCGTGCGACCCGGGCACGCACCCATGACCAGATGAACCACGCGAACAAGCCTGCAAGCCCCGCGTATATCACATACGCCCACCACGACCGGAACCACGGCGGGTCGATCGTCACGCGTATCGAGCGCGGAACGGAGACATTCTCGTTGTCCAGGGCCCTCACCGTGAAGGTGTATGTTCCGGGGGCGAGGTTTGTCCATGTGGCGCGGCCCGCTCCGCGGTAGGAGTTGATCCACTCCGCGCCCAGCTCCTCGATCCGGTATTGATACTTTATGCTCTCGGGGTCGGCAAACTCGAGCGCCGAGAACTCAATGCTAAACGTGTTGTCGGAGTGCGACATCCGGAACCGGTCGGCGTCGGGCACCGGCACATCCGTCACCGTGTGAGAGCCCGAGCGATCGCCCACCCTCACGGGCCTGTCGTCGATATAAAATCCGGTTATGAGCACCTCCGGCACCTTCCTGTCTTCGGTGATCTCGGCGGGCAGGAACGAGGTCACCCCGTATATTCCGCCGAAATACATTCTGCCCTCGCCTCCTCCCCAGCTCGCCCCCCGGGTAAATTCGTTGCCCTGCAGTCCGTCGCCCGCGTAGTAGTTCATGAAGCGGTTTTGGTGGGCGTCGAACTTACTGAGGCCCATGTATGTGCTGATCCACATGTTCCCCTCGGCGTCCTCCAGAACACCGCACGCCACGTTTCCCGGAAGTCCGTCGGCGGTGGTGTAGTGCCGGATCGAGCGATCCCTTCGGTCGAACACCCACACCCCGTCGATGGCTCCGATCCATATCCGGCCCGAGGAGTCCTCACACAGGTCGTAGGCCACCACCGAGGGGAGTATCGTGTTTTGGCCGAGGTAGTTCAGGAATGTGTTCCGTTCGGGGTCGTAGCAGCTCACCCCGTTGAAGTGCGCCAGCCACACCATGCCGTCGCTGTCGAGGATAATGTCGTTGATCCAGTCGTTGGCTATCGCGTCGACTTTGAAGTCGCCGTCCTCCCGTTTGGTCGACTCGTAGTGTGTGAGTCGCCTGTCGCTCAGCCTCATCTTGTAGAATCCGGCACCGTAGGTTCCCAGCAGCAGGTTGCCGTGGCCATCCTCGGCAATGCTGTATATTTTGCGGGTCGACAACTCGGGGATGTATTCACACCTGCCCGTACGGCGGTCGACTTTGGCCAGTCCGTTCATGTAGGAGCCCACCCAAAAATCGCCCCTCGAGTCCTCGAATATGCTGAGAATGACCCCGGGAACGCTCACAGGGCTGGTGCCGGGTGCGAAATGAGCCACCTGCCGGCCGCTCTCGTCCACTCCGTAGAGTCCTTCGCCGTCGGTTCCGACCCACACCACTCCCGCCCTGTCGCGATGGACCGACATGACGGCGCTGCTTCCGACGGGGTTGTCGACGAGCGATTTGAAACCCCAGTAATCGAACCTCTTCTCGGCGCCGGGGATCAGCATGACCCCCTTCTGGAACATGCCCAGCCACAGGTTTCCGTCCCTGTCGTGCAGAATGGAGTGCACCTTTCCCCTCGAGAAGTCGAAGGGTGCCGATTTGATATCGAAATCCTCGATGCGCCCTCCCCCCCCCTCCGCGGGGTTGTACACCTTCAGCCCCTGGCCGTCGGTGCCGACATACATCAGGTTGTCGTCCCTCACGGTGAGCGATTTGACGAACAGCGGCCCCCGGCCCTCGTAGGGCACCTCGACGAAACGGTCCTCCTGTCGGTCGTAGAGGTGCAGCCCCCGGGTGAGCGTACCCACGAATATCCGGCCCGCGCGATCCTCCACGACGGATGATATCTTGTCGCCGCCAATGCGATCCGGCGCCCGGTACGCCCTGATGGAGTCTGTGGCCGGATCGTACATGTTCATTCCGCTATCCTCGGTTGCGATCCACATCCTGCCCCGGGAGTCTTCGAGCAGCCACTCGAGGTAGTTGCTGGTGAGGTCGGCCTCGAGTATCGTTTCGGCCGAACCGTCCCTGACCACGAAGAGTCCCATTCCCGAGGTTGCGATCCAAATCTCGCCCGCTATCGTCTCTATGATGCACTTGACGTGGGGGTTGACAAGCCGTCCCTGGCGCCACATCTCGATCCGTCGGAAGGAGTCGGTTGCGCGGTCGTACCGCGACAGGCCGTTCATCGACCCCACCCAGAAGTTGCCCTTGTTGTCTTCCAGCACACTGCGGACGTAGTTGTCGGGCATCGAGGCGGGATCGTCCGCCGAGTGGCGGTAGACGGTGAACTTCGAGCCGTCGAAACGGTTGAGTCCATCCTCGGTGGCGATCCACACGAATCCTTTTTTGTCCTGATACACATGGTTGACCAGGCTGTTGGACAGTTCACCGTCGGGCGTGTAGAATCGCCCGGCCTGCGCCGTCGCGTGCAGCGTGCTGATTATCAACAATATGTATGTAAGGAAATATCGTTTCACCTCAAGTCCGATGGTTTTAGGCGGTGTGTTAAGTGAAAAGGTAGGCGCAAATTTAACAAAAATCTTTTATATACGGGTCGATGTAACATGGAGAAAAGAAAATGATACGTCATTTTTTAAGGTTGATACATGGAGCAAACATTTTGGAACACGCAAAAACGCCCGACTGGGAAATCAGCCGTAAGTTTGTCCCCGGATAATGTCCATTAATTAAACCAACACTACATGACTAGAGTACTAACTAAAAAAATCATGATTTTATGAGAAGCACGAAACGTTATTTACGGACCTTGTGTCTGTTGTCGATGTTTTGCGTAACATCGCTCACCGCATTTGCGCAGAACGTCTCCGTGTCGGGCTCCGTCAGGGGTTCCGACGGAGAACCGCTCATCGGCGCACTCGTTAACGTCGAGGGCGCGCTGACAAGCGTAATCACGGACGCATCGGGTAATTATTCCATTCAGGCACCTTCGTCGGGCCGTTTGGCCTACTCCTTTTTGGGTTATCTGACCCAGACTGTCGACGTGGCCGGCAGGAGCCGTATCGACATCAACCTCGAATCCGACAGCCAAATGGTCGAAGAGGTTGTTGTGATCGGTTACGGTACCCAGCGCCGCGAAGCTGTCACCGGCTCGGTCGCCTCGATGGGCGGCGAGACCATGCGCGAGATACCCGCGGGTGACATCACTTCGGCTCTGGTTGGCCGTATCGCCGGTGTGGAGATGGGTTCGACCTCGGCTCGTCCGGGCTCGACGATGCAGATCCGCATCCGCGGTAGCCGTTCGCTCACCGCGAGCAACGACCCGCTGATCGTACTCGACGGTATACCCTTTGCCGGTGATCTGAACGACATCGACACCAACAATATCAAATCGATTGATATTTTGAAGGATGCCTCGTCGACCGCCATCTACGGTTCGAGGGGTGCCAACGGTGTGATTATGATTACCTCGAAGAGCGGTACCAGAGGCGAAGAACGCGCCGCCACCCTCACCTACAGTGGCTACTACGGCGTCAAGATGCCCGAAAAGTACCCCATGATGACGGGCGATCAGCTGTATGAACTCAAACAGTACATCACCGCCAACGCCCCCGCGGGCGCGACCGGTCTGTACGGCAACATGGGCGCCGACGAACAGCAGGGCACCAACACCGACTGGCAGGATCTGCAGATGCAGACCGGTTGGGTCACCAGCCACGACGTTGGTGTTTCGGGCGGTTCTCGCAGCACGGCTTACAGTCTGGGTATGAACTACTACCACGACCAGTCGCCCATTCCTCTCAACAACTTCTCGCGCTACTCGCTGCGCGCCAACATCGACACCGAAGTTGGTCAGTGGGTTCGCATCGGTTTGAACACCAACACCAACTACAACTACACCGAAGGCGGACAGTTCAGCGTCAACCTCCAGCAGTCTCCGCTGGCCAACATCTACAACGCCGACGGCAGCTACAAGAGGACCATATCTTCGGCCAGCGACGTGAACGTCGTGATGACCAAAGATATCATGGAAAGCCTTCAGGACAAGTGGCGTCAGGACATCCGCAGGTTCGGTACCTTTAATACGGCCTACGCCGAAATCAAGGCTCCGTGGGTGGATGGTCTCAAATACCGCATCAACCTGGGTCTCAACTTCAACCAGCAGCATCGTGGTGATTTCCAGGGCCGTGGTGTCAACGCAGTCAACGAAAACGCCGTTTCGACGGGTGCTATCGATCAGAACTGGAGGACCAACTGGTCGGTTGAAAACCTGTTGACTTTCGATCGCGTTTTCGACGGCAAACACAGCGTCAACGCCGTTGCACTCTTCTCTGCCGAAAAGAGCGTTTACGCCAGAAGCCGCTTCTCGGGTCGCGATATTCCCAACGACGAGATGCAGTACTGGAACCTGGGTCAGGCGGTCGAGTCGACCACCATTCCTACCGGTGACCAGGACTACAGAGCGAGCGGTTTGATCTCCTACATGGGTCGTGTGATGTACTCCTACGCCGACAAATACATGATCTCGGCAGCGATTCGTTCGGACGCCTCGTCGCGCCTCGCTCCGGGCCACCAGTGGCACACCTACCCCGCCGTTTCGTTGGGTTGGAACCTTGCCAAGGAGGATTTCATGCAGAGCAGCTCCTCGTGGCTCAACGAGCTCAAGGTGAGATTCGGTTACGGACAGACCTCCAATCAGGCCGTTGCCGAATACTCCACTCTGGGTAGCCTTGCCACCTCGATGCTCAACATGGGCGGCACCTTCCTGACGGGCTACCGCGTTGACCGCTCGCCCAACCCCGACCTGGGATGGGAATACACCCAGACGTACAACTACGGTATCGACTTCACTCTGTTCAACCGTCGCCTGTCGGGTACCATCGAGTACTACACTCAGAAGACCCACGACGTTCTGCAGGGCGTTCAGCTTCCCGAATCGGGCGGTATCGGCACCTTCACCTCCAACATCGGTAAGACCCAGAACAAGGGCTTCGAGTTGTCGTTGAACGGCACCATCATCCAGAACAACAACGGTTGGAACTGGAGCGCCGGTCTGAACCTCTACCTGAACCGCAACAAGCTGGTTGAACTCGCCGACGGTGTGCAGAGAAACGAAGGCAACGGTTGGTTCGTGGGCTACCCCATCAACAACATCTACCGCCACGAAGCTATCGGCATCTGGCAGGAAGGCGAAGAGTTCATGGATAAATACGGCAGCAGCGTCAAACCCGGTTCGATCAAGGTCAGATATCTTGGCGAATACAACGACGACGGCAGCCCCAAAAGGGCATACAACGACGACGACCGCGTTATTCAGAGCGCCGAAGCCAACTTTGCGGGCGGTTTCAACACCCGCGTAAGCTGGAAAGGTCTCGACCTGACGGTAATCGGAACGTTCCAAAGCGGTGGCCTGTTCTCGGCCAACCTGTATGACGGCGGCGGTTACAACAACATGCTCAACGGTCGCCGCGGCCAGGTCAACCTGGACTACTGGAGGCCCGACAACACCGACGCTTTCTGGCCCAGCCCGTTTGCTGCCAGAAGTGGCGACAACATCACCTACCTCGACTCGCGCGCTCTGTTCGACGCGTCGCACCTGACCATCTCCACCATCACGTTGGGCTACACTCTGCCCCGCAAGTGGATGGACGACTCGGGCTTGAGGAACGTACGCTTCTATGTAACCGCCCAGAATCCGTTCTCGTTCTTCTCCGACTTCAAAAAGATGTCGGGCCTCACTCCCAACACCAACGCCACCGGCGGCAACGTAGCCAATGGCACAAACCGTATTCTCAGGAATAATGTCGGTGTTCCCTTCACAAAGAACGTCCTGATCGGCGTAAATCTTTCATTCTAACCGTTTAAAAATCACAGAATATGAAACTGAATAACAGATTAATATTAGGCGGATTTGCTCTTCTGGCGGCTCTCGACGCCGCGCGCTACATACACCCCCGACTTTTTCAGAACAACGGCTGGGGTTGAAAATGGGATCTCAGGTCTGTATGAAGCTCTCCGCGATCCGTGGGGAGACTACCTCAACGCGTTCGGCCAGATGGCTACCGACGAGACCACCTACGCCGACCTTGCGGACGGCAACTTCAAAGATCCCGACCGGACGGTAGGTTCGGGTTTCGTTGACATCAAACAGGGCGCCGGTGTCGACCCTGCGGGACGTCTTTGGACCAACCGCGGATTCAGCACCATCAACAACGCCAACGGTATCATCAAATTCGGCACCGAAGCGGGGATCAGTCCCTCGCTGCTGGCCGAAGCCAATTTCTTCAGGGCATACCGTTACTTCATGATGGTGATAACTTTCGGTGGCGCGCCCCTCGATCTGGGTGCGGGCGAGTTGGAATTCAACTCCGTTCCCACTAAACTCTCGGTTCGCAACACCGTTCCCGAGGTCTACACCAGGGCCATCTTCAAAGATCTGAAATACTGCATCGAAATGCTTCCGGATTCTCCGCGTCTGACGGGTGCTGTCACCAAGAATGTTGCCCGTTACTTTTTGGCGAAGGCCTACCTCTCCTACGCCTGGTGGCTGGAGAACCCCAACAACATTCCCACCTGGCCCGAGACTGCACGTGTCGATCCCGACGGTCACGACTATCAGTGGTACTTCCAGCAGGCCTACGACCTCTCTCTGGAAGCCATCAACAATCCCGGTCCCTACGGCCTGATGGACACCTTCTTCGAAGTGCACAACGCCGGCAACGACTACAACAAGGAGATGCTGTTCTACGTCGACCACTGGCAGGACACCACCTACGGCGGTTTCAACTCGGGTAACAACGGCAGCAACTTCTACTACTTCTTCTTCTCCACTCCGCAGTACGACCAGATCTACACCGACAACGGCGAAGTTAACGACGAAGGCAAGCCCCGCAATAATTACGTGGCCGTAACTCGTGAAGCCGCTCAATACTTTGGTCGTCCGTGGGCTCGCCAGAGTCCGACGGTGGAAGCTCTGGTGAATACTTTTGCCGACAAGGAAAACGACTCGCGCTTCGAAAGCACCTTCGTGACCACCTTCTTCGGCAACTGGCACAAGCAGGGTGGAGCCCATGCCGAACGCCAGTCGGTGAAGAACATTCACAACGGTCTGACTATCCCGCAAGGTGGAGCCGTTCTTAAGTTCATCCCCGATCAGGAACCGGGAGTTGTAACCTATGCAGCCAACGCCAACAATCCCACCGACAACAACGGTCAGGGTCTCAACAACTTCGGCGCAGGCTGGATGGAGGGCGAAGCGGCATACGTTGTCGAGTACAGCAAGATCAACCGCCGTACCTTCCCGTCGATCTGGAAGATTGGTAACCAGCGCAACAACAACGGCACCGGTCTGGGCGACTACAACGGCGAAAGCCCCCGTCCGCAGAAGCTCGCCATGTTCTCGGAATTCTACTTCATCGCCGCCGAAGCAGCCGTCAAGGGTGCCACCGGAGCGATGTCCGCAAGGGATCTCGTCAACGTGATCCGCGCAAGGGCAGGCAAGTGGATTCACAAGAACTCGGACGGCATCTATCCCTATCCCAACGGCCCGGGTAACTACACCGCCGACAGGAGCGCCGAGATGGTTGCGGCAACTCCCGCCGATATCGACATCGACTACATCCTGATGGAACGTTCGCGCGAATACTACGGCGAAGGCTTCCGCTGGTGGGATCTGACCCGCACCCAGAAATGGCAGGAATTCGCCGCCACCTACACTCTGGCCGATAAGGGAAACCACGACCCGAAGGTGAACACTCGCGATATTCCCACCCATCTCTATCTGCGCCCGATCCCCGACGGAGGTCAGATCCAGCGCATGGAGTGGAGCGACGATCCCGCCGAGGCTCTGCAGCAGCAGAAAGTTTATCAGAACCCCGGGTACATAGATTAATCCATGTCCCGATCTATCACGAACCTTCATTTTTCAGGTTTAATAGGTTAGTTTTTAGTTTGAATTAAATTTCCAAGAACAATACAGGGTTGTCAGGTACTTTGTTCGCATAATACTTGCAACCCTGTTTGTTTTTTTTACTACATTTGTGCCGGACAACTTTTCGATCGGGCGACTACCCTGGTCGATATTCGTGTCCCGGGAGGGGTTTGCCGTGTGATCCGCGGGTCACAGGGGGGCTTATCCCGATCAAAACAACTTAAACCGACATGAAACAGATATCGAGAGTGGCATTGTGTCTGGCGTTCGCGCTGGCTGCCACGATTTTTTACGCCGAGGCCCGTGTGACTTTACCGCGCCTGGTGAGCGATGGAATGGTGTTGCAGCGAGACACACCCCTGAAGATATGGGGCTGGGCCGACACCGGTGAGACCATAAAACTGACTTTTCAAAACAACACATACACCACCCGAGCCGACCGCCGTGGCGAGTGGAGCGTCACCCTGCCCGCTCTCGCTCCCGGTGGGCCCTACACGCTGACGGTTGCCGGCAACAGAGGCGGCCGTGGGGCGGAGGGCAACCCAATCGTGCTGAGCAACGTGATGGTTGGCGACGTGTGGATGTGCTCGGGGCAATCCAACATGGAGACCTTCGTGTACCGGGTGATGGACCTCTACGCCGACGAGATCCGCGCGTTCGACTATCCGAACATCCGATATTTTCGTGTGCAGACCCAAACCGCTTTCGGCCGTCAGGAGGGAGACGTGCAAGGGGAATGGGTGTCGGCTACGCCCGACAAGATAGCCAATCTGTCGGTGCTGGCGCTGTTTTTCGCGCGCGAGATGTATCAGCACAACGGCGTGCCGGTGGGTCTGATCCACAACGCGGTCGGGGGAACGCCCATCGAGGCTTGGATGAGCCCGGAGTATATAAAGAAGTATCCCGCCCCGTGGGCCCAGGTTGAGGCGTTGTCTCGTCCGGGCTACATCGACAGCCTCAACGCCGCCTCGAGGGCGGCTGCCGCGACAGCCCCGCGCCGCCGATCGAACCCGATGAACGACTCCGATCCGGGGGTTGGCCGCTGGTTCCGTCCGGAGGTCGACGACACGGATTGGGACACGATGTCGCTGCCCGGCTACTGGAGCGAGAAGGGAGTCGACCGTGTTCCGGGAACGATGTGGTTTCGCCGCGAGGTGACTCTCACCGCCGAGCAGGCCGCGGCGCGCAACAACACCCTGCGCATGGGCACGATCGTCGACTCGGACTCGACGTGGGTCAACGGCACGTTCGTTGGCAACATCACCTATCAATATCCGCCGAGGGTATATCCCGTTCCGGCGGGTGTTCTTCGCGAGGGTCGCAACGTGATCGCCGTCCGCGTGACGAGCAACTCGGGTGGTGGAGGCTTCGTGGAGCAGAAACCCTACAAGCTCTTCATAGGGCGCGATCCGTGGGGACAAAGCATAGACCGGATCGGTGATCCCGCACCGGAGGGACCGGGCTGGGAGATCGACCTTAGCGGCGACTGGAAGTACCGCCCGGGTGCGCAGATACCCCCCGCTCCGAGACCCGCCGGGGCAGTTGGCGGAGGCGGAGGCGGCTCGGGTCGCGCAAATTTCGCCCCCCGACCGTCGAACAACTCCCCCACCGGGCTCTACAACGGCGTTGTGGCACCGGTCAGGAACTACGCTCTGAGGGGATTCCTGTGGTATCAGGGCGAGTCGAACACCGGCCGCGCGGCCGAGTACCGCGACATGATGGTGGATCTGATCGAGGGTTGGCGCGGCGAGTGGAACGATCCTCTCAAACCGTTTCTCTACGTTCAGCTGCCCAACATGGTGGAGGGCAACGGCTTCCACCCCGAGAACGACTCCAGCGGCTGGGCCGAGATGAGGGACGTGCAGCGCCAGACGCTGCGTATTCCGAATACGGGCATGGCCACGATCCTCGATGTGGGCGAGTGGAACGACATCCACCCGATGAATAAAAAGAGCGTCGCCCGTCGTCTGGCTCTCGAGGCGCGCCGTGTGGTATTCGGCGAAGAGGGTGTTAGCGGCACGGGCCCGTTGTTCGACAGGATGGTCGTCGAGGATGGCGCCGCGATAATCGACTTCCTGTGCATCGGGGCCGACATCTACCCCAACCTGCGGCTCGGCGGTTTCGAGATCGCCGGTGCCGACGGACGCTACCGGCCCGCCCGCGCGGTGGTGCTGAGGGGCAACACGATCAAAGTTTGGAACCCGTCGGTGGCCAACCCCACAAAGGTTCGTTACGCCTGGGCGGGCGACCCGGTCGGGGCCAACCTGCGCGATCGTGACGGCATACCGGCCTCGACGTTCGAGGCGCACATCGACAATAACTAACACAGACAGAATATGGGAGCAAAAACACAGACAATGTCCGAAGCGAACGGTTTTTACAAACTGTCGGGCGTGCAGCAGGTCGGATTCGCATCCGGCGACCTTGCGCAAAACCTGATCTACCAGACGGTCAGCATGTACCTGTTGATCTTCTACACCAACGTTTTCGGGATTCCGGCGGCGGCGGCGGCTCTGATGTTTTTGATAGTTAGGATCGTCGACGTGATTTGGGACCCGATCGTCGGCGCGATGGTGGACAAGCGCAACCCGCGGCTGGGCAAATACCGCAGCTATCTGATTTTGGGCGGGTTGCCGTTGACGGGATTTGCGATACTCTGTTTTTGGACCGGATTTTCGGGCTCACTGCTCTACGCCTACATCACGTATGTTGGGTTGTCGATGTGCTACACTTTGGTCAATGTGCCCTACGGTGCGCTCAACGCCTCGCTCACGCGCGACACCCACGAGATAACGAAGCTCACCGCGACCCGCATGTTTTTCGCCAACCTCGGAGGTTTGGCCGTAGCCTACGGTGTTCCTACGATCGTCAAGCTGCTTTCGCCCGACGGCAACACCAACACCGTGACCTCGGGAGGCGCGTGGTTCACCACGATGACCATCTACGCGATCGTGGGTCTGTGTTTGCTCATTTTCTGCTACACCCAGACCAGGGAGCGGGTTGTGATGGCGCGCAAGGATGCCGAGAACGTTAAGGTCTCCGACCTGTGGACCGAGTTCATGCGCAACCGTCCGTTGAGGGTTGTGGCGCTGTTTTTCATCACGGCGTTCGCCATGAACGCCATCAGCAACACCGCCGGGTCGTACTACATGATCTACAACATGAGCGCGCCCGAC
>QMCE01000984.1_pt1 | contig 15384 bp, 18 predicted proteins | sample 1821851 | NCBI WGS metagenome assembly QMCE01 (sample SAMN09453174, study PRJNA476694) | Termite gut metagenome, whole genome shotgun sequencing project. | isolation source: worker | host: Odontotermes sp. | place: South Africa:Pretoria | collected 2016-01-28 | reverse complement strand
TGATGAATCCGTTACTTTGTACGAGGAAGGAAATGAAGCGAGCAGCTTCATTGTCAATTCGGCCATAAAGCATATTGAAGAGCATTATGCCGAAAAGCTAAGCTTGTCAGAGCTGGCTGATACGATATACGTGAGCCAGTGGTATCTCAGCAAGCTTCTTAACCGTCACACGGGAAAAAGCTTTTATGAGCTTGTCAATACAACACGCATTGCAAGGGCAAAGCAGCTTCTTGCAAACCCGGCTTTGAAAATCCACGAGATTTCAGACATGGTGGGGTTTAATGATGTTGCGCATTTTTCCAAAATTTTCAAAAAGCTTGAGAATGTTTCGCCAAAGGAATACAGGAATACAATTGCATAAGCATAAGAGCTATATGCGGCTGCCAATATGGGCTTGCATTTTTCATTGCGTTATAGTATAATAGCATGGTTGGAAAAATTGAATATCGCGGGGTGGAGCAGTTCGGTAGCTCGTCGGGCTCATAACCCGAAGGTCATAGGTTCAAATCCTATCCCCGCAACCAATAAGAGCAGTTGATAATGAATAATTGACAGTGTATAATTATTCGTTTCAGCTGTTCTTTTTTTCACTTATGATGAGCTCTATTAACATGAATCCTATAAGATTTGAACCTCAGGGGTGTCAATAAGCGCACCTAACGCTGCTGATGTTGGGCTATCTCCTGCTCAACATGCTGCAGCTGCGCTTCCAATTGACGTAATCGAAGCATCAATTCATCTCGTTGACGCCGTGTATTATCGATGGCGTCATTGATTTCTTTGAAAACCCCGACCATCGGGACCCAGCGCATGCTGTCGTAGTCTTTTTTCTTTTTTTCAAGCTTAGTCAGTGCTTCTTTTTCGGAGGCAATTAATTGCCGGAGATTTGCGATTTCTTTCAAAATTGCAGTTCGCTGTTCTTGCAGCATGGCGTTCAATCTTTCGTCAGCGTGCGCTTTGTTTTCCATATAAACCTCTTTTTTGCACATTATATCCAATTCTGTTGCGTTTGCCAACGCTTATTTGTGAAAAATCGAGACAAAGAGAAAGAGCCCAGATGACTTTTACCGTCATCTGGGTCCTCAATTATTAAAGATTATTCTTTCATTATAACACCGTTTCCGTCGAACCTTCTGTTGCCGTCACCCACCAAAAGCAAGATGCCTTCGATAAATGCCCAAACCCACATGCCGATAATCGGGAGAATGAGCCAGCAGAAAACGATTGATACGCAAAGCTGAATTACAGCCTTGGCTTTGAAGCCGAGGTAGAAATTGTGAACCCCGAAGAGACCGACAGTCATTGCGAGCAGTGCAGCGGCTAACCTGCTTTTCTGCTGATATCCTGCGGGTGGGGTGAAGATGTGATGCATTGCCGGATGAACAGACTGCTGCTGATAATAGCCCGGCGGCGGTGCCTGCGGAGGCGCATACTGCGGCGCACCCTGCGGCGGGATATACTGGGGCGGTTGACCGTACTGCGGCGGCTCAAACGGAGAATGATACTGCGGCATCTCGGGTGAAGGCGGCGTCTGCGGCGGCACAACGGGAGCCTGCGGCACTGGAGGCATATCTCCGAAAGGAGAGCCTGCGGCTGCGGTTTCTACCTTTTCTTCCGCTATGTTTTCATTAGCCGCTTTGCCGGCAGCATCGTTTGTATTTTCCTGTGGTTTGTTTTCAAAATCAGTCATTTTCTCTTCTCCTTAGTCTTTCAGATAGATGCCGTATGCATCTGTGTTAATTCTTCCGTCAAGAAGCTTAATTCCGTCAAGGATGCCTATAACCGTCATCACAATGGCGCCGATGCCGAAGGTGAGAAGGGTGATTAAAAGCTTCATGAGTCCCTGTGAGGTGTTTCCGAGATAAAAGCTGTGAACACCCAGCGCACCGAGCAGGATGGCAAGAATGCCTGCGGCGATTCTGCTTCTTTGAATATACCCGGGTGGGGGCTGCATGCCCGGCTGCGGCTGATACTGCGGCGGGCTGTACATAGGGGGCTGATAACCGTAAGGCACTTGATTCTGCCCTTGAGCGTTTTGCTGATAGCCTTGATTATTGTTATTGTCCATAAGAAATGGCTCCTCTCAAATTTCTGTTTTAATATTAGCGCAAACAATCATGCAAATCAAGAGAATTTCGATGAAGTAAGGTATTTTTAACTAATTTGCAATTTTTTGTTCGTTTTTTGAAAGGAAAAGAGAAAAGGGTGATTTTGCTTTTATATGCCCTCTTTTGCAAAGAGGGTGGACGCCGTTAGGCGGACAGGTGTTTTCCTTCGGGCAGCATGACGCCGCCCCTACCGAGCAAGCATTTGCATTTTTGTGCCCTTAACTGTCAATTATCAATTATCCATTGTCAATTGCCCTTTTGGGGGCAACCTTTATTCGTTTTTGCGTGGTGTATGAAATATCGACAGACATGGCATATGAAAAGAAAGGGGTGTTTTCTATAGAAAAAGAGAGAGACACGAACGAGCTCAGAAGCAAGGTGATTGACGGTTTTCTGCGGCTTGCAGAGGCGGATGTTTCGGATGCGGTTAAGCTGATATTTGCCGAGAAGGTAAACACGGCGGGCATCAGAAAAATGGATTTGCATGCTATAGCCTCAATCAAAAAGGTGAAAGACGGCATGGAAATCGGGTTTTACAATCGCTTTGAGGCACTGGAAAAGCTTTGGGAGATAAGCGGAACGGCAGATTCCGGCGAAGCCTTCTTGAAAGCTCTGAGCGAGGGCGCAAAAGCCATGGAGGCTGAGAAAGCTGAAGATTAAAGCCTTTTCGCCCAAGCAGATGCAGGTGATGTGCTGGTGGATGAAGGGAAGCCCGCACAGCGGTAAAACTGCGCTGATATGTGACGGGGCGGTGAGAAGCGGGAAAACCGTTTCTATGGCGCTTTCGTTTATGGTGTGGGCAAGCGTGATGTTTGGGGGCATGAGCTTCGCCGTCTGCGGCAAAACCATCAGCAGCGTGAGGAGAAATGTGATTGCGGATTTAATCGCCGTTTTGGGGGAAATCGGCTTCACTGTGAAGCAGAAGCTGAGCGAAAATCTGCTCGAAGTATCGGGCTTTAACAGAACCAACAGATTCTATGTCTTCGGGGGCAAGGACGAGGCGGCGGCTTCATTGATTCAGGGCATGACGCTTGCCGGCGTGCTTTTCGATGAGGTGGCGTTGATGCCGAGAAGCTTTGTCGAGCAGGCGATAGCCCGCTGTTCGGTTTCGGGCAGCAAGCTGTGGTTCAACTGTAACCCGGACCACCCGCAGAGCTGGTTCTACAAGGAGTGGATACAGAAGCTCAGCGAAAAAGATGCGCATTATCTGCATTTCACGATGGAGGATAACCCGGCACTCACCGAGGAAATCAAAGCCCGCTACAGAAAAATGTTCTCGGGCACGTTCTATGAACGCTTCATAGAAGGGAAGTGGGTGGTTGCCGAGGGCTTGGTCTATCCGTTTGCGAGTGAGCTTCTGTGTGAGGTTCCAAAAGGCGGGTTCGAAGAATATGTTGCGTCATGCGACTACGGCACGGTCAACCCGACGTCTGTCGGGCTTTGGGGCTTGCAACACGGAATATGGTACAGAATTGACGAGTATTATTATGATTCAAGAACAGCCGGAAGCCGCAGGACAGACGATGAACACTTATCCGGGCTTATGAACCTGATTTCGGGGCGGGAGCTGTCGAAAATCATAGTTGACCCGTCTGCCGCAAGCTTTATCACACTGCTTAAACAAAAGGGCTTCAAGGTGGTTGCCGCAAAGAACAATGTGCTTGACGGAATCAGAAGGACAAGTACTGCGCTGAAGCAGGAAAGGATAAGAATCTGCCGGTGCTGTAAAGACAGCGTCAGGGAATTCGGGCTTTACAGATGGAGCGATGATTTGAAGAGAGACGAACCCATAAAGGAAAACGACCATGCCATGGACGATATTCGATATTTCGCAGCGGATATGTTTTCTGAAAATGAAGAAAATGTGTTTGCTGTGTCTGTGAATCGCAAGGAAAGGGGGTAAATATGGGATTATTTAAGAGAGAAGAGCGAAGCGACGCACGGAGTGAGCGAAGCGACGCACGAAGTGAGCGAAGCGACGCACGAAGTGAGCGAAGCGACGCACGAAGTGAGCGAAGCGACGCACGAAGTGAGCGAAGCGACACACGCAGTGTAAAGCCTGCCGTAAGCGTTCAGACACGACGGGAAGAGAAGTACCGCCTTCCCGTATATTCAGGGGAACGTGAGCTTTATAAGGCACTGAGAGAAACCGTGCCGATAATTGACGCTTCGATATACAAGCTTCGGCGTCTTCTCGGCGGATTCACTGTCAGCTGTGACGATGAAAACGCCGAAAAAGAGCTTGCGGGCTTTCTTGAAAATGTGAAAGTGAATGCCTCGTCAAACGGGATAGACGCTTTCATCGGGGTGTATTTCGAAGAGCTTCTGACCTATGGAAACGCCGTCGGGGAAATCGTGATGAGCGGTGAGGAAATCGCAGGGCTTTACAATGCTTCGCTCAGTGATGTTGAAATTGAAAACGGAAAGGCGCTGGAGACAAAGATTTCGCTGATTGAAAACGGGACGAAAACGGCGATAAAGTATCCGGAGCTTCTGCTTGTTTCGGCGTTAAACCCGGCTGCGGGAGAAGCGAAGGGAACTTCAATTCTTCGGGGGCTGCCGTTTGTAAGCGGAATTCTGATGAAAATCTATCAGACAATAGGCACAAACTGGGAACGCCTCGGGAATGTGCGCTTTGCCGTCAGCTGTAAATCAGACGGCGATGTCTATGCCGCCGACAGGGCAAAGCAGATGGCAAGCGAGTGGCAGAAAGCCATGAGAAGCCATGAAATAAACGATTTTGTGGCGGTGGGCGATGTTAAAATCCAGACAATCGGGGCGGATAATCAGATTCTGGAAAGCGAGATACCCGTGCGCCAGATGCTTGAGCAGATTGTTGCCAAGATGGGAATTCCGCCGTTTTTGCTGGGGCTTTCATGGTCTTCGACGGAAAGAATGTCGAGCCAGCAGGCCGATGTGCTTACAACAGAGCTTGATGCCTATAGGGCGATTCTGACGCCTGTCATAGGCAAGATATGCAGGATGTGGCTTATTTTGAACGGTTATGCGCCTGAATACTCAGTTGAGTGGAATGAAATTACAATGCAGGACGAGGTTGACCATGCAAACGCACGCTATCTAACGGCAAGGGCAGAAACGCTCGAAAGAGAAATGAGAAAGGAGACCGAATGACCAAAGGAATAATTTCCGTTAAGGACAAAAGCCTTGATGAAAATGAGATGAAGCTCATAAATGCCCTCACAAGGCGCAGCTTCACGGCAGACGAGATATATACGTTCACCGCCGTGCTCTGCGACAATGAGGTAGACAGAGATTATGAGTGCTTCTCAAAAAACTCGCTCGAAAAGCTTGCGGGGCTTTTCATCGGGAAAACATGCATACTTGACCACGAGAGAAAATCCGCAAACCAGATGGCGAGAATCTATGACACCTGCCTTGAGGCGGATGAGAATGTCAGAACCGCCGATAATGAAGCCTACACGGTGCTGAAGGCGAAGATGTATCTGCCGAGAACGGAGAAAAATGCGGACATTATCACGGCGATTGAGAGCGGCATCCTGAAAGAGGTCAGCATAAGCTGTTCGATAGGGAAAAGCATATGCAGCATTTGCGGCAAGGGCAAGTGTGCGCACAAAAGCGGAGAGGAATACGGCGGCGACATCTGCCACAGGATTCTTCTGGAGCCGAAGGACGCCTACGAATGCTCATTCGTTGCGGTGCCTGCGCAGAGGTCTGCAGGCGTGACGAAGGGATTCACGCAAGCGAAAACCGAAGCCGGCGACACACGGGAGCTCGTGAAAATGCTCGGTGCGGGCGAGACACTCCTCTCAAAGGAGCAGGCGGCGGCAGTCTCGGGTTACATTGAGAAGCTTGAAAAGGCGGCTGAGCTCGGGGAGAAATACCGTGGGCAGCTCACGGCAAGCATATTGAAATACAGTTCGCTTGCACAGCCGGAGCTGCCCCGTGAGGTGCTTGCTTCGGTGATTGAGAAGCTGAGCGTAAATGAGCTTGAAAAAATGGAGAACGGCTATCGTCATATGGCACAGAAGCTTTTGCCGCTTGAGCCGCAGACAGCGGTACGGCACAGAGACGAGAGCGAAAAAAACAATGAATTCAAAATATAACGGAGGTAATTATGGCTTTTTTTGAAAATATAAATCTTGAAAAGGGAATGTACAATGTGGCGGGCAAGAGCTTCAGCGAGGTGCTTGAAAGCCTTGACAGCACAAAGAATTATGAGGGCACAGAGCTTTCTTCGCTTGACGCATTCGAGCGTCAGCTGAAGAGATACGGAATCAAGGTAGGGGGCAAAACCTCTGACAGGGTCGAGAAGTTTTTCGGCAGCGCAGGCAGCGCAACGCTGTTCCCGGAATATGTCGCAAGGGCCGTGGCAAGCGGCATGGAGGCTTCTGATAAGGTGGGCGATATTGTGGCAACAGTCACAAAAACAGATGCGCTCGATTACAGGCCGATTACTGCCGAAGCTCCCGCAGCGGGGCTTGAAGCCACGGATGAGGGAGAGGCAATGCCTAAAACGTCGATTAAGTCTGCAGCGAATCTGATAAACCTCAGAAAGCACGGCAGGGTGCTTGAAAGCTCATATGAAGCGCTTCGCTTCCAGAGACTTGACCTCTTCACTGTGGCATTGCGCCAAATCGGAAAGGTGATTGCCGCTTCACAGATAAAGGACGCAGTCTCGGCACTTGAAAACGGTGACGGCAACGTGGCAGGCATTGATTTCATAGATGCAGCAGACCTCTCATATGCTGATTTTGTCGCACTTTGGGGCGAGCTTGCACCTTACAGGCTCACTACTGTTCTTGCCGGAACAGAAGCACTGCAGAGGATAATGCAGCTGCCTGAATTCAAGGATTCCATGGCAGGGCAGAGCTTCCACGGCACAGGGAAAATGATTACGCCGCTCGGGGCAAAGCTTGTGCATGTGCCTTCAATGGAAAGCGGAAAAATCATCGGCATCGATAAGGACGCCGCACTTGAAATGGTGCAGGCCGGCGAGATTATGACAGAGGCCGACAAGCTCATCGACCGCCAGCTCGACAGGGCGGCAATCAGCGTGATTTCGGGCTTCTCACGCATATATCCGGGTGCGGCGGCAGGAATTTCTTACGCAGAATAATTTGTTTAACGGTTATCGGGGAGGCTTCTCCCCGATGGCCTCAAATTGAAAGGAGAAGATTATGGATTCAGAGCGAATCAAAGATTTATTCTTTTTGATAAGCGGGGAAAATCCGGAGCAGATGGAGGAAGACAGGTTTGCGCTCTGTGTGGAGCTTTGCGATGCCGCAGAAGAAGCCCTGAAGGCTAAAATCAAAGCAGGTTCGGACACTTCGGAGTTCAAAACCTCACTTGAATATGCTGCGGCATATTCTGCGCTTTCGACGCTGCTTGCAATCGATGAAGCCCTGATGCCGAACAGCATCTCATCAGGCGAAATGAAGCTTGAAATGGGCGAAAAAGCTGTGAAAATCAGAGCCTTGTATGATGAAAAGCTACGTGAGGCGGCGGCTGTCCTCAAAAATGACGATTTCTATTTCGGGGGCACAGGCTTATGAGAAGAATAGCATCACGGATTTTCAAAACACAGCGGCAGGTGAAGATTATTGCGGGCACAGATGAGTATTTCGGGCGGGGCATCATCTCAAAAAGCCGCAGCGTGAAAACAGATTTTATGGATTCTGAACGCCTGAGGCTCGGCGAATTCCCGAAGAATCTCTGTGTTTTCATCGGCGACTGCGAAAGCCTCAGAGAAAGCATCGGCGAAATTCTCACATGCGGAGACATGAGCTACAGAATCCTCTCCGCCGAAACGGTAACGGCAGGAGACATCGAGATTTGCGACCGAGCCGTGCTTGAAAAAACAGCGGAGGAGACAGCGTATGATAAATGAAGTTTTGGCATTACTGCGGGAGAAAATCTCTTATGCAAGGTTTTGTGAGGCGTTTTCATCCGCACCGCAGAGCCATCTTCTTGACGGAATAACCGTGACAGTTGAGATAGACAGCGAAACCCACGGCGCAGAACGGGACGAGGTGAAGCTGGCGTTTTATATTCACCTTGCAGGCGCCGAACTGAGCGAGGCCGAGAGGGCTTTCAGCGATATATGCAAAACACTCGGAGGGCAGTACCGGAATATCAAATCAGTTTCACGCAGCACTATTAAAAAAGATGCAAAAACCGGCGCTATGATTGTCCCGTGCTTTGTCACACTTGAAAACACCGTCGAAGATAACAGAATGCTTATCAAAATAAACGGGGAAGAATACTATGTGAGAAATGTGAAAACCTCGTTTTCTTCCTCTGCAAGAAGCATCACATCCTTTGGAGAAGACGAGCCTTATGCAAGCATAAGCGAGGGGATTATATACACCGTTACGTTATATGGAATAGAAAGCACTGGCCTTGCAAAGCTAAGTGGCTTTACAGTTGGAATATGTGATGACAGCGGGGATTATTACCAAAACTGCGCATGGAAAAGCATATCAGGGGCAGATAAAACCGCTGTTTTTACATCAAGCACAGTTACAGGCGAAAGGAGAAGCTGAGTGGAAGAGTTGAATGAGATTTCTGAGGGAATGGAGAGAGACAGCAGACGTTACCCCGTCAGCATTGAGCACCGTGAAGCGAGGGCTTGCCGATGAATTTAACACAGATGAGATTCCGTGATTTTGTGTGGAGGCAGAACCCCACGGAAATCACGGTTGAACAGGCGAAGAACATCAAAGAGAGCCTTCTGCCTTTTTCCGGCAGCCATATGCAGGATTTGGGAATGGCAAAGAGGAAAATCAGAGGCAGGGGCTTTTTCGTCGGCAGGGCCGGCGAAGAGAGCGCAATTGACGAATTCAAAAGGCTTCGTGAGGTGTTTGAGGAAACGGGAAGCGGGGTTTTGCAGCTCCCGTCTCATGAGCCGTTCCTTGCCGTTATGGACAGGCTTGATTTAATCGGCGGCAAGGGCAGCTTGGTTGAATACACGTTTTCATTTACAGAATCCGCTTCTTTCGGCAGGATAAATGAAAACCGTGAGTTTATTGCATGCAGAGGAGAGAGTTTGTGGGATTTTGCGGGTAAGCCCGACTTGAGAATTGACGACATAGTGAGTTTGAATCCTCACATCAAAAATATCAATGCAATAAGGCAGGGGGAAAGGGTGGTGGTGCCATGATATTCTGGGGAGAGACGGGCAAAAAAGAAAAAATCTTTCTCGGAGAGCCGAAGGAGGTTCTTCTGAAGCGTGATGCCGACGCACCCGCCGACATGTTGGAGCTGATTTATCTGGAAGATAAGAACGAGAATTTGGAGTATATCTACGCATATGAAAACAGCGAAATTGTTTTCGCAGGGATTGTTGATGAGCAGATAAGCAGCTGCAATTCAAACGGAATGCAAACAAGAATAATCGCCCGCAGTCTGGCGGCACTTCTGCTGGATAATGAGGCGATGCCGCAAACGCTTCTGAATCCGTCGCTTCGCGTGATTGCTGAAAGATACTTGAAGCCGCTCGGGTTCAACTGTGTAATCGGCGAGAGGAAGAGCATCATGGGGGCTTTCAGAATTCCAAAAGGCAGCAGTTGTTGGGCGGTTCTCGAAGGCTATTGCCGCACATTCCTCGGCAGCACGCCGTATATCTCGCCGGACGGTGTTGTGTATGCGTATACGCCGAGCGAGGAGGAAGTGATTCTCAAAAACGTATCAGAGCTTGAAATTCACCGCAGACCGTACAAGCGCATAGCGAAAGTGATGCTGCAAAGCGAAAGCGGCGCATATGACGCCCTCTTTGCAAACGCCGCCCTGAAAAGCGGCAAGGTGAGATATGCGGCGCAAAGCGGAGGAAAGCAGGCGGCGGATATTATCCGTGAGGGCGAAGAGCAAAGCGTGCTCTATAGGGTGAAGACGGCGGGCTTCAGAAATATCCCGATTCACAGCAGAGTCACGCTTCTCACGCCGACGGGAGAAAGGCATGAAAATCTGGTGATTGAGAGCATGACATACAAGCTTTTACCGGCGGGCAATAGCCCAGTGGGTGAAAGCCAAAGCTTCACGCTCAGGAAAAGCCTTGAGAAGCTGATTTAGGAGGGCATATGTGGTTAACTAAAAAGCTGAATTCACACACGGAAAATTCTGTTGTCACAGGGAAGCTCACGGCTGCCGGCAACAGCTCGTCAGGGGAGGCACCAACGGTGCAGAGCTCTGACGAGTGCCGCACCACCGAAACGATTTTCCCGTACGGATACAATTCTCATGCGCCGCAGGGAGAGAAAACAGCGATGCTCGGCAGCTTTTGCCTCGGCATAAACGAGAGGATAAGCGATGAGCTCCAGCCGGGGGAAATAATGCTGCAGTCAAAGGGCGGCGCAAAGATTTTACTGCGCAACAACGGGGAAGTAGTTATAAACGGCGAGCGTTTCATCAAAAGAAACTGAGGTGAAAACAGAGATGACGGTAAATTTTGATACAAGAATAGAAAACGGAGATGTTTTTCTTAATCTGAACGGGGTTCCCGAGACAGTTCACGGCAAGGCAGAGTGCCTTCAGCGTGCCAAGCGCCTTCTCATGATGAAAGCAGGCTCATTCAGATATGATAAATCGCTCGGAAGCGGGATATATGAGGTCAAAGACGGAGAGCATTACGAAGAGAGACTGCTCTCCGCCGCAAACGAGGCACTTATGAGCCACGGCGTCAAGGCTCAGAGCGCAAGAATAAGCGAGGGAGATTTCCGCTTTGAAATACTCACTCCGTTCGGAATGGAGGAAATTACGATAAAACAGGAAAAGGAGGAAGAAAATGGCACTTGAGGAAATAACATATGACAGCCTGCTTTCAAGAATGCGAATGCGTTACGAAACCGAAAGCGGCGTAAACCCCGACGACGCCTCGGACATAGGCATACGCCTGAAGATTCTTGCAGGCGAGCTTTATGCGGCGCTCACATCTTTGAGATGGCTGTACCGCCAGGCGTTCCCGCAGAGCGCATCGGGTGAAGAGCTGAATCTTCACGCCGCACAGCGGGGGCTTGAACGTGAGGTTGAAGTGAAGGCAAGGGGAGAACTGACCTTCCGCCGCTCATCACCGCTTTCATACGATGTGACGGTTCCGAAAGGTACAGTGTGCGCCGTTTCCGCCGGGCTTTCAGGCGAAGAAATGCGGGAGTATGAAACCGTTGCCGACGGCGTGCTCAAAGCGGGTGAGCTTGAAATCAGCATTGCGGCGGAAGCGGCAATAGGCGGCAAAAGAGGAAATGCCTCTGCGGGCTATATAAATACACTGGTCACGCCGCCGGTCGGAATTGAAACGGTGACGAATAAAGCCGCCTTCACGGGCGGCAGAGACAGCGAGAGCGACGACAGCCTGCGTGACAGGCTTCTGCGGTCATATTCCACGCTCTCAAACGGCACGAACGCCGAATTCTACCGCAGGGCCGCGCTTGACGTTGACGGTGTTACAAGCGCATCTGTCGTGCCGAGAGAGAACGGCGCCGGCACCGTCGGCGTGTACGTATGGAGCGAGGGACAGCCGACGCAGGAGCTCATTGAAGCGGTGAGCGGAAAGCTGAATTCCATACGGGAAATCAATGTTGATGTAGATGTGAAGACGGCGGAGACCAGAGCCATAAATGTAAGTGTGTATATAAGGCCGGCAAGCGGCAGCACCTTCGAGCAGGCAAAAGCGAAAGCCGAGGAAGCAATAAGAAACCACTTTTCGCTCAAAAAAATCGGGGATTCCACGCTGCGAAATAAAATCGGCGCATTGCTTATCAATCTTGAAGCGGTGGATAACTACACACTTGCGGCGAACATGAGTGATTTTTACGGCGAGCCGAATAAGGTTCATACGCTTGGCGAACTCAACATTATGGTGATGCCATGAGTATCTTCTATGACAGCATGAAAAAAACGCTTGACGGCACCGGGATATATAACACCGCAGACGGAAGCTTCATTTCTCACGAGCTTAAAGCCTATGAAGAAGGCTTCGGGATTTTTGAAGAGGAATTTGAGAGGCTGCTTCAGGATATTTTCATCATGACGGCGTCAGATGAAAGCCTTGAGAGCAGAGAAATCCTTTTCCGCCCGTTAAAAGCCGATTCATCAGTGGAAAAAAGACGTGAAATGCTTAAGGCAAGATATTCGGCGCAGAATTGCGATTTCACAGCCGATTTGCTGTGTGAAATCCTCATCGGGGCAGGGATAGAGGGCAGGATAGCAGAGAACCACGAGGGCGGCATACTGATAGACGTGAGAAAAAGACATGGCGTCAATGCAGAGCAGATGCTGACAGAGCTTGAAAGCTTGCTGCCGGCACACCTGCCGGCTTTTCTTGATTTGGGCATGACATGGGAGATGCTTGAAGAGCTCGCCGGAACATTTGGCGAAATTGACACCGCTGACTATAGCTGGGAAGAAATTGAAAGGATGAATTGAGGAGGAATTTATGAGCTCACAAAATAAAACGGCAAACCTCGGGCTTAATCTCTGGGAGGCGGAGGATAAGCCCAAACGACAGGATTTCTGCGAGGATAATCAAAAGATAGATGCGGCATTGAGCAGCCACACAGAGAAGCTTGACGGGCATATAACGAATGCCGGCATTCATGTGACAAGCGAGCAGAAAGAGACAATGGGAAAACGACCGACTATTGTCACATATAAAGGACAGGGAAGAATGCAGAGAATAATAACACTTCCCGAAAGGCCTGCATTTGTAATAGTATTTGCGGCTTCATTGCCGCCGACAAATTACGGCCCGCATGAGACACTGAAAACAGGAGAAGGAACGAATTTTTTCTTCGGCTTTGCAAGCCAACAAGCTTCTTCTTTTGGGCTGACGTTGCAGGCAAGAACACTGACGATAGAAGAAAACGTTACAGGCACCTTACAAAAGGGAGCATACAAGCATTTTGACATGGCAGGACAGGATTACGTTATATTAATAATTCCGGAGTAAAAAGAAGAAAAACAGATAACTGAGAGCAGGAGGTCGTTTCATTATTTTGACTTCCCGCTCTCTTTTTCGCTCTTGTCATGACACTCCATATATTGTAGAATAGATAAGAATAGTACAGTGGATAGTAGAGAGTGGCGGCCGTATGCAGATTTATTTAGAAAATGAATTTGCATACACCTGTTAAAAACACCTCTTTTGAAAAGAAAGTATCCGCCTTGTCTCACTTGGCACTTCGTGCGTTGCTACGCTCACCCTCTGCAAAGAAGAGGGCTCAATGACAATTTTTCTTTACCCTCTTTTGTGAAGAGGGTGGCGCGAAACGAATGAAATGAGTTGAGTGACGGGTGTTTTCTTATGTTTCAATAATGGAATTTCGAATGGAAGGGCAATTAATGAGCACATACAATGACGATATACTGAAGCTTCGGCAAATGGTGATGGAGAAAGACTTCAGCAGAATGAACGATATGCAAAAACAGGCGGTGTTCTCCACAGAGGATCCGTTGCTTGTTCTCGCAGGGGCGGGCTCGGGTAAAACAACGGTGCTTGTGAACCGCATTGCGAACATCGTGCGGTACGGCAAGGCATATCACAGCGATTATATAAGCCAAAGCCTTCATGAAGAGGATATTGAGGAATGCAAACGCTTTATCGAGGGCGGAGAGCTTTCCGACGGTGTCAGGAGCAAGCTTGCGGTTATGCCGAGCTTTGCGTGGAAGGTTATGGCAATAACATTTACGAACAAGGCGGCGGGTGAGCTGAAGGAAAGATTGAGCGCCATGCTTGGCGGGGAAGGTGAGCAAATCTGGGCATCCACCTTTCATTCGAGCTGCGCAAGAATTCTCCGCCGTGACGCCGAACGCCTCGGCTTTACATCTCATTTTACAATTTATGACACTGATGACCAGCGTAGGGTGATGAAGGCCGTGCTGAGGGATTTGGACATTTCCGAAAAGGTAATGCCGCCGAGGGCGGTGCTTTCAGAGATTTCACGTGCAAAGGACGAGCTTCGCACGCCGGATATATATGAAAGTGACGCCGCAGAGGATTTCCGCCTGAAAATGATTGCAAGGGCGTACCGTTCATATCAGCGTAAGCTTGAAGAGAGCGACGCCATGGATTTTGACGATTTAATCGTGAACACGGTGAAGCTTTTCAAAACCTGCCCGGATGTGCTTGACTACTATCAGGACAGATTCAACTATATCATGGTTGATGAATATCAGGACACGAACCATGCGCAGTATGAGTTCGTCAATCTTCTTGCAGAGAAAAGAAGAAACCTTTGCGTCGTCGGCGACGACGACCAGAGCATATATAAATTCCGTGGTGCAACGATAGAAAACATCATGAATTTTGAGCATGATTACCCCGGCGCAAGGGTTATCCGCCTTGAGCAGAACTACCGCTCGACGCAGAATATTCTCGATGCGGCAAACGCCGTCATCAGCAACAACACCGAGAGAAAAGGGAAGAACCTCTGGACAGGCAACGGTGAGGGAGAGCATGTGCATTACCATCTTGCCGAAAACGAGGTTGACGAGGCCGACAGAATCGCACGCACGATTCTCGACGGCGTGAGTGCCGGCGGGAAATTCTCTGACTACGCCGTGCTTTACAGAATGAACGCACAGTCGCAGAACTTTGAGCGCATGTTTGCAAAGCAGGGCGTGCCGCACAGGATAATCGGCGGCACACGCTTCTATGAGCGTCAGGAAATCCGTGATATGACGGCATATCTGAGTGTGGTGAATAACCCTGCGGACGAGATTCGCATGAGGCGCGTTATTAACCGCCCGAAGCGTGGGATAGGCGAAAAAACGGTAGACACTGCGTTTCAAATCGCAGAACAGGTTAACGAGCCGTTTCTTGAATTAATCAGCCATGCTGAAGATTTCCCGCTGCTTTCACGTGCGGCAGCAAAATTGAAGGGCTTTGCCGAGATGATAAAGAGATTCATAAGGATAAATGAAAGCGATGAATTCTCAATCAATGAGCTTTATCAGGGGATAATCGACAAGACGGATTATATCGAATTCCTCAAAGCAGATGACCCCGAGCGTGCACAGGACAGAATCGAGAATGTCGAAGAGCTTTCATCAAACATTCAGCGTTACGAAGAGAATGAGGGAGCAACGCTTTCGGGTTTTTTGGAGGAAATCTCGCTTTTCACAGATATTGACAATTATGACGAAAACGCCGACACGGTGGTGCTGATGACGGTTCACTCCGCAAAGGGCTTAGAATTCCCGGTTGTTTTCCTCCCGGGCTGGGAAGAGGGCGTTTTCCCCGGCAACGCCGTGATTTACAACCCGGCGGAGGTTGAGGAGGAACGCCGCCTTGCATATGTTGCGT
>QMCE01000983.1_pt1 | contig 15389 bp, 16 predicted proteins | sample 1821851 | NCBI WGS metagenome assembly QMCE01 (sample SAMN09453174, study PRJNA476694) | Termite gut metagenome, whole genome shotgun sequencing project. | isolation source: worker | host: Odontotermes sp. | place: South Africa:Pretoria | collected 2016-01-28 | reverse complement strand
TTTCAGGACGGGACAATCAAACACTCCTCTTTATTATGCGCAAAGAGGCGTTTTTATTTCCTACAAACGATTGTAATTTTTTTGAAATGATATATCTTTGTGCTTGAAAATATGTTATAAATATGGGGAAATTAGTAGTAGTACCCACTCCTGTGGGCAATTTGCAAGATATTACTCTGCGAGCATTGGAAACTCTGCACTCAGCAAATTGTGTGCTTGCCGAAGATACTCGTACAACGGGCAATTTGCTCAAACATTTCGATATTTCGGCAAAACTTATTGCTCACCATAAATTCAACGAACACAAGAAATTAGAGCAAACGCTTGACCTTATTCGTGCAAATGAACTTACGGCGTTGGTTTCCGATGCAGGCACGCCTTCTATTTCTGACCCGGGTTACTTGATTACTCGTGCATGCATTGATGCCGGTATTGAAGTTGATTGTCTACCCGGTGCTACGGCTTTTGTGCCGGCGTTGGTAATGAGCGGTTTCAGCAGCGACCGCTTTTGTTTCGAGGGATTTTTGCCGCATAAAAAAGGCAGACAAACAAAATTAACTGCTTTAAAAGAAGAGGAACGCACAATTATTTTCTACGAATCGCCACATAGAATTATAAAAACACTGGAACAAATTCTGGAATTTATTGGCGACCGCAAAGTAGCCGTTGTACGCGAAATTTCAAAAATATTTCAAGAAACATTACGAGGTTCGGCAAGTGAAGTACTTATGCAATGTCAACAAAAACCACCGAAAGGAGAAATTGTACTCCTCGTAGAAGGAAAAAATTCAGAAAATAAAAAGCAGGAGATAAGAGATAATGATTAGTTTTGTTTATTAATCATTAACCATTCATTCTATGAATTTCATAAATACTCACTCACACGTGTATTCCAAAGAATTCGATGCCGACCGCAACGAAGCCTTGCAACGAGCCGTTGACGCCGGAATTATTCGTATTATTCTTCCCGATATTGATGCCGCTAACCGACCTGCGATGCTTGCGCTGTGCAAGACTCACAAACAATTGTGCGTACCGCTTATAGGCATACACCCTACTTCGGTTAACGAAGATTATAAAACAGAGATTGCCGAATTTGACAAAGCCGTGGCAAAAGAACAACCAATTGGTATAGGCGAAATAGGTGTTGATTTGTATTGGAACACCACTTTCAAAAACGAACAACGAGAAGTATTTTTGCACCAAATGCGTTATGCACTTGCAGGCGATTTACCCGTGGTTATTCACGTGCGCAATGCTTTCGACGAGATTTTTGAATTGCTCAAAAGTTTTGATGTACAACAATTCAAAGGTGTTTTTCATTGTTTTTCAGGCGATTTTGAGCAAGCGCACAAAGCCATTGCAATGGGATTCTACATTGGAATAGGAGGAGTAGTTACTTACAAAAATTCAGGTTTAGACAAACTTGTGGAACATCTGCCTTTGGAACATATTGTACTTGAAACCGACGACCCTTGGCTCACTCCTCGCCCCGGCAATGTGCGTCGGAATGAACCTGCGTTTTTGCTGCAAGTTGCCGAAAAAGTAGCAAAATGTAAAAATATGCCATTGAGCGAGGTTGCTCGCATAACCACCGAAAATGCTATGAATTTATTTGCTTTGCGAAGCTAATTCACTCATTGCTTTCCACAAATTATCGTTTGGCGGTACGGGAGCTTCTATACGAATAGGTTCTTTTGTAACAGGGTGCAAAAATTCCACACTGCGAGCGTGAAGTGAAATACCTCCGCCCTCGTTACTGCGGGCAAACCCGTATTTCAAATCGCCTTTTATGGCACTGCCTATTGCCGCCAATTGGCAACGAATTTGGTGGTGTCTGCCGGTGTGCAATTGCACTTCGAGCAAACTGTAATTAGTAGCACGGGCAAGCGTGCGATAGCTCAATTGTGCTTCTTTGGAATTGGGCACTTCTTTTGAGTGTGCACTCGATTTATTAGTTTTTGTATTGCGCAAAATAAAGTGTTTCAGCAATGCCGATTCGGGTTGCGGTTGTTGTTTCACAATTGCCCAATAGATTTTTTGAATTTGCTTTGCTTTGAACATTTCGTTCAAGCGAGTGAGTGCTTTGCTGGTGCGCGCAAACAAAATTACGCCACTTACGGGGCGGTCTAAACGGTGCGGAACGCCCAAAAACACATCGCCCGGTTTGTTGTATTTTTCTTTTATGTATCGTTTTACCAATTCTTCGAGCGAAGTATCACCGGTAGTATCGGGTTGCACAAGCACATTGTTGGGCTTATTGATTGCTATAATGTGATTGTCTTCGTATAAAACTTCTAAACTCATAATTTTACTATGTCAAAATTTCGTAACCATCGTTTGTAACCACCAGTGTGTGTTCCCATTGCGCCGAAAGCTTTTTGTCGGCAGTTTCCACTGTCCAGCCGTCTTTTAAAAATTTACATTTGTAAATTCCTTGATTTACCATAGGCTCAATAGTGAACACCATTCCCGGTACCATAACCACGCCTTTCTTTTTTGGTTGTGCATAATGCACCACTTCGGGGTCTTCGTGAAACGTTTTGCCAATCCCGTGTCCGCATAAATCGCGTACTATACTGTAACCGTTTTTGTTAGCGTGCGCTTCTATGGCATCGCCAATATTATTAAGGCGTGTGTAGGGTTTCACTTGTTCCAAACCAATATTCAAACATTCAAGAGCCACATCAACAAGCCGTTGCGCTTCGGCAGAAACTTCGCCCACACAGTACATTCGGCTACTGTCGGCAAAATAACCATTCAAAATTGTGGTAATATCAACATTCACAATATCACCGTTTTTTATGATTCTATCGGCAGTGGGAATACCGTGGCACACCACTTCGTTGATAGACACACAACAACTTTTAGGGTAACCTCTATAATTGAGTGTTGCTGAAATTGCGCCGTGGTCGGCAGTGTAAGCACTCACCAAATCATCAATCCGTTGTGTAGAAACTCCTTCTTTTACTTCGCTTTCAAGCATTTCCAAAATGCCTCGTGTAATAACCCCGGCAGCTCGTACGCCTTCAATATCGTGCGGTGTAAGCAATTTTTTTGCAGGAAAAATTTGAAATCCTTCACGGCGAAACATTTCGGTTTTTTCGTCAATCAGTTTATGACATTTTTTATATTTTTTGCCGCTACCGCAGTAGCAGGGGTCGTTTGGATCCGGTTTCATTTTTTAGTATATCAGTACTTAAGAGCGCAAAGATAGTGAAAAAAGTATTTTGCCGGTAATTATGATTGCATAAAATAAAAGTTGTATTATCCATATCATCTGCATTCAAAAAAATATTATTTCAGAGGTTTAAACTCCACTGGAAGTTGGAAATACGAAGACACTGCTATATTATTAGATTTAGCCGGTTTCCATTTTGGCATTGTTTGTATCACTCGTATTGCTTCTTGGTCTAAACTTGGGTGTCTTTCTATAATAACTGTTACGTTATCAACACTACCATCGGTTTGCACCACAAATTCAACTATGACCGTCCCCACACCTCCTTCGTCCAAAGCATCTTGTGGGTATACAATATTTTCAATTAGAAATTTCAAAAGCGCTATATTACCACCCGGAAATTCTGCTTTTATATCAGGGAATCTTTGAGGTTGTTCTTCATCAAATGATGAGTCAGAGTCAACTATAACTCCGTCGTAGATAATAATTTCGCCTACTTCGGGTGCTATGTTTAAAGTAATTGGCTCAGCCCCAAAATTATCGGCGGTTGTACAAATCATCGTCTTAACAAGGTCTGGCGGAGTAGCAGGCTGAAGACTATCAAGATTAATAGGTGTAGACAAAAGTTGTGCTACTTTTACACTATCTTGTATTTGGCTGTTACTTTCTTGCGCAGAATTGCCACAAGCCGCAAAACTCCCCGCCACTCCAAGCGAAATTCCTGCAATGGTTACAACTTTTCCAAGCTGTTGGTGTTTGCGCAGTTCGTTTTCCAAATAGCGTACTTCTGCCTCGCATTTGGGGCAAGTGCCTTTACATTCGCCTTGGAAAGTGCATTCCTGAGTTATATATTCTATATCGTTTTTCTCGGCAATTTGTGTTCGAATTTCTTTAAGAATTTTGCAGGTGCGTTTTCCTCGTATCATAGTTGCGTTGTTTGAAAATTTACCAAATATAGTGGAAAATAGTAAAAATATTGCGCAATTGGGTATAAATCTTTATTTTCGCAGGGTATTACAATTGGAGAGACGTAATGCATTATGTTTCTACCCTAAAGCAAAATCTTATGAAAAATAAAATCACCGCAATCCTATCAAAAATTCAATTACCGCAAAGTGCTCAAAATTTAGTGGAAGCGAAGGCGGTAGAATCTATAGAAATCAACGATAATGTTGTAAATGTACGTCTGCATATTCCGCTTGCAATTGCAAAATTTACAAAAGCAATAGAAACCACGGTAAGCAGTTCGCTACAAAAAGAATTGCAGTTTGAAGGCGAAATCAATGTTCACGTAAACGTGCAAAAAGCAAATGAAGCGGCAGGTGAAAGCGGCGTATCGCAAGTGAAACACATTGTAGCTGTAGCTTCGGGCAAAGGTGGTGTGGGAAAATCTACCGTGAGCGCAAATTTGGCTGTGGCTTTGGCGCAAGCCGGTTACAAAGTCGGTTTGCTCGATGCCGATGTTTTTGGACCTTCCGTTCCCAAAATGTTTAATATAGAAAACGCCCGTCCGGTAGCAAACACAATTGGCAACAAAGATTTTATTGTGCCAATAGAAAGTTACGGCGTAAAAATTCTGTCAATCGGATTTTTTGTTGACAGCTCGCAAGCCGTTATTTGGCGCGGACCAATGGCGGGCAATGCGCTCAAACAACTGATTACCGAAGCCGATTGGGGTGTGTTGGACGTTTTGCTTATAGATATGCCGCCCGGAACGAGTGATATTCAATTAACACTTTCGCAAATTGTAACTATGCACGGCGCAATTATGGTAAGCACGCCGCAAGATATAGCACTCATAGATGTAATGAAAGGCATTGATTTTTTTGAAAAACAAACACCGCCCACGCCCGTATTGGGTATTGTGGAAAATATGGCGTGGTTCACTCCCGAAGAATTACCCAATAATAAGTATTATATTTTTGGAAAAGGCGGCGCAAAAACTTTGGCAGAACAGCAAAATATTCCGTTTTTAGGCGAAATTCCTCTTGTACAATCCATTCGTGAGGGTGGCGATAGTGGTGCACCGGTTGCTTTGCAGAAAAATTCTATTGTTGGGGGGTATTATATGAAAATTGCGGAAAAGGTAATGGGGAAACTAAGGAATGAAAAATAAACAACTTATACAATATTATGGTGCTCTACAACTTTTCCGTTTGTATTTAAAGTTGCAGAGCACTTGTAATTTTTGTAATAAAAACATATAAATTGTTTATTTCACATCACTAAGCAAATAATTATAAAATACCTCGCTAAAACCATAAAGGAAACAGCAATTTAAGCAGATAATTTTCATAAAACTGAAAATAAAATCTTTATTCACAATGAATTTCAACGAACAATTACACACATACAATTGGCAAAAATTGCAAAAAAATATTTATGCAAAAACCGCTCACGATGTGGAACGTGTGCTTGCAAAAACCCGTTTAGATGCCGATGATTTTATGGCTCTTATTTCGCCGGCGGCGGAAAACTATGTGGAGCAAATGGCGCACAAAAGTCGTTATTACACACAATTGCGTTTTGGCAAAACCATACAACTATACGTGCCGCTGTATTTAAGCAATTCGTGCAATAATCATTGCGTGTATTGCGGTTTTAATCACAGCAACAATATTCAGCGCATAATTTTGACCGACAAGCAAATTTTGCAAGAAGTGGCTGCAATTAAGCAAATGGGTGATTTTCAGCACATTTTGCTGGTAACGGGAGAAAATTCACGTGAAGTGGGAATTGATTACATAGAACACGCCGTAGAATTGATAAAGCCGTATTTTGCATCAATTTCCATAGAAGTACAGCCTTTGCAGGAAGCGGAATATATGCGTTTGTCGGCGGCAGGGCTGAATGCCGTGTATTGCTATCAAGAAACGTATAATAAAGAAAAATACCGCAGTTACCACCCCAAAGGAATGAAGGCGAATTTCGATTGGCGGCTTGATACCTACGACCGAATGGGGCGTGCCGGAGTGCATAAAATGGGGCTTGGCGTGTTAATCGGTTTGGAAGATTGGCGTTGCGAGGCACTCGTTATGGCAGAACACTTGCGCTATTTACAAAAACATTATTGGCAGACGAAATATTCGCTTTCATTTCCCCGTATGCGTCCGCACGAAGGCAAGGGATTTCAGCCGAATGTGGTAATGAGCGACAAAGAATTTGCGCAGCTAATGTTTGCTTTCCGCCTGTTCGACCACAATATAGAAATTGCACTTTCCACGCGCGAAGACCGGAATTTTCGCGATAATATGACCACGCTCGGCATAACATCGCTCAGTGCTGGTTCCAAAACCGACCCGGGCGGCTATGCGGTGTATAAAAATGAATTGGAACAATTTTCGGTAAACGACGACCGCACGCCACAAGAAGTGGAAAAAGCTGTACGCGCGCAGGGTTATGACGTGATTTGGAAAGATTGGGATTTGAGTTTACAATAAATGACAATCAAAATTTAAACAGACTTGTAAAAAAATTAGTAATATTGCAAGCAAATTTAATAGAGAACATTATGATAGAATTAATACAACAAGGCTGGACTTTTTTTGTTCAACTATTGAGTGATACGAACGGAACGTTACATTACTTTGTTTCACAATACGGAACATGGATGTACGCATTTTTGTTTTTAATTATTTTTTGTGAAACCGGATTAGTTGTAACTCCGTTTTTGCCGGGCGATTCGCTCCTTTTCATAGCAGGAACTATTGCCGTTAACCCTGAAAATTCTTTGCACGTATACTGGCTTATAGCGTTGCTTATAGTAGCAGCAATATTGGGCGATGCCTGTAATTATACCATTGGACGATTTTTTGGAGAAAAATTATTCCGTAATCCCGATTCCAAAATATTTAAACAGGAATATTTGAAAAAAACCAATGAATTCTACGAAAAACACGGCGGAAAAACAATCATTTTGGCTCGTTTTGTGCCCATTATACGCACTTTTGCACCATTTGTAGCCGGTATGAGCAGAATGACTTACAAACATTTTTTTGCATTCAACGTGATTGGCGGAGTAGTATGGGTAAGTCTTTTTATTACTCTGGGAGCATTGTTGGGAAGCATTGAATGGGTTGCAAATAATATAGAAAAAGTTGCAATTATCATTATCATTATATCTATTATGCCTGCCGTATACGAAGTGTGGAAAGCAAAACGACAAGCAAAAAAGCAGCCAAACAAGTAATCTGTTACCAAATTATTCAGTTATTCCATCCGTGTCAACATTTTTATTCAACGATATTATAGTAGGACCTATTCGTAGTCGAAGAATGGGTTTATCCCTTGGTATTAATTTATTACCCACAAAAATTAAATTTTGCAATTTCGATTGCATTTACTGTGAATGTGGTTTAAATCAGCCGTTTACAAATTCTATTGAGAAAGAATTACCTTCTCAAGCGCAAGTGATGGAGCATTTGACACACGCATTGCAAACTATGCCGCAAAAGCCCGATGCTATTACATTTGCCGGCAACGGTGAACCAACAATTCATTCCGAATTTGCGCAGATAATTGATGGTGTAATAGAATTGCGCAACACATATTCGCCACAAAGCGAAGTGGTGGTGCTTACCAACGCCACACAATTGCATAAAATCAACATTGTAAACGCCTTGCAAAAAGTTGATAGATGTATGTTTAAACTCGATTCGGCAATTCCCGAAACTATTTCGGCAATTAATCAACCGGCAAACAAAGATTTTTTAAGCAATTTTGTGCGTAATATTCAGTCGTTCAAAGGCAAAAAAATTATTCAAACTATGTTTTTGCGAGGTTTGGTAAATGGCAAAACAATAGACAATACTGCCTATGTAGAAATTGATGCTTTAATTGAAGTTTACAAACAAGTACAAGCCGATGAGGTTTTTTTATATTCCATTCAGCGCGATACCCCGATTGTATTGGAAACTGTTTCAAAAGAGGAACTGGAAAAAATTGCCGAACGAATGAGAAATGCCGGAATTTTAGCACACATTTCGTAAAAAAAATACATTGCTTTTTATCATTGCAGATTAAACCCGCAATGACGAAAAGATGGAGAACACAATTTTAGATGTATCTTTATTGCCGAAGGCATTTATCAGCAAAGCATTTTATCACGAAGTAATTTATCTAATAAAATTATGCAACAAATCAAAAATTCCACCATCATTATTACTCCGCTTGATTGGGGATTGGGGCACGCAACTCGCTGTATTCCGATTATCAAAACACTGCTCGCCGGAGGTAATCGTTGCATAATTGCTTCATCGGGACGTTCATTGGATTTACTCAAACAGGAATTTCCTGCACTTGAATGTGAAGAAATTCCGGCATACAACATTACGTATGGAAAAAATACTTTTGGTACATTTTTTAAACTTTTAGCACAAATTCCAAAATCATTAGTTGTAAAAAACAAGGAACAGGAAGTAGCAAATGCGTTGGTAAAAAAATACGATGCCCGCTATATTATTTCCGATAATCGTTTTGGTATGCACTCGCCTTTGTGTAAATCAATTTTTATAACACACCAAATTCGCATACGTCTGCCGTTTTTGTTACGTCCGTTTGAAATTCTGTTTTTTCAAATTAACAAAGCAATGATTTCAAAATTCGATGAATGTTGGATTCCCGATTATGGCGGCTCGAAAAACATTTCGGGTGTATTGTCGCACAGTTGGACAGTGCCAAATTCGTATTTTATTGGTCCGCTTTCGGCTCGTGAAAAAATTCATTCACTCAATAATTTCGATGTGCTTGTCATACTTTCGGGTCCCGAACCACAACGAGGCATTTTTGAAAACGCTTTGCGTGAAATTTTACCGAATTTACCCTACAAATCGTGTTTGGTACGTGGCGTGCCTTCCAATAAAAATGAATCAATACAAGTGGGCAATTGCTCAATTCAAACATTTGCAACCAATTACGAAATAAATCAATTGCTGAATGGTGCACAAATAATTATTTCTCGTTCGGGTTACAGTTCCATTATGGATTACGAAAAACTGAATTTGCAAGCTATTTTAGTACCTACGCCCGGGCAAAGCGAGCAAGAATATTTGGGGGAATATTTAAGCCACAAATCTCGCTATTGGACAATTGCGCAAAAGCGATTGCATAGGCAATTGCCCGAAGTACTGAGGGAAATTTTAGAAAATAAAAAACAGCAAAACCATTTTTAGATTTTGCTGTTTATATCAAAGTTTTAGAAAACATCCAAGATTACTCTTGTGTAACTTTGGTATTACTTTTATCTGATTGAATCACATTGCCGTTAGGAAGTATGATAGTTGTTTGTGGAACAGTTCTGAAATTTGAATATGTAGCACCGTATCCGCTTACAGTTACACTGTATCTTCTAAATATCCACAAATAATTTTCTTGTTTTGTTTGATAAGTAGGGTGTACGAGTAAATCGTAGTTCCCCGCTTGTAGTGCATTGTAAGCTGCTGCTGACCTTATTTGATTCATAATGCCAAAACCCAAACTACTGCCAATTTTTTTCAAACCTTGGCTATTCATGTCGGCACTATATGTAATTCCATCAGCAAATGAATTTTCACCACTTACTCGAAATATTAAAAAATAAGACACAGACCCACTTCCGGTTATTTTTTTTTCATCTATCTTTACGTCGGCTTTAATTGGGTCAAGCGTAACATGTTGAGAAACAACCGGTGAGGATTGAAAAGATTTGTTTGTGCTAATACACGAACTAAATAACACGGCAATAACGCCTAACACTAATAAAAATTTTTTCATAAATTTTTCCCTAATACGTGACGGGCGCAACCTTTAATATTAAATCATAACTACAAAGAAAAAACATTTTTTTACCCGTGATAACCACTTTTTCAACGAAAATCACAATCCGTAAAATTTACAAGACTTTTTATTTATTTCTCCAATTCTTTCCAAGCCAATGCACTAGCCCCAAGCACTGCTGCATTCACATTTTGCAAGCCGCTTTGCTGAATGGTAATTTTATTTTTAAATATTGGCAACAAATATTCTTCCATATTTCGGCGAATAGGATTGAGCAGTAAATCACCTGCTTTTGCCACCCCGCCAAAAATAAATATATGCGAAGGACTTGTATGTGCCACCAAATCGGCAAGTTTTAGTCCCAAAATTTTACCGGTATAGTCAAAACATTCTTGCGCCAGCGTATCGCCTTTTTTGAGAGCAATTTCTATATCGAGCGCAGTAAGTTTATTGTTCGGTATTGAACGCAGTTCAGAATCTTTTTGAGAATTACATAAAATTTCGGTCATTGTGCGCACCATTCCTGTAGCCGAAGCATACGTTTCCAAGCAACCTCGTTTGCCACAACCACATTCTCTGCCGTCTAAAAAAACGGTGGTGTGCCCCACTTCTCCGGCAAAACCATCGTGCCCGTACACCAAATTACCATCAACGACTATTCCGCTACCAAGTCCGGTACCAAGAGTTATAACCGCAAAATCACGCAAACCTTTTGCTGCGCCGTAAATCATTTCGCCTATGGCGGCTGCATTAGCATCGTTGGTTATGGCTATGGCAATGTTTGGAAAAAATTCTGCTAATTTTTCGCAAAAATGCACCGTACCTTTCCACGCCAAATTCGGAGCTTTTTCTATTGTTCCTCTATGGTAATTAGCATTTGGCGCACCCACGCCTATACCCATTAGTTGCCAATCGCTATGCACAGAAAGTTCTGCTTTAAGCAAACGGCTGATGTTTTGCATATAGGGGTCAATTTCGGTAAATTCCCGTGTTGGCACAGAAAGTTCTGCAAGGCAATTTCCTTCTCGGTCAACAAATCCCATCACGGTATTCGTGCCACCTATATCTATTCCGATTGTTATTTGTGTCATTTTTTTTAAAGTTTAAAGTTTATATTTTGGGTATTCCGCAGTGAGTAATTAGTAGCTCATAATGATTATTGACAAATCTTGTAGTGTACTCAATATTGATTACTAATTTTTCTCAAACGGACTATTAGCAGTAACTGTTCCGTCGGCAAGTTCGTAATAAATTTTTCCGTCCACGGAATATACCAGCGGTATTTCCTTTTCTCTGCTTTCAGCTTGTGCTTTGCGCACTGCTTGGTTTCCTATTGATTCTATTTCAAAGCCTTTTAAATATAAATTCAAATCGGCAAAATCTTTAACTTCCATATTATTACACGCACTATTTTTTTAAAATTGCTCCACAAATTTGTGGAAATATTCTTGATTTTTTACAACAAATTGTTCGCGAATGCCCAAGGCAACTTCTATAAATTTATTTTCGGAATTGTACATCAAAAACCACCGGTCGCACAGATTTTTGTAGATATTCCAAAAGTTATCTTTACTGCGATAGTAACGGCGAATTACATCTTTATCGGGTACAAAATGACCGCCTTTAAGCACTCGCCCTTTTATACGCTCAATGCACACCGTGGGTGAATAGAGAAACACATACACCATCATTACATCATAACCTTCGGCTTTAAATTCGGGTATTAATTTATTCAAATACGCTCCCGAGAGTGTGCTTTCTATCAAAAGACTTCTACCCTCTTTTTTGTATTTCTGCAAATTAGTAAAAAATATTTTTCCTGCACTAATGCTCACACTGCTCATATCGTTGGGATTCAATTCTTTTGCAATATCGTCGGCATTCAAGCAAGACATAGGGTGTTTATCTAAAAAACTATGAGTAAACGTAGTTTTTCCCGACCCGTTTGGTCCGCCAACTATTACAAGTTCTTTTTTTGCTGTCATACAAATTATGAATAAACCTCAACGATACATTGAGATGCAAATATCGTATTTTTTGTTGATTTTTAAATACTTCGCATATATATTAAATGTAAAATTTAAAAGTTTTCAAAAAAAACTTTTACGTTCTACGCCACGTAATTTCCGGGATATTATTATCGTTCATTATTTTACGGGCAAGCACAAATAAAAAATCCGACAAACGATTTACGTATGTTATAATATTTGTATCAACGGTTTCTTTTTTGCATAATTTTACAATACATCGTTCGGCTCGGCGGCACACTGTGCGAGCTATGTGGCACTGTGTTGCCATCGAATTTCCGGCAGGAAGTATAAATTCCTTCTGCCGGGGTAATTTTGCAGTGTAATTATCAATCGCTTGTTCCAATGTTTGTATTTGTTGTACATCTATTTTTTGCAAATGAAATTTCTCGGCATCTTCGCAAGCAAGCTGTGCGCCAATGGTAAACAAATTATGTTGCACGGTTGAAAGTATGGCACGCACTGATTCGTCGCCACAAGTATCGAACACAAGTCCAATATGCGCATTAAGTTCGTCAATAGTACCGTAACTTTCTAAGCGGTCACAACATTTTTCAATTCGCTTACCGCCTATTAATGATGTTTTTCCAGTATCGCCTGTTTTTGTGTAGATTTTCATTGTTTAGAATTTTGAGTCGTGAATCGTAAGTCGTGAGAAAAAAATCTCATTACTCACATCTAAATAAGATACCGTTCTGCATCAAGTGCTGCAATGCAACCCGAAGCTGCCGCTGTAATTGCTTGTCGATAATGAGGGTCTTGCACATCGCCGCAAGCAAACACGCCTTTGCAACTGGTATGCGATGACCCGGGGCGAGTAATTATGTAACCGCTTTCGTCCAATTCCAATTGTCCGGAAAAAATTTCAGTATTCGGGTGATGTCCAATTGCCAAAAATAATCCGGTTACATCTATTTCTCGTAATTCTTTCCCTTCTTTCAACAATCGCAATCCATTCACTCCTTGCTCGTTTCCAAGCACTTCTTGAACTTCGTGTTCAAATAAAATTTCAATATTTTCGATTTTTGCAACTTTATGTTGCATAGCTTTCGATGCTCGCAAGTGTTTTTTGCGTACAATTAAATATACCTTACTTGCTAACCCTGCCAAATAGGTAGCCTCCTCTGCCGCGGTGTCGCCGCCGCCCACAACAGCCACCACTTGGCGGCGATAGAAAAATCCATCGCAAGTGGCACAAGCCGAAACTCCCAAACCCCGGTATTTTAGCTCGCTTGGCAAACCCAAATATTTTGCCGTTGCTCCGGTTGCCACAATTATCGTTTTTGCCGACAATACCGTATTACCATCTATTTCTATCAATTTCTCGTTACTCGAAAAATCTACTGCCGTAACAAAACCATTGCGTACATCAGCACCTAAACGTTCGGCTTGACTGCGAATGTCGTTCATTAGTTCCGTACCGGTTACGCCTGTGGGGTAGCCGGGGAAATTCTCCACATCGGTAGTTATGGTAAGTTGTCCACCGGGTTGCAAACCTTCGTACAGCACCGGACTCAAATTGGCTCGAGCCGCATAAATTGCTGCTGTGTAACCCGCCGGTCCGCTCCCTATAATTATACAAGTATGTTTTTCTGCAATTTCTTTTGAACGCAATGGATGTGTGTGTGTCATTGTTTTAATTTGATAGTTTTGTAAGGACGTATGACTTACGTTCTTGTAATTTCCCCAAAAATACAATTTAATTGAAAATTGAAAATTGAAAATTGAAAATTATTACACAAAGTTTTTCAACATACATATAATTAGAATATGACATAATTTATTTGTTGAAAAAATCCAGGTAATTTTTGATGGAAATTTTTCGATTTTTTGTGCAAAATGAGCAAAACAAGAAGATTTTGAGCTTCAAAAAAGCAAATAAACTACGTAAAAAAAGACCTATTAAATATTATTCACTATTTCTTTAAAAAAAGCAAGCAAGTTGTAAGTTGTTGTTTTTTAACGATTTTCAAAATACACTGTTCTGATTTTATGTTCACGGACACATTCTTCCGCAATCGGCAGTCATATTTTATTACTTCTAACAATCATTTTTTTAGCCTATGTATCTCATAGCAATTTTTATGGAAACGGCTTGGAAGTGTTATACTTTCGTATTGTTGAAAAACACAAAACAAACATAAAGCATTTAAACTAACTAAAACCTTACAGAGATGAAAACATTAACAACTAACCTAACAGCAATCAAACAAGTGCTAACAAATGTAAGAACAGTATCAATTTCGGCGTGTATAGCTTTTGCTTCTACGGCACATGCACAAGGAACAACTCCTATTACGTTCAGTGCCATACCTCCACAGCAAGAAAGTGGCAATGCAATTGATTTAACAGAATTTGCAAATCCGCAAGGTGGAAAATTTAGCGGAGCGGGCGTGAGCAACACAATGTTCGACCCTTCGCAAGCAAACATAGGTTACAACGAAATTACTTACACCATAATTCCACAAATAGAACTAAACCTTACTCTATTTTTACAAGCACCGTTGCAAAGAAATGGTGTGATGGCAACCGATTTGCAGGATAACTTTATTTTGCCTACTACCGACCCTTTCGGATTAGAAACAGTATGTCCCACAATAAACAATGCACGAGTAATTGGTAACGTGGTAGATTGGATTCAAGTGGAAGTTTGGAAAACTTTGGGAGAAAACGGTATTTACACCAATTATGCTCTTTTGGAATCGCAAGCCTTATTGCTTCGCCCCGATGGTACTGTGGTGAACACACAAGGCGAAACTCCAAAATTCGACATTCAAGACAGCACAGTACGCATAATAGTGAAAACTCGCAACCATTTATCAGTTATGAGTCAAGATATTGCAGATTTCACGCAAAACATAACATATAGTTTCGATGCCGCAAATGCTGCCGCAACATCAATATATGCAATAGGTTCGCAAACTGTGTGGCACAACGGACATAACTGCTTGTGGGCTGGCGATGTAAACAACAGTGAATTTGTTGACCGCAGAGATGTATCGACATTAAATGAAGCTATGGGTATTACCGGCGAATATAATCGAAATGATGTGAATATGGACGGGAATGTTGACGACACAGATAGAAACATTGTGGCTATCAATGTTGCACGTGGTCTTTACACTCCTTTATTTTACTATGCGAAAAAAGAATATTCACACAACAATATTTATCAAGAGAGCGCAACATTTTCTATTGAAGTATTAGGTTCTGAATTTAAATGCACGGAAACTTCTGCAAGTCAATTTGCCAACAACGAAGAAATGCAAGTTGCAATATTCCCAAATCCGGTACAAGCACAAGGCGTGGCACACATAAAAATCGAAAACTTGAATATGTCAGTTATCTCTACTGCCGAAATATATTACTCAAACGGACAATTAGTAAACAAATATGAATTCACAGGCAAACAATTAGATGTTACAATG
>QMCE01769586.1_pt1 | contig 15403 bp, 16 predicted proteins | sample 1821851 | NCBI WGS metagenome assembly QMCE01 (sample SAMN09453174, study PRJNA476694) | Termite gut metagenome, whole genome shotgun sequencing project. | isolation source: worker | host: Odontotermes sp. | place: South Africa:Pretoria | collected 2016-01-28 | reverse complement strand
CTGAATGGCATGACACCGTATCAACTGGCCCTTGTTACATTCGGCACCGATATCATCGATGCTTTTCAACTCAAGCCGATTGAACCAGATAAAGTCAATTTAACGCCTGCGTTGATAAAACAACCTAATAATGATGAAAATCTGCTGTCAGTTCCGACATGATATAAAATAAATATTTTGCTAACCGCCCAATGGAATTCAGTCTCGCACACTAATCTCGCATTGGTTTGTTTGCCATACCCATAAATAAGAATTTTCACGTATTAACCACAAAAAATATATTATATATAAAAACGACAAATCATGTAACTTCGGTAATCCTCCCAGAGCACCGTTAGAGATAATAACCGCCTTAATCGCTTTCTCTGCTGCTTGCTGGCAATGATAACAAATAATTTCATATGGTTAATCCACTGTTTGATTTCTTGACTCATATAGCAATACCCCTTTCTCATACACTTCATTCTCTAAAGAGGGAATCGTTTTCCGATTTTCAAAACGACTCTTTGTTCCAACAATAATATCTACTGGATGCTTCTTTACCCTTCGTATTGAGCGATATGCCTGTGTTGTCAACATTGCTAAATCTGAAACATTATCTCTTACTACAATATAAAAATCCAAATCACTATTTTCCGTATATACTCCTGTAGCATAAGAGCCAAACAAATATATACTGACAGGCATAAGTTGACTGATAAACTGATTCTTCAATTCTTCAATTTCTTTTTCTGGCATACACACCAACACCTTTCTACTAATTTTTAGCAATTGCTAGTTCAGATGTGTCACTAACTCGACTTTAATATACCATGATTTTTCCCTTTAAACTATTCCTAAATTCAGTGACTTACATAAAAATCCTATCCAAAACAATAAACAACATGGTTGGCAACAAAAATCCCGATTCACAAAAGAAAAAATTGATAATATGGATACGACAGGCAATCATATAGACTGACTGTCATTTTAAATAATCTGCGTTAAAATTGCAATTACTCGAACTCGGCATGTTGATATTTGTTTCTAAGCACTTTTGTTTAGTTATGATGTTTTTTATACTATGTTTTGACTCGTATTATTCATATTATTCTGGGTTACTGGATTTTTGTTGCCAAAGTGTTGCCATTTTCCATTCAAGGTTGAATATCATCAAAAACTATTGGAATCTGTTTTTTCAAATCAATCAATAAAGCAATCGATATTTCTCTCATTTGAGGGTGCGCAGATTTTGCGGTTCTTAACTTAAAATAATGCCTCCATTCACGCAAGTTCATAGTAACAATAATTTCTGTCTTAAGACTATTAGGTAATATACTCCTTGCTTCTTCCGGCTTTGCTCCTTCATTAATAAGTTTAAAATATGCTTTTTCAACTTCCTCCATAGTTTCTTTCCATATTTTATATTTTTCTGATTTATCATCCCAAAAACAAGGCTTAATCAAAGTTATCTCGTTACCAAATCTATCTTGGCTATAATTGCAATACCTTGTACTTTCTTGACTATAACTTGCCAATCTATGTCTTACTATTTCATGACTAATACCTCTATCACATATAATTTTTACAGTGATTTTTTCATGCTCAATAACAGATTCATGTCCTCGCATAATTAAATTACTCACAAATTCTCTTGCTGATTCATTAGATATTTTATTTTCACTTTTATAGCATACCCTACCTATCCGCTCAATTGATTTTAAAATATCATCACCATTACAATCACTTAAAATAATATATCCTGCGTGAATAATCTTCACTTTGTACCTCCTATATTTAGAAATAATGCTTTCATATCAAGAATTGTCACATTATTACTTGGCTCTGAATAGTTTTCCATATTATACATTTCCGGCAGTGCATAACAAACTTGAATTCTTGGGTTATGCAAGGCCACCAGCGAAATTGCTACTGTGGAAATTTTTGTGTTTAGCGGAACAATTATATAATTCTGTTCTCGATTTTTATTTATGATATTTGTTATACTTTCAACTGTTTTTTGAACATCCCTACAAGAAAATGTAAACGATTCACTAATAACACCTTGAAAACTGTCTTTCCATATGTTAAATTTATTCTTAAAATATTGCATAGCTTTATCATGATTTTCTTCAGTAGGTTCATTGCCATCTCCCAAAGATAGTAAGTCTGGCTCAAGCATTTCAATTAATCTTGTTGCTCGTTCAGTTTCATAACCAGTTAACACAATTAAATGATTTTTTAGTGATGGATTCAATAGTCCCGGGTAACCTATAACATTTCTTATATCACGACAACCTTTACTTAACCACATTTTTTCAGGAGGATCTCCCACCGAATACTGTAGTGCACCATTATAAATACATTTTATTAGATCAAATTTCTCTATATTGTCATATAATAATTTAAGCAAAATAAGCAAAGTCTCATGCGTAAAAGTCGAAATATCTATTATTATTGAATGTAAATCTTCTTCTATTAATCTCTTAACTATTAGCATAGTTTTATCTGCTATAGAAACGCTACTTTCTAAATTTAATTCTACAACCTCATTATTAATTAGTTGTTTTTTTAATTCAAATAAACATTTTTCGTTTTTAAAAGATGCACTTTCTTCAATGTTTCTCAGTATAAAAGAAATAGATATATCATCATTTTTTAATACCATTGGTATAGTTAAACTTCTTTCTTCAAAACTAGCAAAACAAATAAATGCATATTTCTCTGGAAGATAATCATTAATCTTAGTTTTGTCAATTTTTTCCTTTTCATTCATAATTATTCCTCCCAAATATCGTCAAATGTTAATTGTCTAATACCATTTTCTTCATCATCATTTTTAGCAATAATATTACGCAATTGCTTACCTTCTCTAATTGCTTTTTTTAAATCTTCATTTGTCATAAATAAATAACCCTGAAAACCTGTTGGATCAAGTGTAAATATTGGCGCAAAGCAACGGTTAAGTACATATAGCAAAGTACGTCCATTTCCTTCCTTATTTCCAATATATGCCTCATGCAAAAATCCTAATCTTACGCCTAGGCTAAATATTTGCTTCAATTCTATATCTGGGATATTTGAAAGCGCCACAGAAAACACTTTTCTTTCTGCTCTTTCAGATATAAGTATTTCATGAAATGTTTTACCCATTGCATTAATCAAATTTCCCAGTTTGTCTATATTGTTATTAGGAGAATTAATTGTAGTAATAGTAAAATCTTCATCCTGCTTTTCTTCATTTTTTCTAAGCTCATTAAATAAATAAAAATCAGCCTTTTCTCGCATAATAAAATTTTGTATAGATGGACTAATAGAATTAACAGATCCCGAAGCTTCGCTTAAAGCTTTGTCATACATTTTTGCAGTGGCATCTAATAAATATCTTATTATACCTGAAGATAGGTGAACTATATTATCTAAACCAGCATATTTATACGTCATACGAGATTTTCTTGTACCTCCTAAATCTCTTATATAATTGGGAATTGCATAGCGACGTGTATCGTCACTCATCCGATAACCTCTTCCCTCTATTGAATAGTTTTTTCTTATCTCTTCTTCTTTCTGTTTTATACCATTTTCTTGATTAATATCAGACGGAAAAAAATCTTTTGGCTCAATAAATATTTCTGCGAGTTCTAATCTACGACGTAATATGTCAAGTGCTTTTTTATAAAAATCCTCAGTTTTAGTTGTATATAAGTACGATATATTTACCTGTTGATAATCATGAGGAGATTCCACTAATATATTTGCATTAGTTAAAAAGGTTTTATATAATCCAATTTGAGATGAAACTTTTAAACTAATTGTTGGTTGAGTTCTACAGCAAAGCCATGTGTTCAATATTTCAGTTTGAATCCTGCTTAAATTATCTGCATCATCAATAAAAATAAAAATAGGCTTATCCTTTGGGAAACCTGGTAACTCCATCATTTTATTTATTATAGGAACTATAAATCTAGTGTAGGAAAGTAGCGGTAAATGATATGAATAATCAATTCCTTCTGTGCTAAATAGATTTTTCAAATAAGGAACAAACTCACACTCCATAAGAAACATATACTCAAATAAGGATTTAAAAAAATTATTTGCAGAGGAATAATCAACTTCAATATCACTTCTGTATCCTGAAGCTTTTAGATACTTAAAAAAATAGTTATTAAAAAAAACTTTGTATTCATTTTCATTGTAAAGTCCTTCACTAAAAGTTACGCCAGATAAAGTAAGAAGTAAATACATAATTATATATAAAGACATAAAATGCTCATTAAGCATATAAGGAGCATGCTTATCATTAAGTTTTGACAATTCTTGTAAGTTTAAACTTGTTTTTTTTATTGGTACGCAAAAAGCCATAAATGGCAAGTCTTCAAAGCTTTTATTATCTCTTTTCATTAAGAAATCTGGTAATGAACATCGAATTAACATACTTTTCCCACAACCTCGCGCTCCCATAATAAGTGTATTTCCTACCCTCATAATTTCAGGGTAATCCGAATACATTTCTACAAATAACTGTTCTGCTTGTTCTGCTGTCAAATTTTCAGGGCTAATAATTGCAAATGGATTATCATTCATATTACCTACCTCTTTTCATAGCATTTTTTAATTCAATACCCTTTTTATACTTTAATACAGTTTCAGAATTATCATTATAAATTCCATTCGGATTATTTTCTAAATAATCCATGATTGATGTTCGCCTCTCATTTGGATATCCGCGCAGATTTAATCGAAATGATAATTTTTCTTCTAGTTTTCTATAATTTTCCTGCTTCATTATATCAATTGTAACATTCAATGTTGTTATATTTATAAAACCATCTGCGTATTTACGACAATATTCCATTTCTCGCATACATTTTGTTATTCGATTTAATATTTCATCATACAAATATATCTTTTTGCTACCTTTTCCAAACTTAGTTTGTGTATCTTGAAATGGAATCCGAAAATGAAACTTAATTGTTTCTCCTTCAATATTTACAGGTTCGAGGCATTTAGAATATGTATGATATATCTCATTCTCTGTTGGAATAGTAATATTACCATATTCCGCCCTAGTAAAATCATCTGATATTTCATCTGCAAATCTTAAGACTGCCGCAAGCATTTTTGCTCGAACTTTAATGCCGTTGCAACTCTCATCAACACTAACATAACGGATTGTATCTTTATCACCATCACAAAAACCCCCATGAGCTTTAGATATTGCCACAACAAATTCTTTCTCAACATCATCAAGTGGCAATGCATCTCCCATTTCAATTATAACTTTATCAATTTCCTGCTCATGCTGTTCTCTACCATATATATTTCCCAAGTCATGAAAATGTATCGCCAATAATAAAAGATAAATTTCATAACCATATAAATACTTAATGTTATTACCAAGAATAACATATGCATGATGCATGACTTCCATAACATGCCCCACACCGTGATCAGTTAATAATCCATCTCCTCTAACCGCCGCTCCCAAAGTAACATTTGGATGATACTTTTTATTAAATACTAATTCCAGATTATTATATTCTAGTATCAAATCTTTTTTATTAACTGGAAATTCTCTTCCAACTATATCCTGACTATTTCTATTTTCTACTTGACTTTTTTTCTCCCAACGACATTCCAAACAATATTTCAATTCATCGTGAATAGTGTAAATACTCATAATCTCACCTCATATTTCATTAACTATTTGTTCAAATACATATTTTGCCATCAAAGGAGGAACTGCATTTCCAACCTGTTGTTGCTGAAATCCTATACTTCCCTTAAACACATAATTATCTGGAAACGATTGTAATCTTGCGGCTTCTCGCACTGATAAACCTCTATTACTCTTAGGATGAATAAGCATATTTTTTCTGTAATTTCCAATGACAACCGATGGTTCATCCTCAGATAATCTATGATAAATGCCTGTATGGCATTGCGTTAAATCAGAATAATTATCCATAAGCTCTTTTGGAATTGATGTCCAATTTTCGCCTTGTTTAATATACTCATATCTTCTCAATATAACATCAGAATTCTTGGAAACTAAATTTCCCGTGCATTCAGTTAGATGCCCACGCATTAATAAAGCATAACTATTATCTGCATCTTTAGCATAAGGTAGTTTATCAATATTTGCACCATTTTCAAGAATCGGTAAGTCTTCAAAAGCATCTCTTACAGTAAGTTTAGATAATTCATTATGTTCTTTAATAGATAATTTTTTACCTGTCTTTGAGCCTATAATGAAAAGTCTATTTCGCTTTTGTGGTACGCCTAAATCAGATGCTTTTAGCACAGTATATGAACATTCGTAACCAGATAATTTAAATTCCGAAAGTATTTCGTCAAAAAAAACGCCGGATTCAAATTCCATTATACCTGTTACATTCTCAAAAACAAACCAATCGGATTGAATATTACGTAACAATCTAATGAATTCTTTATAAAGCCAATTCTGTGTATTATCACGATTATTTGTACGTCTATTTGAAGTTGAAAACCCTTGACATGGTGCCCCTCCAAATAAAATTATTGGATTTCTTTTTAAATTGCAGGGCAATGTTGATATTTCACATATATCTTTGTTAACTACTTTTGTTTCATGGTGATTAGCCTTATATGTCATAGAAGCATATTTATCCTTTTCAATAGCATATTTAACTGTAATGCCTGCCATTACTGCACCAAGGGACATGCCCCCCGCACCTGAAAAAAGATCAATGCCTATAATACCTTTTTTACTCACAAATTACCTCCGTATTCCCTCTATCTATACTAAATAATAACACACTAGTATATAAATAGCTTTATATCTTCTTCCCACTATCCCTCAAAGTAAAAATACCATCATAATCACAATCTAAAGCTTCCGCTATCTCACGTAATTCATTATCAGAAAAATTATCTCGTGACAATTTATTGCTAAGATTATTGCCATTCGTTCCAATTTTTTCTGCCAATTCCTTTATTGTCATTTCTCTTTCTAAAAGTACAGTCCTGATCTTTTTTGACATTGCCATATAGTAAACCTCCATATAAACACTTTACATTATACACTGAAATATGTGATATATCAACGAAAAATAGACAATCTCACAAATAAGTGATAATTTACATTGACTAGTCACATTAAATAATGTATAATCATACTGATACGTGTTTATTTACATTACTATGCAACACTAAGGAGGATGCAATGTGAGAAATGTCCAATATTTAGACCGTTATATATCAAATGAATTTCATAATTTAAAGACAAACATGGAACAGCGCAGCTTTATAGAAAACTTTCGCTTCCTTGCAATGGCCAGTGATACTGATTTTAAAAACTTCTACTCGCACAATGCCTTAAGCGCCAGTGATTTCTATTCCATAGCTGACACGCTATACCAACTTAACAATTTCTGGATACTATCAGAATTTCTACATCAGCACCGTCAAATACTTTTTAACGAAGTACATGATATGAACCGGAAAACAAATTCTCCTGACTTCTACACTCTCTGTAAATTCGGACAAGACACCCTGTTTACCAGAATCTCTAAGGTATTTGAAAGCCATTCCGTAAATTTATATGCCGTAGCAGAAGAACCGTTTATTACAAGCTCCTGCACCCGCAAGCTAAAGGTCTATTCTTCTCCTCAGAAAAATGACCAGTCAATGCCACAAATTATTTTACAAGGTAAATGGGTTGAACAGTATGGTTTTTCCATTGGTTCCAATATTCGTGTCGATTGCTATGAAGATAAACTAATCATCACCAAAGAATAACATTACTATTCCATTATTTTTCAGCAATAACACCGGAATGCCGCGACAACATGCAACATTCCGGTGTTTTGCTTCTTTCCTTATACATCTATCTTACATGGTGTTAACACCATGCAATGAACATAATTAGTAAATGCTATTAATCATTTTCGGTAATATTTCACCATTCTATCTTGTAAACGTCCTCTCAATCCGCTCCTTCTTCCCCCGCAATTCATTCTGGCTTTCATACAATTGGTTCCTTTCCTGACAAAGCGTTTTCATCCTTTCCAGACTATCCCTTATACCCTCTCGGCATTTTGGTTCAATTATTTTATATTCGCCGGTCAAAAGGCGTATTTCATTATTAATTGACTTCATCTGCTCCGATAAGCATACCCAGTCCACCAAATTCCGTACCTCTTCATCCGTAGTATAAAGCTCCGTTTCCGCCACGATCTTAATACACAATCTTGCCATTACTCTCTTTTCTGTATCTGTCATTTTCAACCCATCCTTTCCAATCTATTCTTATCTGGTCATTCCAACTTTTCTTATCAATGGCTGTCTGTCCACTTGATCCAATTTCTCCATTTCTTTTACTTTGCTTACAATAATTCCAACCTTTTCAACCCCTACAAACCTTTTTACCCGTTCTAAATCCACCGCCTTATCCTGCAATTGCCTAATAATGCCATCCTGCTCCAAAACTGTCTCTGTCAAATTACTAATCTGAATCTCCTGCCCAGTAATTTTAGCGGTCAATCTCTTCATATCTTCCATCAGGTGAATACATTTTATGGTCAGATTTTTTACGACCTCCTTCAGCTTCATAACCAATGGCAAGGCTTTACTTTCACGATAGGAATTAGCACTCATAAATGTCCCCGGCTCCGGCAACTGCCACCTTGGTTCCTCATCATAAGCACGCACATTTCTTTCTAAAATCGCCTTGGAGTTAACCATCTTTTCCAATTCCGACTGTAATTTTTGTTGCTGACATTCCAACTTTTCTTTTTCCCATAATAGCCGTTTTTTCTTATCTCCCAACTCGCCATTCAGAAATAACAATTCTTTTTTCTCATTTTTTATGGCTTGATTTTCTTCCTTAAGCAGTTCGGTTAAATTTTCTTCCTTCATGCGTATAACGACCGTTTCGCCTAATTCAATTTCATGTTGCAAAAGCTCTTTTTCCAGTTGTATAACCTCTTTCGTCCGCTCCTGCTTTTCATAATCAAGGACACTTAAATGCTTATTATGGGTGCCCAACTGCTTCCACTGGATTCCATACCGCTCCATTACTTTTGCCAATGCTTTCTTTTCTGAATCCATCCATTGGTTCCATTCCGTACTGCCCCGGCTACCGCCTTTAAATCCTTGCCGTTCTAACGCTCCCTTTAGTGACACTCTGGTATCTAATCCACGCTTGCTGTCACAGATAAAAGGAATAAAGTCAATATGCAGATGCGGCGTTTCCTCGTCCATATGTAAATGTGCCGAAAAAACTCTAAGATATGGATTCCGTTCGCTAAACTCTTTTGCGAATTCATCCAATATATTTTTGGCCAATAAGCCCTCTTCCGACCGGGCATTGGTATCATCTTTATTTCCGATCTGAAAGATAGCTTCGTAAAATAATTTTTCCTGTTTACCAGTCCTGATTTTTTCATAGTAATTATCTATTTTTCTATCGCTCCGTGTCTGCTTTTCATTGTACCGCGCTAATGCCCCGTCAAACATTTCATGATAGACCTGCTTGATATTTTCATTGCAGTAAACTATATTTTCTTTGGTACGTTCTTTATCAACATTCAAGGCGGTAAACTTCCGGCTGTTATGATTGACAGAACCTTTTCCCATCATTCCACTTATGGTTCGCTCCAATAGGCACCCTCCTTTTATCCGTCATAGTTGCGCCATCAGGCGCAAAAGCGAGGAAACCTCGCTTTAGTTTTGTTACTTTTTCCAAAAGTAACGCAAAAGCACTTTTGACATTGCATATCAAAAATGCAACCTGCAAGCAGGTTTTGCGCCCTGCGGGGCTTGCGTGACGGTCGTGTCGATAGTGACGGTATTTTTGATACCGACACGCTATCGAAATAATCGTCACGACCGTCACACATCGTCACGCTTTCATATTTTTCAGCGTCAGCTTAATCACCCTGCCATTATGCTCTCGGCTGTTTTCATACTGGATTCCATATTCTAAAAGCAAACGCTCCATACCGATATTCAGTTTCCTTGTCAAGACATTCGGCTGTAATTCTAACTTAGGCAAAAGCTTTAACAATTCCGTTGCCGTACCTTCCCACACCGGATTCAGTTCAGTCACCACCCCGGCTATGGATTCTAATATCAGGTCAGGCTGCTGTTTCCATAATTCTGTTTCTGTTTTCGTCAGCTCCCACAGACATAGCATCCGGTTAAAATTCAGATACAACTTTTGATCCTGCTGATCTCGCCCGACAACCTCCAACACCGCCTTATTATCCGTCCGCTTTTCTTTCAACAAGGTAAAGGCCCCATCAGCGGCTCCAAGAAGTCCGGTACTGCCCGATATCATCTCCATACTGTCAGATGATTCCATTTTCCTTGTATGATGAACGACTAACAGGCAAATATTATGTGTATCGCTAAACCGCTTTAACTTTGTTACAATTTCATAGTCACTGGCATAACTGAATCTGTCTCCGCCGACCTCCCGGACTTTCTGAAACGTATCTACAATAATAAGCCGGGCATCCTTATGTTCAGCGACAAATTGATTTAGCTGTTCACTTAAACCATCATTCAGCGTCTTTGATCTGGTGGCAAAAAAGAAATGCTCACTGCTTTCCATCCCAAACATCTTTGACAACCGCTTCTGTAGCCGTCCATAATCATCCTCCAAAGCCATATACAATACCGTTCCCTGACATACCGGATAATCCCATAACGGCAACCCCATACTCACATGATAGCCGAGTTGTGCCACGAAAAAGGATTTGCCTATTTTCGGCGCACCTGCAAAGAAGTACATGCCATTATAAAGCAAATTATCAATTACCGGAATTTTAGGCGGATAAATATTGTCATATAGTTCCGTCATAGAGATAGTATCTAAGCCGACCTGCCCGGTTTGTACCGGGCAGATATCATCATGATTATCGCTTCTTTTAATATCAGTTTTACAGCTTACACCATTTCTTCCGGAATCATTTGCAATATTTTGCTTTACAATTTTTCCGGGGTATATTTCATTTTTTTGATTGCCATGCTCCTGCATATCTGCTAAACTCATATTATGATTATTATTAGATAACGACTGTTTTTTATCTGCGCCAACAGATGAATCTAAAACGGTCGTTTTTCCTTTCTGGTTCATTCACCCTCTCCCTTCAATCCATTCATAGTTTCTGCTACTACCTGCAAGGTATAAAGAAATTCATCACTGATCTCGCCACATTGCTCAATCCGCTTTAATTCCGTATAAAGCTCTGCCATTTGATTGCGTAAGGCCTTGTATACCCTCGGATTACCCTGCACCACCACATCCCGGCACAGCAACCGCCTTGTAATATAATCCTGCTTGCTCAAACCCGAAAGCCGGACACATTCATCAATCAACCTGCCCTCTTCTTCCGATACTCGGAATCCGATTGTAATGTTACGCCAACGCCCTTTGTTATCCAGATTCTTATCCATTTACTTGTCCTCCATTCTCTCAATATCCAGTTTATCCGCCATCTCTGTCTGCTTAGTGGGAAAAAGATGGGCATACCGGTATGTGATTTTAATACTCTCATGCCCGACACGCTCGGCAATCGCCAATGCGGAAAATCCCATCTCAATTAAAAGTGAAATGTGTGAGTGCCTTATATCATGAATCCTTATCCGCTTTACTCCTGCTTCTTTTGCCCCTCTGTCCATCTCATGATGTAAATAATGCTTTGTGACTTGGAACAATCGTTCATCCTTCCTGATCTCATACATCATACCGATGAATTCCTGTATTTCCTCGCACAGGAACTTTGACATTTTAATAACCCGATTGCTTTTTATCGTTTTCGGACATGTAATTACATCCCTGCCATTCAACCTCTGATATGACTTGTTGATCGTCACGGTACGCCGTTCAAAATCAAAGTCCGCCGGTGTCAGCGCAAGCATTTCACCCAACCGCAACCCGCACCAGTAAAGGATCTCAAACGCATAATAGGAAAGGGGCTTGTCCATCATTACATCGGCGAATTTCAAGTACTCTTCCTTTGTCCAGAACAGCATTTCCTTGTGGCCTTCGCTTCCAATCGTTCCTGCCCGCTGTGCCGGGTTACTCGGCAGATTATAGAAGCGCACCGCATGATTGAAAATTGCGCTTAACTGGCTATGTATGGTTTTCAGATAGGTCGGAGCGAAAGCTTTGCCATTTTCATCATGATGCTCCAATAGTCCATTCTGCCATGCAATAATATCTTTCGGCTCGATTTCATCCATCTTCCGCCATCCGAAAAAGGGCAATATCTTGCTTCTGATTACATGGCTCTTGGATTCCCATGTATTTTCCTTTACACGCCGCTTTTTATCCGCTTCGTAAATCTCAAAGAAACTGGCAAAGGTCATATCCAGTTTTGCTTCCTGCTTCATCATGGTTTCCCGTTCCCATGCCATTGCTTCCCGCTTGGTGGCAAACCCTCTTTTCTGTGTCTGCTTCCGCTCACCCCGCCAATCGGTAAAGCGATAAATAGCGCGCCATGTTCCGGTCGCATTGTCTTTATATACTGCCATACTCCCACGTCCTTTCTCTTCCTGTTTTTTCTTTTAGTAATAATCTTTTGCTTATCTTCAATAATGGATCTGCTGAATTACATACTCTTATCGCCATAGCAGACCTTTTTGCGGAAATAATTTGCATTTACCCGCCCCTTCACAGTTAGATAGCCATTTGACCGCAATTCTGTATTTAATTCTCTGACAATCTTATAGGCATAAGATTTTGATACTCCTAGTTCCTGTGCCACATCTGCAACGCTGATAAAGATTTGATTGCTCATATATCCTTTTCTTTCCTTTCCTCTTAAATAGTATTTGTGCCGTTCTTCCTCACTTTTTCCTGACAAGTTGCCTTTCGTGGTACTTTGTCGTTTTCCATTCCTTGACAGGCTCGCTCTTTGGAGTTCATGGCCTATTTATCCGGTTCCGGTATCTGTTTGGACGGTCATTTAATTGTTACTAAGCATTTCCGTTTAGTCTACATCTCATAATACTAAACATTTATAGTTAAGTCAATAGGTATTTGAAAAAATATTAACTTTTTTTGTTTAGTTTATTCTTGCTATTCTATTTTACCCATGCTATACTATACTCAACATATTTGTTTAGGAGGTTTTGCTATGGCAATCGGTCAAAGAATCAAGCACATCCGCAATCTACGAGGAATGACGCAAAAAGAACTAGGAGCCGCAATCGGATTCACCGGAAAAACCTCCGATGTCCGCATTGCCCAATACGAATCGGAAACACGGGTTCCCAAGGATGATCTGCTTTCTGCTATCGCCAATGTTCTAAATGTCAGACCACAGGCACTGGATGTTCCGAATATTGATACCTATGTAGGTGTCATGCATACGCTTTTTGCCCTTGAAGATATATATGGCCTACGAATCAATGAAATTGACGGTGAACTTTGTCTTACCCTAGCAAAAGATACCGGAACACTACGCAGTACCATGTTTGATATGTTTCTTACATGGCAACGTGAACTGGACAAACTTACAAGCGGTGAAATCTCCGAAGAAGAATACAACCAATGGCGTTACAGCTATCCAGAATCGGAAGCAAAGCGTTTTAAGGAAGCTCTTCACACTCGGCGCAAACTACGCAACCAAAACCCAGACGAATAAAAAAATAAAATAAAACACAGCACAAAAAAACCTTACTGATTAAATTAACAGCCGTCACACTCAACAGCTATCGTGGCACCCGTCACATGGAAATAAAATCAACAAACCCATTTCCACCCGACTCATTGCTCACATAAAATCAGTAAGGTTAATATGCTAATCCGGTCAAAACTCAAACCAAATAAAAATTGTTGCCAAAACGTTGCCAGACACTAAACAAATTTGCTTGCAACCCGCATAAACACTAGCTTCCTTCTCCCCTATTTTTTACTCGAACTCAATCGTAGCCACCGGCTTCGGACTTAAATCATAACAAACCCGGTTTACGTTCTCCACTTCCTTCAATATTCTGTCCGTAATCTTCATTAACACCGGCCAATCTACTTGCTCTACGCTTGCTGTCATTGCGTCAATCGTGTTCACAGCCCGAATAATCACCATGTAGTCCATGCTCCTAGCATTATCCCTGACACCTACCGCCCTAAAGTCCGGCACCACCGTAAAATACTGCCACACCTTCTTATCCAGCCCAGCCAGAGCAAATTCTTCCCGCAGGATTGCATCCGATTCCCGCACTGCTTCCAGCCTGTCTTTAGTAATCGCACCAAGACACCTTACGCCCAGACCGGGTCCAGGAAATGGCTGCCTGAATACCATCTCATCCGGTAGGCCCAGCTCCCGGCCGCATTGTCGTACTTCATCTTTAAATAGCTGCCGGATCGGCTCAACCAGCTCAAACTTCATATCCTCCGGCAGTCCGCCGACATTGTGATGTGACTTGACTACCTTGGCTGTTTTGGTTCCGCTCTCCACAATATCCGGGTAAATCGTCCCTTGTGCTAGAAAATCAATCCCTTCCAGCTTACGTGCTTCTTCTTCAAAAATACGAATAAACTCCGCTCCTATGATTTTACGTTTTTTTTCAGGGTCTGCCACTCCAGCCAATTTTCCCAAAAATCGGTCAGTAGCGTCTACATAAATCAGATTAGCCTCCATCTGGCTGCCGAACACTTTTATCACATCCTCCGACTCACCTTTTCTCATAAGCCCATGATTTACATGAACACACACCAGCTGTCTGCCGATTGCCTTAATCAGCAACGCGGCCACTACCGAACTGTCCACACCGCCGGACAGTGCCAAAAGCACCTTCCGATCACCCACCTGGCGCTTAATCAATTCAATTTGATCTGCCACAAAGTTTTTCATATTCCAGTTCGCCTGTGCCTTACAAGTTTCAAATACAAAAGCGTGCAAGCATCCGACCGCCTCTTCCCAAGTGCTAAAAACATCCTGACACTTGGCAATTTCATGGCCAATCGCCATGACCGGAAATCCGGCTTCATAAATATCAGGATGTACATCAATATGCACACCGTCCACAATATGATTGGGACCGCCATAGATAATTACTCCCTTGACATTGGGCAACCCCTTAAGTTCCCCAACAGAAATGTCATGCGGATAAATCTCACTATAAACGCCCATTTCCCTGATTTCTCTTGCTAACACCGTATTTTCCGTACTTCCCAAATCAAGAATTACAATCATATCCTGCTTCATATATCTGATCCTTCCATATTTTATATCTTCGTTTAAACCCCAATATCTTAATTTATTCGACAACTTATTTTACTCAATACTCTACTACACCTTATTTTACTCAATACTTTACTACACCAACTTTACTCAATACCCCGCTTTTCTATACCAAACTTATTCAGCACCCCACATAGCTGAGTTTTACATTAATCACTCAGATGCATAATTCTCAAAGTAACCTGATA
>QMCE01001185.1_pt1 | contig 15403 bp, 14 predicted proteins | sample 1821851 | NCBI WGS metagenome assembly QMCE01 (sample SAMN09453174, study PRJNA476694) | Termite gut metagenome, whole genome shotgun sequencing project. | isolation source: worker | host: Odontotermes sp. | place: South Africa:Pretoria | collected 2016-01-28 | reverse complement strand
TTCTTTTTGTAAATGCACTTTTAATTGATTTATTACAGGATCTTTATCTTTTAACACTATTTCTGCAATTTTATTTTCTTTTAGAACAGTATTCATTTGGGCTGATATATAATCTATTGGCAAAGCATCTTCTATTGTGCCGTCAGCAATGATAGATCCGAATAAATCACGTATAGTAAAAATCTTGTCCTTGAAGCCATTATCGATTTTTAATGCCGATTTTTTTATTCCTTTGCCTTCTTCATCGTCATCTATTAAAACCAGTGGAAAAACATCTGAATATGCAAGAAGAGATGCTATTGCAGGGATATTATCTCCTTTTCCATTTGTAATGGCGATGCCGTTGTTAGGTTTAAGTTGATTTAACACTTTGTATAGCAAAACTTTATCGGATGTGCCTTCTACTAACATTTTGTGTTCTGGCAATAAATCGCGAACAACATTTATGCCAAATGCGGCTTGCAACAATTCATCATCGTTTAAATCTGCATCACTTGAAATTTGCTTAGCGGTGGTAATTCCTTTGTCTTTTGATATCCGAAAATGTCTATCTTTTGTAGTTTTATCAAGCATAAAGTTTGAATGTGTGGCTATAAATAGATAATTGTTTTTACCAATTTCCAGCAATTCTTTAAGCATATATCTCACACCAGAAGGATGCAAATGAACTTCTGGTTCGTCTATAAGGATTAAATTGTTCTGTATTGTTTTTGATTGATTCTTTGCAGATATGCTTAATAGCAACGATACAAATTGCTTAAAACCTTGACTGCGTTCGCTCATATTATAAAATGCATCAGAATTATCTTTATCCTGAACTTTTACATGTATATTCAGCTCATCTGATATTTCTACGTCAATGCTTACCTTATGCTCCGGCCATTTTTCATTGATATATTTTGTAGTTGATTCTGCAAGCGTTTTGGCAAGTTTCCTTTTATAATTAGAGCTTTTTTCAATTTCGTCTATTTTGCTTTTTATTTCAGCACCCGTGGAAAAACCAGCAAGGGCAAAAATATTTCTTAACGGTGGATACATATATGGCTTTTCGGCAAACTCTTTTAGATCAATTTCTTTTTGTATAAGATAATTTGGATCATTTTTCCAGGTTGATACGCTTATAGAATATTTATCAAAGTATTCTTCCAAAATTGGATCTAATATCTCTCTAAATTTTTCTTTCGTTATTGGCTCAAAATTTTTCTTTCGTTATTGGCTCAAACAATTCGGCATCTTCATCCTTAACTTCCCCACTATACAATATATTCATTCTATTGATATTCTTTGCGACCCCATTTACAACTTGAGCTTCATTTATCTCTCCAAAAACGACGCTGTCTAACAAAATATCCTTTAAATCAAAAACCCATTCGGAGCTATATTCATCTTCATCCTTCTGAATATATATTTCCTTTGTTGCTTTTATGACTTCTATCTTTTGTAACAATTTATCTGATATTTTAATTTTCGATTGAATATGATCTCGGTATTGCTTTGGAGATTCTGATTCCATAGTATAAAAAACGGAAACAATGTCAGGTTCACTATTCTGATTTCTAACACTCAAAAAATCCACTTTTTCTTCATCATTAAATGGATTTAATATAGCCAGCGCATCAAGGATATTGCTTTTGCCCATTTCATTTTTGCCTAATAAAATTGTGGTATGGCTACCATTGCGTTTTTCTATTGGCAAATCCATGTTCGATATAGATTTATATCCTGAAATTTTTATATTTGTTAGTTTCATGATGCCATTCCTTCGTTCGTATCTCTTGAAATTAAATCGTATGCCAAACTGGCCAGCGCAAGATAATGTATCGTCAAATTCCAATCTAACGGATGAGCAATTGTATGCGCCTTTTCGTTTCTTAAAAATTGAATTGCCAAGTGTATATAGCCAGTTCCACGGTAAAAATCACATTCTGGCGTTCCTGGATCGGCGGAATACCCCAAAATTTGTTCTTGATGTCTGTTGTTTTCTGCGTTCGCATTGAAAACGTCAATCGCCTTTTCTTTGCCGGTAAGCGCTTTCAATTTAGCCCGCACAATTTTATAGGCCTCATCTACTGCATGAAAATAGTCGCCGGTATCTAAAAATTGTTTCACATGCTCATAAATTTCTGGACGGATTTCAATTTGTATTGGGTTGTTGTTTGTAGTTTCCGGTATAGGTTTAGGGACAGCCGTTTTTGTATCCGGTATCATCATAAGCTTGTTGCCTATCTTTTCCAGTTCTACGCTGAACTTCACATTAAAAAGCTGCCCAAGTTCGCGATTGCGAAACATTGCTGCAAATTCCAAAATAGCACGTCCAACGGTTTGGTTACTTTCAAGATCAAAGAATGTTTCCATCTTATCTGCTTGACCAGGGCCACGAACGGCATACTTTGGATCATCGATATTGATATCCAATTCATCAAAAAATCGTTTAAATTCATCGGCCGAAAAACCTATAATCCAACCGCCACTGCGAAGCCGCAATGCATTGTCTATATATTTTCTATCGGAGGTTGATAATTTGCTCATTTGCTTTTTATTAGTCCTTATTATTACTGAATCCTATCATACGAAACTTTATCCTGTTTTTCCACCCTTATTTCATATTTTTTAGTGAATTTTATATATTTCTTCGTGTCGCCCTGGCGGTAAAAAATACCATTTGATTTTTGGTGGGCGGGATTGTATATTATAGGTATTGAATCAGCATGGTGCTGAATCATAGAACTGATAGGGATATTGGTTCGGGGTCTTTCAAAACCCAGTCAAATGCGACGCGGACGTGTCGTTATCCGAACTCTTGTATAATGGCGCTTCGCGTCGTTATCCATGCCTGACTTTTTGCCTATTACGCGGTGATGCCCGTATTGGTAGATTTATATGGTCGGGTATCTGTGGCGATAAGGGCTTGCCCGAAAACCATGGGGTCGTTCATTTGACCGGCTTTGAAAATACCCGACCACCAGTTTCCCTGGTGGTTTTTGCTTCGGTAAAAACCACACAACCCAAGGGGAAACAAAAATGAAACAATCATCAATCTTTGCAATCGCGGCCGTCATGGCGGTCGCCACCACCAGCGCAAACGCCGGATTTTATGGCGCGGTGCGCGGGTCTTATGCCGATTTCAACAACAAGGCGTATCAAACCACGGGCTTGGTCGGGCCGACGCCGGTCACGATTTCGGATGAAACTTTGTCTGACGGAATCGCGTCATTGAAAATCGCCGCCGGTTATGAATGGCACGGATTCGGTGCAGAAATCGAATTGGCGAAATTCAGCGAATCCAGCACATCGGGCGACTGGGTCATGCAACCCGAAGGCCAAACCTGCACAAACGAAACCTGTTTTATGCGAAACAAATTCGGCCTGGACACGTCGATCGCAACCGCAATGTTCAACGCGTCATATACGCACGATTTTGGCTATGCCGTGAAGCCGTTCGTGATGGCGGGCCTGGGTGTTGCGCAAATCAAAGAAACAGGCAGCATCAAAATTGCGGACTATGCGCGCACGCCGGTCAATGACGAATCCTTGGAAATGAAATCGCCGGAAACGACCAATCGGAACTTTGCCTGGTCCATTGGTGCGGGCGCAGAATATGACGTGACGGACAGTGTCGCGCTCAGCCTGGCGTATCGTTTCACGGATCTGGGCACGATTGATGCTTCGGACGACGTGGGCACAGTCAAACGCGATATGAATATGCACGAATTGATCGTCGGCGCAAAATATAGGTTTTAAGTTCCGGCAGCGTCTGGGTCGTCCACTGCCGCCGCCCCAGGCATCACGCGTCCAACGCACCATGCACCCCAGCGCAAAACAAAACCCGCCATCCCGGCGGGTTGTTTTAGTTCTTTCGCTCACGAATTTTTTGTGCCAGATAAGAATCTTTTTTTATGTGTGTAAATCCAAGCCCCTCTATACCAAAAGAAGCTAGTTCGCTATGATTCAAATCTTCTATGCTGGCTTTATCTAAAATGCCATTATCATCAAGCTTATCTATAATCAGTTTATTGTTTTGAACCATTGTTACAGAGCTAATGGATGTTTTTTCAGAAAGAATCCTTTGTGCAATTGTTTTATAAATTTCAACCTTGGATTCATTATCTATATTAAAAGATTCGCTCTGCACCATACGGACCAGATTCCAGAAATTTCTTGGCTGTTCTGAGCCCTTATCGATATTGCTTAGCATGTCAATAATTTTTTGTTTTCCCTGAACAGCATAAAACCAGCCAAACATTTTTCCGCCAACTTTTGACCTTATTGGATTTATTTGACTAAGTATTGGTAAAAACCATTCTGAATTTACAATTTTGTTTTTTATGGTTTGTAAATCTTCGTTATTCGTATCATCTAAATCTACAAAAATATAAGAAAAGAATTGTGAAACATTTGCCCCACCAACCAATGCGGTTTCTTTTAATTCTGTTTTGGAATCAAACTTTGAAAATAGTTTATCAAAAATTTTCTCTAAATGTTCTAATGGTGGTTGCTTTAATCGCAATGCTGCTTTATAACCATTCACATCAATTGTTCCGTCTAGAAAAGCATTCAAAACCCTGTCTATATCTTTCCGTTCCCATTCAACAAATTTATTCTCGATAAAATCATCAACGTTGGTTTTAATTTCTTGTAATTCTTTTTTCATTTCTTGTGATTGATAGGCATTCCAGATTGGGATCGCGATGCCTGCAACAGCAACTACTAACCCTATAATTCCAATCACCCAAGTCATAGAACTATATAAATGTTCGGTGTGTTGTTTTTGTAATACCAACGCATCATTTGCTGCCTGGATCTCGGCTTTTAATTCGGTATTCTGTATTTCCAGTTTGTATTGTTCTATCTCTTTACGAACTTGTTGTGATATGTTTTTATCCATAGGAAAGCGCCTTTGTTTGTATCGTTTCTTATTATACTCAACGCAAGCAGCAAAAAACAAGGTTATTTTATAATATATTGCAAAAGAAGGCCGCCCAGTGGGTTGTTTTTGTGGATGGGTTGTGATAGACTGGTTTTTAGAAATGGGGGTGTAATATGAACGAAAAATTATCGGCTATTATGGGTCGGGACGTTTTGGGTGTATGGAACGATTTCGCGGCGCGGATTGATGCGCTGTATGCGCCGGAAACCACACTCAAAGAAAATCCAAAATGGATTCCGGGCAAGCATGGCGGCCTGGTTGAACTGAAATTTATCAAGGGTGGGCGGACATTGTGCGCGTTTTATGCACGGCCGAAATCGTTCGGATTTATGTTGATATTCGGCCGCGGCGAGCAGGCAAAATTTGAAGAATCCCGCAGTCAATTTTCAAAGCACATTCAGGCCGTTTATGACGAAACCCACACGTATCACGACGGCAAATGGCTGATGTTTCCGGTGTCGAACGGCCGCGATATTGACGCGTTTATCAAACTGCTTGCATTCAAACGTCGGCCAATAAAAGGAATATGATATGAAAACATTGATACAACCAGAATTTTTACCACCATCTCGCGGTATATTTTCGCCCGCGATAAAATGTGATTTGGGTAATACAGAGATGATTTTTGTGGCAGGTCAAATGGCCAAGGAAAATTTAGATAAGCCAACTGCTGAACAAGCCGAAGAAATTTTTAATACCATAGAAAAAATCTTAATGGCAGCGGGCGCCAGTATGAACGACGTGGTAAAGGCACAAATTTTCCTTACCAATATAGGCGACTTCGCATCAGTATCACCGATACGCGATCGTTATTTTGCAAATGCAAAACCTGTCAGCACTATGGTGGAAGTAAGCGCTTTTGCACGTCCTGGCGCAACAATTGAAATTGAAGTAACGGCATTTAAGGCAAAATAAATGGTGATTCCGATTGAATCTTTGCATACGACGCCCATGGGTGCGGATTGTATTCGACGCAACTTGTCTTTGGGTGCGGCGGATGTGGTTGCCTGGATTCAAAAGGCCGTTCAGGACGCCAGTGTAAAGTCAATCGTGCGTCGTGGTAAAAATTGGTATGTGTTCGGGAACGATTTTGTAATCACGATCAATGTGCACAGCAATACGATTATAACCGCGCACCGGCGCGATAAATTTAAGGTGTTTTAATATGGCGAGTGATAAAGAATTTATTGATTGGATTGTGGACTCGGTTCATACGGCGGGCGACGTCAGCGTTAAAAAAATGTTCGGCGAATATATGGTTTATGTCGACGGGCGGCCGGTGTTGCTGGTTTGCGATAATACTCCGTTTGTTAAAATTCTTCCGGAAACGACAGCGCTATTCGCGCAACACGATGTTGATCCGTCACGCGGGTTTCCTTATACCGGGGCAAAGGAGCACTATATCCTGGATATAGAAAACGCCGATCTGGCGATTGATACGCTGCGCCTGTTGGCGCGGATATTGCCGCTGCCGAAACCACGAAAAAAGAAAGTTTGAATTTATGATAAAAATGTCGTAAATTGACATTTAAATGAAATCAAATAGTCTATATTATAAAATTCAAAGAAAAATCGCACTCAGTCGCAGTGGGGTATTCATCATATCTGATTTTGCGAAATTTCCGGACTATGATCAAAATTTGCGCGTATTGCGTCAAATGGTGCAAAGCGGCGAATTGGTAAAACTGGGGCAAGGTATTTATGCACGGGCGAAGCGATTATCGGATGGTTCAGTTGTGCCAACGAACGCCGTGGTTGATTCAGTGCCGCGGGCTTTGCGTAAACTTGGGGTTAAAACGTTGCCTTCGAAGGCGACAACGTATTATAACGATGGAAAATCCAGCCAAGTTCCAACGGGGCGCGTTATTGGTGTGAATAAACGCGTGCGTCGAAATATATCGTATAACGGATATTCTTTTAAATTTGAAGTTATGAATAAACGAAAATCATAGTTGCAAAATCAAACCCGCCGTTTGGCGGGTTGTTTTGTTAAAGTCCAAAGTATTTTTCAAAGAACATCCGGAGCTTCTCAAGGACTATGAACTTTTTCTTTGCACGTGCACCGGTTTTATCAAACATAGATACTGGTGGTAAAATTCCAGCAAAGGCTGTACCCGTTGATTTCAATTCTCCATCACGGAAAGCGCTTTTAATAAACTTTCGTGTTGGATCAGGCTTTAAACTTTCTTCAGCGATAATCTTATCTAGATCTTCTTCACGACTTTTGTCAGCAAATCCCTTCCAGTCGCGTTCAACGTCTGTATTTTTATTCAAAGTCTTTATAAATCGCTCTATCAGGTCTTTTTTGCTGCGTAATTCAATGCTTGAATCCATCGCCTTGTCAATCGTGACCAATATGTCATCCTTGTTTTTTGTCTTGGATTTATGGTATTGGGCAACCAGCGTAAGAATATAGTCTATGTTTATAGTTGTTTGTTTTACCAACTCAATTTCAAATTCTATATCATCAAGTATGCTTTCTTTCTCGCCATCCTTGGTCTTGCGATGTTTTTCATATAGATTCAGGTATTCACTTTGATAGTCTTGGAAATCGCGATCACTTAAAATCTGTTGATTTTCCAGCTCAGTGAATTCGTCAAAAGACATCAGGATATTCTTTATCCGTAATATCGCGCCATACAGCCGTATAAATTCTTTTTCTGCTTTCTCACCTTCGATCCGCACCGGCAGTGGAAACTCTGCTTGTATTTTTGCTATCAGCGCTGCATATCCTGGTTGGGGTTTGCCTTCCTTGTCCCAACCGTTGTAATAGTCTTCATACGGCTTTAATAAAACAATACCGCCAGCATCACGATTCCCAAATATAGCAATTGATTCATTGGTTGCTTTTTCCAGATCGCGGAAACAAACAATGTTGCCAAAGTTTTTAATTGAATTCAGAATCCTATTTGTGCGTGAAAATGCCTGTAAGAGACCATGATGGTGCAAATTCTTATCCACCCAAAGCGTATTCAAGGTTGGGGCATCAAAACCAGTCAAAAACATATTAACAACCAGCAGTATATCAATATCGCGATTTTTAACGCGCATAGATAGGTCTTTGTAATAGTTTTCGAACTTATCTACACTGGTATCATAGTTTGTTTTAAATTCGTCGTTATAATCCTTTATTGCGACATCCAGAAAATCACGTGAGACTTTATCCAGCGAAGTTGTATCAAAATCTTCATCCTCTATAAAATCGGATTGCTCGTCATTTTGAACAAACGAATAAATCATCGCTATTTTTAATCGTTTTGCTGGAGGTAGTTCTTTTTGCTGTTTCTTAAATTCTGCGTAATATGCGTTTGCTGCATTTATCGAACTGACCGCAAATATAGAATTGAACCCCAGGATGTTCTTATTGGTTTTTTCCTCTGCGGTTGTCCTGAGCTTGCTTGCAGCAACAGCTTTGACATTTGTAATTATCTTATGTGCAAATTTTTTTCCGGTATCCCGATAAGTTTTTTGATCAAAATGTTCTAGTATGTATTTAACGTTATCGCTTATTCGTTTAGGCTTCAACCATACTTCTTCTGTATTTATCGCGACAACCTTTTTATCTATGGTATTTCCTTTGCTTTTTATGCGACCTACCCAGTCAATTCTGAATGGCAGAACGTTTTCGTCGTTTATAGCATCAACAATAGTATAGACATGTAATGGTTTGTCCTTATCAGGGCCGATCCCACCAAATGCTTGGGCGGTTGTTGTGATATCAGGATTTTTTCCGTTGACGGCATTTTCTGGGAATATAGGCGTACCAGTAAATCCAAATAAATTATATTTTTTAAAGGCTGCTTTTATCTTTTTATGCATATCGCCAAATTGAGATCGATGGCATTCATCAAAAATAAGAACTACATGCTTATCAAAAAGAGGATGTTTGGTATTTTTCTTTATAAATTTATCCAGTTTTTGAATTGTCGTAATAACTAGTTTTTTATTTGGATCGGTAGAGCTCAATTGCTCAGTCAATTTTTTTGTATTGGTGTTGGAATTAGCCGCGCCTTTTTGGAACTTTTCGTACTCTTTTATAGTTTGATAGTCTAAATCTTTACGATCAACTACAAACAGCACTTTTGCAATATCTGATTGCTTGCTTGCCAGTTGGGATGTTTTGAAACTGGTTAGTGTTTTACCAGAACCCGTCGTATGCCAAATATAACCACCAGCCTCGGTGCTGCCCAGCAATTTGTGGTTTGTTGCCATTGTTATCCGGTTCATTATTGCTTCGGACGCAGCAATTTGATATGGACGCATAACCATCAAAATTTTATCTGTGTTAAATATGCAATATTTGGTCAAAATTGAAAGCAAAGCATGCTTTGAAAAAAAGGTTTTTGTAAAATCCACCAGGTCAGCGATGCGCTTATTTTTCCCATCCGCCCACCAAGAAGTAAATTCAAACGTGTTGCTGGTCTTTTTGCCTGTTGTTTTGCCATTTTGTACTTTTACATGCGCTTCGCGGGTAGTATTGGAATAGTATTTTGTATGCGTGCCATTAGATATCACGAAAAGTTGAACATATTCAAACAAGCCGCTATCCGCCCAAAAACTTTCTCGATTATAGCGTCTGATCTGATTAAAAGCCTCGCGGATTGTAACGCCGCGTCGTTTCAGCTCTATATGAACCAGGGGCAGCCCATTGACCAAAATTGAAACGTCATATCTATTCGGACGCGTACCTGTGTCAGTTTCGTATTGATTTATGACCTGTAAATGGTTGTTGTGTATATTTTCTTTATCAATTATGTGTATGTTTTTTGTATTGTTGCTGTCCGTACGCAAATTGTAAATATATTTATCTTGAATCTTTTCTGCCTTATCGGCGACGGTTTCGCTTTTTTTAGTAAGATATTCGTTTTGCAAACGCTCCCATTCTGAATCAGACATGCGATAATCATTAAGCCGTTCAATCTGTGTGCGTAAATTAGCCAACAGGTCAGCATCGGCCTTTATTTTAAGGTATTCATAGCCATTGTTTTGCAATATGCTAATAAATTCTTTTTCCAATTCTGCTTCGGATTGATATTTTGAAGCCCCTGTTTTAACAGGTGTATATTCAGCAACGATTGTGCTCATTGGATTCTGGGCTATGATTTTATTTTCAGTCATTATGCAGCCTCTGCAAAGGTTAAAAGTTTATCACGATAGTATTCGTATTGCTGGCGACGTGCGGAAATTTCAGCTGGTAATCCATCCGTCAAATCATTTACCAGCGCATCGAACTTATCCAGGGTAGCAACTATACGCTCTTGTTCGTCGTATGGTGGAATTGGTATCTCTATTTTGTTAAGGACTGCCTGGGTCAAACTTGGAACGCCACCGACGGCGGTATTCATTTTTTCCAAATCTTGGGTTGAAAGATAATAGTATAAATATTTGGGTATGACTTGCTTGTCGTCTATATTGGTCCAATAGATTGTATCAACTGTCCAAAACGGCTCATCAACGTAAAATAGATTTCCAATAGAGCCTTTGCGGGGGATAAGAACCGAAGGTTTGTCAGAAACGAAGGTATCTATTTTTGTCATGATTCCACCAGTCCCATAAACTGGTATCTTGCCATCTGCAAAAATTTTGTAATCTTTTCCGTTCATTATTTTGCACACTTCGTCGAGTCGTCGCCATATGACATTGAACTCTCTCTCTCTACGTTTCTGCGGGTTCGCAGCAGAATCTGGATGCCCAAACGACAGCAATACACCACGATAGTGGTTGTATTGCTGTCGTCGCGCTTCCAGCTCCGCTTCCAGCTCCGCTTCCAGTGTAGTGAACTTTTCAAGAATAGAGGCAATCTCTTTTTGAATAGGCAAAGGCGGAACTGGTATTTTGAATTTTGAATATGTTGAAATCCATTGACGAGCATGACTTGATGGCTGGTATTGAATACATTTCATTGCAAAATATATGAATTTAAAATCTACACCTTCTTTTGGAGTTAGCATTTTCATGGCGGAGCTTTTGACTTTAAATGGGAAATCCACCCAATGAAAAGAGGTTGTAAAATCATCAAATATAATTACTGGATTTTCTTTGCTGGCTTCGTAAATTCCGTCTGTTTCGTTAGTATAGCCTAAAATAAAAGTATCTCCGGCGGTGAGAACTGGCATATTAAACGCATTATTGTATTTTGTAGATTTTACAATATATTTATCGGGACGCTCATAGTCAACAACTTCACTAAGCTCTTTAAAATTCACCCCTTTTGGACAAAGTTCAGAAATCATTTTTTCTATTTTATTCATTGTCTTGCTCCATCATTTAATCCAAGCGCTTTTGCAGCTCCGGCTAGTTCTCGTTTGTTTTTTACATTTTCTATAACTCCAACAACTAGGCGTCGTAGATTTTCGTATCTTTTTAACCCTAACTCTTCATCATAATCCCCATGCAAAACGTTACTTAATTCTCCAAAAAGCTTATATTTATTCTTTGCAAACTCATGCGGTATAATTTTACATTTCGCTTCAACTTCATTTAGGAGGTCTTTGAAACGTTTGCGTGCACCCTTATCATCTACTCGACTTATCTTTGCACCATCCGCAACATCACAAATGACTTGTTCAAATGCCTTTCTCAAATATACTATTGCGCCCGTTCCCAAATCTTCGCGATATGCAACATTTGCTTTCTCAAACAATGGCGTATATTTGCCAAAAGCATCCCCATGTTGATGCATTGCTATTTCTCCCATGTTTTCGCGACGCTTTAATATTCGACAATCAACTGCGTGCAAAAACATATCTTCTTTACTTTCTACTAAAAACCACGTCGGTATTACACATCCACAACGTGGACATTTTAAAGTGCAGTCTATGCTAACCAATTGATTGCTTATCACTACGCAATTTAACGGCGGCTTGTTATCTTGAGGCGAAGAAAACGTAAAACTGTCCTTACAATTTTTACAAAAAAATGAAAGCGTTATAACACCAACATCTATTTTCTTGCTTGTCCCGCTTTTAATTTTTTTATCACCCAAAAAGCCTTCAATTTGAGCAAATTGTTCAGATGGTTCGTTTGAAAGAATATCTGATAGTCGCACTATCGCACCCCTTCAATGTCAGCAATTATAGCATCAATATCTTTTCGCAAAACATTCTCGCGTGCTACGATCCCGGCGATTTTAGAATTCAAAACCCGTATATCAACAATTTCACGCGTATCTTTTTGCGCCACGTATGTTCCAACACTGATATTATATTCATGTTCGGAAATTTCCGAATTATCCACCAGTCGACTAAAGTGTTCAACCGTTTCACGTTCAACATAACAATCAAGAATTTTCTTTATATTTTCGTCTGTTAGTTTGTTCTTTGCAGAACCTCGTACAACCTCGTTGCTAGCATCTATGAAAAGTGTCTTGTTATCTTTTTTATTCTTTTTCATAACCAATATGCATGTCGCTATTGTTGTTCCGAAGAATAGATCAGGCGGAAGCTGTATCACACAATCCACGAAGTTATTATCAACAAGGTACTTTCTGATTTTCTGTTCTGCGCCACCGCGATACATAATGCCCGGGAACGAGACTATGGCAGCCGTCCCATTTGTCGCCAACCATGATAGTGCGTGCATAACAAACGCCATATCTGCTTTTGATTTTGGCGCTAAAATACCCGCGGGACTGAAACGACCATCTTCAATCAGTGTTTGTTTGTCGTCGCCATCCCATTTAATCGAATATGGCGGATTGGAAACTATTGCCTCAAATGGTTCGTCGTCCCAATGTTTTGGCTCAGTCAAGGTGTCCCCATGCGCGATATCAAAATTTTCATAGTTTATATCGTGCAAAAACATATTTATTCTGCACAAGTTATAGGTGGTTATATTTATTTCTTGGCCGTAAAACCCATTGCGAACGTTTTCTTTGCCCAATATTTTTGCAAATTTCAGAAGCAATGAACCAGAACCACAGGCCGGATCATAAACTTTATTAACTTCGGTTTTCCCAGCAACGGCAATCCGGGTCAGCAATTCGGATACCTCTTGCGGTGTAAAGAACTCGCCACCGCTTTTTCCTGCATTGGCGGCATACATGGTCATTAAAAATTCATATGCATCTCCGAACAAATCTATTGTGTTGTCGCCGTAATTACCCAGCGCAAGTTCTCCGATAGAATTCATCAGTTTTGCCAACAATTCATTGCGCTTTGGAACGGAAGCGCCTAATTTGTTTGAATTAACGTCTATATCGTCAAATAGCCCGGCCATATCGCTTTCGCTGTCTGTTCCCTTGGCTGAACCTTCTATATTTTGAAATACCCCCTCGAGGGTTTCATTAAGATTGGGGTCAGTAGCCGCCTTCTTACGTACGTTTTCGAACAACTGGCTTGGGTAGATAAAAAATCCTTTCTCTTCAAGAATAACTTCGCGACCGTGTTCGGCATCTTTGTCGGATATTTTGCAGTAGTCAAAACCAGTGTCGCCAGCCTCGGATTGTTTTTCATTGATATATGAAACCAAATTCTCAGATATAAAACGGTAAAATAGCATCCCTAGGACGTATTGCTTAAAATCCCAGCCATCCACTGAGCCGCGTAAGTCGTTTGCAATCTTCCAAATGGTATTATGAAGTGCATTGCGTTCTTGTTCTTTCCGGTTATCTACCATCTTTATCCCTTTAATTTTCCGTATTTAGCAATTGATTGTTATATCATACCCAATTCTTTCCTAAAAAACCACATTTATTTCGATTTTTTTATTGATTTTAGTAGATTTATCATCCCTTAATAAAATAACCCGCCGTTGTGGCGGGTTGTTTTGTGGTTGTGTATGCATTGGTGGTTATTCCACCGTGTTGTATTTGTTGATTGCGGCGGTTTGACCGACCAGGGCTTTTTCCAGCGCAGGGAACGTATCCAGCATTTCCTGCATTGTTGCAAAATCGCCGTCGCGGCAGGCTTTGTATGCCGCCTGGGTGTATCTGTGCAGCTTTGACGCGTTGGTCAATTTATCGCGCAGGACCGATTGAACGACGTATATGTTGTTTGTATTTTGTTTAGCCATTTTGTTTTCCTTTTGGTTATGGTTAAAATTACGCAAATCCAGGGTGGGAAAGGCTTTGCGACACACACATTACCGACACGCACCCACAAGTCAAGCGAATAAGATCAAGAAAAAACCGCCTATTCGGGCGGTTGAAATATGGCAAATTAAACTTATAAACTCATCATTTCCTTTAATTCTTCAGGTGTCAAAATTTCATTTTTACGACGATGTATCATTCTATGGCAGTTGCTGCAAACACAAACTAAATCTTCGGCAGGGTTTATTTCAATCGGCGCGTCTAAGTTTGCCAATGGTTTGATATGATGAACTTCTATGAATCCGTTACCACGTTCACCGTATATATCTTGAAAATTAAATCCACAAACACAACATGTAGTTCCATGTATTTTTATTGCAGCAGCTCTGTTTTTGGGATCGCGTTCATATTTTGTAATATAGTGTTGTTTTGGCGCACCTTCTTTGCCAAAAACAACGGTTTCCAAATCATCTGAAGTCTCGTTCATTCCCGGCAGGGCAAATTCATCATCTGATAAACGGTCAAAACTTCCTTTATATTTGTATCTGTCGGTCAAAACTTCTTTTATATATCGAGGTTGTTCTGGGCCGCCGGGAAACTCTCGTTTTATATATTCAACAATATCTTCGTATTTAGCACGAACGCCAGATTGATTTTTCAAAAAATCAATAATAAACCCTTTTGTTTTTTCAATGCTTTTGAATTTTGCCCAGATTGTTTCACTTGCTTGCAATAATGATGCCATGTCATGAAATTTATATTTTTGTTTTATTTGCTTATATTTTTCTGACATTGGTAATTTTGTATTACCCAGGTCGGTATCTAAAGCAGATTCTTTGAATATTGAAACTATATCCAAAGAATTCAAATCTTGATAATGAAAGGCAATTTTCCATTTATAGGCGTCGCCTAATTTGATTTTATCTATATCAGCATATTGTTTGTTTCTAACGGATTCAATTATTTTTATGATCATGTCACGGACTTTTATAAAGGCGATATCTGGCGTAGTGCCTAATTTGGTATACCACCCATAATCATCATTGTAAGAACAGCGATTGCTAGAATCTTTTTCATCGTGTTTATCGCGACTATAAACTCCAAATTTAAATCCAGAGCCACCCCAAATGCTACCAAAAACTTCTAATCGTTTTTCTATCCAATATATGAAAGAATCTTTTGAGCCCGCCTGCGCGTATTCTGGCAAAGTCATCGTTTTAATTCGTTCTAAAGGCCATGTTTTTTGAAATTCTATAAAAAGATTGATCTTGGTTAAATCTGGCGTAATCATTTTTTATTCCATTGATTTGTGTGTCTTGGAGCATTTTAGGACAAAATTCGCCGCTTCACAATGTATTTTATAAATTTATGATTTTGGTGTTGGGAAGATGGGCGGCAAGATATTCGGCGACAAGGCGGCGGTGGCAATGGTCAGGGCTCTTTTC